>Ga0187893_10008677_pt1 | contig 15923 bp, 11 predicted proteins | sample MA1701074metaG_FD_139574 | JGI IMG/M metagenome (GOLD analysis project Ga0187893, IMG submission 139574) | White microbial mat communities from a basaltic lava cave in the Kipuka Kanohina Cave System on the Island of Hawaii, USA - MA170107-4 metaG ... | reverse complement strand
TCCCCGCGGCCGGCGCCGCCGAGGTTCTTCGCGCCGAAGAGGCGCTCGATCCGCGAGATCGGCCGCAGCGCGCGCACGCCGTCGGCCGGCACGCGCCCGCCGAGCTCGGCCACGGTGCAGCCCAGCCGGATCGCCGCCATCGCGTCGCGCAGCCGCCGCCGCCCCGGATCGTGGGCGTCGACACCGCCGGCGGCGACCAGCGGGAGGCGGGTCGCCGCGGCGAGCCGGTCGAGCCGGCGCAGCCGCGCGCGGTCGTCCGGCCCGTCGAAGAGCTCCGCCGCCAGCCAGGCGCGCTCCTCGAAGAGGTCGGTGATCCACTGGAGCCGCAGCGCCGCGCGCGCGAGCGCCGCGCCGTCCGCGCCGGGCCGCAGCGCCTCCTCGTCGGGCAGGCCGATCGCGAGCAGGCCGTCGCCCAGCTCCGCGACGTCCGCGCGCTGGAGCGTGCAGCTCCCCTTCTGCGCGCGCCGCCGCCCGATCGTGAGCAGCCGCGACAGGCGTCCGTAGGCGGCGCGGTCGGTGGCGAGCAGCACGGCGCCCGCGCCGTCCTCGAGCGCGATCTCGGCGCCGACGATCAGCTTGAGCCGCGGCGGCGCGCCGGCCGCCGGCGCCGTCGCCTTCGCCGCCACATGCGCCCGCACCACCCCCGCGAGCGAGCTCTCGTCGGTGAGCGCGAGCGCGTGGTAGCCGAGCTCGCAGGCGCGCTGCACGAGTTCGTCGGGGTGGGAGGCGCCGCGGTGGAACGTGAAGTTCGAAACGCAATGCAGCTCCGCATATCGGACGGGCGGCGAGGGCCCGTCTGCGTCGTCGGAGCGCCCTCGTCGGGTCCTGTCGGACCCGGACGTCGGGACACTCCTCCTCGCATCCGGACCCTCGGCGCTCCGTCCGAAGGCGACGGGCGGCGAGGGGGGGGAGAGGGCTTTGGAGGGGTGGGGGTGGGATTTGCGGGGCGGGGGGTCGGGCATGAGGAGGGTCAGAGGAAGGTGCCGTGGTGGTACCAGGCGGCGGGGCGGGTGCCGTCGGCGGGGTCGCGGGCGGGGTCGATGGTGAGGTCGCGGAAGAGCCAGAGGCGGGCGCCGTCCTCGGCTTCGACCTCGAAGTAGGCGCGCTCGACGTCGGCTCCGTCCCACCAGCCGCTCGCGATGCGCTCGGGGCCGCGCACGACGCGCAGGACGCGCGCGCGGCCGCCGGTGCGCAGCAGCCGCGGACGGCCCGTCTCGTCGGCCTCGACGAGCACCGGCCGCGGCGGCGCCTCGAGCTCGAGCGGGCGGGCGCCGGCCGCCGCGTGGTCGGCCGTGCGCGGCGCGAGCGGCCGCGCCGCCGCGTCCGGCCCGTCGGAGGAGGCCGCGTCCGCCGCGGCCGCGCGGCGGGCGGCCGACGCGTGCGGGTGGAGCCGGAACGCCCGCTCCGGCCGGTGGTCGTCGAGCAGTTCGGCGCGCAGCACGCGCGCCTCCCCCAGCCGCACGGCGAGCCGGTCGCGCAGCGCCGCCGCGTCGCGCTCGAAGTCGCGGTCGCGCGCCCCTTCGCGCCCGGAGAGTCCTGGGAAGAGCGGCTCCTGCCCGGCGCGCCGCGGCACGACGTGGTCGAAAGCGAGCTTCACGATCTCGACCGGCGCCGCGAGCCGCTCGCGCTCGAGGCGGTGGCCGAGCATCCGCAGCAGCAGCCCGGCGTCGCGCGTCGGCTCGCTCGGGGCGAGTTCGATGGCCGGGAGCCCCTCCTGCGCTCCGGCGCGCCGCCGGTCGAGCGGCACGAGGGTGATCGTCGCGCTCACGAGCGCGCGGTCGCCGGCCTGAAGCTCCGCCGCCGCCTCCTCGAGCAGCCGCCGCGCCGCCGCGAGCAGCGGCTCCGCATGGGTCGCCGCGGCCGGGAGCTCGAGCGCGCGCTCGAAACGGAAGGGTGGCGCGATCCGCTCGAGCGGCTCGGGCAGCTCGCCGAGCATGCGCTGCAGCTGCTGCACGAACGCGACGCTCGTGCGCGTCGCCAGCCCGGCGCGCGGCAGCCGCAGCAGCTCGCCGATCGTGCGCACGCCGAGGAAGGCGAAGGCGTCGGCGATCGCGGCCGGCGGGTCGAGCGCCCGCCACGGCAGCGGCGCGAGCGCGGGACGCGGATCGTCACCCTCCGCGAACCGCTCCCCGGCCGGCGCCGCCCGCGCGAGCACACGCGCCGCCTCGGGCGTGGCCGCGACCCCGATCGCCGTCTCGAAGCCGAGGCGCCGTGCGAGCTCGCGGAGCTTCGCCGCGAGCGCGCGCTCGCCGCCGAGGAAGTGCGCCGTGCGGCCGGTCTCGAGCAGCAGCGCGCCGCTCCCGTCGAGCGCGACGTCGGGCGTCACGCGCAGCAGCCGGGTCGCGAGCGTGGCGAGCTCACGCGCCGACGGCGAGCGCGAGGCGGGCCGCCGCGTCCGCCCGCCCGGCGGGCGCTGCAGGCGCAGGTTCATCCAGCGGATCACGGGACCATTCCAGGGTGAGCGGATCGGGCGAGGCCGCCGCACGGTCATGGCCGGCGCGGCAGCGCAGCACGCGCACGAGCAGCCGCCGCCGCGGATCGGGCGAAGGGAGCGGCGCCGCCTCGAGCCGCACCGCCGCCGGCGAGGGCGAGCGGGCGAAGCCGGCGGGGCGCACGAGCAGCCCGAGCGCGCCCCCCTCCTCGGCCGCGAGCTGCAGCCGCCGCAGCGCCGCGTCCTCGAGGTGGTGCAGCGGCGAGATCACCGCGTCGCAGGCGCCGGAGCGCAGCGCGAGGTCGATCGCCCACGCCTGCTCGCGCGTGCCGGCCGGCCGCACCAACAGCAGCCGCGCGAGGTCGAGGCCCGCCTGCGCGAGCGCCGGCGGGTAGGGCAGCCGCGTGGGGTGGATCCAGGCGAGGTGGCGAGCGCCGGCCGCAGCCCCCTCCGCGTGCGGGCGCGCGAGCGCCGGCAGGAACGCCTCGAGGACGCCGCAGCCGCCCGCTCCGCAGCCGCCGCTCTCCGTCGCGACCAGGAGCTCGTTCAAGGCGCCGATGCGCCAGCCGCCCCCGAGCGCCAGGTCGAGCGCGGGAAATCCGGTCGGGAGCATCTCGGGCCGCGGCGGGGCGGCGTCGGGGCCGCGCGCGCCGCGGTGCTGCGCGCGCTCGAGCTCGGCGAGCTTCGCCCGCAGCCGGCCGAGCTCGCAGCGGCGCGCGAGCCCGGCGCGCGCGGCGGAGCGCGGCGCCGCGGCCGGCCCCGCTCTCATGGCCGGCTCCTCCGGCCGGTCCGGATCGGCGCGCCCCCCTGCGCGCCGCGCCCCGCGTCCGGCGCCCCGACGCCGAGCCGCAGCAGCCCGACGACGAGCCCCTCGATGGCGATCGTCACGCGCGCCGGGTCGACCACGATCGGGGAGAGCGCGGCGTTGGCGGGCTCGAGGACGATCGTCCGCTCCCCGGCCGGCGCGCCCGCCTTCGCGAGCCTGCGGAAGCGCTTCACCGTGACGTCGTCGTCGAGCCGCACGACGGCGATCGCCCCGTCCGCCACCACCGGCGTCCGGTGCACCGCGAGCAGGTCGCCCGGGCGGATGTCGGCCTCGATCATCGAGTCGCCGCGCACGCGCAGCAGGAAGTCGGCGCGCGGCTGGAAGAGCGTCGGGTCGACGTCGACCACGCGCTCGAGGTTCTCCTGCGCGAGGATCGGCTGGCCGGCGGCCACCTCGCCGACGATCGGCAACTGGACGGGCGGCGAGGCCGCGTCGGCTTCGTCGGGCGACCCTCGTTGGCTCCTTGCGGAGCCAGACTTCGGGATCGCCCTCCTCGCATCTGCAGCCTCGGCGCTTTGCCGGGAGTGGGCGGGCGGCCTGCTCATGGCGGGGGGGAGGAGGCGGAGGCCGCGGGAGAGGCGGGGCTGGACGAAGAGGGCGCCTTTCTGCGCGAGCCGCTGCACGTGCTCGGTGGCGGCATTGGCCGACTGGAAGCCGAGCCCGGCGGCGATCTCGGCATGGGTCGGCGGGTAGCCGCGCCGGGCCACGAAGTCGCGGATGAACTCGATCACCCGCGCCTGACGGACGGTGAGGGGGCGCATGGGGGTGGGTCCTGGGCATCCAACCAGCCTGGGTGGATGCACAGTATCCGGCCCCCGGGATCTGGCAAGGGGGGGCGCCTGTTCGCGAGGCGCCCCAACCGGGCCGGAGAGCCGCCCGCCCCGGATGCGCGCGCTCCACCGCCAGTGGATCCGCTGCGCGCCGCCGCGCGATCTCCCGGCTCTCCAGTTCATCCCGGCTCGCAGGCGTCCCGTCAGTTCGCGGGAGCCGAGATCTCCCGCGCCGCCTGGTCGAAGAAGGCGATGCACTTCGCGACGTTCTGCTCGAGCTCGGCGCCACTGCCGTTCTCGTACTCAATGCTGATGAGGCCCTGGAAGGCCTGGCGCTTGAGCTCGACGAGGATGCCGCGCGCGTCGCTCTTGCCGGCGCCCCACGGGATGTCGAGGGCGTCGTGGCGGCCGAACTGGTCGAGGTCCTTGAAGTGGAGCTCGAGCACGCGGCCCTCGAGCTTCTTCAGGCAGTCGACCGGCTTGAGGCCCGAGCGCGTCCAGTGGCCGGTGTCGGCGCAGGCGCCGATGCGCTTGCCCCGTCCCTTCACGGCGGCGAGCACGACGTCGGGGCTCCAGTAGCGCTTCGGGCTCGGGTGGTTGTGGATGGCGACGCGGATCGAGTATTCGTTCGCGAGCTTCTCGAGCAGGTCGAAGGCGTCCGGTTCGGGCTCCGCCGAGAAGTTCTCGAGGCCGAGCGCCTTGCCGAACTCGAACAGCTCGCGGCCCTTCGCCTCGTCGTTGCCGAAGTCGACCACGCCGAAGCTCACCGCACGCACGTGGCAGTCGGCGAGCTTCTTCTGGAACGCCGCGAGATCCGCCCCGCTCATCTCGGGCCCGAGCTTCACGTCGCGGTGCACGGGCCGCAGCGGCTGGCCGGGGTAGAACTCGACGTACTTGAGCCCGAGGCGCCGCGCGGTGTCGATGACCTCGAAGGCGGTCCGGTCGCGGAACGTCCACGCCTGGGTCCCGAGCCGCCAGCCGAGCTTCTCCGCCGCCGCGTCGTCGCGCTCTTCGGAGCGTGCGGGCGGCGGCGCGGGGTCGCCGGCCGGGGGCTCACGCGGAACTTCCGAGCCGCCGGCCGCCAGCGCGCCGAGGAGCGTCATGCCGAAGTGCCCTCGACCCATCGGACGCCCTCCTTCGACGGCGACGAGCCGGCGACGTTACGCGCGCCCCGCGTGAACGCCAAGGCGCCGGGGAGCGCGCTTGCGCGGGGTGCGGCGAGGGTGAAAGCTCGCGGCCGGCTCGCCGCGGCCGCGGGGAGCGCGTCGAGGAGAGCGCCGTGTCGAGCCTCGCATGGATGGCGGGATGGCTGGTCGCACCGCTGCCGGCGCAGGACGAGCCGGCGTTCGCGCAGCTCTTCGACGGCGTCACGCTCTCGGGCTGGAGCAACCCCTTCGCGTGGGGCGAGGCGCGCGTGGCCGACGGCACGATCGAGCTGCGCAGCGATCGGAAGTTCTTCCTGGTGAGCGAGCGGTCGTTCGGCGACTTCGTCCTCGAGGCGGAGGTGAGGATCGAGGCGGGCGGCAACTCGGGGATCCAGTTCCGCAGCCGGTTCGACGCGCAGAAGCTGTGGGGGCTGCAGGCGGAGGTGGACGGCAGCGGGCGGCGCTGGTCGGGGGGGCTCTACGACGAGGGGCGGCGCGGCTGGCTCGAGCCGCTCGAGGGGCGGCCGGAGCGGCAGGCGGCGTTCCGGCCCGCCGAGTGGAACCGCTACCGGATCGAGTGCCGCGGCGCGCAGGTCCGCATCCACGTGAACGGCGTCCTCACCGCCGACGCCTTCGACGCCGCCGACCTCGATGGCCACGTCGCGCTGCAGCACCACGGCGAGCCGGGGCAGGTCGTCCGCTTCCGCGGCGTGCGCATCGCCGACCTCGGCCGCAGCGCCTGGCTGCCGCTGTTCGATCGCGCGACGCTCACCGGGTGGCGGGCGCGGCCGGGCGGGAGCTGGCGGGTCGAGGCGGGACGCCTGATCGGCACGAGCTCCGCCGACGAGGCGCGCCACGGCCTGCTGGTGAGCGAGGATCTCGTCGACGACTTCACGGCGCGCGTCCGCTTCCGCGCGGTGCGCGGCAACAGCGGCTTCTACTTCCGCTGCGAGGAGGTCGAGGACGCGGTCGGCGTGCACGGCTTCCAGGCCGAGATCGATCCCGCTGCGGACGTAGGCGGCCTCTACGAGACCGGCGGCCGCGGCTGGGTCGCGAGGCCCGGCTCCGCGGAGCTGGCGAAGCATCTCGCCCCCGCCGGCGACGGCTCCGACGGCTGGAACGATCTCGAGGTCAGTGCGTCCGGCCGCCGCACCGTCGTGCGCCTGAACGGGTGGAAGAGCGCCGAGCTCGCCGACGATCCCGGCCGACTGCGCGGCCGGCTCGCGCTGCAGCTCCACGGCGGGATGGAAATGCGGGTCGAGTTCGAGCGGGTGGAGCTGCTCGCGCGCGACGTCGCGCCGCCGGCGCTCGACGCCGCCGAGCGCGCCCGACGCGAGCAGCAGCTCGCGCTGGCGACGGCCGTCCTCGAGCGCGCTCCGCAGGACGTCGACGCCTGGATCTGGCGCGGCCGGCGGCTCGGCTACGTCGGCCGCTGGCACGAGGCGATCGCCGACTTCTCGCAGGCGCTCGCCCGATTCCCGGACGACCCGCGGCCGTGGCGCCATCGCGGCCACCGCTGGATCACGCTGCGCGCGTTCCCGGCCGCGGAGCGCGACCTCGCGCGCGCCGCCGCCCTGATCGCCGACCGCCCCGACGAGATCGAGCCCGCCGGCCTCCCCAACGAGCGCGGCATCGCGGTCGACACGCTCCACCACTCCGTCTGGTACCACCTCGGTCTCGCGCGCCACCTGCAGGGCGACCACGAAGGCGCGCTCGCCGCGTGGCGCGAGTGCCTGCGCGTCTCCGCCAATCCCGACGCACTCTGCTCCGCGACGCACTGGTGCTGGGGCACGCTCATGCGCATCGGCGACGCCGACGGGGCGCGCCGCCTCCTCGAGCCGATCGGCCCCGATCTCGACGTCGTCGAGTACCACGACTACCAGCGCCTCTGCCTGCTCGAGCAGGGGCGGCTCGACGCCGACGAGCTGCTCGCGTCGGCCGCCGCCGCCGGCGAGGAGACTGTCTCGTTCGCCACCGTCGGCTACGGCGTCGGAACCTGGCACCTCGTCCACGGCCGCCGCGAGCGGGCGCTCGAGATCCTCCGACGCGTCTCCGGCCGCGGACCGGCGGCCGCGTTCGGGACGATCGCGGCGGAGGTCGAGCTCGGGAGGCGTTGACAGCGACCGCGGAGGGTTCGATCGCGGCGGCGGCGGTCCGGCGCGGCGGCGGGTGCGGCACCGATCCGGAGCGATCGGTCGGGGCTTCAGGCGGCGAGCCGGGGTTCGTCAGCGCGCGCTCAGCTCGACGGCGCGCGTCTCTCCCGGGTGGAGTTCGACCTCGATCGGCTTCAGGTCGGCGGCGGCGAGCCGGTAGCGGCCGGGCGGCAGCTGGTCGAATCGCGCGTGCTCTCCGGGCGCGAGTGGTTTCGAGTCGGGGGACTCTCCCGGACGATCGAGCGGCTCGAGGGTCAGCCGGTGGGGCGAGCCGATGGATGGGACGGAGGATGAGAGGCTCGCGACGAGGAGCGCGGTCCGGGCCATGCGCACGGTCACGACTCGCATGGCGCCGGCGTCGAGGTGAACGCTCACGTCGCCGACCGGGACGTAGCCCGCTCGACGGACCGAGACCGTGCCCGGTCCGGCCGCGAGTCGGGTGAGCCAGAGCGTCCCCGCGGCGTCCGTGGTCCCTTCGAGGCGCGGCAGGAACGGCGGTCGCCCGCGGAGCGAGAGCTCGACCGCGGCACCGGGAACGGGACGCTCGAGGTCGTCGACGACCTCGATCCCGAGGCGTGCCTCCGGGACGAGCCGGTGCGTGAGCGGCTCCGGATTCGCGCTCAGCGGGGCCGCAATGCGAGTCGACGCATCGTCGGCGCAGCCGGGCGCCCGCACGAGGATGGCGACGATCCCGTCGCGACCGAGTTGCGCTGCATATCGGCCATCCGGCCGGGTGAGCACGCGCGCCGATTCGCTGCCGTCGGCGACCGCGACGAAACGGATTTCGCCCGCCACGCCGTCGGGCATCCCCTGAACGATCCCGTGGAGGAGGTTGGAGGGGACGTGCAGCCGGCACTCGGCTTCGCCCGCGCTCGAATCGATGCGGAAACCGCCGCGCGCGTCGACGAGCAGCCCCGGCAGGTCGGAACCGAGGAGCGCTGCGTACGCGCCGGGCGCGAGTCCGGCGAGCGTGAAGGTCGAGTCGCTTAGGACCGGCACGACGCCGATGCAGCGACCGTCGTCTGCGCTCGACACGACGACCCGCAGCCGGAACGAGTCGAGCAGCGACGGGTCGCAGTCGACGCGCCCGAACACCCGGCCGCGATTGGACAGGTCGACGACGACCTGCGTCGTCTCGCCGGAGCGCACTTCCACCACGGCGCTGGCCGTGCACTCTCCGCCGTACTCGTTGGCGCCCCAGTAGTCGTCGACGCAGACCTCCCAGGTGCCGGGCGCCAGGCGATCGGCCGCGAACGAGCCGTCGGGCTGGACGTCGAGACGCGAGCCGAGCCACTCCCCGAGCCGGGTCACGTGGACGACGAGCACGGTGGCGGGGCTGCGCCACGGCGTGAGCGCCCGGCCGCTCAGACCCCCCGGCGATTCGAGGACGAGGTCGCGCGGGAAGTCCTCGGGCCGCAGGTCGGGGTAGAGCCGCATCCCGAGCCGCTCGTCGCCGACCACCAGGTCGAACGTCGCGCGGGGCAGATCGCGCAGCTCGAACGAGCCGGCCTCATCGGTCGCCGCCGCGCAATCGGTCTCGGCGGCGAGCGCGGCCCCCTCGAATCCGTGCTGAGCGAGCGCGACCGGCACGCCGGCGCGCGGCGCCATGTGCTCGTCCACCACCCGTCCGGAGATCGACGCTCCCGGCGCGAGCTCGACGAGGATCGGGCCGACGGTCGAGCCGCCGCGAGGCACGTCCTCCACCACGACCTGCCGGCGCGCGAATCCGGGCGCCTCCACGGTCAGCTCGTAGCGGGCGACCCGCGTCCGCGGGATCGTGAAGGAGCCGTCGGCGCTCTCGAACCGGGTCCGCTCGAGGTCCCAGCGGACGTCGCGCTCGAGCTTGCGATCGATGTCGAACGGAATCGCGCGCACGGCGAAGCGGGTGACCGGGCGACCGGATGGGTCGACCACCCGGCCCGCGATCGCGCCGCGCTTGGGCAGCACCAGGCGCTTGGGCTTGTTGTCGAGCGGGATGCCGTGGAGATCGAGCGTCTCGTAGCCGTCCTTCTCGACGATGAGGTCGAGCGGGTTGTGGGGATGGATCCACGACGCCCACCAGGTGCCGTCGTCGGCAGTGACCGAGTAGGAGACTTCCGCGCTCTGCGTGCGATCGTACGTGTGAACGGTGGCGCCGGGGACCGCGGCGCCGACGTCGTCGACGACGATGCCCTCGAGCGGCGCCTCGGGGATCATCGTCACCTCGACGAAGAGCTCCTCGCCGTCCTTCACGGTTCGGCGGACCTTCGCGAACGCGAAGCCGTCCTTGAACGTCGAGACGCAGATGTCCCCGCTCGGAATGGTGTCGAATCGGAAGGTGCCGTCGAGCGCGCTCGTGGTCCGGCCGGCGTAGACGCCGGGGATCACGCCGCGCAGCGTGCAGTCGAGCTTCGCGCCGGCGATCGGCGCGCCGAGCTCGTCGACCACGATCCCGGTGGCGACGACCGAACCCGAGAGCTCGATCGTGACCTCCTGGCCGGTCGGGACCAGCATCGATTCGCGCGGCGGGAATCCGCTCGCCTCGCAGCGGACGACGAGCTTCTCTCCGGTGACCCGGCGCATCGCGAATGCGCCGTCCGCGGTCGTGCGGATCGACTCGCCGACGGCCACTCGCTCGAGGAACTCGCCGGGCGACTCCACGTCTCCGTGGCGCACGCGCGGTACGGCCGTCACGAGCGCGTCGGCGATCGGCGCCTTCGTGACGCCGTGGATCACGCGGCCGTGGAAGCCGGTCTCCGGCTGCAGGACGAACCGGCTCGCCGTGCTGAGCGGCGCGTCGATCACGCGCGCCGCGGGCTGGTATCCGTCGCAGGCCACCTGCACCAGGTGCGTTCCCGCGGCGAGATCGAAGCCGACCGCGCCGGTCGCGTCGGTCGTTCCTCGCGCGACCAGCGCACGGTCGACGGTCGCGACGCATGAGTGCGGATCGGCTCCCGGTTGCGGGAGATCGGACAGTTCGGCCACTCTTGCGGTCGCGGCGTCGATCGGCTGCCCGTCGACGTCCGACACCGAGATCCGGACGGCGGCCGTCGGCCGGGGTTCCGGGCGTCGGGTCGGCGCGTCTTCGGACTCGACCGCGAGCGCGCCGCGATCAGGGGTCGAGGAACCGATCGCGACCCGCGTCGCATCGCTCGCCGCGGCGGTCGGTCCCACGTCCGCGCCCGCGGTTCCGTCCGGTGCGGACGGTCGATCCGACGGGTCGCCCGCCGAGCGGATCCCCGCCCAGATCGCCGCGATCGAGACCACGGCGATCGCGCACGTCCTGATCGTGCCCGACCGTGTCATGGGAACGTGACCTGATCCCTAGCCGAGACGACTGGAGTCACTGGGGGCCTCGTCGCGACTCGGTTCGTTGCTTCGTTGCGGGAGGAATCTTCAGTCCGACGGTGTCTCCGGTGGCGGGGCCGCCGCCGAGCGCCGGATGGGACGCGGGGGGCGGAGACACGGTCGGCGCGGCCTGTTGGTACCGGAGGACGACCGGGCGGGCCTCCTGCACCGCGAGGCAGAATCCCGCCACCGCGAGCAGGCAACAAAGCACTCGGCGTCCCGCGCGGACGCGACCGCAGCGCGTCGGAGCCGCGGTTCGGTCGGAATCGCCCGGACGCCGGATCGATGGAGTGAACCGGTTGGATTGTCTCAAGACTCTCGCTCCTCGATCGGGGGTTCGGACGCGCGGCCCGGATCGCGCGGCGCGCCGAACAGCTCGGTCAGCCGCCGGGTCCGGATCGCTGCCGTCCGCGCGGGCAGCTCGAGCACTTCCGCCACGTTGCGCGCGATCTCCCACAGTCGCCGGATCGAAGTCGCCTCGGCGAGCGCATGTCCGTCTTCGACCGAAAGCAGCCGCGTCATGCTCCGTTGCGCAGCCGCCTCGTGGCCGCTCAAGGTCTCCCAGATCACCCGCTGGCGAATGGCGTTGGGATTCGTCGGGCAGACGATCGCGGCGGCGTTCAGGAATCGCCGGGCGCGCGCGACGTCGCCGCGATCGCACGCGTGGACCGCAAGCGCCGTGAGCGCATCGGCGCGGGCGCTCACGTCGCGTCCGTGCGTCGCCACGAGCCCCATCCACCGCGGAACCGCCGTCGCGTCACCGTGGACCCATTCGATGCTTCCGCGGAGCAGCGTCGCATGACCGGGCGCGGCGCCGAGATCCCGATCGACCAGCGTCACGATCGAGCGGGCGAGCTCGATTCGATCCGCCGGCGAGAGCGAGCCGGCGGCGCCGCCGAATCGCATGAACAGTCGCCGGAGCGGACCGGTGTGGAGTCCCGGCGGACGCCGGCTCGTCGGCGCCTCCATCTCGTCGATGTCCGCGTCGGCGGATCGATGGATCTCGACGAGCGACCGCGGATCGCGAAGGTCCATCAGCGGCGAGGCGACGCTCGCGAGGCGGCGATCGGTGAACGCCAGCGCATGGGCGAACCGCCACGCCGCGTGGGCGAGCGATTCGACGCGGTACTCCCCGAGCGCGCGATCGAGCCAGCGCTCGAACGCGCGGGCGGCGAGCGGGACGGGCTGCGCGACGCCTTGGGATTCCCACCCGCGCGGTCGCCACGACCGGACGGCCGAGCGCTGGATCTGAAGCGCTCGATGCGTCTCCTGGCAGCGGCGGCAGCGGGCGAGGTGTCGTCGAGTCTTCGCGGCGGCCCGACGATCGGCCTCTTCGCGTTCGACGACGAGTGCGAGCAAGTCCTCGCGGTGCTCGACGCACGCCGGGTCGAAACCGATCTCGAGGGTCGGCGTCGAGCTAGGACTCATCGTGGTCCTCTTCCAGGCTCGAAGGCGGCCGCGGGCCCGATTCGCGGTCCGGTCGCAGCGTCAGCAGCCTACCCGAAGCGGGGGACGGTGACGATGGAGCCGTCGTTCCCGTCGCCGTGCCCTCGCTGGCGTCACCGCCGAATGCGAGGGCGGTGCGCAGAATGCGCTCCTCGAGGCTTGCAACGGCCCGCTTCAGCCGCGCCGCGGTTTCGAACGCGGTGGCACCGATCTCCTTCGCGATCTCGTCGATCGGGAGCTCGCGCTTCTCGCGCAGGTAGAGCAGGCGGCGATCCGCTTCAGTCACACGCAGAAGAGCGTGGGCGACCCAATGCTGAACGGTCTTTCCGGGCAGGCGGATCCCTCGAGCCTGCAGCAGCGCATGCGTCCGCTCGAGCGCGCCGTCGCCCGGATCGAATTCGGGCGCATTCAAGCCCGGGAGCGGCAGCTCGCACGCCGCGAGCAGCTCGATCTGCTCCGACACGACGCTTTCTGCGGCGGCGGCGAGCATGTCGTAGATCGTCCAATGGCCGCGCGGTTCGCGCCATCGTATCGCCACGCGCGCGCCCGATCGCCCCGGCCGCCCTCCGCGTCGCAATCGGTCGTAGAGCCGGACGTAGACTTCGGCGAGCACGTCGTCGCGCGCGAGCGGGAAGGCGCCGCGGTCGAGGATCGCCGCGATCGCGTCCAGCACCCGCTCCGCGTTGACGTTGCAGAATGCGACGAACAGCGGCTGCTCGAATCGTTCCTTGAGTGCTTCGAAGAGCTGCGCTGCGACGGTCTCGACGCTCTCCGCTCCGGGCGGGATGCACGCCATTTCGACGATGGGAGCACGCTGCGGGAACAGCCGGTCGAGTTCGGACAGGATCGCGAAGTGCTCGGGTCGGAGCTGGTAGATGCGGCCCGAGGTTCGCGGCCACGCCTTGACGTCGCCGCGTTCACCACCGGCAGAGTCGCCCCCTTCGCGCGCTCCGCTCACGCGTCCCCCTTCTTCCCGACAGGGACCGGCCGCGATCACGATTCTTGGTCCGGGGCGAAGCTAGGTCCGCCAATCCAACGGGTCAAGACGCCCGCGCAACCCAGCCGAGCGGAACAGGGGAAGGTCGAGCACGCGTGGCCGACGGATGCCCCCCGCTTCCTCTCGTGGGCGCACGAATCGCATGCACCGGCCTGCGTATCGTTGCGGGTCGCCTCCCTGCCACGTGCATCGTGCGGCCGCGAAACCGTCGCTTCCAGTTCTCCCCCCGCGAAACGCGAAAGAGCTCCCGGGACCAAACTCCTCGTAACCGGTCCACGCGAGCGTCGTCTCGCTGCGCTTCAGCGGCAGTTGAGTTGCAGGACCCGACAAGTCCAATGGAGCGGGTGAAGGGGTTCGAACCCTCGACATTCAGCTTGGGAAGCGGAGCGACCCAGCCGATTCCCCACGGGAACCCGCGAATCGGGCCGCGACTGTCGAGTGGGCTGTCGAGTGAACCTGCTCGCGACCCCGTGGCACTCGCGCAAGAGCTGCTCGCGCAGGCGGAGCGATCGAGTACCCCGGCACCGCTGATCGCGGCGGCGCGGGCGCTGCTCGCGGAATCGGCCGTGGACCGCCGCAGCGACGGCTCGGGCACAGCGGGCGCGCGCGCGAGCTGAGAGTGATCCTCGGCGCGATGCGCCGTCGCAGGCGTGCTCGGCGAGCGGCATCGGTTTGCCGCCAACTTCGTCGGCCGCTCCGACGCCGGGGTGCCGGAATGGGTGAGTCCCCGGCGAAGCGAGAGCTGGAGATCGAGCTCGAGCCGACGGTCGGAACTGCGAGAGGCTCCTCGGTGCAATGGTCGATCGCACGTCGATACGCCACCGCGCGGACCCGCGCAACCGTCGCCTCGACTCAGCCCCCCCCAAGCCCCCTCCCCCCGTCGAGCCCCGGGAACCCACGATGGGACCCATTCGCGTATGTAGGACCCAGCCACTTCGGGGGTCCCGTCCGGATCCGCAGTTCTCGCGAGGGAGCGCAGCGCGGAGCAAACCGCCGCATCTCCACGCGGAGTGACCGCCCGCGCGCGTCGGTGTCGGCCGCTGCGAGCGCGGCTCGAGGACTTCGCCAGCTCGCCCTATCTGACGCGGGGGTCCGGCGCATCTTCGACGACGTCGAAGTGGCGCTCGAGAGCGGATCGGCCGGCACCAAGTTCTTCCCACAGCCTTCGTCCGCGTCGATCCGTGCCCAGGGGGGGGAAGGGGGGACCACGTACGGTAGTAGTTAGGATCTGTCCGGAGGGGTTCATTGTGATGAACACCGAGGCGAACGGCGATCCGGAGATCGCGGACGCTCTGGCGCGGGCGCAGGCGGCGCTCGAACGAGTCGCGGACGAAGACGACGAACTCCTGGACGAAGTCCCGCAGCGCGGCGAGATCGTCGAGTCGATCTATCGGAGCAGCAAGCGCGAACAGCTCCGCGTCGTCCTCGACGACTGGAACGGCTGTCAGTTCGCGACGCTTCGAATCTGGTTCCGGGACTCGGAGGATCCGCGGCGGTCCTCGCGCGCCAGGTACCTACCGACGTGCCGCGGCGTGACCATCCGGCCTCGCGAGTTCCCTCAAGTCCTCGCCGCACTGCATGGAATCGCTCGCCGCCTCGGTGTCGAGCCCGTCAACGGCAACGCGGAGGGCAGCGGCTCGGTGCCGCCGTAGATCAGAAAACAAGAAGGCCGGGCACGCGCCATTCCGGTAGCGGCGCACCCGGCCTGAAAAACTGGGAGACCGCATTGTGCAGACGCGACGCGCACCTCGCAAGTCCGGTTCGCCACCGTCGAACGCTACGCGGCAGGTAGAGCTAGATGCGATGGCGATGGCCCAGCTAGCCGTTGACACAGCGCCACTACTTCAACGGCTGCTCAGCGTCGCCTCAACACTAGCTCTCGAACCAGAAGCCGAAAGAGAACGACACTGGACACGGGAAGAGATCGACGCAGCGAACTACCGGTCAATGACGACCAAACTCGGGTCGATCGTCAATCAGATGATGCGAGATGTTCGATCGCTTCGGCATCGCCGGAGGGAGCTCTACGGCGCGATGCCGGACGATCGGAGACTTGCAGCATTGCGAGTCCTCACGCGGCGGCGGTTCGCGCCATTCGACCCGACGATCTTGGGTGCAAGTAGCGCCACGGAGGGGATTCTCGACGCGCTCTCTTGGTGCGCGGCCCGTTGCGAACGAGCGAAGCTTGGGTACTGGCGGAGTCGTTTGGCGACCAGAACATCTTCGATCCACGGCGGCCCGTTCCCGGCGAAGCGCGGGACCTGGAGGAATGAGGCCGAATGGCGCGAGCCGCAGACAAACTACCTGCCGTTTCGCGCGCGGCGGCTTCGACGCCGGGACTGGTCGTTCCTCGAAGTGTACATGGCGCTGCGGAGCGCGCTGAGACGACGTGATCCATCGATTCTGCGTCGGGCTGCTGCCGCGGCGCGGATCGAGTTGGAGTCCCTCGCGGTTAGCCAGGAGGACGCGGGGACGGTGCCCGCGATGCCGCCCGCTGGCGAGGCCGTCGGCAAGAAGGGAAGGCGCAGCGGTGCCGTCGACCAGGCGATCGCGGCGCTCAAGATGGACCGCGAACGCCTCACAGAGAACTCCGAGAGTGACCCGCGGTACAAGTCGATGAAGGCAGTCGCCGACATCGTGAAGTGTTCCCCGTCGACGTTGAAGGGATCCGTCGCCTTCCGGAAGGAGTGGGACTTGTTCCTCCCCTACGTGAGGTACGCGCAGACGAAGCGGGCGGAACGGGCCGCGACGCGCGCGTCGTCCGTTGAGCCGTCGCCACCCGTCGCCGACTCGGCGGCATAAGCCACTGCGAGAGCATAGGTTGTGAC
>Ga0187893_10008676_pt1 | contig 15927 bp, 18 predicted proteins | sample MA1701074metaG_FD_139574 | JGI IMG/M metagenome (GOLD analysis project Ga0187893, IMG submission 139574) | White microbial mat communities from a basaltic lava cave in the Kipuka Kanohina Cave System on the Island of Hawaii, USA - MA170107-4 metaG ... | reverse complement strand
CCGACCATGTAAAACGCCTGCTCCGGCAGATCGTCGTAATTGCCTTCGACGATGCCTTTGAAACTGCGAATGGTGTCTTCGAGACGAACGTAGCGGCCGGGGGTGCCGGTAAATTCCTGCGCGACGAAGAACGGCTGGCTCAGGAATTTCTGAATGCGGCGCGCGCGGTTGACAGCGATTTTGTCGTCGTCGGAAAGCTCTTCCATGCCGAGAATCGCGATGATGTCCTGCAGATCTTTATATTTTTGCAAAATGAGCTGCACCTGCCGCGCGACTTGATAATGCTCTTCACCGACGATCGACGGCGTGAGAATGCGCGAGGTCGAATCGAGCGGATCGACCGCCGGATAAATCGCCAGCTCCGCGATCTGGCGCGACAGCACGGTGGTGGCATCCAAATGTGAAAACGTCGTGGCCGGCGCGGGATCGGTCAAATCATCGGCCGGGACGTAAATCGCTTGCACGGAAGTGATCGAGCCGCGCTTCGTCGAGGTGATGCGCTCCTGCAGCGCGCCAAGCTCGGTCGCCAAAGTCGGCTGATAACCGACGGCGGAGGGCATACGGCCCAACAGCGCTGACACCTCAGAACCGGCTTGCGTGAAGCGGAAAATATTGTCGACGAACAAGAGCACGTCTTTGCCTTCTTCGTCGCGGAAATATTCGGCAATCGTCAGCGCCGAGATGCCGACGCGTTGGCGCGCGCCGGGCGGCTCGTTCATCTGGCCAAACACCATGCTGGTTTTGCTGATAACGCCGGATTGCTTCATTTCGAGCAGCAGATCGTTGCCTTCGCGCGTGCGCTCACCGACGCCGGCGAATACCGAGTAACCGCCGTGCTCGGTCGCGATATTGCGAATCAACTCTTGAATCAACACCGTCTTGCCGACGCCGGCACCGCCGAACAGGCCGGTCTTGCCGCCGCGCGAATACGGCTCGAGCAGATCGACAACTTTGATGCCGGTTTCAAGAATTTGCGAACGCGTGTCGAGCTGATCAAACGCCGGCGCCGGGCGATGAATCGGATACGTTTTGTCGGCTTTCACCGGCCCCAGCTCGTCAATCGGCTCGCCGATGACGTTCAACACGCGGCCGAGCGTGCCGGGGCCGACCGGAACCATGATCGGCTGGCCGGTGTTGCGCACTTTCATGCCGCGCACCAAGCCGTCGGTGGAATCCATCGCCACGGTGCGCACGCTGTTCTCGCCGAGATGCTGCTGCACCTCAAGCACAAGACGGCTCGCGCTTTTATCACGCTCGACTTCCAATGCGTTTAAAATTGATGGAAGCGCACCATCTTCAAAAGCCACGTCCACCACGGGACCGATGATTTGTACGACTTTGCCGACGCTCATTGGGAAATATCCTCTTTCGAATTATTTAAACAAATTTTAAACAAATTTGACGAATTGCTACAATTCATCTTTTTCAATCCCTGCTTGTCTTAAAATTTCAAGCAGCGTACCTTTGGGCAAATCTTTGTTATGAAATGGAACAACCACGCGTCTCTTCGATACCGGGTGGAAGTAAATGTGATGACTTCCTTTTACTCTATCCAAAACGAAGCCTTTCTTTTCGAGAAGCTTAATAACCTTTTGCGAAGTCAGGGCAGGCAACTTAGGCATACGCTTGCAAGGTTAACGTATATTCTAATGTTCCTTCTTCCGTCGGTATTACTTCGCCATGCGCCTGCAAGCTTTCAAGATACAGCTCAATCGCTTCTTTCGCCATTTTAATGGCTTCATCTATTGTTTTGCCGTAAGTCACACAGCCAGCGAGAGAAGGGACAACTACAGTATATCCACCTTCTGGCTCCTTGCGAAGCAAGATACGGTAACTCAAAATTTTCATCGCGCTGCGCGACATGGGCATTTGGCGAGTGACTTTAATCGGCTTGCTCCACGCCGAAGCATCGTGCGCTTGGGCGATCACAATGTCGTCTATCTCCCGCTCAGAAAGCGTTTTCGTTTTAGCGCGTGTTTTCATAAAACTCATAGAAAAATTTTACAGACGAGGCCGTCCTGCGGACGCAGTCTGCGCTACGCAAAATTCGTCAAGGTTACACAGCCATTTTCTTCACTAGTTATGACATTTTTAATTTCTTTTGAATTTGTTCCACGTTCCCTCGCGCGCAGCAAGGTATGCGGATCAATTTGGATTTTCATCCTAAGTTTTATTGAACAAGCTTAACAGACGAGGCCGTCTGTGTTACGACTACTTCTTCAACGCTTCGGCGCCGCCGACGATGTCCATCAACTCGCGCGTGATGCTCGCCTGCCGGACTTTGTTGTAGTATAACGTGAGTTGGATAATCAGCTCTTTGGCGTTGTCGCTGGCGGCGCCCATCGCGGCCATGCGCGCGCCCATTTCGGCGGCGAAGGACTCGAGCAGCGCTTGCCAGATTTCGACATTCAAATAACGCAGGCACAGATTATCGAGAATTTTAAGCGGCGACGGCTCAAAGATAAATTCGGTGGAATATTTCTCGTCTTTCGGCGGCCGCGGCACAATCGGCAGCAATTGTTGCACGACGATGTTTTGCTGGATGGCGGATTTAAATTCGTTGAAGACGAGATAGATGCGGTCCAGCTTGCCGTTCACATATTGATCCTGAATCAGCGCGGCAATATCCTGCGCGTGCCTGAAATCCAGCTTGTCAAAAAAGTTAACATATTTTTCCAAGATCGGATAACGGCGGCGATTAAAAAACTCGAAGCCTTTTTTGCCGATCGCAAGCAACTGAATCTCCTGGCCGTTCTGGCGCGCGGCGTTCATCTCGTTGGCGGCGCGGCGGATGATGTTCGCATTAAAGCTGCCGCACAGGCCGCGGTCGCCCGTCACCACGACGAAGCCAACGCGCTTGGGTTCCTTATCTTGCAACAACGGATGCAAAGAATGATCGACTTTGGCCGCGACGTGCCCAAGCGTGTCGTCGAGGCTGCGGGCATACGGACGCGCTTTCAACATGCGATCCTGCGCCTTGCGCAAACGCGCCGCCGCCACCATTTTCATGGCCTTGGTGATCTGCTGCGTGCTCTTGATGCTCGCGATGCGCCGCCGGATGGTGCGAAGGGTTGCCAATCTGATTTCCTAAATGGAATAAAACATTTCTCAACGGATAAAAAGCGACCAACGGATGAAAAACTTTTAAAGACAAAATGATTAGTTTTTAAAATCCGTTGGCAGCCTTTCAGCCGTTGGACATTTAGCTGTCGAAACGACTTATTTCACTTCCAACTTCGCCTTGAAACCCTTGATAAACTCGCTCGCGGCCGTTGTCAACGTGGCGCGCAGGCTGTCGTCAATTTGCTTTTTGGTGACGACGTCTTTCAATGCTTGCGAATAGCTTGATTCGAGATAAGCCAAATACTCTTTTTGCAAACGGCCGATTTGCGCGGTAGGAACATCATCGAGATAGCCATTCACTCCGAGGAAGATCATGGCAATTTGTTTTTCGACCGGCATCGGCTGATATTGATCCTGCTTCAACAACTCGACCATGCGCTCGCCGCGCGTGAGCTGCGCGAGCGTGGCTTTGTCCAAATCGGAGCCGAATTTTGCAAACGCTGCCAGCTCGCGATACTGCGCGAGGTCGAGGCGGAGACGACCGGCAACTTGCTTCGTGGCTTTGATCTGCGCGTTGCCGCCGACGCGGCTAACGGAGAGACCGACGTTGATGGCCGGGCGCACACCGGCGTAGAACAAATCACCTTCGAGGTAAATCTGGCCATCAGTGATGGAGATCACGTTCGTCGGAATGTAAGCGGAAACGTCGCCGGCCTGCGTTTCGATAATCGGCAATGCGGTGAGCGAGCCGCCGCCTTTGGACACGCCGTCTTTTTTCAACGCGCTCAAATCATCGGTTAATTTCGCGGCCCGCTCGAGCAGGCGGGAGTGGAGATAGAAAACGTCGCCGGGATATGCTTCGCGGCCGGGCGGGCGGCGGAGGAGCAACGAGACCTGGCGATACGCCCACGCGTGTTTGGAGAGATCGTCATACACCACGAGCGCGTGCATGCCGTTGTCGCGGAAATATTCGCCCATCGCCGCGCCGGCATAAGGCGCGATGTATTGCAATGCTGCCGGATCGCTGGCATTCGCAGCGACGACGATGGTGAAATCCATCGCGCCGCTGTCTTCAAGCGTCTTCACCACTTTCGCAACCGAGGAACCTTTTTGGCCGACGGCAACATAGATGCATTTCACATCGCCGCCTCGTTGATTGATGATCGTATCAATCGCAACGGCGGTTTTGCCGGTGCCGCGGTCGCCAATGATCAACTCACGCTGGCCGCGGCCGATGGGAATCATCGCGTCGATGGCTTTGAGGCCGGTTTGCAGCGGCTCTTTCACGGGCTGGCGCTGCACGACGCCGAGGGCTTTGCGCTCGAGCAGACCGCGCTGTTTGGTTTGCACCGGGCCTTTGCCGTCAAGCGGCTCGCCGAGCGGATTGACGACGCGGCCGAGCAACTCCGGGCCGACGGGCACGTCCATGACGCGCCCCGTGCGCTTGGCAATGTCGCCTTCTTTGATCGCGACGTCGCGGCCGAAGAGCACGATGCCGACGTTATCCTCTTCGAGGTTGAGGGCCATGCCCATCACGCCGCTGGGAAACTCCACCAGCTCGCTGGCCTGCACGTTTTGCAAGCCGTACACGCGGGCGATGCCGTCGCCCACTTGAATGACTTCGCCGACTTCCGAAACGTCGATTTTTTTCTCAAAGCCTTCGATCTGTTTTTTCAAGATCGAAGTGATTTCATCCGGCCGAATATCCATGCGCTCGGCGTCTCCTAAAATATTTTAAATGCTTATCGTGTGAATATGATTTTCATTAACTCGATAATATTGCACCAACTCTTTAGTCACTCGTATAACGGCGCCCATTCTTCCCGCTTTGCTGCCGAACTGAGCGAGCTTAAAAACTCGTCTTAACATATCCGGAATTTCTCGCGTGCGCTCACGAGTCAATGGAAAACAACACAAAAGCGTCTATCCGCAGGGAATTTTTTCCAAAAATCCATCGCGTCGATAGTGACAAAAAAGTTGCTTGCTTCGTTTGTCGCAGCAGCATCGGGACCGCATCATCTTTAATGATGCTTCTGGCGCGAAGCACTTTGACATTAGCCGCCTTACCGGGATACCAGCGAGCAATGGCTGTATCCAAGCCGAGACCGTCCAGATGTTCATCCAACACAATCATGCGGCTTTAGCAAAAACAACTTTCGGTTGCGTAAAGGATTTCGCGGCAAACATTAAAGCTTCGCGAACGGCTTCATCCGGTATTTGATAAGCTTTGGCAATTTCTGTTGCCGTGTAATCTTCCGACAATAAGCTTAACGCATGCCGGACATCAATACGCGTGTACTTGAAAGTCGGGCGACTACCACACACGCCGGGCGCGCTGACGATATAACGCCCAAGTTTGTAATACTCATACGGTTCGCCGCCGTAAATTTCCCGCACCAGCTTTTTTGTTTTGCTGCGCAAATCCGCACTTGACCGTTGGCGGCCATTTCGCGCAGAAATGCGTTTGTTGCTTGGCGGCGCTTTTGTCATAGCCTTCGCTTTGTTCATTTTAATTCCGGCTGCTTAAAAACTGCGCGCGCAAGCGCTCAAGCTGCTGCTTGACCGAGCCGTCCAGAACTTTGCCGTCGATGTTCAACACGATGCCGCCGAGAATCGAAGGGTCGATCTGATTTTCCAGATCAACTTGCTTGTTCAAATTCTTCGCCAAGCTGGCTTTCAAATCGTCGGCAAGCTTGGCATCCAGCGGCACGGCGGTGATGGCGAGCGCGCGGGTGCGGCGCGCATACCGATCGTACAACTCGTCAAACGCCTTGACGATTTCGGCAATGGCATTGTGCCGGGCTTTTTGAATCAACACGATCAGAAAGTTGAAAAAGACGTTGGAAAAACGGTCTTGAAAAATTTTTTCGACCGCCGCGCGTTTCGCGGCCCGGCTGTGCTCGGGGGAGCGAAAGAAATTTGCGAACGCCTCGTTCTCTTCCAGCGTGGCAGCGAAATCGTGCAATTCGCCGCGAATTTTTTCGAGCAGCTTGCGCTCCTGCGCGATTTCAAACAGCGCCTTGGCGTAGCGCCGGGCGAGGATTTCTTCTTTCATGATTGCAAATTAATTTACGAATCACGACTTGCGAATTACGCTTCTAAAACGTAAAAGCGCCATGCGTAAGAGCGCGTCAATTCGGCTCGCCGCTCAGGCTTTGCATGTCGTTCAAAGCCTGACGGATCAGGTCTTGATGCTCCCGAGCCGCGAGCGATTTGCCGATGAGGCGGCCGGCGATGCTGATCGACATTTCCGCCGCAGTTTGCTTGATTTCTTCCAGCGCTTTTTGCCGCGCCAGATCGATCTCGCGTTTCGTGCGTAGCAAGATTTGATCGGCACTGGTTTGCGCTTCGGCAATGGTTTTATCGCGCATCACTTCGGCGTCTTTGCGGCTACGAGCCATCAATTCCTGCGCTTCTTTGCTGGCTTTCGCCATCATCGCTTCGTATTCCATGCGCGCATTTTCCGCCGCTTTCTGCGCCGCTTCGGCCTTCTCTAAAGAATCTTTAATTTTTTTCGTGCGCTCTTCGAGACCGCCGACAATCGGCTTCCAAGCAACAACGCGAAGCAGAATGAGCAAAATGACAAAAATCAAGATCGTCCAAATAATCAAACCACTATGAATGGCAAGCATATTCGTTCCATCTCACGTAAATGATTATGCCCCAAAAGCGGGCAGTCAAATTGAGCGGCAGCCCGTTCTGCAAACATCACAGTGGAATAATTTATTTGAAAGCCAGCACGATGCAAATGACTTCGCCGAAGAGCGCAACGCCTTCGATGAGCGCCGCGGCTATGATCATGGTGCCACGGATGTCGCCGGTGGCTTCCGGCTGGCGCCCGATGGATTCCATCGCTGCGCTCGCAATTTTACCGATGCCAAATCCGGCGCCCAAAGCGACGATGCCCGCGCCGATACCGGCAGACAGATGAGCAAAACTCAAACCTTCCATTTGTCAATTCCTCCTTCAGAGATCAAGGTGAAATGTATACGGGACAGACTGCCAGTCTGTCCACGACTATGTTAATTTCATAAAGTGACGGGCTGGCAACCCGTTCGAAAGCCTAATGAGGCGCGCCGTGCTCTTCCGCACCATGGCCGTGATCAGAATGCGCGGCGGCAGCGCCGATAAACAACGATGACAGCAAGGTAAAAATATACGCCTGTAAAAATCCAACCATGATTTCAAGAACGTTCACGAACAGCGCGAACGCCACCGACACCGGCGCGATGCCGTAGCCGGCGATCGGATTGGCGCCGCCTTCGCCGAGAATGAAAATCAGACACAACAACGACAGAATCACGATATGGCCGGCGGTCATATTCGCATACAAACGCACACACAGGGCAAAAGGCTTGGTGAATAATCCCACAAATTCGACGGGCACCATGATAATCCACATGGCCGGATGCACGCCGCCGGTGAGATGCTTCAAATAACCGCCGAGGCCGTTGGATTTGATCGCCATCGCCTGCGTTAAAATAAACGTCAATCCGGCCAACGCCGCGGTCACGCTGATGTTGCCTGTCGCCGTGGCGCCGTAAGGCACCAGACCGAGCAAATTGTTCACCAGAATAAAAAAGAAAACGGTGCAAAGATAGGGCGTAAATTTGATGCCCAGCGCTTCGCCCATATTGGGAATGGCGATTTGGTTGCGGATAAATTCCACCACGGTTTCAATGGCCGCGGCAAACCCGGTGGGAACTTCGTTGGGCGCTTGGCGGCGCGCGGCAATCCCCAACAGCACGACGAGCAAAACGGCGGTAAACATCATCATCACCACGTGCTTGGTGATGGACAAATCGATGCCGAACAATTCAAATTTCGGCAAATGCACGGCGCCGACAAAAGGCAATTCCAGTTCGTTACCGTCGCTGATGTGGTGCATGATGACGTCGCCGATATTCTCGTTGCCGCCATGGCCCTGTTCGGCGCCGCCGTGACCGGAAGAAGAAGCGGTGTGAGAAGTATCGGCGGGGGGCGCGGTGGGGTGCGACTCGCCCTGAGCAACAACCGTTGCGGTGTGAAAAAGCAGGAGAAAAAATATGAGAGTAAAACTCAATGCGCCCTTCATGCCTTAGGTATTGATTTAGCTCGTTTGAAGTATCTTTGCAATAATAGCGTTTCGAAAAATTGAAAAAGCAAATAAGAAACCAGCAACGTCCATGTGAATGTTTTGCCGTCCAGATCCGACAATTTCCAAACCACCACGATCGCGAGGCCGAATACCACGAGCCGGCCCAGAAAACCTCCGACCAGCACCCATAAGAATTGCTGCAGCGAACGGCCGCGGGCCCAGCGCAACGCCAGATAGTTGCCCACGGCCAGCGCCATGCTCAACGCCAGCGCACAAAAAAATCCCCACTGAATCGGCGAAGCAGCAATCGTCATGATGAAATTCAGGGAGATTTTTAGAGAAGACACCGTCCCGCCAAAAGCGGGATAGAAAAAAAATGGCATCAATTTTTCTGTGATGACTCTTCCTTGCCCTGAGCGGATCCTAAGGCTTCCTTCTCGGTGCGCATGACGGTGCGGTACAAATTAATGAATCCGGCCGTGGCGCCAAACATAATTCCCACGATCAAAGCGAGCGGCGCTACCGACAGCTTTTGATCGAGCCAGTGGCCCAGCAAACCGCCGAGTACGATCGCGAGCGCAAAGCGCAATCCGATATCGCTGTAAACGGCGATCAAGCGCGGCCAGTTTGTAGGAACGGCTTTGCGCACCGCATTGCCTTTCAGGCGTAGCCTAACGATTGATTTGCACTTCCGGCCGGCCGAGGCGCTCGGACGGTCGCGGCCGGTCGGAAACGGCGGTGCCTTCCGGCAGCGCGAGTATCTTGCCGTCGTCCGTCATCGAACAGACACCCTCGAAGATGGCGCCTTCGTCGATGACCAGCTTGGAAGTCTTCAATTCACCGTAAAACGACGACTTGGCTTCCAGAACCACTTTGCCGCTGGCAAAAATTTTTCCTTTGATCTTGCCGCCGACGATCGCGTTTTTCACGCGCACCTCGCCTTCGATCTCGCCTTCTTTGCCGATGACGAGCGAATCCGTGGTGCTGACCTGCCCTTTGATTCGTCCATCCACGCGCAGACTGCTTTGCACCTTGACGGTGCCTTCAACTGCCGAACCCTTCCCGATAATGGTATTTAAATCGCCGCTTTTCTCAAAATCGTCCATGTCCTTTTTCCCCAGCATTTTCACCTCGTATGCTGTTAATGATGACTGCGTCCTGTTTATTTAGAATTGGCGCGAAACGCCAATAGAATCTGCCGGGGGTCAATGGCCACACCGTCTTTCCAGACTTCAAAGTGCAGATGCGGGCCGGAACTGACGCCGGAATTTCCCAACAGCGAGATGGGATCGCCTTTCTTCACGAACGCGCGATCATGCGCCAACAGGCGATCGTTGTGTCCGTAATACGAAAAAACATTGTCGCCGTGATGAATGATGATCAGATTGCCCCAAACATACGTCCAGTTGGCAAACACCACCTGTCCATCACCGGCCGCGAGAACCACTGAGCCGCGCTTTCCCGCAATGTCGATGCCGGGATGCGAGCGAAACGGAAAGTCTTTGCTTCTGGAAAATTCCGTTGTGATCACGCCTTCCACCGGCAGCAGTGTCGGCATATTCTTGGCGTAACGTGAATCATTTTCACGCCGCCGCATGGTAAAAGCGCCCGACGGCACAAAAACTTCTTTTGGCGCTTCACGCCCCATCATCGCGCTGGCCGCCGGCACGTCGATTTTCGCCGCCATCATCGCCTGATTGCCGGAGAGAATCGAGCCGAGGCTGATGCCGCCTTTGGCGTTTGGATCGACGCCGAGCAGACTCAACAGCTTGGCCTGCTCCTTCGCCATGCGATCCATTTCCGCGGACAACTGGTAAACACGCTTATTGTCTTCCAGCAATTGCGTGTTGGAGCGCTCCAACTCGCTGTTTTCAACGTGCACCCGAAAATAACGCCAGTAAAACACGCCGCCGAGAACAATATGAATCGTCAAAACAATCGCCGTCCCGATCAGCAACCTCGCCATCGGCCAGCTCAGGCGAAAATTGTACGGCTCGGCATTATCATCCGGAATGAGCAGAACCGAAATTCTTCGTGATCGTTTCTTTTTCATAATATCTTCTCACCATAGCCCGCTCATCCCCTCCGGAAGCAGCCTTCGCGCCGGATTCAACTTAAATAAGTGCAAACCAAGTACCGAACATGAAAACGTCTTGCGGACGATATACACAAATTTCAGAGAGCCTAGGCCGTGGACTTGCTGCGATCGGCTTATCATTTCCCGGCATTTTTCAGGCAATCTCAAAAAATCGAGACGCTTACAGGAAAATTTAAAATAAATATTTCGCATCAAAAAGTCAACCTTTTTCTCGGCTAAATTTGCAGTCTACTGGCCGGTCGCTAAAAATTAAGAATCTTATGAGAATCGAACGATTTAAGCGACCCGTCAGTAATTCAAATTTTCTGCATTAATTCCAGCAAGCGCTCGAGATCATTGTCGGAATAAAACTCCAACTCGATCTTTCCGCCCTTGCCCTGCAAAAGAATTTTCACCTGCGTGCCGAAAATTCGCCGCAGCTTGTCTTCGGCCTCGCGAACGGCATACGGCGCGGTTGGAGAAACCTTCTTCTTCGCCGCGCTTTTCGGTTTGCTGGCGCGCTGCACCAGCTTTTCAACCTGCCGAACGCTCAAGCCGTTTTTGAGTATCGTTTTCCAGAGATCGACCTGATGCGCCCGATCCGGCAAGCCCAGCAGCGCTCTGGCATGTCCCGCGGACAATTCGCTTTTGCGCAAACTTTCCTGCACCGCCTCCGGCAGTTTCAGCAGGCGCAGCGAGTTGGCAATGGTCACGCGATCTTTGCCGACTTTTTGCGCGACGACTTCCTGCGTGAGGCTGCACTCATCGATTAAGCGCTGATAGCCCAACGCCTCTTCGATCGGGTTCAGGTTTTCGCGCTGGACGTTCTCGATGAGCGCCATTTCCATCATCTGGCGATCGTCGTGAACTTCGCGAACATAAGCCGGAATGCGCTCATAACCCAGTTCCTGCACGGCGCGGAACCGGCGTTCACCCGCAATGAGCTGATAAGCGCCATTGTGCGGACGAACCGTGACCGGCGTGACCAGGCCGTTTTCGGAAATCGATTGCTTCAACTCCTGTAAAGCCTGCGGGGCGAAATCGGTGCGGGGTTGAAAGGGATTGGCGGCAATGCGGGAAATTTCTATCTCGTGGATAGAACCGGCTTGGACATGATTGTTGTTATCGTGTGCGGCGCTTACCTCAGGAATGAGCGCGGACAGCCCTCTTCCCAACCTCTTCGTGGTGACCATTTTTTAAAATCTCAGTAGCCAGACTCATGTAATTTTCCGCGCCACTGCTGACGGCGTCATAAAGGATGATCGGCTTGCCGTGGCTCGGCGCCTCACTCAGGCGCACATTGCGCAGAATGACGGATTTATAAACTTTGTCGCCAAAATATTTTTTGACGTCCTCGGCAACCTGCCGGCTCAAATTCAACCGGCCGTCGAACATCGTCAGCAGGACGCCTTCGATCTCGAGGCGCGTGTTCAAATGTTTCTGCACGAGCCGGACGGTGTTCAGCAACTGGCTCAGCCCTTCGAGCGCGTAATACTCGCATTGAATCGGAATTAGCACCGAGTCCGCAGCGGTGAGCGCGTTCAAAGTCAGCAAACCCAGCGACGGCGGGCAGTCGATGAAAATATATTCATACGGCTGCCGCAAATTGGCGAAAGCATTCAGCAGAACTTTCTCGCGCGAGATCGCGCTCGCCAGTTCCAGCTCCGCGCCGACGAGACGCACGTGCGACGGCAGCAAATCCAGATAGCCCAACTGCGTTTTCACGATGGCCTGATTGATGTCGAGATCGTTGATCAGCACCTCGTAAACGCTGTTGCCGACGTTTTTCGGATCGATGCCGAAGCCGCTGGTGGTGTTGGCCTGCGGGTCGATGTCGACGACCAGCACTTTATGTTCGGCGACGGCGATGCACGACGCCAGATTCACCGCCGTCGTGGTCTTGCCGACGCCGCCTTTTTGATTCGATATGGAAATGGTCCTCGCCATTTCTCCTCCGTTAAACGCTTCCTTTGCCGTTTGCTGTTTGTCAGTTAGCCGGTTTTCTTTTAATTGGCAAACGCCGCTCCTGTTAAGAAGTTAGCGTATAATCGGATGAAAATCAAGTCGAATTTTGCGAAACGCGAGAGGGAGGGCATGGCGCATAAAGTGCTCTATGCGCTATGCCCTCTGCCCTCCGCTAAAAATACGACGACCCGCCAAACACGCTTGAGCGGCCGCCGCGTTTTTCAATTTTAATGTCCTTCAGCAACGGTGCTTTGATGCCGAGATAAAAATAAAAACCCTTGCTATAACCGGTGGGCGTCCAGAAAAACTGCATTTCCCAGCAGTGTAAATCGCGCTTAATCGTGTAACGCTGATCGACGATCTTTTTTTCACGCAAATTAAAACTTCCATAAATGCCGACCTGCCAGTTTTTAGTTAGCGCGATATCGGCGTTATCCAGCGTCAGTTGCGCCGTCGTGCTCGGCTGCGCAGGATTCGCGCGGCTCTGATTGAGGCTCAAAGAAAAACTCGCCTGCCACGGCACGTTGGTGTCCGAGAAATATGAAACGGGCGCCAGGCGATTCTGCGCCGCTTCGGGAATTGTTGCATCCGCCTCTTCATCATCTCTTTTCGCTGCGCCAAACCGTCCCGCCGCGCCACCCTTGCCTTGAAAACGAAAGCTGGCGCCGACATTGATGTTCGTCAAACGCAAATATTGTTTCTTGAAAATGCTGCGACCACTTTTATAAAGCAAGCGGTTGACCGTCCGGCCCAGCTTTGGGTCATATTCATAAAAACTGTGCGACGCGCTGATGTTGATGGAAGTATTTTGTGTGGGGTTGGCAAAGAGCGATGAGCTTAAATCCGATTGCTTGAATTCCGCCACGGCAAAATTATGGCTGGTTGATAAACTGAGCGTGAACAAATCGATTTTTCTCAGGCTGTCGTCGGGGCCGGTTTTCATTTGAAAGAGATTGCCCACCGAAAAATTCATGCTGGCCAGCTTGCCGCTTGGAGTTCCGCCGAAACGATCCCGCCGCACCGCGCTGTCGCCGCGCGCCGTCTTCAGCGTCAAATGCTGATAATACCCCCAGAACGAGTCGGAAAAATCCGGCCGAAAAGAAAATCCCACGCTGGGCGTCACCACGTGGCGCAGCGCGCGCACCGGCCCCAGCTTCGGCTGAAAAGTGCCGTAAAGCTTCGTGTTGGTCGAAGCCGTATAAGTAAAAAGATGCCGCGCCGCGAAACCTTTGTTAACCGTGCTCACAATCGTGTTCATGCCCGTCGTGTCATAGTCGGTGGCGCGATCAAACCAATCTTCGGTGATTTGCATGCTTTGATTCAGGCTTAGCCACGGAAAAAAAGCTCTGATGCCGTTGAGCGAAAGGCTCATCGCGTGATTGGCGGAACTGAGCCGTTTAACCTGAGTCGTGTCTGAATCTTTCGAGAGCGTGTTTTGTGCCGAGCTTGAAAGACTGTAATAAAAATTTTCATACCAGCGCCGCTCATCCGGCTTGCCGGGCAAGGGCCTTTTTTTGTTCGGATCAGCTTTCCCAAAAAGCTGCCGCTGGCCGAAGTTGACACTAAGGCTCGGTAACAACCGCTGATACGAGCCGGCATCAAGATTTTTAAACTCGCTGGCGGTGGCGCTAAAACTGGCGCCGCCAAAACTTTTGCTGAACGTCGCCTGCGATGTGATCGTCCGGCGGAGCTGATCCTGACGGTTCGTGCTGAACAGCCGATAATAATTGCTGCTCGAAAAACTTCCCGACGCATTCAAATATGTGGTGGCATTGAACGGTTGATTGTGGCTGAAATTAACTTCCCAGCGCCGTTCTTTGCTCTGGTCGATCGCAAAATTCTTGCGCGTAAACGAGCCGCCGACACGCCCGGAAAAGTTATAGCGTTTGGCATAAGCAAAATCGCCGTTCAACACCCAGCCGGAACGCTCGTAATAGTCCACTGTGGCCGCGAGGTCGTAATAATCGCTCATTGCCCAGTAATAACCCAGCCCGCGCAAATAGCGTCCTTCGAGCTGAGTGGCGCCAAAACGCGGGAAAATCAAACCGGAGTGACGGCCGCCGCTGTTCGTCGGGAAAAAGGCGAACGGCAAAATCGCCATCGGAATCTTGCCGATGTAAAAAACCACCGGTTTCGCCACCACGTTCTTGCCGACCGTAACTTTCATTTTGCGGCCGCGAAAACGGAAATGCGGATTCTCTTCGAGATCACAGGTGCTGTAATCGCCGTTGGAAACAAAATACGTTTGGCCATCCATTCGTTTGATCTGCGCGCCGAAATATTTGCCGTCTTGAAATGACGTGCGCCCGCGCAGCACGCGGCCTTTCTCGGTGGCAAAATTGTATTCCATTCTTTCGCCGACGATCACTTCGCCGCCGTCGGCAAACTTTGGCCAGCCCCGCTCCGCTTTGGTTAAACTGTCCTCGCGCGCGCTTTTGGTCCTGCCATTGGCGGCCTTGCCGTGCGTCATGAGTGAATCCGGCAGCGGCTCGGCGATGAGCAAACGCTTGTCCCAATCCACCGTGATCTTGCCGGCCTCGAGCAACATCGTTTTGTATTTGACTTTGGCATTGCCGTACAAATAGGTGACGCGTTGATCGAGATCGTGATCTTCGATCTGCGCCTCGAAATCGACCGGCGCCTCGAGATCGGACTTTTCGCGCGTCGTATCGGCAACGGCGGAATCCGGCATTGCCAGTGCGAGCGAATCTGGTTGGAGAATAATGCTGGAATCGCGTTGGGCGGGAATTTGCGCCGCAGCGAATTCAGTATACAACAGTATAAACAGAACCGCACTAAAAATTTTGGGGGAGGTTGAGTGCAACATCATTAAGAAATTAAAAGCGCCTCTCCCAACGGATGAAAGCTGCCAACGGGTTTTTTGTTATCCGTTGGCAGCTTTCATCTGTTGGGCAAGTTTTGTTTGAGATGTATTGAAAAATATTTGCTCTCTTAATATCTTACATCGCGGCAGTAAAAGCTTTGAGCGCAGCTTTGCCCTTCAGCGTCGAGACCGGATAAGTCGTCGGCGAGAGCGGTAGCCTTAAGTTTCCCAACAAATATTGAAAACGTGTTGTCATGTCAATGTTATTAAATGTTTCCGTCATACAAATCCGCCACTGGAAAACATATTTCATAATCATTCCAATCGAGATTGCCGTAAACAATCCTGAATTTTTTAAACTCATTCAGATTAAGATATTTTTTTAAATCAGGATGGCGTACCCGACAAAGGAACGGTTTAAAATCGACTGTCCGCTCTTTGCCGTCATTGAACCGGAGATGAAGGCGATAACCATCGACATACTGCGCCTGAACGATTTCAATGACTTCAACGTCATCATCATCGGGCATCGGTTCATAAATAAAATTGATTTTTTTCATTATCCTTCAATTGATATTTTTGCCACCACCGCCGCAACCTCTCTGCCATTCCGGCCTCCGCGCCATTCGCCGTCGGCTGATAATACAGCGCCTCCCGCAAATTCTCCGGCAGATAATTTTGCTCGACAAAATTTTCCGGATAATCGTGCGGATATTTGTACTCGACGCCGTAACCCTGCTGCGCCATCAGCGGCGTCGGCGCGTTGCGAATGTGCAGCGGAATCGGGCCGAGCGGTTTTTCCTTTATATCTTGCATCGCCGCGGACAAAGCTTTGTACGAAGCATTGCTCTTCGGCGCCGAAGCCAGATACGTCGTCGCCTGCGCCAGCACCAAACTTCCCTCCGGCATGCCGATGTACGT
>Ga0187893_10008674_pt1 | contig 15930 bp, 14 predicted proteins | sample MA1701074metaG_FD_139574 | JGI IMG/M metagenome (GOLD analysis project Ga0187893, IMG submission 139574) | White microbial mat communities from a basaltic lava cave in the Kipuka Kanohina Cave System on the Island of Hawaii, USA - MA170107-4 metaG ... | reverse complement strand
GACGAGTCCGCTCTCAGAAAGGAAGTAGGGCGATCCGGGTGTCCTGGTCATCAGTCCCCGCCCCCCTCGGGGGACCGGCCAGAATTTCCGGAAAAAGTGCGGTCAGAATTTTCGGAACCCGCACCTGCCCGGCGGCAAGATCGCCTTCTATACCGCCATCTATCCCGTCCTGGAGGACGAGCACGGGCTCGCCATCGTGATGGGCCACGAAGTCAGCCACGCGCTCCTGCGCCACGGCGGCGAGCGGGTGAGCCAAAACATCCTCGCGTCCGTCGCGATCGCCACCGCCGACATCATGTCGCGGGACAGCAAATACCACGATCTCGGAGTGGCCGCGCTGGGAGCCGGCGTGACGGTGGGGGTGCTCCTGCCCTACAGCCGGAAACACGAGAGCGAGGCGGACAAGTTCGGCCTCGAACTGGCCGCGCGGGCCGGCTACGACCCGGCGGCGGGCATCCGCGTCTGGGAGCGCATGGCGGCGCTGGGCGGGAACCGCCCGCCGGAGTGGCTCAGCACCCACCCCGACCCCGAGAACCGCATCGAGAACATGCGGGCGTGGCTGCCGGAGATGCGCGCGATCTACGAGCAGTCCGACAAGAAGCCCAACTATCCGCTCGCGAAGGTGGTGGACTGATGTGGTCGCCGATGTCAAGAGACGCTCCCCGGCGGGTCCTTCCTTCTGGGCCTTCCGTCCTGTGGCGTCACGTGGGCGCACGCGGGTTGGAAGGCCGGAGAGGCTGCTTCGACGACGCTTCATACTGATGTCCGCGGATCGAGCCCGCATGAAACGAAGTTCGTCGGGAGCGCCCTCGTACTGACGTCGCGCATACGGGCGCCCTGGGGCGGCCGCGCGCACAGCCCAGCCGAGGATCTCTCCTGTCGTGCCTCTCCGGCGTCCCTTCCCGGCCCCTGGTCGGGCTACCGGCCGTCGTGCGGATGGAGATGCCGGCGGTCAGGGCTGAGGATCGCCCAGACGAAACCGGCGAGCTCGCGCGCGACGGCCACGACGGCCTTCGCGGGCGCCATGCGCACGCTCAGCTTGGCGAAGCGGGCGTGCAGGCGCCGCTCCGCACGCTCGGCGTGTGCGACGACCTCGGGAGGCTGCGCGCAGCGCCGCTCGAGGAGCCTCGCGCTCGGCCGCGCGCGGAAGCGGTAGTTCCACGCCGCCTCGACGAGGACCCTGCGGCACCGCGCGTTCCCGGCCTTGGTGATCCCGCCGCGGCGGACGGCGGAGCCCGAGGAGTGCTCGCGCACCGTGAGGCCGAGGTAGGCCATCAGCTGGCGGGGGCTCTTGAAGCGCCGCGCGTCGCCGAGCTCCGCGAGGATCGTGATCGCCGTGAGGGTATCGACCCCCCGCAGGCACCGGAGCCGCCCGACCTGCTCCCGGTACGGGTCCTTGAGCGCGATCTCCTCGATCCGCGCCCCGACGGTGTCGCGCTGCACGAGCTTGTACTCGAGCAGCTCGACGTAGGCGGAGAAGGTCGCGGCGTCCGGGCCCTCGAAGGCGAGGCCCCGCAGCCACCGCCAGTACGCGGCGCTCCAGTTCCGGCCGTCCGGGAAGCGGAGGCCGCGCGTCTGCAGGAACTTCAGCACGTAGTGCCGCGAGCTGAGGATCTCCCGCGTGAGCGTCTCGCGGCAGCGGACGAGCGAGCGCACCCGCTCCTCCTCGTCCGACGGCACCCGGATCGGCGTCAGCTCGCCGGCGCGGTAGAGCTGGGCGAGCCGGATCGCGTCACGCCGGTCGGTCTTGCAGCGGTCCCCCGGACGGACCGGGATGAGCGAGGGCGCGATCACCTCGCACGCCACGCCCCACTCCTTCATCGCCCGCTGGAGCACGTACCCGCAGCCGCCCGCCCGTAGCACGCGCGGACCGCCCCCTTCGCGCTCAGCCGCGCGAAGAAGCGCCGCAGCTTCGGCAGGTCGTTGGGCAACGTGTGGACGTCGCCGCACTCCCGGGCGCCCTCCGGCAGCACCGCGACCGCGACGGAGTCCTGGTGCAGATCGATCCCGACGAACGTAGTAGACTGCGACTCGGACATGGCCGGACCTCCTCACGCCTCCCGCGATGCCTATTCATCGCGTGGGGACAGGCACTCGGAGTTTCCCGAGGGCAACCCCGAAACGGCCGGGAGGTCCGGCCGCTCCTCAGCGGCGACCATCGTTACTGACCCTGGGCCCACCAGTAGCCGGCGACCGCCACGGCGCTGGAAAGATTGAGGGAGCGCACCGACGCCGGCGCCATCGGGATCCGCACCCCGCCCCCGGGAAACGCCTTCTCCACTTCGCGGGGCAGCCCGCGGCTCTCGCTCCCGAACAGGAAGAGCGCGTCGGCCGGCGGGGGGAGGTCGAAGAGCGAGCGCGATGCGCCCGTCTGGAAGAGGAACGGCTCGCCCAGCCCGCGGGCGGCGGCAAGGAACTCGGCGAATCCCGCGTGCAGGACGCAGTCGACCCGCGGCCAATAGTCGAGCCCCGCCCGGCGCAGTTCGCGCGCGTCGAGGGAGAACCCCAGCGGTGCGACGAGGTGGAGCCGCGCCCCTAGGGCGAGGCAGGTGCGCCCGACGTTGCCGGCGTTCCAGGGGATCTCGGGCTCGACGAGCGCGATGTGGAGCACGGTCGCATCCTAGAAAAAAGCTGTTCCCATTGCGCGGGTTCGACCGTTACTTGATAGGGCGGCTTGCACTAAGGAGACGGTCATGCGGACGCACCTGATCGGGATTCTTGCCCTCTCGGTCCTCTTCGGCGCCGCGGCGGCAGGATCGCGGGGAGGGGGGCGGGGGGAGGCGCTGGCCGAGCTGGGCCGGCGGCTCTTCATGGACCCCACGGTGAGCGGGAGCGGCAAGTTTTCTTGCGCCTCCTGCCACGAGCCGGAGCACGGCTTCTCCGATCCGCGGGTCCTTTCCGAGGACGTGGGGGGGCAGACCCGCCGGCACAGCCAGCCGCTCCTCGACCTGGAGCAGGGCAACGGATTCCACTGGGACGGCGAGTTCGGCACGGTGCGGGAACTGGTTCTCGCGCGTCTGGCGCCGCCGCAGGAGGCGGTGGTGCAGTCCCTCGCGCTGCACCAGCGCCGGTTCGCGGAAGCGCTCAGCGCGGGCCGCAGGCCGGACAAGGAGGAGTTCGACCGGACCGTCGCGCGGCTCGTGCCGCCCTACTACGGCCCGCCCGCCCCGACCACCCCGGGGACGCCGTCCGTGGTGACGCCGCTCCTCGCGCGGCTCGGCGAGGACGATCGCTACGCCCGCGGATTCGCGGAGGTCTTCGGCGGCGGCGGCATCACGACGGAGCGGGTCGCGGACGCGCTGGAGGCGTATCTGCACACCCTGCGCTCCACTCCCAACGCCCTCGATCGCTTCCTTGCGGGGGATCCCGATGCGCTCCCTCCGGCGGCTCGGCGCGGGCTGGCGCTCTTTTCGGGCAAGGCCTCCTGCGCCTCCTGCCACTCCCTCGAGGGCCCGGGCGGCGGCGCGCCGCTGACCGACGGGAAGTTCCACAACACCGGCGTCTCCATGCGGAAAGTGATGCTCGCCTTCCAGGGGAGCTCGGGGGCGGACGGGGGCCGGGGCGAGATGTCGTTCGTGGCCGACGATTTGGGGAGCTTCAAGACGCCGAGCCTGCGCGACGTGGGGCGGCGCGCCCCCTACATGCACGACGGCTCCCTCGCCACCCTGGAAGAGGTGGTCCGCTACTACGACGGCGGCGGGACGCCCAACGGGCGCCTCGCCAAGGAGGTGCGGCCGCTGCGGCTCACCGACAGCGAAGTCGCGGATCTGGTCGCCTTCCTGCGCGCGCTGGATGGAGAGGAGCGCCCCGGCCTCAGGCGGGCGCCGGAACCGCGCGCCGGACGCGTGCGCCTGCTCGATCTCACCGGCCGGCCGCTGCGCGGATTCGCCGTGGAGGTCCATCCCTTCGGCGACCGCTTCCTCGGATTGGCACCCGCCCCCACCCCCCTCCGGGTGGTGACGGACAACTCCGGCTGGCTCAGCTTCGGGTTCCCCGGCACCACCCACGCAGTGCTCCGCGCGGAGGGGCACGAAGTAGGGTTCGACCGGCCCATCCCCGACAACGCTGGGCCCCTGACGCTCACGGTGACGCCACGGGAGAAGGTCAGCATCCTGCTCTCGGCCCGGGGGGGCGCAGGAAAGATGCCCTCCACGATCCGGATCCGCCTCTATGACGGCGGCAAGCCGAGCGAAAGTCTCACGATTTCGCTCGCGAGGGTGCGGCAGGTCGGCGCGGCCCAGGCTCTTTATTCCGCCCGGGTCGGGCGCGTGACCGGGGTGCGGCAGGTGCTGCTCGAGGCGGGAGCGCTGGGGTCGATTGTCTGCACGGTGGACCTGGGGGGCGGGGCGAGCGAACCGGTCCATCTGGGCGGGTGATCTCGGGATCCGGCCGGATTGCGCCCGGGCGGCCTGGGCCGCAGCATCGGCGCTGCGTGTCGATCCGATTGGACGGTCGGGCCCTGTCCTGCCCCGATACAGCGGGCGGCAGGGGCGGAATCCGCCCCTTCCCCGGCCCATCCTGCCTTGCCGATAGGAGGTGCATGGGTAAGGCAAGGCTGGTCCCCTCTCTCCTGTTCGTCCTCGTCGCCGCCTCGGTCGCGGAAGCTGCCGACATCTTCGCGACCCCTGCCGATTACAAGACGAAGCTGCCCACGCTCCAGGCAGGCGACACGCTCCATTTGGCCGCCGGGGACTACCCCGACGGGATGACGATTTCGGGTCTCAACGGAACGGCGGCCTCTTGGATCACGATCACCGGCCCCGCGAGCGGGGCCCCCGCCGTCTTCCTCGGCGACCTCACCCAGAGTCGCAACACCATCGAGATCTGGGGTTCGAGCTACGTCGCCCTCAAGAACCTGCGCGTCGACGGCCAGGACGTCCCGTTCATCGACGGCATCAAGGCGCCGGGCGGGTCCGGAAACATCACGCACGACATTCTCATCGAGGCCTGCACCATCGTGCGCCACGGAGGGCACCAGCAGACCGTCGGCATCTCCACGAAGTGCCCCACCTGGAACTGGACGATCCGCCGCAACACCATCCTGGGCGCAGGGACCGGCATCTATCTCGGCAACTCGACGGGATCCGATTCCTTCGTGGGCGGGCTCATCGAGTACAACCTGATCGACGACCCCGAGGGGTACTGCATGCAGATCAAGCATCAGCCCTCGAGGACGATGGTGGCGGGCATGCCCTCCATCCCCCTGACCACCATCATCCGCCACAACGTCTTCCTCAAAGGCGACCGCCCGAGCGGGGACGGCAACCGGCCCAACCTGCTCGTGGGGGGATTCCCCGTGGTGGGGACCGGATCCACCGACCTCTACGAGATCTACGGCAACCTGTTCTTCCACAACCCCCGCGAATCGCTCCTCCAGGCGGAGGGGCGCATCTCCATCCACGACAACGTCTTCGTGGATGTCGCCGGGAGCGCAATGCGGCTCCAGAACCACAACATGACGCTTCGCTTGGCGCACGTCTACAACAACACCGTCTATTCCGCCGGCACGGCGATCAGTTTCGGCGTCCTGCCCTCCGAGGGTCACGCGGTGGTGGGGAACCTGCTCTTCGCGACGACCGGCATCGCCGGTCCGGTCGTGAACGTGAGCGGCAATCTCGTCGATACCGTCGGCGCTGCGGGGACCTATGTCGCCTCGCCTTCCCTCACCCTGGGCTCGATGGACTTCTTCCCCAAGACGGGGCAGTGCCAGGGTCCCGGCCTCGACATGAGCGCGTTCACCGCGCAGACCGCGTACGCGCTCGACTTCAATGGCACGAGCAAGGGGGGGGCGACCTTCCGCGGGGCCTACGCGGGAGAGGGCGCCAATCCCGGTTGGCGTCTCCAGAGAGCGATCAAAGACACCGCCGCCGCACCTCCGCCGCCTCCCGGGGACACGACGCCGCCCACGGGCAGCATCGCCATCGCCGGAGGCGCGCTCGTCACGACGGAGTTCGTCGTGGAACTCGCGCTCTCCGCCAGCGATGCGGGTGCCGGGGCGAGCGGGATGGGGAGCGGCGCGCAGATGCGCTTCTCCAATGACGGCGTCACCTGGTCCGCGGCGGTCGCCTATGCCACGACGCTGCCGGGCTGGGATCTCTCCCAGTTCGGGGGCGGTTCCCTGCCGGGCCTCCGGACCATCCGTGCGCGGTTCAAGGACGCCGCGGGCAACTGGTCGTCCGCCTCGATCACCACGCAGATCGAGGTGCTGGCCGGCGCGTCGCCCCCGCCGCTCCCGCTGCCGGTCCTCCCCTCGGTGGGGTGCTCCGGCCTTCCGGGCGACGGGCCGCGGGGATCCCTCCTCGCCACCTGGCTCTTCCTGGCGCCGCTCCTCTGGCGGATGCGCCGCCGCCGCTGAGAGCGGCCAGGCGCGCGCCGCCGCGCAGGGCGCGCGCTTTAGTGGACTTCCCGCCCGCGCCCGGTAGGATTCTCCTTTTGAGAGCCGGGCGCGGGAGAGCGCCCCGATTTTGTTTTCGCCGGTCCGCATCGCGGCCCCTCCCGACCCCGGGGCGGAGGTGCGCATGCAGGACCGCATCGTGGGCGAGGGTTTCACATTCGATGACATCCTCATTCTGCCCGGCTATTCCGAATTCATCGGCTCCCAGGCCGATGTGACCACCCGCCTCACCCGGCGGATCGGGCTCCAGATCCCGCTCCTGTCTGCGGCGATGGACACCGTCACCGAGTCGGCCCTCGCCATCGCCTTGGCGCAGCATGGCGGACTCGGCGTGATCCACAAGAACCTCACCATCGAGCAGCAGGTGAAGGAGGTCTACGTCGTCAAGCGCTCCGTGAACGGGATCATCTACGACCCGATCACGCTCCCCGCGGGCGAGACGATCGGCGCCGCCCGGCGCTGCATGGAGGAGAACAAGATCTCCGGCATCCCGGTGGTCGAGGGGAAGAAGGTGATCGGGATCCTCACGAGCCGGGATCTGCGCTACAGCCGGAACGACGAGGCGCGCATCGGCGACGTGATGACCCGGCGCAACCTGGTCACCGGCTCCATCGACGCCACCCTCGAACAGGCCAAGGACGTGCTCCACAAGCAGAAGGTGGAGAAGCTCCTTCTCGTCGACAAGGAGATGAACCTCCAGGGCTTGATCACGATCCGGGACATCAACAAGCTGCAGGAGTTCCCCCAGGCCAACCTGGACGAGAAGGGGAGGCTGCGGGTCGGTGCGGCGGTGGGCGCTACCGGGGACGCCCGCGAGCGCGCCGCGGCGCTGGTGGAGAAGGGGGTGGACGTGCTCGTCGTCGACACGGCGCACGGCCACAGCCGCAACGTGGGCGACATGGTCGCCCACCTCAAGTCGCGGTTCGAGGTGGACGTGATCGCCGGCAACGTCGCGACGGGGGAGGGCGCCCGGTTCCTCGCCGACAAGGGCGCGGACGCCGTCAAGGTGGGGATCGGGCCCGGCTCGATCTGCACGACCCGCATCATCGCCGGCATCGGCGTGCCGCAACTCAGCGCTGTTGCCGGGGCGGTGCAGGCGCTCCAGGGGTCGGGCGTTCCGGTCATCGCCGACGGCGGCATCCGCTACAGCGGCGACATCGTGAAGGCGCTGGCGGTGGGCGCCCACTCCGCCATGATCGGCTCGCTCTTCGCCGGAACCGAGGAGAGCCCGGGGGAGACCGTCCTCTTCCAGGGGCGAACCTACAAGTCCTACCGCGGCATGGGCTCCAGCGGGGCGATGGCGCGCGGGAGCAAGGATCGCTACGGCCAGGAGGCGATCTCGGCGACGGAAAAGTTCGTGCCGGAAGGGGTCGAAGGGCGCGTGCCCTACAAAGGCCACCTGAAGGACCTGGTCTACATCCTGGTCGGCGGTCTTCGCCAGGGGATGGGCTATTGCGGCGCGCGCACCATCGAAGCCCTGCGCACGACGTCGAAGTTCCTGCGCATCACCGGGGCCGGCGTCGCCGAGAGCCACCCGCACAACATCGAGATCACCAAAGAGGCGGCCAACTACCGCGTCGAGCGTTGAAGCACGAGGTCGTCTACATCCTCGATTTCGGGGCCCAGTACGCCCAGCTCATCGCACGGCGCGTGCGCGAGCACCACTGCTACTGCGAAATCGTGCCCTGCAGCGTCCCTGTGGAACGGCTCCGGGGGGCGCGGGGGATCATCCTCACCGGCGGCCCCGCAAGCGTCTACGCCGAGGGGGCGCCGCGGTCCGATCCTGCGCTCTTCGACCTGGGCATCCCGGTGCTGGGCATCTGCTACGGCATGCAGCTCATGTGCCACCAGCAGGGCGGCCGCGTGGTGCGTGCCGAACGACGCGAGTACGGGAAGGCGCTCTTGGACCTGCGCGATGGCGCCGACCTCTTTGCCGGCGTACCCAACAAGACCCAGGTCTGGATGAGCCACGGCGACGGCGTGGAGGCGGCGGGAGTCGGCTTCGAGGTCTTGGCCACCACCACCAACACGCCCTACGCCGCCGTCGGCGACGCCGCGCGCCGGCTCTACGGCATCCAGTTCCACCCCGAGGTGACCCACACCGAACGCGGCCGGGACATCTTGGGCAACTTCGTCCTGCGCATCTGCCGCATGAGCGGCGACTGGCAGATGGGCGCGTTCGTCGAGGAGGAGGTGGAGCGCATCCGCGAGCGGGTGGGGGATGGCGGCGTCGTGCTGGGCCTCTCCGGCGGCATCGACTCCATGGTGGCGGCCAAGCTCTGCGAGCGCGCGATCGGCGAGCGGCTCCACCCCATCTTCGTGGACAACGGGCTGCTGCGCCTGAACGAGGCGCGGCAGGTGCGCGACACCTTCGCCGCGCACTTCGCGGTGCCGCTCCATTTCGTCGACGCTTCCGCGATCTTCCTGGAGCGGCTCCGGGGCATCGAGGACCCGGAGCGCAAGCGGACGGCGATCGGGCACACCTTCATCGAGGTCTTTCGGGAAAAGGCCAAGGAGTTCGGCGACATCCGGTTCCTCGCCCAGGGGACCCTCTATCCCGACGTGATCGAGTCCTTCTCCCCGCTCGGCGGGCCCTCTGCGACGATCAAGACCCACCACAACGTGGGCGGGCTGCCCAAGGAGCTCGGGTTCGAGCTCTTGGAGCCGTTGCGCGAACTCTTCAAGGACGAGGTGCGCACGATCGGCCGGACGCTGGCCCTTCCCGAGCGGATCGTGACGCGCCAGCCCTTCCCGGGCCCGGGGCTGGCGGTGCGCGTGTTGGGGGAGGTGACCGAGGCGCGGCTGAAGGTGCTCCGCGAGGCGGATCACGTCATCCAGGACGAGATCCGCGGGGCGGGGCTCTACACCTCCCTCTGGCAGAGCTTCGGCGTGCTCCTGCCGGTGCGCGCGGTGGGCGTGATGGGCGACGAGCGCACCTACGAGCATGTGCTGGCGGTGCGCGCGGTCACTTCGGTGGACGCCATGACCGCCGATTGGGCCGATCTCCCGCGCGACCTGCTCGCGCGCATTTCGAACCGTCTGATCAATGAAGTGCGCGGGATCAACCGCGTGGTCTACGACATCTCCTCGAAGCCGCCCGCCACCATCGAGTGGGAGTGATTTCAGTCGGCGACGAGGTCGATCCAGCCGACCTCGCCGGGATCCAGGATCAGGGGGCGCGCCGCCCCCGCGCCCGCCCGCACGAACCGTGATCGGGGATCGACGCCTTCGATCCGGAACGCCCCGTTGACGTCGCTCGTACCCAAGGCGGTTCGCGTCCCGGTGTCCGGCTGGTCCGCGACCGCAACGACGACCCCCGCCGCGGGCCCCCCCGCGCGGCGCGAGACCGATCCCGCGAGCGTTGCGGCGCGTGGCAGGACGAGCTGGAACGGCTCCCCGAGCGACTCGCTGCACCCGCCGATGCTGCGCCGGCAATGTCCCGCGGCCTCCGCCTCGATCCTCAGCAGCGTCCAGCCAGCGACGTCGCCGCGAGACTCGATCGCACCTTCCAGGCAACGGCCTTCATGAGGCGGGCGCGGGGAACGCCGCGCATTCCCGCACGATGCGATTTCAAGCAGGCGCCACGTGGCGCCGGGGACCGGCGCGCCTGTGTCGTCTACGACCACGCCTCGCAGGCGCAACCCCCGCGGCGTGGCGGGAAGGGGTGCGGGGGCGGGAGGGGGGGAGGAGTCCGATGCGGCCGCGGAGCGAACCGGCGCCTCGGGCGCGAACGCCACCGCAACCGCGCTCCAGGGCGGACACGCCCAGCGGCTCGGGGAGCCCTGCGGCCAGGCGCAGACGAGCGCCCCACCGATGCCGCCCAAGAGCGCCAGCAGCCTCACGAAGGCCCGATCCCGCACCCTCCGTGCCGTGCCGGGCGGCTCGCCCTCCGTCCCGGGCCCATGCGGCGGGGCGAACGGGAAACGCCTGCCGTTACTCCGGCGTGATCTCCACGAACCGCGTCTCCGCGCCGTTGCGCACGAAAAGCGTGGCCGGCTTGCCGAGGGGGAGCGTGTCCAGCGCGGCTTTCAGGGCGGCGAGGTCGGGGACCGCGGTCTCGCCCACCTTCAGGATCAGGTCGCCCCGCCGGAGCGGGGTGGGGCGGGCGAGGGAGGCGGGGCCGCCCGGGACGACGCGCCGCACGGCGACGCCCTGCACGTCGGCGCCGAGGTTTTGCGCGCGGCGCAAGGCCGCGGTGAGCGGCTCGGCGGTGAACCCGAGGCGCTCGGAGCGGTGGCGCTCCTTGGCGGCATCCTCCTCGCGCTCCGAAAGCGTCGCCTCGATCTCGAGGGTCTTGGGCCCCACGTCGCCGGTCCGCACCAATTCCACCCGCACGACGGTTCCCGCGGCCTTGCCGCGGAGCGCAGCCTTGAGCGCAGACGGTGCCGGGATGGCCATCCCGTCGATCTTCACGACCACGTCTTGCGCCTGGATCCCCGCCTTCTCCGCCGCGGAACCCGGCGTGACCTGGGTGACGAGCACCCCTTGCAATCCGGCGAGGCCGAGCGCCTCCGCGATTTTTTGGCCCAAGGTCTCCACGGAAACCCCCAGCACCCCGTGCTTGCCCGCCGAGCCGCCCAGGAGATGGGCGAACGCGGAGGCGGGACGCACCACGGGAAGCCCCGCGCCCTGCGCGCGCATGCCGCGGCCTCCTCCCCCGCCCCCCTCCTCTTCTTCCGCCCGCGCGACGACGAGCCCGGCCGGGCGGCCTTCGCCGTTGAGCACCAACGCGCTCCGCACCGCCACGGGCCCCTGGAACGGCGGATCGCTGTAGAGGTCGGTGGCCCCCCCCGGGGCATCCTTCAAGAGCGCATCCACGGTGGCGGCCTTGCGTACCACCGTCCACTGGCCCGAGGCGCCGGGGAGCAGCCCGATCCAGACGAGCGCCTCCCCCGGGCGCGGGACCCAATCGGTGTCGAACTTCGTCGGCTCGAGATCGAGCCCTTCCACCCGGAGGATGGCGAAGGTGTCGTCGCTCTCCAAGACCTCCGCATCGAGGGGCTCCGTGGAGCCGGGGAGGAAGACCCGCACCGATTCCGGCTCCGCCCCGAACGCGGCGGTGAGGACGAGGCCCTCTTCGCCGATGCAGATGCCGACCTGGCGCAGGTTGATCGGGAACTGCATGGCGCGGCCCTGGAATTCCCGCACCAGGGTCGCGCGCGCCTGCACGCCTACGACGCTCGCGTCGGACTGTGCGGTCGCGGCGGCGGCGAGCAGCGCGAGGATGCCAAGGGTGGAGCGGATGGGGATCACTCGGAGTCCTCCTCTTCGTTGTCGCGGGTCGAGGGCGTGAGCGCGCGGAAGGTCTGGGTCGCGCCGCGCCGGATGCTCACCGCCACCGGCTGCGGCTTCTCCTTCACGATCTCTTTGTAGAGCTCTTGGAACGCGGCGAGGTCTCTCACCGGCTTGCGCGCCACCTGCAGGATGATGTCCCCGGCGCGGAGATCGGCAGCCGCCGCGGGCCCGCCGCCCACCACGCCGGTGACGAGGACGCCTTCCGCGGCGGCGAGGCCCTGCTGGCGTGCGAAGGCCGCCGAGATGGCGCGCACCGTGAGGCCGAAGCGCGGCGCATCGAAATCGAGGGAGCGCGTCTCGGGTAGCTCCTCGGTCACGACCTCGACGTCGCGCGTCTCGCCCGCGCGCCAGAGGCGCAGCCGGAGCGGCGCCCCCACCGGCGCCTCCGCGACGCGCCGGCGGATGGGCGGGATCTCGTCCAGGTGCTGGGCATCCACGGCTTGGCCGTCGATGGCCTGGATCACATCGCCGGGGGCGATGCCCGCAGTGGCGGCGGGGCTCGGCGCATCGACATGGCCGATCCTCACGCCGCGCACCGGCGCGTCCACGTCGAGGGGCTCCAGGCCGCGGTCGAGGCCGATCCAGGCGCGGGGAACGCGGCCGCCCTTCACGATCTCGCCGAGCACGTGCTCCACGACGTCGGCGGGGATCGCGAAGCCGAGGCCGTCCCCGGTGATGGCGCGGGTGTTGATGCCGATCACCTCGCCGAGGAGGTTCACCAGCGGGCCGCCGCTGTTGCCCGGGTTGATGGCCGCGTCGGTCTGGATCCAGGTGTTGAACATCCCGGTGGGCTCGCCGCTCGGGAGCGTCTGCTCGTCGCCGAGGTAACGCTGGGTGTTGGAGATGACGCCGGAGGTGAGGGAGGTGGAGAGTCCCCGGGGGCTTCCGAGCGCGATGACGAACTCGCCCACCTGGGTGGCGCCGCCGAAGCGCGCGTGGCGAAAGGTGCCGCCGCGGCGCTTGAGCTCCTCCAGGTCGAGCCGCAGGACGGCGAGATCGGTGGGAGCGTCGCCGCCGACCAGGGTCGCCCCCACCCGGGTCTTGTCCGCCAGCGTGCAAAAGACCTTCTTGGCGTGCCCCGCCACATGGAAGTTGGTCACGACCAGACCGTCCGCGCTCACGATCACGCCGGAGCCGATCGCCGAGGCCTGGCGGCGGCGGCCGCCCTGGTATACATCCATCACCGGATGAACGTTGACGAGCGCCGGCAGGACCCGGTCGCGCGCCTCGAAAAGGCGTGCCTGGAGATCCTCCTCCCCCGTCGCCGCGAGAGGGATTGCCAGGAGAGCCAGGATCCAGCGCATGGCGCGGATTCTAAGTCGGCGCGGGCGGCGTTCGTAGAGGGAAGAGGAGTTCCATGACCAGAACCGTCTGCATCGCCCTGCTCGGTTTTCTCGCGGGGGCCGCCAGTCTGGTGGGGGGGCGGGGCGGGAACGAGGGACTGGTCGCCAGGCTCGCGGAGCTGCGCGAGGCCGCCGCCGCCGCCATGGCGGCGGAGCGCCCGGCGGACGGGGAGTCAGCCGCCGTCGAGGAGGATCCGCCCCTCGCGCTCTTCCCGGTACAGGATCTTGTCGGCCCGAGGCGCGATTTTCCTCCCCCCGGGGAGGACGGGAATGAGCCCGCCCCGGAGTGGGCCGGCGCTCCCCTCGGCTCCCTCGAGGAGTTGATGGAGTTGCTCCTCGTGACGGTGTGGCCGCAGGATTCGGAGGAGGGATTCCTCCATGCGAGCGGTCAGACGCTCCTTGCGTCGCAGACCCGCGGCAAGCTCGCGGATGTGGACCGGTTCTTGGAGCAGACGCTCCGATCGCGCGCGAACCTCACCGTGGCCATGGAGGGGGAGGTGGTGGAGGTGCCGTCCGCTCTGGCGCGGACCCTGGCCGCGGAGAGCGGCGTGTCGCTGCGCCCGGAATCGCGGAGCGCACTCCAAGAGGCGATCAAGAGCGGCGAGGCGCGCCGTCTGTTCGCGGCCCGTGTGTCCGGGCTGGCGGGGCAGCGGGTGCTGGTCTGGCAGGGGCGGGAGGCGGCCTTCGTGGGGGACTTCGACATGGAGGTGGCGGAGAAATCCGCCGCGGCGGATCCGGTGGTGGCGGTGGTCGTCTCCGGCGGCTACCTCTCGATCCGACCCAGCGTGGGCGAGGATCCATCGACGGTCACCCTCGATCTGGAGTTCCGTCTCGACGGGATCGAACCGCGCTTTCGCGTGGTCGAGACCGAAGTGGGGGGCGGGATCGAGGTGCCGGTGCTGCTGCGACGCGGCTGCAGGACCACCGTCACGGCGCGGGAGCGGGCCTGGACCGTCGTGGGGGAGGGGGCCGCGGAGGCGGACAGACGAGTCCTCTTCCTCGTGAGAGCCACGCTCCTGCCGCGGAAGGGAGGCGGGCGATGAGGCTCCTCGCTGCATTTCTCGCGGCATTCCTTCTCGGCGCGCTCTCCCTGGGAGCAGGGGAGGAGGGGGACGCGGAGCTGCTCGGAGAGATCGAGCGACTGACTGCGCTGCTGCGGGAGCGCGCGGCGACCCTGCAACCTGCTCCGCAGGAGGAGATGGTCCTGCAGCTCTACGACGTCACGGATCTCTGCTCCCCCGTGGAGGACGAGCAGTTCGCCCCGATCCGGCTGGCGAAGGCCGGGAAGGGCGACCTTGGCACCGAGGAGTGCGAACCCTCCGCCCCCTACGATGCCGATGGGCTCGTCGAACTGATCCGGACGGCGGTGGCGCCGGCGAGTTGGGAGGCGTGGGAGGGGGCGAGCATCGAGGTGCTGGGCGGCATGGTGCTCATCCGGACGAGCCCGCGGGTGCACGCCGCCTTGGCCCGGTTCCTGGCCAAGCTGCGCACGCTCCTGGCGCGCCAGCCGAGCGTGGAGATCGTGGCGGTGGCGGTCGGCCCGGAGGAGTTCGCCCTGCTCGACGAACGGCCGCGCGAACTCTCCCCGGAGGATGCGGCGCGCCTGCTCGCCAAGCCGCCGCTCGGCGCGGCGCGGCTGCGCGGGTTCGACGGCCAGCAGACCGCGCGCCGCGAGGGGCGCGAACGGTCCTATGTCGGCGACTACGACGTGAAGATCGCCGTGGAGTCCGCGATCGGGGATCCCCTGCGGATGCAGATCTTCGAGGGCGTCGCGTTCGAGGTACGACCGGTGCTGGACCGCGGAGCCGGCGGCGCGCTGCTCCATGTGCGGCTGGAGCGTGCGCTGCTCGACGAGCCGATGCGGGCGCGGGCGACGGAGTACGGTCCCCTGGAGCTGCCGGCGCTCGAGTTCACCCGGCTGCGGACCTCCCTCTGGGTCCCCGTCGGCACGACGGTGGTCCTGGGCGGCTGCACGTCGGGGGAGCGTTCCTGCCTCTTCCTCGCCACGGTGACGGATCCGGGCTAACGGGACGCTCAGCCGAAGAGCTCGGCCCAGGGATCGCGTTCCAGCAGCCAGAAGTAGGCGAGGGCTCCGAGCCAGCCGTGCAGGACGCCGAGGGGCCAGAGGTTGCGCCAGCGCAGGTAGATCGGCGTCAGGGCGACCGCCAGAAGTGCCGTCGCCCCCATGAGCATGCGATCGGGCCAGTGGACCAGGCCGAAGAGCGGCGCCGTGAGAGCCGTCGTGCCGGCGGGTCCGAGGCCCGCGTCGCGGACGTTGCGCGCAAACATCGCCTGCCGGAGGAAATGCTGGGTGAGTCCCCAGACGGGGTAGACGGCCAGGAGCGGTAGCAGGTGGGGGTGGAGGCGGAGGCTGCCGCGAACGGCGGCGATAGCCGCCATGGCGGCGGCGCCGGCGGCCAGGAGCACGAGGCAGGCGATCGCGGCGGGAGAGAGCCCGTCGCGCCGGAACCCCCACGCCCGCCAGACGGCGCGGTCCCTGCGGGAGCGGAACAGCGCGTAGGCAAGCCAGACGGAAGCCGCGGTTCCGATGAAGATGCCCTTGGCGCGGAACAACTCTTCGAACGCGAAGTGAAGCGCGCCCGTCGCCGCGACGGCCAGGACCTCGCCCCGGCCCCGCCCGCTCACCCTCCCCCGCCGCCCCAGCGGCGCGGCACGCGTGCCGCTGGAGTTTCGCGGTTTTTAGGGGTCCGGAGGGGCCCGGCTAGCGGAAAAAGAGAAGTCCTCCGATGCATGGGGTAGACCGCCACGCACGCCCCGGAGGACACCAAATGCAATCTTGTCCTTCGGCTCTTCACTGGGTTTTCCACAGGTTCAGGGGCTGCTTCACGGCTCCCGGATACGAGCACTTTGTTCAGCTCATGATGGGCTGGATCCTAG
>Ga0187893_10008672_pt1 | contig 15933 bp, 8 predicted proteins | sample MA1701074metaG_FD_139574 | JGI IMG/M metagenome (GOLD analysis project Ga0187893, IMG submission 139574) | White microbial mat communities from a basaltic lava cave in the Kipuka Kanohina Cave System on the Island of Hawaii, USA - MA170107-4 metaG ... | reverse complement strand
CGGGTTGCCAAGAGCCTCTTGTAGGGCAAATGAGAGGCTCGACTTTCCGGCACAGGAGGCGCCGTAGATGACAACGAGGCGGCGCTCAACAGATGCTGACAGAAATTGTGTGCAGAGACAGAAGAGCAGAAGAATACAGCGCATGATGAGCTCATAAGTGCTTGTTGGGGGGGAGTCTAGCAAACTATTCCATTTTTCTGGTCAATTTTTCTGGTATTTTTTAATACAACTCTTTAGATGGGAGGAAAAAAGGGTGTCGTATGCAGCAGCAAAAAGTGCTCGATCCATTTCAGTGGGAATGTCAACCAAAGGCCGAAGAGCTACTGACAACTATCCTGCGAAGCTGCTGTGACAAAAACCAGTTTTTAAAAAATCTCGAAGAAAACATCTCAGAAAAGACAAGCAGCCGCCTCTTTGACTGGATCGATCACATCGAAGTGGGCTATTCAGATCAGCTTTCGCAAGCACTAGACGCTACTGGCTTTGTTTCTGAAGTTGCCACGCCTCTTTACCGTGTCTTTCATCACCCTGGGGCCAAGCTGCCTTTAGTGATGGTAAAAGATCAGTCCCACCCTTTTGTGGGTATCGGGATACTGGTCGACAGCATCGCTGACTTCTTGATGTGCCATGGCCTCTCTTCCTGGATTGAGGGTTCGACATTGGCTCCCTTTCGTCGCGCCTCTGTCTCCAAGGAGCAGGGGGTCTTTGTCTATGTCGTGGAACGTCGCGGCGTGCTTTCGATGGAGCCGGTCAATTATCGCGAAGGAGAGGTCGATAAGATTTTGGGCTGCTATGAAAAGTGGCAGGCACGTCCTCGAGATCAAGATGATGAGACAGAAGAAGAGGAGGGGCTGCGCCAAGCCATAAGCCTTGCCGAAGAGATTGTCGAAAGCGTAGGACAGGGAATGGCGGCCTGGATTGTCTGCGATATCGAACGCAAATACTGGCAAGCCAAGAACAGCGCAGGACAGATCCAAAAATGTCGCCAGGATAGACTCGGAATGGGCTGGTCCAATCATGACCATCACACCTTCCGGTCGAGCCGACGCCATTTTCGCTCCCTTGTGCGCCTCTTTGAAATTTTAGGTTTTACCTGCCGCGAGCGCTTTTATGCCGGAAAAGAGGCTGGCTGGGGTGCGCAGGTGATGGAGCAAAAACAGGCGCGGCTTGTTGCCTTTTTGGATCTCGATTTGTCACCAGAAGAGCTCGATCTTGATTTTGCGCATCAACCACTCGAAGAGAGAAACCAGCTGGGCACTGTCGGGCTCTGGTGCGCCCTTCACGGAGAATCGATCCTCAAGTCTGGCATGCACCACCTCGAGGCGCAGTTTGACTTTGAAAAATTGCAGCAGGACCTCTCGCAAAAAGGGGTCAATATGATGGCGCCCTTTACCAACCTTCCCCACTTAAGACAAGCCTTTACCGTAGGCGAGCAGTGGCCGGTCTCTTCTCTTCGCCTCCAGCGCTTGGTAAGCCGCGGCCAAATTACCCGAGAACAGGCCGAGCGCTTTATGAAAAATGGATCAATCGGCTCCCACCTAGAAAACCTCGAGCGCAAAGAGGGCTTTAAAGGCTTCAATCAAAAAGGAGTCTCCGACATCATCCACCGCACCGATCCCCGCGGCGCTTAAAAACTGGTGCCAGGCACCACAATCTTAGAATCTTTGAACACAATGTAAAGTTTTTTGTTCAAAGATTCTATGATTATGGTGCCTGGCACCATTAAACCACTTTGGTGTGTTGGAGGAGTTCTAGTTCTAGGGGATCTGTGGCATGTTCGGGGGTTTTGAGATGGGGCAAGAGCCATTGGAAAAATGAGGGGGCTGTGGCTTGTTGGTAGGCACAGGAAAATTTTTTGATCTGCTTGTTGTGACGCAAAATGGCCAGGGCTTGGTGTAAGGAGAGGTCGTGGCCTGTCATTTGCAGGTGCGAAAGCTTGGGCAACGTGGCAAGTTTTCGTAACCCTTTGTCGGTAATTTTTGCATTTGATCGATATCTTGAAGGGATGATCAGCGTTTCAAGCTCGGTGAGTGCCGCAAGGCATTCTGCGTCGCGGTCTCCTAGTGAAAAGCACAAGGTGAGATGTTTCAAGCTGGGCAAGCGGACAAGGGCGGCTGTTTGGCCAACTGCACCTTCTACGGTTGCGTTTAAGAGGGATAACTCTTGGATGTTTGGCCGAACTCTTAGCTCACGTAGTGCCTCTTTAAACTGAAAATCAATGTTGTTCAGACTGAGTTTTTTTAAGGTTGGTACCTTGAGAATAGCAGAAAGAAGCTCTTTTCGAAGTGGTGTGCTGTTAAAGAGCGATAGCGATTCAAGAGCTTTATGGTTTTCAAAACGTGTGCAAATGGCGGCCTGGTGGCTTGTAGAGATGTTACGGAATAAGGGTAGAGACAGCTCTTTGAGTTTGGGGCATTTTTCTAAGATTGTGCGTAAATGCTGTCCTAGATCAGTTATGTAACCAGTGTAGGAGTTTATTGTAAGGCTTTCAAGATTGCGAAGATGCTCTAAACTTTCAGTAATTTCATTAAGAGGAGTAGATGTCGTGATTTGCAGCTTTTTAAGAGTGACAAGTCTTGAAAGATGCGCTGCAGCATTGCCTACAAAGGTACCGTTTACACAAAGTGATTCAAGAGGAAGATCTCTAAGAGAAAATAGTACGCCTTCAGTAATGAGAAATCTATGGAGTGTAAGATGTTTTAGCGCCCGCATGGTCTCCCAGGGCATTGCGGAAAGTGCAAGACATTCGTGAGGTGCGTATAGTGAAAATTGTTCGAGGTGGCTTAAATCACTTGTGACAAGTTTTTGACTGTAAAAGTCACTAAAGTGGGAGAGAAGACGTTGCTGCGTGGGTGAAAGAATAGGTGCTACTTGCGGCAATTGTGCAATATTTGGTCCAAATCGAAGCCCACAAGAGAGTGTTGTCAGTCCATTGAGATTCAAACTATCGCCAAGTTGTGCAAAATCGAGACTGTACACACTGCCTATATCCAAAGATGTAAGTTGCTCCATACACCCGATCCCTTGCAAATGGATCATATCGCCAACTCGAAGCACAAGATCAGAAATTTTCAACGAGGTGAGGTGGCGGTTGTTTGACAGTATGGCTCCGAGTGCTTCGAGGGGAAACTGCGTGTGTTGGCAATGGAGCTTTAGTGTAGGACTTTTGGCAATCTGGGTCTGAATAAGCGGTAACAGTCTCGAAAACCATCTGTGCTTGATTAACAGGCGCATGAACTCATCTTTTGCCAGATCGTTGGCGTGGGCATTGAAGTGGTCAAACAGGACTTTGGCATCTCCTTGCTTGCCACAAGCCAAACAGGTGACTAACAGGCGGGCAAAGCCTGCTATGGACCTGGCATGGCCGTTGAGGCTTGACTGTAGGAGGGCGCTGTCCTTCAGGATGGTAAGTTCTAGCGAGCGCATTGTGGCGCTTGAGACAAGGCGCAATTTGTTAAAGATTTCGTTTGAGCCATCCACTAAGGCGAGGTACTTGATGAGATCTGACGGAAGCTTTTTGAAGGGATTTGTTTTTTCTAAACAGCTGTTGATGACCGTGATTGTGTCCTGCACAACGGGATTTGGGCTCATTTTTTTTACAAAAAATCTTCGCAGGTTCGCAAGGCCCTGCTGATCTTCTGCTTTTGCCTGATGCATGTGAGGCTGGAGCAAGCGAAGCGTAGCCTCAGCAATCTCTTGCATTGTGTGCTGAGGACCTGCCTCGTCTGTTATGCAGGGCAGAAGTGAGATCCCAAACGTATTGGCAATGTCGTGGCAAAAGCCCTTTACCTGAAGAGTTTCATGACTAAGATAAATCTTGTCATCAGACGTAAAATCTGCAAGTTCGCTCATTTTGGCGTGGAATGCGACTTCAGAGCTCATAAAGGGCACCTTCTTAAGAATTTGGCCACTATAGAAGTTCTTTGTTAAGATTCTGTAAGGCTGTTCATAAAATCTCGAAGGCCTGCATGCGAGGTAATCTCTTGCAAGGTAGGGAAGAAGCGATAGGTCCAGTTTCGCTCGAGTACTTTGCCTGGGATGTTGATGCGGTCATCATCGGGGTTTGCCCAGGCAAGCTCATCAAAGACATTGAGGTACTCTTGCAGCAAGTTGATGTGAAAGAGGCTGCTACTTTTGTGGCTAGCTCTAATAATTTGTTTTCTTGTGGCTTGCTCTAATTGTTCAGAATACTCTACCCCTAAGGCCTTGGCCTGCAATTGGGCCTCATCTGGAAAGGCTTGCCACCACACATCGAGCGTTTCAGAGTCGTGGGTTGAGAGGCAGGTCATGCTGAGAGGGGGATATTCTTTGGGGAGAATGTAGGACTGATCGCCCTGCCAATGTCTTTCCCAGCGCATCACCTTTGTGCCACAGATGCCAAGCTCTTGCATTGAGTGGCGTACACTGTCTGGTACGGAGCCTAAATCCTCGCCAATCGGAAGCATCGAAGAGCTTTGAAGCATCATGCGGAGAATCTTTTCGCCTTGAGGAAGCCACATGTTTTCGTCTTGGGGAATAAAAAATCCCTCTTTACTCTTCTTTCCAAGAGGGATGGCCCAGATCTTAAAAAAGCCGACAATATGGTCTAGCCGATAGATGTGATAAAACTGTTCAGCTATTGCTAAGCGCCTCTTCCACCAGCTATAGCCATCTTCTTCCAGCTTTTGCCAGTGATAGAGAGGAAAGCCCCAGTATTGCCCCTCTTTGCTGTAGTTGTCTGGGGGAGCACCAGCGGCGTATTCGAGTGTGAAAAAATCTCTATATTGCCACACATCGGCAGAGTCGCGGTTGATTAGTATCGGGATGTCGCCTTTAAGAAAGATCTTCTTTTCGTCAGCGACCTTTTTAACCTGCTTCATCTGCTCAAAACAGAGAAACTGCACAAACTTGTGATATTCAAGCTCTTGTCGAGTAGGCTTTGTACTTGATTTCCACTCCCACCATGGAAGCTCGCGATTTATTTCTTTGAGCGCCTTGTATTCGACATATCCTTGAAGCCACTCTTGCTGTACAAACTCTTGATAGGCGGGCCATTGCTTTATGTCAGGGAAAGAGTTCTCAGCATAGTGCCTCAAAAAGGCCTCCTTGGCAGCGAGAACCATATGGTAGTGGACACGTTTTGAACCATTGCACTTCTTGAGGGGTTCGAGCTGTTCTTGAAATTTCTCTATAAAGGGAAGCTCTTTCAACGAAAGGTAGATTGGATGGAGCGCCATGGCGCTATGCGCAGAATAGGGACTTGGGTCATGTCCAGAGTCATTTAACGGGAGAAGCTGTATGACGTTAAAACCGATCTCTTTACACCAGTGGATCAAGGGGATTAGATCCAAAAACTCGCCAATTCCCGAACTGTTGGGATTGCGTAGAGATAAAAGAGGCAGGCAAATGCCGTGGTGATGGTAAGGGCCAATCTTCTTCCATTGCGGAGCAGAAGGTAAAGAGGAAACGTTAATCTTCGTATTCATGATTTCTTACATGAGAGATCATCCACAAAGGAGTCAAGAGATTTGTTTGAAAAATTTCACCCATTTGGTAAGGGATCAAAGTATGAATGATTTTGAAAAGCTGATCTTCTTGATGTTTGCAGCCGTGTTGATGGTGGGGGTCGCGCATAAGACAAAGCTTCCCTATCCCATCGTGCTCGTGCTTGGGGGAGGTGTTTTAAGCTTTATTCCAAGTCTCGATTTTTCTTACTTTGATCCAAATTTGATTCTTACGGTCGTTTTGCCACCTATACTCTATTATGCAGCCTTTTGGACCTCTTTTCGCGAGTTTCGCCAGAATTTTACAGAAATCTGCTCTTTAGCATTGGGACTTGTGATTCTCACGACAGCTGTAATTGGACTGTTGTTTAAATGGTTTTTTCCTCACTTATCCTGGGCACTTGCCTTTGCCTTTGGCGCCATCGTTTCTCCTCCTGATGCCGTTGCGATCACTTCCATTCTCAAACGCTTTTCTATCAGCTCACGTCTGCAGTCAGTTCTCGAAGGAGAAAGTCTTGTAAACGACGCCTCGGCTCTTGTTCTTTACAAAATTGCTGTATCGGCGATTCTTTCTGGGACCTTTTCGTTCCTTGATGCGGGGGTTGAATTTATCCAAATCACGGTCGGGGGCATCCTCTTTGGCCTTCTCTTTGGCTACCTCATCCAAAATCTCGCAAAGCGCTACCTGGATCCTGTCGTTGGGGTAATTTTTTCATTTTTAATTCCCTATCTTACCTATATTTTGGCAGTCCAAATCGGAGTATCAGGTGTCCTTGCCGTCGTTGTTACGGGTCTTATAGGCTCAAGAATCATCGTGAAGCACCACTCCTCGCTTCGGCGCGTATTGGGTTTTGCTAGCTGGGATCTTTACATCATTATGCTGAATTGCTTTATCTTCATTTTGATCGGCTCACAGCTTGATGAGCTCACGCGCGACATGGGGATCAAGGAGATTCTGCTCTCGCTCTTGTATGCCTTTATCATTACCCTCGTGATGCTGATTGTACGATTTGCGTGGGTATGTATGAGAAGCGGTATTGCCTTTCTTCGCACAAGAAATCATCCAGAACTTAGCAAGCAGTATGGGAGGATCTTGCGCGAAGGTACCCTTTTGGGCTGGTCTGGGATGCGTGGGATAGTCTCTTTGACTGCTGCGTTTGCTCTGCCCCTGGCGATCAACGATGGGAGCCCTTTGGAGGGAAGAGAATTTGTTATCTTCATGGTCTTTTTGGTGATCATGTACACCATGCTCTTGCCTGGATTTACGCTAGAAAGGCTTCTCTCCTGGTTAAGAATTGGTCCAAGTAGCAATGCCGAAAGTGCCCTCAACGCGCGCAAAACGCTCGAAAAAATCGCATTAGAAGAGATATCGCGCCTGCATTCAAGCAATAGCGTCGATGACGAAGAGTATGGCGTCCTTTCAAACTACTTCAAGAGCCGCTTTCGCATTATTGCCTTAAATAGTTCACAGGAAGCAAAGCCAAGCAAGCTTGAATCTGCCAGGCAAAAAGTGCTTCAGGCACAAAGAAAGGCGCTCCTTTACTACTGGGAGCAGGGCCACATCGACGACAAAATGCTCGTAATTCTCGAGCGCGAACTCGACGTCGAAGAAACCCAAGCCGCCAAAGCCGAAATCTAGAGTTGTTAGTGTAGGCCGAACATGCCGCTTGAGGGTGGTTTTGCGCCAAAGGAGAGCTCGTTTCCTGTGAAGGAGGGGACTTCGCCTTTGGGGATGGCTTGCCGCCAAAGTTCTGCCTTGGCAATGAAGGGAGTGATGAAATCTACCACCTTTTGACCTGTGAGGTCGCCAAGGGGAAGGCTATCGAAAAGGCAGAGCGAGTCTTTCTTTTTGCTATAGGAAAAGATCCCTTGCCTTGGTGGAGGAAGGCCATTTGCTTTGAGTGCTTCGCGAAAGAGGTTTTCGCGGTAGCGTCCAGGAGGCGGTGTACCAAGGTCTGAGACAAAGAGCATGCGCTCACTTGCGGCATCGACTTGAATGATCAGTGAAAGCCCAGTCGCGTACTTTATTTGGCAGGCATTGTTTTTGTCAGGGGCAAGCTTGAGGCTTAAGATCTTTCCAACCTCTTCAAGGATATTGCCAAACTCTTCTTTCATAGAACCTTACCTCTTCTTCTCTTCTTCTTCGTCTTCTTCGGCACTTTCTTGGCGTTGGCGCTCTTCTTCTTCGCGTTCGCGGTACTCGTCGAGCTCTTCTTCTAAGTTTTCCAACGCTTCGATGATGGCGTTGTAGAGTTCGTCTCGGTGCTGCACGCTGCGGTAGAGTTGGTTTAGCGCGACTTCTCGGATCGCATCTCGCAACTGGCTAAAGACGATGATCTTGGCCAATATCCACTTGTCGATACCAAGCTTTCCAGCCATTTGCAATACTTTTTCACCTGTCGGATAGCGCTCTTGTAAGAGAAGGACAAACTGCTTGGCCAGAATTTCGAAGTCGAGGTTTTTGGGCATTTCCATCCCTTCACGTTCGAAAAGGAAGCCGATCAGCTTCATGCGGGCACGGAAAAATTGGTAGACGCCTAAGACGGCCTGCAGCGAGCGCACTTCAGCCAAGAGGCGATGTAAGAGTCCCGGTTCGATGGATGGACCTTGGCTTTTGAGATCAGACCCCAGAGAGTGAAAGAGGAAGGCGAGCACTTTGCGCATCTCTTTGTAGGGGAAACGATCGGAAAATTCCAAAAAGAGAACGATAGGATCTCGAGGGTTTCCTGTGATGTCGCGGTACATATCGCGAAGTCGGGTAGGCGCTCCAAGCCCCGCGGCAACATACTTTTGCACCTCTTCGGCAATATTTTGGCCGGCTTTGATCTCGCGCCCAAAGCTCTCTTCAAAAAAGGTCTTGGCTTCTTCGACCATCTTTTTGAGATCGCCCAAGGTGTTTTGCAGCAAAAAGCGCAAGGCTTCATCAGCAAGCGTCGGATCGGGATAAAACTGTTTGAGGATATCGAGAATCTCTTCTTTGCTTCTTGCATCTTTGATCTTATCCAAGAGCAGCAACAAGATCGGCTTTTTAAATTCGGGATTGGCGTTGCAGAATTTATCAGCAGATTCATCAGCATCTTTGATCGAAACGATCTTCTGCTCGAGCTTTTCCATCTGCGCTTTGGTCAAGCGAACTTTTTGGTCGTCTAAGCTCTTTTGTGACTTTTCAAAGTTCTTGACACCAGGGTTTGTGGCCTCTTCAAAGATGTTTTTGAGGTTATCTTCCGTTTCAACCTGTGCCGCTACCTCAGCTTGGGCAATTTGAACCTCAGCTTTGGAGAGAATGGACTCAAAGTCGATATCTGAGGCTGCTAAGCCCCCTTTGAGGATGTCGGAGAGATCACCACCACCTGGCATAGCTTAATTCTCCCTTAGCAACATTACGAGATCTGGATACGTCCGAGCGGCTGGATGCGAATTTCTGGGACAATCTCTTGGTAGGAGACCACGGAGATGTCTGGAAACTCAAGCTCAATCAGCTTGCGGACGAATCTTCGCACGTCAATAGCCGTCAAAATCACCGGGTGCTGGCCACCTGGTGGGGGAGCGGTTACTGTCGTGCGCACGGCTTGCAAAATAAGTTGTACTGAGTCGGGGTCCAACGCAAGGTAGGAGCCCGCACTCGTCTGTTTAATAGCACCGCGCACCAAGTCTTCAATTTCAGGGTCCAAAACATAGACAGAAAGTACCGACTGGCCTTGCGAATAGCGGTAGCTGATGTAGCGCTTTAAGGAAGAGCGTACATATTCGGTTAGCAGCACAGGGTCTTTTTCTGTCTGGGCCCATTCGCTCAACGATTCGAGCACTGTGCGAAGGTCTTTAATCGAAATTTGCTCCTGCACGAGACGCTTGAAGATATCTGTAAGCTTCTGTAGAGGGATAAGACGCGTTACTTCGCGCACGAGGTCAGGAAACGATTTTTCCATGAATTCGAGCATCGACTTCATCTCTTGAATGCCCAAAAACTCATTGGCATAGTGTCTGAAGAAGTAGGAGAGGTGCAAGATCATCACTTCAAGCGAGTTCCAAGACTTGATTCCTGCCTTTTCTAAGACTTCGCGAAACTTAATTTCTACCCACAGAGATGGCAAGCCAAGTGAGTTTTTATAGCTGACAAAGGGCAAATTGTAGCGTTTTAAGTTCTCATCATTTTCGTTGGTCAAGTAAAAGTTTTCGATTACTTTTCCACGCACGACGGGCACTTCGTTGAGGTGAATCAGGTATTCGTCGGGACCTACGTTTGGCGAGTCGGTACGTACGTGGACGCCAGGAAAGCGCACACCGAGGTCGGCGTAGAGGGCCTGTCTCATTTTTGGGATCATCTGGTCGATAAAGCTTTGAGCCTTTCCGCTCTTTTGGATGTCTACAGTCAAGCCTTTACCCACTTCAATCACTACGGGAAGCGTAAGAGCGTAGGAATCGATACCTCCACCTGTGATTGCCTTGTGGCCGCGAACAGGTGTTTCGACTGCTGCAGATTCCATAGTAGCTGCAGGCATAGGGGAGCCCGGAGTGACAGGGCCACCACCGCTGGGACCTAATTCTGCTTGTTCCTGAGACCAGAGAGCATAGCCAAGAAGACCAAGCCCCGCGGCTAAGATCGTAAAGGGAGCGATCGGAAAGCCCGGGATAATGCCCATGCCCATGACAATACCGGCGGAGATCATGATTGCTTTTGGCTGTTTAAACAACTGGCCAGAGATTTCGCTACCGAGGTTGGAATCCTTGCGGTCGCTTGATACGCGAGTCGTGACGATACCAGCTGTAATGGAGATCAGTAGTGCCGGGATTTGGGAGACGAGACCGTTACCGATAGAAAGCAGAGAAAAGATTTTTGCAGATTCTCCTGCAGTCATGCCCATCAAAGCCATACCGATGATCAAACCGCCGATGATGTTGATTGTGGTGATGACGATACCGGCAATGGCATCCCCCTTAACGAACTTCATGGCACCGTCCATGGCACCATACAGCTGTGATTCCTTTTGCAACGCTAGGCGTCTTTCGCGAGCCTGTTGGTTGTCGATAAGACCGGCTCTCATGTCAGCGTCGATACTCATCTGTTTACCTGGCATAGCGTCCAAGGTAAATCGGGCAGCAACTTCCGCCACGCGCTCAGCACCCTTAACGATAACGATAAAGTTCACCAAGGTGATGATTAAGAAGATAACGCCGCCCACGACATAGTTTCCGCCCACGACGAAGTTTCCGAAGGCAAAGATCACCTCTCCTGCATAGGCGTGTAGCAGAATCTGGCGAGTTGCGGCAATATCTAGCCCCAGACGAAACAGCGTGGTAAAAAGTAGCAATGAGGGAAAAATCGACAAGTGCACAGCGCTAGGAATGTAGAGTGCCACCATCAGTAAGGCAACTGAGACTGCAATATTGAATGCGATGAGGTAGTCGATAATGATCGGAGGTAGCGGGATGATCAACATCCCCAAGATTGACATCAGAACGAACGCCAGGAAGATGTCCGATGACCGCTGTACGGTGTCTAAGGAGCGATCTCCCCCTAAACGGGCAGTAACACCATCGAGAATCTGTCTAATTTTTAACAAAATTGTACGCATTGTTTTTACATTTGCAAAGTTGGTGAATTAATCAAAGTAGCATCATCTTGTAAGGAAGCAATCCATCTTAAAATTTCTGCAACGGGTTCATAGCTGTCTTCGGGGATGTATTCGTACAGTTTGCCCTCTTCCCACAGCTTATGCGCTAAGGGAATATTGCGCACAATAGGAACCTTATTATCTTCGGCTATTTTTATAATCCTTTCAGCTAAAAAGTCACGGCCCATCGTCAAAATATAGGGAGCGGCATCGAGCTCTTTATCAAAACCAAGGGCAATGGCTAAGTGAGTCGGGTTAGTAATAACCGCTTTGGCTCTGGCAGCTCCGGCTCCCGGACCTTCACTATAGGCAATTTCTTGGGCAATTTGTTTGCGTTTGCTCTTAATTAATGGGTCACCTTCTGTATCCTTATATTCCTGTTTGACCTCAAATTTTTCCATCTTCATCTCGGAGCCGAAGTTATGCTTTTGGTAGGCAAGGTCAAAGATGGCAACCGCAGCAAAAAAGAGACCAACTTTCAATACCACCTCGTTAAGGAAGTAGACAAACAGTTTCATTGAGGCAGCAAGTGGCAACCCTACTGCTTTTACAAGAACAGGCAAGCTGCTATAGACCACTTGATAGACGATGAGGGTAGCCACGAAGATTTTGAAGAGCGATTTCAGCAGCTCAACAAAGGTCTTCATCTTAAATTTGGCTTTGAGATTATCGACAGGATTAAATTTCTTGATGTCAAATTTAAACACCTCAGGTGCCCAGACGGGGCCTTGAATTAAAAAAGTCACAATAGTCCCAGCTACTGCCACCGTAACCATGATGGGCATTGCACAGACAAAAATGACGTAAAAAGCCTGCATGAACCACGCGGAGATAACGCCGATCAGATCGGGGTTTGATGCGGCTTTGAAGGTAGAGACTAGTACTGCTGAGAGTTGATCAGTGAGGTAGCTTGCCATCCAAACAGTAGCCATCATGGAGACGACAAAAGTAAAACAGGCCGGAAAGTCCTGAGACTTGGCGATCTGTCCCTTTTTTTTGGCGTCGCGTAGCTTTTTAGGCGTCGCTTTTTCGGTCTTTTCACCCATATCACATACTCCGGATGATAGGCTTATAACGTTGATAGTCAGGAGCTTTGAAAAAACCTTCCTTTTCCCATCAAAATGAGGGAAGTGCGCAGAAGGTATAGATGCTAAACAGTATACACAACTACTCTCTGACTATCAACGATACAAACCGCTCATCCTCTCACTTTCCCTAGTTTAAGTATAGCTCTTAGCCACCACTCTGTCAAGTTAATTATTTAAAAACAGGTGGCTGCAATTCCCCTCTTATCGTAAGATGTAGATTAATGCAAAATTAATTTTTTAACGCCCCCGGAGTGGCCCATGACGATAGATGCGAAAACCTCTCTTTTGAACCTCTATCAGGAGCTTGTCGATAGAGCAGCCTCAGACAAAAGCCTGCAAAAAGACCTTGATAAACTTGACTCTGCCGCTGCCGATAGGGTAGCCAAGCAATTTTTCCTTAAGGAGGAGGGGGCGAAAGATAAAGGGGTAAAATTTCACTTTAGTGCCAAAAGCATCTGGGACACGATCTGGGGAGGAATAAGAAAAATTTGTAGCATGGGGCCTTCTAAAGATTATAACTTTGACAATAATTTTAAAGATATACAAGCCCAATTTGAAGAGATTAAAGATCCACTTTCGGGCAATATTATTGTGCAAGATCCAAAAGAGGCTGAAAAGCTGCAAAAATTGCAGACAATTCTCAATGCATTGGCCCAACACGTGCAGGGTAAAAAGCATCCGGAAAAAATTTCAAAAATCTCACAAGAGATCCTCACCGCACAGGTCTTTAAAACGAAAACCATCGATACCTTCCTTGCTGAGGCCCCAGAGAAGCTAAAAACACTCGAGATCGCTTACAAAAGTGCGTCGAGCTGTTTTCAGGGGCAAATCAAGCAAGAGATTGCCAAGGATTTTAAATTGGATGCCTATAAATTACAGATTCAGGAGTTATCACAAGAGGCAAAGGGTGCACAAGAGAGCGATGAAAAATGGTCTCAATGGAATAATAAGTGCGATGCCTTAATGCAAAAAATAGATGTGGCCTCTGATGGTATTGGCTTTGCTGTGGAGGCATCAGACAAGAATTTGCGAAGAAGCGCTTTGCAAAATTTTCAACAACAAAGCAAAAAATTTCTCGAGCCAATAGTCATTTTGCGCGATGAGGCCTACGCCAATGGCTTTCTCGATGTTTTTGACAAAAGTTTTGCCTTGGATAAGTCATCAGCTACCATTAATCAATTACAGGATGAGGCTACAGAGCGTTTGTATGATGACAAGTCATGGGACGATATACACACCTCTATGGGAAATGTCTTGCATGATGTGGAAATAGTTATAGAACATGCAAAAGCCTTTGTAGAGGTGCAAAAAGCCTTACAAAATGTTAAGGAAGCAAGAGAGATTGCCTCAAGAGGCGAGTACAAACAGCTGAAATCCCAAATAGATCGACAATTTCCTCCATCGACTCTTGATGAGCCTTTAAGGGCTTTGGCCGATAGTCTCAGAACAACAAAAGCTGAAAAAATAAATCAGCAAAAAATAAGTGAACTCGTGGATCGCGCGCAAAAAATGATTGCCGAGCCATTTAAAGAACAGTTTGTCCTTCGCAATAAGGAGATAAACGCCTTTCGTGAGCTGTATGGTGAACTTGATACCAAACTTCAAGTGCTTAAGGCGAAAGTGCCAGAAGAGCGCAAAGGAGATTTTGATACGCGATTTCCATTTTCTAGGCTTTCTGAACAGCTCGAACAAATTCAAACTCAAGGTTTCGAAGTTATTTCAGAAAATGTCACTCGCTGGGGCGAATGGCAAAAAAATGTCACAAATATTCAAAAATCAACAGAGCAGCTTATTAAAGAGGCAGAAAACTATCTTGCCAGTCCAAAGCTAATAGTGGCTCCAAAAGTCGAGGTCGTAGCGCCAGCTGTATCGGAGAAGCCCCTTGAAGTGGAACCTCTGCTTGAAGTTGTTCGACCACTTCCAACAATAAAGAAAGCCCAGACACTTTTGGAAGTAGAGCTTCAAGAGATGAAAAAGGATCTGCAACTCTTGTCCAAAATTGCAGGTCTTCAAGAGTTTGCTAAATCGGTTGACACCCATCTAAAAGCAGCTCCTAAAGTTGGCACAGAGGCAGAAGAGAGAAAGCCGTGGGATGAGCGCGCAATGCAACTGCAAAGGGAATTTGAAACACTCATTTCCAAAAATACACAAGAAGTTGTGAAAATCTTAAAAGTCGAAGAAGATAAAATTCTCGAAGATATTCGCCACATTCCCAAAAAGGTGCTTGCGACTTTGGATGGCACACGAGAAATTGCCAAACTCGATAAGCAGCTGAGACTTCACCTAAAAGCAGCTGAGGCAATTCAGAAGGGCGAATTTAAGAAATGGCGCAACGAGCAAAAGGAACTACTTGAAAGTGCCAAGAAAATTATGGAACGGCCCGAATTGAGCCCGTGGATTGGCTATGCAAGGCATGTCAAGTCTCGTCTCAACTCCTATATGGCGTTGATGGAAAAACAGACAATGAGAGAGGGAAGCTTTATTGGAACTTTAGGCTTGCAAGAGTTTTTTGAGACTCTTGCAGATCCCACCTTTACCAAAGAGCAGATCAAGGCACTGCAAACGGCTCAAGGAAACTTTCTGAATGCAGTTTTAGAACATGAAAAGTCGCTTACAGCTGGAGAGCAAGAGCTTGGACAAATCGTCCAAGCTCGTCGAGGAGCCATTGCTGATGATCAGGGTGAAACGAGAGTGACAGTGAAAGTGCAGTCACCTCTTATGAGATTGGATAAGGTGACCTTTTCAGATTTGCGCCAAGAGGCTAAAGAGGCTATAAAAATTTCCCTCCCACAAAAAATGGAGGATCTACAAGCCAATTGGAGTGAACAATTTGCTGCAAAAATGAACAAGTTCGAAGAGATTTTGCAAAAAGCTGGAAGCCAACAACAGCAATTAGTGCAGTTTGAAAAGGGATTTGCTGCGGTTAAAGCAGAAAAAGAAAAAAATCATGTACAGCCGGCCCTAGAGGCATTGAAAGCAAGATGTGGCGAAGTAGAAGCCACGCTTACAGACGATTCTGCAAAGCGCACGCTTGCTGAACTTCAGAAAGTCATGAAGAGTGAAACGGAAACTCTTTTTAGCGGATTATCAAAACGGCCAGATCCATTGACCGTGCAGAGTTTTCTTGGCTGGCAAAAAGAGTTCAATGAAGGGATTGAGCGCAATGTTGCCAATTTTGTGAAAAGAGTGTCTGAGTTTGCAAGTATACCACAAAATGAGCTTGTAGGTCGATCTCAAGAGCTACTTGCAGAGCAAAAGAAAGAGATCTTTGACGCAAAATTGAAGCAGCTTGAAATCAAAGCCAAATCCTATGTGCGCGAAGAGGAATTAGAAGATGAGACGATAAAAGAGATCATAGCCTTTCCCTTTTTGCAAAATGGGATAAAAGCAATTTCGACTGATATGGCCGACGCCCTACAGCCTCCTGTTGTTAGAGCCGGAAAACCAGCTCCTGCAACCTCCAAAAAGGCAACTTGGGAACTCTATACGGATGCAACAGCATCGTTAGATCGCCTCTCAAAGCAGATCACATCGATTGAAGATAAAATCCGCAGGCACGAAAGTGAGACGCTTAAAACCTTTAATGCAAAGCTTAAGCCAGTTGAACTGCTTGCAGAAAGTGCAAAAGGGATCTCCTTTACAATGCCTTTACAATGTATTGTGAATGACCTTAAGTCGCGATTCAAGGTAGAGATGGATGACATTGAAGATCTCGATGACTTTGTTGCCTGGGTCGATGAGGTAAAAGTG
>Ga0187893_10008671_pt1 | contig 15935 bp, 5 predicted proteins | sample MA1701074metaG_FD_139574 | JGI IMG/M metagenome (GOLD analysis project Ga0187893, IMG submission 139574) | White microbial mat communities from a basaltic lava cave in the Kipuka Kanohina Cave System on the Island of Hawaii, USA - MA170107-4 metaG ... | reverse complement strand
TGGAAGGCTGGACACGGGCTGCGATACATTCTGTCCAGCTTGACCAGATAGTTGTTTCGGTGGGTCCATAAGCGTTAATGAAACGCCGCCCGTGGGACCAAGCAGAGGCCATCTCAGCGGAGCAAGGCTCTCCTCCAGAAACCACCGTCTTCAAAGCGGGCAGAGATCTGATCGGCAGGGCGCCCAGAAAGGACGGCGTTGCCATCAGGAACGAGATGGCTCGTTCCTCCAACCACCCAACCGCTTCCGGCCCAGGTAGCTGCTCCTGGGGGAGGACGTGAAGTGTCGCTCCTGTAGTAAGCGCTCCCCAGATTTCCGACTGCGAAACGTCAAAACTGGGTGAATTAACCTGGGCCACATGACTTTCTCGAGTAATTCCATAGAAACTTGTCTGCGCGTCGATGACGTTGCTCAGGTTCCGATGCGTCACCAGAACTCCTTTTGGCGTTCCTGTCGAGCCAGAGGTATAGATGACATAGGCCAAGTTGTCGGGATCGACTTGAGTCGATTCGTTTGGAACCTTCTCTCTTGGAGAAGGCTTCCAGCTTTCATTCACGCTAATCAGTCGCACTGCTGATTCGGCTGGCAGCTTTCGCACCAGCGTTGCCAACCTTGCCTCGTGCTGTTGGCAACTAAGCAGCAGTTGAATGCCGGAATTCTCTACCATGAACAACAGTCGCTCGTCAGGATAGCCAGGATTGAGCGGTACGTATCCGCCTCCAGCTTTGAGCACCGCCAGCAAAGACACGATCAATTCCGTGGAACGCAGCGCAGCGACGCCTACACGAACCTCCGGTCCTACTCCCAAAGACCGTAGCTGGTGGGCCAGCGCGTTGGCGTGACTGTTCAGCTGTCCGTAGGTTATTTCTTCGCCGCCGCAGTCAATTGCAACACGCTCCGCAGAACTGGCGGCTTGCGCCTCGAAGAGCTGATGGACACAATCGCGCGGGATCTTTCCGGCCGTGTTGTTCCAATCCTTGAGCAACTGCTGGATTTCGGACGCTTTCAGCAAAGGCAGGTTCGAAACCCGTTCTCCCGGATTAGCCACCACCGATTCTAGAAGCATCTCCAGGTGCCCAATCATTCGCTCGATCCTGGCGGAGTCGAAAAGATCAGTGCTGTATTCGATCGATCCCTCCAACCCCTCTTTCTTCTCATAGAAGGCTAACGTCAAGTCAAACTTTGCCGTACCCGTGTCGACCCTCACGAGTTGCGCGGCCAACCCCGGCAACGTGAGTTCCTGTCGCGGAGCATTCTGGAGAGCAAATGCGACTTGGAACAAGGGATTCTGGTTGAGGTTCCTGTCTGGTTGCAGTTCTTCTACTAGCTTCTCAAATGGCAAGTCCTGGTGGTCGTAGCTGTCGATGGCGGCCGCCCTCACCCTGCGGAGCAGCTCACGAAAAGTTGGTTGACCTGCCAGATCCCCTTTCATAACTAGGGTGTTTACGAAGAAGCCAATCAACTCTTCAATCTCCACTCGGTTACGATTGGCGATGACCGTGCCAACGAGTAGCTTCTCCTGACCGGTGTAGCGGTAAAGCAACGCCTGAAAGGCGGCTAGCAAGGTGATAAATAGTGTCGACCTTTCCTGGCGGCTTAATTGATAGAGTGCTGTCGTCAGATCTCGGGACAACCGAAAAGACGACGTCGCTCCATGGAAGCTCCGCCGCCCCCCTCGCGGTCGGTCGGTTGGGAGTTCCAACTGTGGGATTCCTCCCGCCAGTTGCGTTTTCCAATAGCCAAGCTGTTCGGCCAGCACCTTGCCCTGTAACCACTGGCGCTGCCAGCAGGCAAAATCGGCGTATTGAAACGACAGCTCAGGCAAGGGGGAGGGCGTGCCTTCCAGGAAGGCTTTGTAGAGAATGGAGAGTTCCCTGACGAGAATTCCGCTGGACCAGGCATCCGAGGCGATGTGGTGGACAACCACCATCAACAGGTAGCCTTCTTCCTTCAGCCGCAACAACGCAGCCCGAAATGGCCACTCAGCCTGAAGATCAAATGGGCGTGCCACCTCTTCTTTCATCCACCTCGCAGCTTCCTCCTCCAGGTTCTCAGTTTGAAGGGTGCCCGATTCACACACCCGAAGCTTGAGGGGTTGGGGTGCTGCAATTGACTGCACAGGCTGTTCGTCGATAATCGGGAAGGTGGTTCTCAAAGCTTCGTGACGGCGCACGATCTCGGTGAGCGCTCGCGTCAAAGCGTCCACGTTCAAATGCCCGGTAAAACGAAGCGCCCGAGGAACATTGTAGAGGGGACTGCCAGGGTCAAGCCGGTCGAGCAGCCAGAGGCGCTGCTGCGCAAAGGAGAGTGGCATACGGCGGTCTCGCGCCACGGGTTTCAACAACAAGGGCTGGGAGTTGCTCAACACAGAAGCTCGCGTCCACTCGGCTGAACCGGAGGTCGGGCCTAAACTCGCTTCCGAATTTGTAGTCGTCCCATGATTCTCAGGCATTGTCGCTCCTACTCCCTTCAACGTTCTTCGAGACTTATCGCCGTCCGGCTTGCTCATAGCCCTGATCCCTCTAGTCGGAACGGCATGGCGGTGATGTCCATCACATCCCTGTAATGTCTGCGACTTGCCCCGAAGTTCGTTCGGCGGCAACAATGGCCGCTGACAAGCTTTCTACAGTGGGGGCATCAAACATGCGACGTAACGGCAGGTCGATCGAAAGGGCCCTTTGAATCCGCGAAGCCACTTGAGTGGCCGATAGAGAATGGCCGCCAATCTCAAAAAAGTTGTCTAACACGCTGACGCGTTCGAGTTTGAGGACCTCAGCCCAGATCCTTGCGACGACCTGCTCGACTTGGGTCCGTGGTGGCACGTAGCCCTTCGTTGACTCCAGAGACCCAATTTGCGGCGGCGGGAGCGACTTATGATCAATTTTTCCGTTTGGCGTTAGTGGAAGAGCATCGAGAAGCACGAAGGCGGAAGGAATCATTGCCTCAGGTAGTATCGGGCTCAGGAACTCCCGCATCGTGGACACCGAGAGACTGTTATCCTTCCACGAAGGAAGAGGTCGACGGTGAACTCCCGGGGCTTGTTTTCTGATCAGCCGATGCATTTCGGAAGGGCGTATCGCATATACGTAGCGAAGGGAAGTGCCGGCGAGCAGGGCATCCTGCTCGACCACCGTTTCGAAGCCGTGCTGTTCCATTGCATCCAGAATATCCTGGAGGTTCTGATTCAGATCCACTTCGACCACGATCTGGCGTATCTTCACCCAATCCTTCTCCTCTATTCCTTGAAGAATCTCCCATTCGCTCTTCTCTGCATTGATCTTTAGCAGGTCGATATGGGAGATTCCTTGTTCGGCGATGATGCTCGAAAGAGTTCGCATTGGAACTAGGAATGATTTGGAGGTGAATCTTGTCTCGAGCAGTTCGTCAGCCTGTTCCAGCAGGCTCTCCATCCCTTGTTCACCTCGTTCATATTGGTTGCGCATGAAAGTCTTCACTACGGTCTTCTCAGTTTCTGCATCGGCATGGAACCCTGAAAACAGCGAGAACCCTTCGAAGAAAGTCAGAGGCGCCGTGGCCTCTCGGCTGGATAAGCCGCAGCTGAAGACTCGCGCGTCCACCTGGTTGGCCTTGACATTGGCTTGAAGAATTCTAGACACAACGGGGTTCGGCTCAAAAGCAAAGACACGTGGAGCACGGCAGATTTGGTGAACGAATAAAGTGAACAGTCCTATATTGGCGCCCACATCAAAGACGCAGTCTCCGTCGTTGAGAGTAATGCCATGGCGAAGATAGGCCTGCAGGTCGAAGATTTCCCGGTAGAGGTAATCTGTTTCGTTGCGGTTGAGATGAGCGATCAGCAAGCTGTTAGGAAGAGAAAAGGTGTCGTGTCCAGTTAGGGCTATTGCGGAAAGTCGCTTTGGGACAATGTAAGCGGCCAATTGAACGTCTCCAGGCGTGTCCTCTCTGGGGACGACGATGGCTTCGCTGACTCCAGGATGGCGGCTCAGCGCGGCTTCGATTTCTCCGAGTTCAATCCGAAACCCGCGAAGCTTGATCTGACGGTCGGTTCTGCCAAGAAACTCAATCGTTCCATCAGGCAGATAACGAGCCTGATCGCCGGTATTGTAAAGACGCGCTCCAGGAGCAGAGTCAAATGGGTTCGGAATGAACTTTTCAGCCGAAAGCTGGGGCCGATTCCAGTAGCCTCGAGCGATACCATTGCCTCCGATGTGCAGTTCCCCAATCACGCCGACAGGTACCGGTTGCTTTTCGCTGTCGAGGATCTGAACTTGGGCGTTGCTCAGGGGACGACCCAAGGGGGCCGTACCGCCAGAAGTATAGTGTTGCGTCTTCGACAGGCGTCCCGCCAGCGCGCCGACCGTCGTTTCAGTTGGGCCGTAGTGATTGAAAATTTCGCAACCCGGAGCTAGCGACTGCAGAGAGTCGATCCACTCGGATCGTGAGGCTTCGCCTCCCAGGATCAGACGTTGTCGGGGGAGGAGTTCGCCAGGGCTAGGATTCGCCAGAAGAGCGGCGAGGTGAGAGGGCACAATCTTCAGGCAGTCAACCGGATGGCGCCTAAGGTAGTCAGCTAGCAAGGCGGAGTCCACCGATCGCTCCCTCGAGATCAAGTGCAAGCAGCCTCCAACGCTGAGAGAAGGAAACACGACCGAAAAGCCAAGGTCGGCAGCAATCGTCGACACAAGGGCAAACTCTCTTACCTGTTGAAGTTCCAGGCGCTCGCAAATGCTTTTCACGTAACTCACAATCTGCCTGTGCTCAACGGCAACTCCTTTCGGTTGTCCCGTCGACCCCGAGGTATAGATGAGATAAGCGAGATGCTCCGGGCACATCGTAGCGCCAGGATCCTCGGCAGGCAGGCTGGAGAAGCTCTCTGAATCACTGTCGAGAAACATCACATTTAGGCTGTTCTTTATGGGACCCCCAGCCTCGTCGACCCAGTGTAAGGGGAGGGTCTCGCCGATTTCTGAACTGATAGCCCTCAAGGCCTCTTGCGTAAGGAGCAGCTTCGCCTGACAGTCTTTCAGCATGAAAGCTAGGCGATCTGAAGGAAATGAAGGGTCGAGTGGGACGAAGGCTCCACCTGCCTTGAGAATGCCGAGCAAGCCAATCAACATTTCGGGACTGCGATCTGTCAAAAGTGCCACGAGGCGCTCGGGTCCAATCCCTTGCGACACCAAGTAACGGGCGACCTGATTGGATCGTTGGTTCAGTTCCCGGTAGGTTAGAGTCCTCTCCTCGTGTCGTACCGCGACGGCGTTGGGGGTCCGAGCGACCTGCAACTCGAAGAGATGATGCAGGCATTGCTTTTCCCTCACCGGCTGAGCGGTATTCACAAAAACCTGTTGGGTTTGCTCAGCCTTTGACAGCATAGGCAAAGCAGACACTCGACGCGCAGGATTCCTGACGACTTCCTCGACTAAGACCTGAAAATGCCCCAACAGGCGCCTGATCGTGTCATCGTCGAAAAGGTCCTTGTTATATTCTGCTCCGACTCGCAGACCGCCGTCCTGCCTGTTGATAAACAAGAGCAAATCGAGCTTGGCCGTTCCTGTGTCGACTTCCATGGGCTCAATGGTCAGCCCAGACAGTTGTAGGATCTGAGCCTCCGCATTCTGAAAGGCAAGGCTTACCTGGAACAGCGGAGCGTGGCTGAGCCGTCGTTCTGGTTGCAGTTCTTCGACCAACTTTTCAAAAGGGAGATCCTGATGATCGTAGGCTCCCAGTGTGGTTTCGCGAACTCTCTTAAGCACCTCCAGAAAGCTCGGATCACCAGACAAGTCCGTGCGTAGCACCAACATGTTCACAAAGAAGCCAATGAGCGGCTCGATTTCGTTGCGGCCACGGCCGGCAATAGGCGATCCCACCACGATGTCGTCCTGGCCGGAGTATCGATGGAGCAGAACCTGAAATACGGCGAGCATCGCCATGAAGAGAGTTGTTCCCTCCTGGTGAAGCATGGGTCTGAGAGCCTCGATTAGAGTTCTCGATAAATAAATAGTCTGTTTGGCACCCCGGCTGGTTTGAAGGTGAGGACGGGGACGATCTGTTGGAAGGCGCAGCAGTGGAGGGCTTCCCGTTAGTTGCTTCTTCCAGTAGGCTAGTTGCTGCTCCAAAAAGGGTCCCTGCAACCTGCCCCTTTGCCATAATGCGTAATCAGCGTACTGAATCGCAAGTTCCGAAAGCGGTGACGGGCGACCGGCGGCGAAGGCATCGTAAAGAGCCGACACTTCCTGAACGAAAATCCGCGTCGACCAAGCGTCGGAGGCAATATGATGGGTAACGAGCAGCAGCACATGCTCGTCTTCGGCCAGCTGGAAGAGATGAACTCTCAGCATCAAATCTTGCGACAGATCAAACGGACGCCTTGCTTCGTTTCCTAGCAGCCGCAAAAGTTCTGCTTCACGCTCAGCAGGCCCGAGCCGTCGCAGATCAACAAAGGGAATATCCCGGAGATTGTTGTCCGTCACAGTCTGAACTGGATCTCCGTCCTGTGAAACAATGACGGTGCGCAACACCTCGTGGCGCACGATAATCGCTTGGAATGCCTTCCGAAAGGCCTCCAGATTGAGAATTCCGCGGACGCGCATTGCGCGAGGTACGTTGTAAAATGGGTTATCTGGTTCGAGCTGGGCTAGGAACCACAGTCGCTGCTGGGCGAACGAAAGTGAGTAAGACCCCGTGGGCCGGGGTGGAATCGTGTCATCGATCTTAGGGACGCCGCTTGGTTCGAGGAGCCAGGCCTCTAACTGGGCGCGTTTTTCTGGCGAAAGATTTCCAATTAATTGTTCTAGATTATCCAATTTCGCATTTCCTCTCGAATTTTGATGTGACCGCCGGGCCCTCAACCCTCCGTGGGGTGCTGAAACACCACCGCCCCGGATTTTTTCCTCCTGCGAATTCGTTGCCCAGACTTCTGAGGAGCGGCGGAAATCGAAACCCTTTCTTCAATTAATGAAGGATTCTCCGTTTGTTTCAGCAGGCTGGTCAGATCTTTGCACTCTTTCCGGTCGGTCAGGGTTCTAGTAATCGCCAATGCCATCTCCTGGATCGTGGGATGATCAAACACAGTGCGCATCGAGAGGTGCACCGCAAATGTGGAGGTGACCTGCGACAACACGCGAGTTGCCAGAATTGAATGCCCCCCTAATTCAAAAAAGTCATCTTGAACACCCACCCTTTTCAACCCCAGGACATTGCTCCAAATCTCCGCGAGTTTCTCTTCGATCCGACCCCGAGGGAGTACAAGTCCAGCCCCTTCTGGCCGTTCCCAGTCAGGTTGAGGAAGTGCGTGACGGTCCACCTTGCCGTTGGGCAGCAGTGGCAAGGTCTCCAGAATGACAACCACCGAAGGTACCATGAAATCAGGGAGTTTCTTCCTTAACAGACCAAGGAGCAACCGCGATGAGGGACTTGGTGCATCGGTGGATACAACATAGGCCACGAGTTGTTCCTCGCCAGTACGCCCTTTTTGCCGAACCACTACGGCTTCCTTGATTCCAGGTATGTCCAGAATCGCTAATTCGATCTCCCCAATCTCCACTCGATATCCGCGGATCTTTATCTGCGAATCCTTTCGGCCGCGGTGCGTGATACTGCCCTCGGGAGATCGGTAGCCGAGATCCCCTGTGTGGTAGACCCTCCCCCCACTTCTCCTGGGGTCTGGTAAGAACCGTTGACTCGTCAATTCCGGGTTGCCCCAATACCCGCGAGAAAGTTGTCGGCCGCTGACGGCGATTTCGCCAACCCCTTCTCCTTCAACAACCGTCCCACTTTCATCCAGTAGCAGCACCTCCACATCTTGGGCTGGGTAGCCCGCAGGCAATGTCGGTGTCGCGCATTCAGACGTATGGTCGAAAAAGCCCTCCAGCATCATCCCTGTCTCGCTGCTGCCCATGCCAACGTGCAGCAGGCAGCCTTTGTGAAAATGCTTCTTGAACAAATCCAGATCCTGTCGATACATTGTCTCCCCGCCAAGCCTGACTAATCGCAATGCGGGGAACAGGCCGGGCTTGGACAAGGAGGCCGCAAAGTGCCGAAAAACGGTCGGTACCGTATGCAGCATTGTTACTTCTTCACGTGCCAGCCAGGCGGCCAAGCCGTCAAGCCCCTCTTCTTTGATGTTGAACGGCAGCAGCGTTGCGCCATTCAGCAGGGCACCGTAGGTATTGTTTGCTGACGCTCCATAGCTGTAGGAGAACAACAGGCCGACTCGGTCAGCCGAACTCAAGTGACGCCCGTTGGTCTGTCGAAACACATTGTGCAGAAGACTGTGATGTGTATGCATCACGCCCTTCGGCTTTCCTGTGGATCCGGACGTGTAGAATACGTAGGCTAGGTCGTCGGCCGAAGGGTCTAGTCCCGGATCATGCGACGATCCCTGAGCACTAACTTCATCCAAATTGATAATGGAACGGCCTTCAGCCAGCGTATGGGCGAGAGGGAGATTCCTGGTGTTTGTAACCAAAACCTCCGAGCGCATGTCTGCCAGAATGTACTCGTTGCGCTCCCGGGGGTAGAGCGGGTCCAGGGTCACATAAAATTTGCCCGCTTTCAGCACACCTAACATCGCCGCAGGTACTGCGGCATCGTGTTCCAGTAACAGCACTACCGGTTCCGTGCCATTGCTTCGATAGGCAAGAATGGCCTGTCCCAGGCGGCTGGAGAGTTCATCAAGGTCACGGTAACTATAGGCTCCTTGCTTTGTTTTGAGCGCGACTCTTCCATGATGGATAAGGGCCGTGCTGCGAAAGCGATGCAGAATGGAGTTCTCAGTCCACTCAATTCTGAACTCTACGAAAGGATTCTGGGGGCCGATTCGCCGAATGCCCGATGCGAGGGGACTGGACCCTCCAGCTGGGGCCGAGTAAAGATTCATTCTGATCCTCCAACCGTGACTCGTCCCTCTTCAACCGCCTTCAAGCATGTCTGGGGTCCAATCTGACAAACGGCGCTTGTGATACACCAGCGTGTCGTACTCAAGACGGACTTGGCCCTGAACTTCATGTTCGCGAAAAAGCCTATCAACAGCCAGCAACATGGTCTCGAACTTCGGATGCCGCGGGTCGGGTGTGACCGAAAGGGATAGAATCCTTCCCCGTAGTTGCTCCAGCGTGCAACTCTCAAAGTGTTCGAGAGTCACCAGGCAAAATCCGGCTTCTTCAAGCAGCTTCCGCTGCTGCTCTCGCGCGGATCTCATCTCGCGATAGTCGTCGCAGTAGGTCTGAAGAAACGCATCGTAGGCACCCGTGAACGGGCTGGCTTTTCTTCGATTCCAGACAATCGCGCACGAGCCACCAGGCTTGAGTATTCGGGAGAATTCTGCCAGCGCTCTTCCGGTATTGAACCAATGGAACGCTCGCCCGACTGCTACGAGGTCAACACTCCCCGGCTCCATTCCCGTTGCTTCAGCCGAGCCAGGAAGACTTCTAAATCGAGAAAAGCATCGGAGTCGCTGTTCGGCAGACTCTCGCATCTCCTGATTCGGCTCGACTCCAACCGCAGCGTAACCTCTCTTCAAGAAAGCTTCTGCCAGGAGGCCTGTACCGCAACCCACGTCGGCGATTATGGAGTGCGTCGTTAGGTGACCCTTCTTTTCGACGAGAGGAACGAGGGTCTCCGGGTAACCCTGCCGGTACTTTACATAAGCACCAACCCGTCCTGAGAATCGTTCGGTCGGATCTTTCATCGGGCCTCTATTTGGTGAGATCCTTACAGTAACTCACAAAGCTGCGGTTACCAGCTCTTCTTCTACCCAGGGGACCGCAGGTCCTACGAACTCTATCCTGCTCAAAGTACTCAAAGACGGGATGAATCATGCTCCCCTCAACGAGCGACGTTTCTGCCTCTATGCTTGGTTCACCCAAGCCCAATAAGCGGCCAGTACAAAGACACCAGGAGCAGTATCACGACCGACTCGATGATGGCCATCCAGGCCCCGAAACGAAGCAGGTCCCGCCCGTCAAAAAATCCGTATGAGTAGCCGAGTATCATGACGGAGGACTGATATACAAAGATCTTGCTTGCTCCCGCGAACGTCCAGATCATTCCCAGGGCCAAAGGATTGAATCCTCGACCTGCAGCGAAGTTCATCAAAGCCGGCAGCGACGTGCTCAACATCGAGAGCTCACTACCCAAGAAGAAGTGGTAGAAGAAAGCGGTCCAATACGATACAAAAGCCAGACTGGGTAGCCCGGTGATGAGCAAGTCCATCCACGCAAACATGACTGTCGTGAGTAAGCCGATCGCTCCGGTGTCCATCAATACCTGACCCAAACTCAGAGCCGTCGCCACGAAGAAGACGGGCAGAACGTTCACCTTCTTCATGTCTTCAGCATTAAGCACCCCGATCCCGGGTAGAACTGCCGCCAAACCCGCGCCCAGGCCAATCATGGCCGGGGAAATGTGGTGCACGAAATCGGTCATCCACAGGGTCGTCGCAGCTCCCATCAGAAAGACAGCTCGCTTCTCCGTCGGACTCCAAGGCCCCATCTTTCGCAGTTCATCTTGTACGTGCGCCGCACCGCTCATCGAAGCGCCTGGGTCGGACGGAAACAGCCAAAGTCCCAGACGCCAAGTGACGAAGAGCGTAGCCACCGTGCACGGCAAAAACGCGAGAAACCACCGGCTCCAGAGAACCTCGACGCCAGAGAACTTCTGAATCAAGCCTTGGGCAAGGATCGCCGACGAACCAGCAATCACAAGCTTGTTGAACATGCTGGCGGTATAGGTGAGGATGACAAAGACTCCGCGTCCGATGGTGCTACCTTTCGAAGCGCCCATGGCCGACAGAATACCGAGTGCGATGGTGGCCTTGATGACGACACAGGCGGATCCCGAAGGTACGATCAGGGTCAGAAGAAAAGACACCAGCACAAACCCGAGCAGAACGCGAGAATAGCTGGCTCCTACCGAATCTAAGACCAGATAGGCTAGACGAGTGGCGAGGCCGGACTTGGTGGCCATCATCCCAAAAAGCAGAGCGCCAAAACAAAACCAGGGCGTTTCGGTGGCAAATCCTCCGAATGCTACGCTGAACTTTGCGATCCCCAAAGCCCAGAACAGGTAGCAACCGATGAATCCGGTCAATGCGTAGGGCAACGATTCAGTGATCCAGGCTACGATCATGAACGCGCCAACAGCCAGTGCCTTCTGAGCCACAAGATCCAAAGGCAAAGGCACTAAACCGATAGTCAGCGGAACGAACGCCGAGAGCACCAGTCCGGCGGAGCGCCGCCAGCGGCCCGACTGAGCGGGCTCTGTCTCAGGAACTGCCTCCGATCTCACATCGATTGCTATGTCCGTCGTGCTCATTTGCAGTCCACGATTCGGCGGAAGCCGAGGGCCCCCTTGAAAGACTCTTCAAAATATGAACTTCAACGCAAACTGAATCTCACGCGAATCACCTACCGTATTGAAAATTTTCCCGACACTGGCGGGTGAAACGAAGCTAGCTGGGTTGCTTCCCGATGCGGGTGTGTAGATGAAGACCATTTCCCCATCCTCAGTATTTCCTGGGAGGTCGAAGTTGGCCTTATTCAAGAGGTTGAATGCTTCTATGCGGAATTGCACGCGGCGCTTTTCATCGATGGGGAAATTCCTCACAATGGCCAAGTCAACGGTTTGATAACCTGGACCAGAAAGAATATTTCTTCCAGCCGTCCCTCTAAAGCCGATTCCCGGCGGTGCAAAAGCAGCCGGATTGAACCAGAGATCCGGCGTTGAACCTCCCGCCGGCACAAGACTCATTCCAGCTACCAGATCGGGTCGGGCTGCGTTCTCGTCGGTCCCGTCGCGGTCCGGATCACCCTGCACGTGAACAGAGAAAGGAACTCCGGAATTGAGAGTTGCAATGGCGCTGACTTGCCAACCCCCGGCCAGCCGAGCGGCCAGACCCGTTCGCGATTTGCCGAACGGCAGATCATAGGTCGCGTTGGCTGAAAAACTGTGGCGGACATCAAAGTCAGAGAGGCCCCGGTCGAGGCGGCGGTTATAGGGATCCAGCGCCCGCGCCTGCCCATTGGAATAGTCCAGCCTTCCATTGGTTCCGGATCTCTCATCGATGGATTTTCCAAGTGTGTATGAGAACTGGAACTGAAGATCACCACCGAACCGCCGCAACAGGCCTGCGGTCATGCCGTTGTAGCGGGAACTGAATCCCTGAAGCGTGGACCTGACAATGTCGAATGCTGGATTGCGTCGCCGACTCCCCTGCGGGAAGAATTCACGCCCATCTGGCAGGAGCTGGGGGAAGGCGATGTTCGTATCTCCTTGCCCGAATAGATTCACTCCGCGAGAACCCACGTAAGCCAACGACAGAGCTGTGTTTCTCAGTTCCCTTTGCAGATTCAGGCTGTACTGCATCAGGTAACTGGGTCGCAGGCTGAACTCGAGTGCTTCGGTCGCCAGTTCTACGCCGCTGAAGCGCGAGGCCTCTACCGGCAGAGCCGCGACCGAGGTCAACCGGCCTCGGTTGACAAACGGCAGAGACCGGAAAGCCGGCGATCGAAAGATGTGGAACAGAGGTTGGTCATGAAACAGTCCAAACCCACCTCGCAACGAAGTCTTCCCGTCGCCGGTCGCATCGAGCGCAAAGCCGAATCGCGGCGCCCAGACGTGGTGTTTAGGTTCAAAGTATGGATCGCCCACCGCAACTGTCCTGTCCAGGATGTTGCGAAGGTTGGCGACTTTGTCGTTGACCTCATGGGGTGTCGTCACCAGCTCATAGCGGAGGCCCGTGTTAAAACTAAGCCGACGGTTGAATCGGAACTCGTTGTCAACGTAGAAACCGGCGAGCGACTGCCGGAAGCCGCGCACAAAATCGGAATCGATCGTAGCACCCTGCAAATCTCGAACTCGGAAGCGAAGCAGATCAGCCAGTGAGTTAAAACGCAGCAGACCTCGAGAACGGCTCTCGGAAAGGCCATTGTATTGAAACCGTTCGAAAATACCTCCGACCTTCAAATTATGTCGCCCTTGAGTAAAAAAAAGATTGTCAGCCCACTGATAGTTGTTCATCAGAAAGGCCTTGGGATTGGTCCGATCGGTGCCGATATCGCTCAACCCGGGAACATTAATCTCGCCCACGCCCCGACCGGTGATGAGCTGAAATGTACGATCTGTGCCTGGCACGATTTCTGATGGCGTGCTGCGATTGAACCCGAATCGGGCTTCATTCACCAAGCGACCGGAGAGAATCTGACGATGCTCGAAAGTCGCGAGTTGCTTGCGGTTGACTGCGGTGTTGGGGAATTCTGGAAAGTTGCGAGGCAGGAGTTGCTCCGAGTCATCGAACAGATAGCGGAAGAATAAGCTGCTTGATGCAGAGAGGTTGTGATCCATGCGGAAGGTGAAGAAGTCGCCGTTGGAAAACCGCTTGGTCGTCCCCACAAACTCAGCCGTTCCATCACCGAAATTGCGACCGTTGGCTTGTGGGAAGAGATCGAGGATCGGCGCACTCCGCGGATCCACGGCAATCTGAGACTGCCCAGGCAACTCTCCCAGTCTGGCGGTGTCATCCGGAACGATCGCCACTCGCGTAATCCCCTTCCGTTCCCGCAAGCCTTCGTAACTTCCAAAGAAAAAAGTGCGATTCCGAGCCAAGGGCCCGCCAAACGTCGCACCAAACTGATTTCTGCGAAAGGGTGGCTTCTCGCCGTCGAAAAAGTTTCTGGCGTCAAACAGGTCATTACGAAGAAATTCAAAAAGCGAACCGTGGAATTCGTTGGTTCCTGACTTGGTCACAGCCAAGAAAACGCCACCAGCGACCCGCCCAAATTCAGCCCCATAGTTGCTTGTAAGAACCCGAAACTCTTTGACCGTTTCCACGCCAATCAGCAGACCCTGAGCGCTCCCTGGAGTGTTGTTCAATGCGTCATTGATCGTGGTCCCATCCAGCCGAAACAGGTTTTGACTGGGACGAGCTCCTGAGACAGAGAAGCGCGTTCCTCGGCCCGTATTGGCAGACTGGACACTGCCACGGCTGTTGACCACGCCCGGCTGCAGAAGTATAAGTTGCGCCATGTCCCGCCCGTTCAAAGGCAGGTCGCGAATCTTGCGGGCATCAACCAGGCCACTGGATGTCGAACCCGTGATCTCAATCCCGCCGTGCTCGCTGACGAACACCTGCTCTGCCAAGGGACTGATCGTGAGTCTGAAATCCAACACCAAGCCTTCCGCTACAGTCAGTACCAAACCCATTCGGGTCTCCCCTGAAAACCCCTTTTGTTCTCCTTGGGCCTCGTAGTACCCAGGAGGCAGTCCCACGAGTCGATAGTATCCCGTTGCGTCACAGGACACCTGCCGTTGCAACCCGGTCTCGATATTCTTGACTCTGACAATGGCATGAGGAATTCCCGCTCCCTGGATGTCAAAGACTCGTCCTGACAGGATGCTGCTGGAGTCCTGAGCTAGCGTGGCGGAGCCGAGTGTATAGGCACACAAGAGCCAGCTGCACAACCGACGAGAAAATGAGCTAGGCGAGTGACACTTGGATTCAGGGTTGGCTTTGAGACGGGTAGATCTGACTCCAAAACGTTCGCTCATTTATCCTCCGCTAACAGGCCGTTCACCATTTCGTTCGCTTGGGAACGAGCTTCGGACGGTTCGTCTTACGCATTTGAACTGGAGAAGTTGCTTCAGCAGGGTTGGATGGCTAGGCTGCGCACCGACCCTTTTTGCCCTGTCTCTTCCGTGAAACTGGCGCTATACCAGGTTAAGGTCCAGTTCTTGGTTTGACTTGCAATCTTAGCCAGCAACTGCGGGTGCAATTGAATTGCCTTTGGCGGGTGGCCAGCTTTCGGGCCAAGTGAGTGAACCGTAAGAGAAGATAGGGGTGATGAACGGAGGGAGATAGACAATCGCGGCAGGGGGTAGTAAGTTTTGTTCCAAGAAGAGGAAAACATTTACTACAAGCGGGTCTCAGAAGGCTTGTAAGCAGCGCCAAAGGGTGGTTGGGAGGCCCCCTTGACAGTGCCCAAGACGCTTCGGTATACGGCGTGGATCTTGCGAGTGATGACAGGCCAAGCATCGTTCTGCGCCGCATACTCATCGCAGGATTCCCTGGATGCATGCACTAGATATCCGGTTCTCGCCCGCAAGACGAAATGCTATTGGCGTTTGAGCGATACCCGCAACACTTGAATCCCCCCATCGCGGCTCAACAATTCTTGGGTCACACGTTCCAAACGTCCGCCCCAAATAGCCTCGGGCTGGAATTGGTTTGCCCTCCACGATGGCTGTACCAGCCAAACCGTCTGATCTGATCGCGAAGCCTCGCGTAGCTCCTCGAAGCTGCTCAGGAGCAATCGTCCTTCCCAAAGATCACGTGTGCCTCTTTCACGGCTTAATTCATAAAACCTGAGGCTTGACCTACGGTAAAAGCTGGCGTACCGCCGCGCCTGAAACAGTCGGGCTATGGGAGGACAGGCGCGGACAACAAAGAGGTCATCGGGTGCTTTCTTGACAACGTTCCGCAAATAGTCTGCCGCGCTCTCGAAGTCCGCCCGTGGGAACCATAATCGCGCTTTCTGAGCGAATGGCCCGGTCCGGAACGCTACGCTCGGCTTATCGACTGCGGCAATGTGAGACGGACTGAAGTCCCCAGACAGCAGGAAGACCGCAGCAAACACTAGGAACCCTCGCCCAAGCCCGGCTAGCTGCATTGAGGCGGCCGCAAGAGTGGCAAGCACAATCGGATAGAATAGAAAGTGGTACCTTGCGGACTCATGAGTATAGCGGACCACACCAAATACCAAAATGCCATAAACGAGGATTCCGACTGGACCTCGGAAGAGTTCGATCCATGAGCAGCGAAGCCTTGATATCAAGACGATGAGAATCGAGATTAAGGTCATCACGCCTAGCACCGGAATGTCAGCCGACCAGGGCTGAACCAGTGCCTCGGTCCAACTCGGCCAACTGAAGAAAGTTCTTCGTATCGCTCCCATCCAACT
>Ga0187893_10008670_pt1 | contig 15935 bp, 17 predicted proteins | sample MA1701074metaG_FD_139574 | JGI IMG/M metagenome (GOLD analysis project Ga0187893, IMG submission 139574) | White microbial mat communities from a basaltic lava cave in the Kipuka Kanohina Cave System on the Island of Hawaii, USA - MA170107-4 metaG ... | reverse complement strand
GCCCGGCGCTCCGCGGGAGCGCTTCGCCTACGCGGCGCTCGTCTACACCGGCGACACCGACGCGGAAGGCTACGCGGGCGCTCGCAAGCTGATGTGGTACCTGGAGTCGAACAAGGTGCCTCCCCAGTTCACGAGCCCGCCCGGCTATCACCCGATTGCGTCAACGGTGAACGCGATGAAGGGTGCGACGCCCGGCATCTACAAGATGTTCCAGAACCCGACCCTCGAAGGGCTCCTGGAGCACGGGCTGGTCTTCGCCGGCAACCCCGATTCCGTCTACCGGCAGATCATGCGGATGTACGAGCATGTGGGTGGCTTCGGCCAGCTCCTCATGATGAGCCAGGCGGGCTTTCTCGACCATGAGGAGACGGCGAGGGGGATGCAGATGTTCTCCCGGGAGGTCTATCCCCGGCTGAAGGAACTGCGGTGAAGGTCTAGGCCTTCCCCATCTGAACCCGCCCGTGACCCCTGTCTACGCGCGGCGCTGGCCGGGATACGGCTCCTGGCGGCGCAGTGCTCCGATAGGCAAGCCTCCGGGTCCGGTAGAATAGCGGAGATGACTGCGCCCCGTCGCGACTCCTCGACCACGCGCCGCTCCACCACTCAGCGGTTCGGAGCGCCAGGACAGTACGACGACAACGGCGTGGACGTCTCGCTCATTCGCGCCAACATGCGGGTCACCCCGACTGAGCGCGCGCGCCGGGCTGAGCGGGCACGCCGCGCCGCGCTGAGGGTCCAGGCCATTGGACGAGCGGGGCGAGCCAAGCCCGCTTGAACGCTTCTGCGCCGTGCTGGCCGAGCATGGCGTGGAGTTCATCGTCGTGGGCGGGCAAGCCGAAGCGCTCATGGGCAGTTCCCGCGTGACGTACGACGTCGACCTCTGTTACCGACGCACCTCCGACAACCTGGGGCGGCTGGCGACCGCCCTGGGCACTCTGAACCTGACCCTACGCGGCGCCCCTCCCGATCTGAAGTTTCGGCTCGATGCCCAGGCGCTCGCGCTCGGCCAGAACTATACGTTCGAGGTCGATGGCGAGTACCCGCTCGATCTGCTTGGTTACTTGGAGCCGATCGGGGTCTACGACGATCTCCTACCCCACGCGGAGACTGTCGCTATTGGTGGCCGCCCGACCCTTGTCACATCGGTCTGGACGACCTCATTCGCATCAAGCGACACATCAATCGGCCCAAGGATCGCGAATCGCTCCTTCAGCTCGAAGCCATCAAGCGCCTGCGCCAGCAGGAAGGGCTGCGGTGAGCCTCCACCTGGCCGCCACCCTCGACGTCCCCCAGATAGACCAGGCTGAGCCTCGAACGGCCGGTGCGGCATATCGAGCCGGCCCGACTCGCGCAGCCCGGAGCGCTTGACACGGCCAAGGCCGCCAGGAGCCTGATGATCGTTCCCGGCTCGGCTTTCTCGACTCGCTCCCTGGTGGTGGTCCTCCCCCCTATTCCGACTGGGACGGACTTCGGCGGATCAAAATCTCGAGACTCGAGGAGGTGGTGGACAACGAATGGGCGAGTTGGTCTCTGCCTGGCATCGTGTGCTTCGGCGACTCCGGGGCGCCGACGTTCTTCAACGACCGCCCGCTCGCGGGCCGATCGCGGGAGCGCGTGGTGGCCGTAGCGAGCGACGGCGGCAACGTGTGCTACTCCCGCGACGATCGGGCGCGGGTCGACACGACAGCGGCACAGGACTGGATACGAGAGACGATCGCGGAAGTGCTACAGGACTGAGTGTCGGCCGGCGACGTACGATCCCCGGCGACGCACCCGGAGAAATTAAAGGCGAGGTGACCGAGTGGGCTACCAGGCCGGACGCGCCGCAGTCCGGCCCGGGCGTTTCTTCGAGGGTTTTCCGTCGCGGAGTAACTGGTTCAGCAGCTCTTGTGAACGACGACGAACGAGTTTGCGGATTGTCCGGCGAAAGGTGTCGTCGGCGAGGGCGTCGCGGGCGATCTTTTCCGCGACCCGATCCACCGCGACGCTGACGCTACCCACGAGACTCTGTCCGACCCGCTCATCAACGATACGTTCGAGCATGGTGCGTCGAGCCACGGGCGAAGTTTACCACGCGCCTCGTGGCCGTGAAGGTACCGAACGTGGCCGCGAGCATCGCGATTCTCGAAAGCTGGCTGCGTCCCGGAGAAGTCGCGCAGGGTGCCGACAACGCGGACACGCGGAGACCTCATGGAGGGCGCTCCGGGCGGGCGGGCCAATCACGCCGGAGGCCTGGCTCCACGTTGGCTCCAACTCACCGCGATCACCACGATGTATCCACTCGGTGTCGGGTTCGCGTTGTACGTGATTATCTGAGGATAGACCGCGATGGGTGCTGGTACGCCAGGGTCACTCTGGCTGGGTTGCGCCGCCCGCGCTGACTCGCTCTGAACCGCCGTGCTGAGACCCAACCTGACAGGAAGCTCTGGTTGACAACCTAGTCGCGCGGGCATAGAGTCCGCCGATATCGAGGCTCGAAGCTATCGGTGCACTCCAGTTATGTGAGCACTCCTTTGCCACGGAGGTTAAGCTATGGCGACAGCTACGACGACCCGGTGGCAGCTCAGCGGCCAGGGATACGAGTACTGCAACTGCGACTTTGGTTGCGGCTGCAATTTCGGGGGGTTTCCGAACTCGAAGGATGGCAGCTGCCGGGCGCTCGTCGGCCTCAACATCAGCCGGGGCGCCTGCGCCGATGTGGATCTCTCCGGTGTGAAGTGCGCCGGGATCTACATCTGGCCCAAGGCGATCCATGAGGGAAACGGCAAGGTGGCCTTCGTAGTCGACCCGGCCACCACGGACAAGCAGGTTGAAGCACTCGCGCAGATCTTTACCGGAAAGCTCGGCGGTTTGCCGTGGGAGCTCCTGGGGCCGACGGCGGAGGTTGTGGGCCTGGTGAAGGCCCAGATCACGATCGAGGGCAGCGGGCGGAAGAGCACCTTTCGGGTGGAAGGCGTGGGTGAGGGCCGGGGCGACACCTTCAAGAACCCCGTGACCGGCGAAGATCACCTCGCGGACGTCCACCTTCCGAGCGGCTTCATCTGGAAGACGGGCGAATGCGGTCAGGGGTCGTTCCGCGCGGCGGCAGCCGGGCTGTCGGTTGCGTCTGAAAAGACGAACTGGATCTACTACAACTTCGACTGGTCGAACGGGTGATGCCGGGCGCCTAGACCGAGTGGAACCTCCTAGTCGAAGCCATCCAATCCGGTCGACTGGGCCGGGTGTAGAGCTGCTGGCGTCGGGCCGGCCGGCCGGCCCCCCGACCAGCGCATCCCAACTGAGACATCACCGAGACGCGCCCAACGGCGTCGGCCTGGTCTGGTGTGCTATACATGGTGAGAATGGGACCCCGATCCCGATCGATTCTCGCATGCGCCGTCGCGATCGCCTGGCTCGTCCTCGGTCCGCTGGCCATGCTCTACGGGCCGTGCGTGATCATGTGCGACGCATGCGACATGACATGCCCGGCTGCGCCGGGGATCGGGTACGCGCCTCGGGTCGACTCCGTGGTCGCCCTCGATGAGATCTCGGCGACCAGCGGCGAGCTTCGCCTGACCGTCGCGCTCACCCCGCCCGCTCCTCCTCCCAAGCCCTTCCTCTCCGCCTAAGTCCGTTCATAAGGTTCCAAGCTCCACAAGGGCCGGCGCCTGCCCCGTGTTCCCGGGGCGGGATGCCGATGCGGAGAGGAACGTCTGAGGGCGTGGACTGCGGATGATTCACCAGCTGATCGAGGCTTCGCTGCGCAACCGCTTTCTCGTGGTGGCGGTCTGCCTGCTCGTCGGGATCTGGGGATACTGGGCGCTGCTCACCACGCCCATCGACGCCATCCCCGACCTCAGTGATAACCAGGTCATCGTCTTCACGGACTGGCCGGGGCGGTCCCCACAGGAGGTCGAGGACCAGGTGACGTATCCCCTGACCGTGAGCGTGCAGGGGCTACCCGGGGTGCGCGTGGTTCGGGCCACCTCGGCGTTTGGGTTCTCGATGATCAACGTCATTTTTGCGGACGATGTCGACCTCTACTTCGCGCGCACGCGGGTGCTGGAGCGGCTGAACCTGCTCGCGAAGTCGCTTCCGCCCGGCGTCGTGCCGACCCTTGGTCCCGACGCCACCGGCGTGGGCCACGTCTTCTGGTACACGGTGGAGGGGCCGGGCCGCTCCCTGCGTGATCTCCGCTCGATCCAGGACTGGTACGTCCGCTACCAGCTCAACTCGGTACCTGGGGTGGCCGAAGTGGCCAGCGTGGGGGGGATGATCCGGCAGTACCAGGTCGACGTGGATCCCAACCGCCTCCGCGCCTTCCGGATCCCAGTGTCCTCCGTGGTCGACGCCGTCATGCGGAGTAACCGCAACGTGGGCGGCAACGTGGTGGAGGGGAGCGGCACCTGGACGGTGATCCGCGGTCTCGGTTTGATCGAAAGTGTGGCTGACCTCGAGCGGCTCGTCCTCACGGCGGAGAACGGCACGCCCGTCTACGTGGGTCAAATCGCCGACGTGAAGGTGGGCGATGCCTTCCGCGTGGCGGCGCTGATGAAGGGCACGGAGGAAGCGGTGGGCGGCGTGGTGGTCGCGCGCTCCGGCGTCAGTACCGTCGAGGTCATCGCGCGGGTGAAGGAGAAGATCGCTGCGCTGCAGGCAGGTCTGCCGTCCGGCGTGCGAATCGTCCCCTTCTACGACCGCTCGAGCCTGATCCAGCGGGCGGTGGGCACGCTCAGGCGCGCGCTCATCGAGGAGGTCCTCGTCGTCACCGCGGTGAACGTGCTGTTCCTCCTCAACGTTCGCTCGGTCTTGATCGTCACCATCCCGCTGCCCCTGGCCGTGCTGATCGCCTTCATCTTCATGCGCTATCTCGGTATCAGCTCCAACATCATGTCGCTGGCGGGCATCGCCATCGCCATCGGCGTCCTCGTGGACGCGGCCATCGTCGTGACCGAGAACTGCTTCCGCCTGATGGAGCAGCGGGGCGTCAACCCGCGCGACCGGGCCCGTGTGCTCGCCACCGTACTCGACGCCTCGCGCATGGTGGGGCGCCCAATCTTCTTCTCCATGGCCATCATCCTGCTCGCCTTCATCCCGGTCTTCGCGCTGACCGGTCAGGAGGGCAAGCTCTTTCATCCGCTCGCGTTCACCAAGACGTTCTCGATGGCGGGGGCCACCGTGCTCTCGGTGACGTTGGTGCCCGTGCTGTGCGCGCTGCTCATGGGCGGGCGCATCCGAGGAGAGGAGCGCAACCCGGTGATGCGGCCCCTCGTCTGGCTCTACCGCCCACTCCTCGGCTGGGCGCTCCGCCACCGCGTCCTGACCCTGGGCGCAGCAGTCCTTGTCCTGGCGGGAGCCCTTGCCCTCGTCCCGCGCTTCGGGCGGGAGTTCATGCCGCCCCTGGACGAGGGCGACCTGATGTTCATGCCGATCGCGGATCCGGCCATCTCACTGCCCCAGGCGCTGGCCATCACGCGGCTGCAGAACGAGGCCATCCAGAAGGTCCCGGAGGTGGCCCTGGTGGTGGCCAAGATCGCGCGGGCCGACACCTCAACCGATCCCGCGCCCCTCAACATGACGGAGACGGTGGTGGCGCTCAAGCCACGAGCGCAGTGGCGGCCGGGCATGACGCGGGAGAGGCTCATCGGCGAGTTGGACGCGGCGGCCACGCTGCCCGGCGTGGCCAATATCTGGACGCAGCCCATCATCAACCGCATCAACATGCTGACCACAGGCATCCGCTCGGAGGTGGGCGTCAAGGTCTTCGGGAGCGATCTGAAGGTCCTCGAGGAGCGGGCGCGCGCGGTGGCCGAGGTGCTGCGGGGCATTCCAGGTGCGGCCGACGTCTATCCGGAGCAGGTGACGGGCGCGCCCTACCTCGATATCCGCATCCGGCGGGAGGCGGCGGCGCGCCACGGCATCACGTCCGGGACCATCCAGGACGTCATCGAGACGGCCATCGGCGAGACCAACCTCACCCTCACCATCGAGGGCCGTCAGCGCTTTCCCGTGCGGGTCCGCTACGCACCTGCCTATCGCGGGAGTCCCGCCGCGCTGGGCAGCCTTCCCGTGCCAACCTCCAGTGGCGCCCAGGTGCCCCTGGCCGAGGTGGCCGACCTCCGCCAGGTGAGCGGTCCCGCCATGATCGCCAGCGAGAACGGGTTGCTGGTCGTCTCGGTGCTGCTGAACGTCCGTGGCCGCGACGCGGGGGGCTTCATCGAGGAGGCGCGCCGCGCCCTGGCCGAGCGCGTGGTGCTGCCTCCCGGCTCCTACCTCGAGTGGAGTGGTCAGTACGAGAACGAGCGGCGCGCTCGGCAGCGTCTGACCATTGTCGTGCCTGTCGTGCTGGCCGTCATCTTCGTGCTGCTCTATCTGACCTACCACTCGGCGCTGGAAGCGGCCCATGTCCTGCTTGCGGTGCCGTTCGCGCTGTCGGGCGGAATCTACCTGCTCTACGCCCTCGGCTACAACGTCTCCGTCGCCGTCTGGGTCGGCTTCATCGCGCTGTTCGGGACAGCGGTGCAGACGGCGGTGGTGATGGTGATCTACCTGGAGGAAGCGGTGGCGCGCAAGCGCGAGGCCCTCGGGGGCCGGATGACGCGCGCCGCCCTCCTGGAGGCGGTCACCGAGGGGGCCCTGCTTCGCTTACGTCCCAAGGTCATGACGGTTTCGACGATCGTGGCCAGCCTGCTGCCCATCATGTGGAGCGACGCCACGGGCGCCGAGGTGATGAAACCGCTGGCCACGCCAGTGCTCGGCGGCATGGTCAGTTCGCTCGCCCACGTGCTGCTGGTGACCCCCGTCATCTTCTTCTGGCTGCGCGAGCGTGAGCTGCGCCGCGCGGAGGCGGCCAGCTTTGCGCAGCACGAGGCAGAGGCGCGGCCTGCTCATGTCGAATGATCCAAACTACACACAGGAGGGTTGACCATGCGTCGATGGAACGTCCTCGGAATGCTGGCGGTCTTGGTGGCCGTGTCGTGGGGAACGTCCGCCGGAGTTGATCTCAAGCCGATTCACACGCAGAAGACGAAGGACGTCACCATCACGCTCATGAGCGAGTCTGGGCAGTGGACGCAGGGGGCGAACCCGTTCGTCCTCGAGTTCACCACCCCCGACGGGAAGCCCTACGACGCCGGCAAGGCGAGCCTCAGCACGAGCATGCCGATGCCCGGGATGGCACCGATGATCGCGGGCGCCACTCTGGCCTCCGACGGGAAGCCCGGCCGCTACAAGGGAACGATCAGCTTTCCCGACAGCGGCGCCCGCCAGGTCACGGTGAGGTGGGAGGGCCCCGCCGGTAAGGGGTCCGCGCGCTTCTCCGTGTCCGTGCGCTGAGCACCATGCGTGCCCTCGGTGCGCAGCTCCGGTGCTCGATGGTGGTCGCGATCCTCGTCACCCCTGCGGCCTCCCTGGCTCAGGGTCCGGAGACCGGCGTGGTGACGATCGACGAGGTGGTGGCGCGCGCGCTCGCCGACAACCCCGATCTGCGTGCGGCGCGCGCTGAGGTAGACGCCGCCACCGGCCGGTTGCGCCAGGCCGGGCTCCGGCCCAACCCCATGCTGGAGTTGGGCGGGCAGAAGGCCATCGGTCCCGATAACAATCTCACCGTGGGGGTGACCTTGCCCCTGGATTTGAACGGCCGCGTCGATGGCCGGGTCGGGGTGGCGACGCGTGAGGTCGACATGAGGCGGGCGCTGGTCGCCGAGCGCGAGCGACGGCTGTCCACCGACGTTCGGCTCAAAGGCGGCGAGTTGCTGGCCGCCCGGCGCAACGCCGAGGTGACCGACGAGCTGCTGCGAATCAACCGGGAAGCGCAGCGTCTGGTGGGCGACCGCGTGCGAGAGGGGGCCGCGCCTGCGCTCGAGGAGAGCCTGCTTCTGGTCGAAGTCAACCGCCTCGAGGCGAGCCGCCAGATGTTGGAGAGTCGCGTTACCGTGCTGACCTTGCAGCTCAAGGCGCTGGCCGGCATGGAGCCCGACGCACCGCTCACCCTGCGCGGCGAGCTGACTGGGGAGAAGGGGGGCCCGACTTTGCCCCCTAAACCCCCCGCGCTCGGAAGTGCCCCGGGGGACCCGGGGCACTCCTCGATTCTCCGACAGGTTCCTGGGGAGAAGGGGGGCCCGACTTCGCCCCCCAAACCCCCCGCGCTCGGAAGTGCCCCGGGGGACCCGGGGCACTCCTCGATTCTCCGACAGGTTCCTACTCGCGCGGACGCGGTCGCCCAGGCGTTGGCGCGCCGCCCGGATCTCGAGGTAGCCCGAAGCGACGCCGCCATGGCGCGGGCGAGGATCCGCAAGGAGGAGGCCGATGGGCGCTGGGATGCCAGCGTGAGCGTCGGGTATCAGCGACAAGACTTCGGATTCAGCGGCCTCCGCGGCGTCGCGTCGAACGGGACGCTGCAGCAGATCCAGGATGTCTTCCACTACTTCGGCGCGGGAGTGACCATCGCCCTCCCGGTGCGTAACCGCAACCAGGGCAACGTGGCAGCCGCGATGGCGGAGACGCGGGCCGCCGAGCGGCGGCAGGAGTTCATTGTCCTGGTGGTCCGCCAGGAGGTGGAAGCCGCCTTCACGCAGCTCGAGGCGGCCCGGCGTGCCCTCGCCATCTACGAACGAGGCGTGCGCGACGTCGCGCGTCGAAACCTCGACGTCGTCCGGCGCACGTGGGAGCTGGGGCGCGGCACCCTGCTGGACGTGATCACCGAGCAGCGCCGCCTGATCGAGGTGGAGAACGGCTACACGGACACCCTCAAGCACGTGTACGACGCGACCGTCGAGATCGAGCGGGCGGTGGGCGTGACCGCGACCACATCGCGAGGGTGACCATGGACGAGCGGGTGAGCGATCCCGGACCGCGCCGCTGGCCTGGCCGGCTCGGTCGAGCGGCCGTGGCGGTGGCGCTCCTGGCGGCCGGCGTGACCGGGGGCATCCTGTGGAGCGAGCGGCGCGCCGTCGGCACCCGCACCATGACCCCCGCTAGCTCGTCGCCTTTCACCGCTACCGTGCCCCCGTCGGGTTATGCTCCGGGGACCCCCGCCAGCCCGATGAGCACGACAAGCACCGAACCGATCGAGGTCACGCTCACGCCAGAGGCGATCGCGCGCATCGGTCTCAAGACCGCGGTCGTACGGCAAGCTCCTGGAGGAGAGAGCCTCGCCGTCCCCGCCACCATCATCCCCAATGCCTATCGAGACACCAGGGTGAACGCGCTGGTGGGAGGCATCGCGCGTGGGGTGTCCGTGGAGCTGGGCTCACACGCGACAACCGGGCAGACGCTCGCGGTGATGTCCAGCCAGGAGCTGGCCGAGGCGCAGATGAAGTACCTCTCCATGCAGGCGATGCTGCAGGCCGACCACCAGAAGCTCCGTCGGACGGAGAAGCTCGTGGAACTGGGCTCGGCCAGCCGTCAGGAACTGGAGGAAGTCACCGCTGTCCACATCGCCCACGCGACGGAGGTCGCCGCTGCGCGCGAGCGTCTCCTGATCCTTGGCCTGTCGCCCGAGCAGGTCGGGCGGCTCACCGACGCCTCGCAGATCGTCTCGGAAGTCGTGGTGGTGGCTCCTGCCGAAGGCGTGGTGACCGCCCGCGCCGTTAACCCCGGTCAGGTGGTGATGGCTGGCCAGGAGCTCTTCGTGGTAGCCGACTTGAGTACGGTGTGGGCGGTGGGCGAGGTGTACGAGAGAGACATGGCGCAGGTGCGCGTGGGAGCGGAGGCCGACATCATCACCGCGGCACTGCCCCATGCCGTCCTGCGGGGCCGGGTGTCCTATATCGATCCGCGGGTCGATCCCGTGGCGCGCACGGCCAAGGTGCGCGTGGAGATCGCCAATCCCCGGAAAGAGCTGCGCTTCGGAATGTACGTCACCATGCGCCTCGCGATCGCCTCGAGCGGTTATGTCGTGCTGGTGCCGCGAAGCGCCGTCCAGACCCTCGGGGAAGCCTCGGTCGTATACCTGCCTGCTGCCGAGGGTGAAGGACGGTTCGCGGAGCGCCCCGTCGTGCTCGGGAGCCCAGAGGGGGACGCCATCCAGGTCCTGAAGGGGCTGAAGGCCGGCGAGCGCGTTGTGACCGACGGGAGCTTCTTCCTCCGCGCAGAGGCGGCGCGCCTGCGCTCGGGCGGGTAGGACGATGCTGCCCAGTTGATCTCGATCCCCTGGGCGCGACTTCTCGACCCGACCCATGCCCCTCCCCACCGGTGCGCGTTGGACAATCCTGGCGTATCTGGCGGCCGTCATGGCTCCCACCCGTGCTCTTCGCGCAGGCGCGCCATGCGCTCGTCGTAGGCGAACATGCGCGCGACCAGTACGACGCCTACCTTGCCAATCGGCGTCCGCTTTCCGTCGTCTGGATCGAAGCGTTGCCGAGTTGGGAAGAGCAGGTCCCGGCTGATCTTCCCAGCGTCATCGACGTATTTGGGTAGGTAGACTTATACCGCTAGAAAGATCGGGGTTCTTTGTGTTCAGTCTCGGAGGAAAAGAAGGGTGACGAGGAGATGAACTGGCAATAGGATGGCACTGCTGTACAGGATGTACCCAAAGAAGCTCGGCATCCTGACACCAGCGTGCTCGGCGATTGCCTTGACCATGAAGTTCGGCGCATTGCCGATGTATGTGTTGGCGCCGAACGCGACGGCACCCAGGCTGATCGCCATGAGCGTCGCCTCCGAGACTCCGACTACCTCGTTGGAGAGTCCAAGCCCTTGTCCGAGCGCCAGGAAAACCAGATAGGTCGGTGCGTTGTCCAGGACTGAGGAAAGGATGCCCGTGGCCCAGAAGAAGTGCCAGGGTCTCTGGATCCCAAGGGTCGCTCCGTGGTGTCGCAGCAGCTCGAGCGCGGGGATCATGGTGAAGAAGATCCCGAAAAAGAGCACCGCGACTTCGATGATCGGGTAGGCCGTGACGGCATTCGCGCGATGGATCGTCCTGGGCGTCAGAAGGATGGACAGGGCAGCAGCACTGGCGATTGTCCCGTCGCGCCACGGCGAGGGCAGGGCGGCAACGGCAAGAACGACCAGACCCAACAGCAACGCGTTTCCCCACCCCTGGATCTGGAGAGGTTCGACACGTCGTCGATCGGCTTCGCGGGCCTCTGGCGTCTCGCGCCTATAGGCGAAGCCATCCCACGCAAAGTACACGAGCAGAAGGAGGGGCACGTACACGAGCCAGGCAGGCCACAGTCTGGTCAAAGGCCAACCGAACGGCACACCTTGAAGGTAGCCGAGGAAGAGCGGAGGATCCCCGAGGGGGCTCAGGAGCCCGCTTACGTTTGAGACGAGGAAGATGAAGAAGATAACGGTATGGGTCACGAAGCGCCGCTCTCTGTTCGTCTCGAGTACAGGGCGAATCAGCAGCATCGACGCGCCGGTCGTGCCGATCCAGGAGGCCAGGACCGAGCCGACGGCGAGGAAGATGGTATTGGTGCGCGGCGTCGCCCTCAGGTCCCCGTGGAGTCGGATGCCACCGGAGATCGCGTAGAGCGCGCCCAGAAAGATGATGAACGACAGGTATTCCATACAGGTGTGGAGCAGCGTCGCGGGGTCATGGAGAGCGTACAGGACGACCACAGGGCACGCGAGGCAGGAGGCAACGAGCAGTTTGTGGCGATTGGCATGCCACCAGGCGGGCGCAACGAGAGGCCAGATGGCAATGGCCATCAGCATGAGGACGAAGGGCACGACTGCGTAGATCGGTGGCGGAGCCACGGTGACCGTATTTAGGCTTTAATCGGAGCTGAGGCTACGCAAGTTGGCCCGACACTCGGTCACCTTGGATCTTGGCTCGTCGGTGTGATCCCAGAGAGGAAACGCGCTGCAGTGGATTCTAACCTCTCGGGATGTACGAGCCACAAGTCGGTCCCCCTGCTCCACTAGGGTGTCCGCCGAACTCCGTCGTCGCTCGGCCCCCGAGAATGTCAAGGGGCGGCTTCGTCGTATTTGACATCACGTTTGCCCTCGACGAGAAGGGTCGAGATGCCACGCAGGGCGCTCGTGGCTTGCCGGACCTGGGCCCAGCGAGTCAATTTCTCGGGGCCCGTCCGGCCGCCGGATGGGCAGGCGCTCAGAGACTTGCCCTCTCCCGGCGAGACAGGCTCGGCCGTCGAGCCGTAGCTCGGCCTCTCTTCGGTGGCGGAGGCTGACGGCCAATCGGTCAGGTCATCCGGGCGACATTAGAATGGCGCACTTCGACTTGACTTCCGCCACCGAACCGTAGGGCTTGATGTACTCGACAAACGCACCGAGGGGCGTCGCCTCCACGCTTTCCGATCGCGCGTTTTGGGTCAGTCGGGCGAGAGCTGTCTTGCCCTCTGGGCTGTCGAGGTCGCATGCGAAGATACGCTCGGAACCGAACCCGAAGAACTTGGCCACCTCGATCGTCAGATGACCGCCTTTGAAGCCACCCTTGTCGTGGTTGACGATGATCTTCTCGCCGCTGTCGAGCGCGATCCGGCAGTACGCGCCGACCTTCGGATCAGTGACGAATCGTCCCACTTTGGCCATATGCTCCCCCGCAACGGTTGGGCTCGGTCGTGGAGTCAGTAGAGATACCTGGCGATAGCGAGCATGAGCAAGGTGATCCCGATGACAACGACAGTGAAGAGTGTGCCGCTGCCCTCCCTCCTCTTCATGGCCCTCCCTCCTCGGTGCGGCGCGACCTGCGCTGTGGATGACGCGCTCTTCGCTGCGAACGCAGAGCCTCAACTCGTTATTGGGGGTCCTGGGCGCCCGTATCAGAGGCCGATCCGTGCAACCGCATGGGCAACAATCCAGACGCCCAAGGCGAGCAGAAGCAACCATCCAGCGTACCGATACCAATCACGCAATGAGGCGGGCTCGCCGGCCGCCGTGGTGCCACCCAACTGCGCGATGTCCAGGTACCGGACAATGACGAGACTGGCGACGACCATCCAGAAGATGGCGTCAGCAGTCCATGCACGCTCGCGCCGCTGCTGTGCGATGGCGAGTGCGGTGAGACACAGGATCCCGTTGCCCGCCAACATCCAGTAGATACGGGCAAGCGTGCCGACGAAGGGAGCCCTGAAGTTGGGCGGCTTCGGCGGGGGACTGGTGCGGGAAAGCTTGGAGTCGGCCGGCTTCGTCGGGTCTAGGCGATCGGTAGGCACGGCGGCTCTCCATAGGCCTCCCAACCGGGCAAAGCTCCATCCGTCTGGCTAGGAGGTAGAGACGGCTCAACCGTCTCCCCGTTTCCCGAGTGGCGGCCCGACCACTCGAAGAACCGACCTATGGCGGCACCATGCCGCCACACCCGTCTTACTTATACGACTAACGGGCCTTGACGGCAACCCCGGCCGCCTTCCGGTGGCATGACCGCGAGGAGGGTGCGGATGTGATCGTCCGGTTCGTCCCCGCTAATCTCTCCCGTCCCTGGCCGCGCACGTTGGTGACGGCGGATGAGTTCGGGACGATCAAGCTGCCTGTGCTCATCGAGCTGCCTGAGCTGTCGGCCGGGGCGGCCGAACCCGCGTCGGCACGCGGCGCGGCAGCAGCCGCTCACGAACTCGGCCATGCGCTTGGCCTCCCCCACTCGGACGACGTGGAATCCGTCATGTGTTGCCGCTAGGGCGGCGCCGTCCTGCGCGATCCGGAACTCAGGCGCCGCTATCTCGAAGGGCGAGAGCGCGCGGACGTGCAGTCAGCGCACCGACAGCTCATAGAGCTGTACCCAAGGGCCTGGCAGCGGTAGAGCGCGGCCGAGGTGGGCCACTGACCCTGAGCGCGTTCACTTCAAATCACGCCGCACCACCCCCTAGGTCCCGCCTGCGCGCTTCGAACTCCTCCTTGTTGATCTCTCCACGGGCGTAGCGCTCGCGGAGGATATCGAGGGCCCGGTCTGGTCGATCCTCTCGCCCTTGCCTGGCAAGCCACCGGATGCCGAGGACGAGACCGGCGATCACGAGCCCCCAGAACACCAGCATCATGAGCATCATCAGCATGCCTCCGGCTCCCCACATCCACCACCCGGGATGCATGCCCCATTCCCACGGCCGCTCTTGCGCCATGGCGGGTGCTGCAATGAGCGCCGTTGTCAGCAGACTCAGTGCCGTGATCCAGTCGCGCATGCGGCTCTCCTTTTCTTCGCCAACGCTCGACACGGTTCCACTCCGCAGCCCGATCGCGGGCCAGGAGAGGGCCGCTGGCCAGCCCAAGGGAGGGCGCGGCGCGAAACGCGCCGCCCACACCCAGCAGCACGGTTCCGCCGCGTATTCCTCTTCAGTGGCCACGCCCGGGCAGGGCCTCACCCTTCGCCATGGCGAGGTGGTGCGGCCCATGGTGTGCGCCTTCGATGAGGAGTCCGATGAAGCCGAGGCCGCGCAGGCGCGCGACGGCCCTGGGATCGTGGGAAGCCTCCGCGGTCACCGTGAGCCGCACGCCACCCGGGATGAGCTCGGTCCGCGCTGAGTACGAGGGCATCCGGTCCAGCTCGACCGCATGGGGTACGACCATGGCCCGGATCGCCTGCTCCGTTCGACCAGCACCGGTGATGTCCATCACGACACCACCCAGCACAGGGCTCTGCTTCATCTGCGCATGCAACACAACCTCGTTCATGTCGATCAGGTGCTGCCGAAGGCGCTCGAGATCGACCTTGCTCCAGTCGGTCTTCGGATCGGCCTCGAGGATCTTCACGATTTCCGCAATCGCGCCAAAGGCGTCCTGACCGGGCAGCGTGGGTGCTCCCGCGGCCATTGCATGCCTCGCCTGCATGTGCTGGGCGTGCATGTCGGACCCGTGCGATGGCATCGAGCCGTGGTTGGACGGCTGATTCGACCCGGAGCCGGGCGGACTCTGAGCAAGGACTGTGTGCGCGAGCACCGCCCCCACAAGGGCAACGCCGAGCACGATAGCTACGGCTGGTCTCCACATGATTCCCTCCTGTTGGAACCGATCCCCAGCCAGTATGGGGAGCAGGACGTCGCCGAATCTATGACTTACGTCACACCGCCCCGAGCCAGGGCCGCCAGGCGGGTCGGATCGCGAATCACGATGCGCCCCCGCTTTCGCGCGATGACCCCGCTCTCCTCGAGCTGGGAGAGCGCCCGGGCCACCAGCTCGCGCACCGTCCCCAGCCTCGCGGCAAGCTGGGCTTGGGTCAGCCTGAGGTCCAGTTCTGTCCCGGCGGCGACGGGATGGCTGATCGCGGCATCGCCGATGTAGCGGGCGAGTCGCTCGGGGATGGGCCGGAACGCGAGGTCGCTCACCAGGCTGGCGAAGCGGCGAACGCGTTGCGCCATCACCTCGAGGATCGCCACGGCGACGGCCGGTCGGCGCCGACAGAGATCGAGGACGTCCGCGCGTGGCAAGAAGAGGGCCCGCGTGGGACCGATGGCGACGGCCGAGGCGATGTACCCGCCTCGATCGAACAGCGACGCTTCGCCCAGCGTCGCTTCGGGTCCCTCGCTGTGGAAGACCTGCTCTCGGCCGCGGAGCGAGATCTGGCGGACTTCGATCGCGCCGTCGGCAATGATGAAGAGCCCCTGGCACGGCGCGCCCTCCTCGAACAGGAGCTGACCAGGGCGGAGCATGCGAGTAGCGCATCGGGAAGCCAGGTGACGGAGTTCAGCGGCCGGCAGGGAGCGAAAGTACCGCACGCGGGCGAGGAGCTTCGCATCACTCACCGGGAGCCGCGATCTCACCATCGTCCACTATCATCGCAGGCCGCGGATCCGTGCAAGGCAGAGCGCCGGGCGTCGGGCTACAGGGCAGGGGAGTGCAGATCCGAAGGCCGCCAAAGAATCGTGCTGGACTTTATGCTTCGAGAAGCATAAACAAGCACTCACCATGGCGGCCCGGCGTTGAGAATCGGCGGCAACGACTACAACCTCCGTGAGGCGGCCGGGGCGTGCGGTGACCTCGGGACGCTCATCCCGTTCCTGGTCGGCTATCTCACCATCGCTCGGATGGATCCGGTCGGCGTGCTCGTCGCGTTCGGGCTCTTCAAG
>Ga0187893_10008669_pt1 | contig 15935 bp, 14 predicted proteins | sample MA1701074metaG_FD_139574 | JGI IMG/M metagenome (GOLD analysis project Ga0187893, IMG submission 139574) | White microbial mat communities from a basaltic lava cave in the Kipuka Kanohina Cave System on the Island of Hawaii, USA - MA170107-4 metaG ... | reverse complement strand
TGGTCCACCATCACCGCGCCGACGGGACGGCTTACCCCCAGGCAGAGTGCCCTGTGTATCGAGCCTCCCGGACGGGCGAGCCGGTGCACGTGGCGGACGAGATGTTGTGGCGCGCCGACGGCACGGGTTTCCCGGCGGAGTACTGGTCCTACCCGATCCGCCGCGACGGGACCATGGTGGGCGCGGTGGTGACGTTCCTGGACACGACGGAGCGCATGTTGGCCGCACAGTGGCTCCGGGAGAGCGAGGAGCAGTACCGGCTGCTGTTCGAAACCAACCCGCATCCGATGTGGGTGTTCGACCCCGTCAGCCTGGCCTTTCTCCAGGTCAACGACGCTGCGGTCCGGCTCTACGGCTACAGCCGCGCCGAGTTCCTGCGCATGACCATCGAGGACATCCGGCCCCTCGAGGACGTGCCGGCCTTGCTGGAGCACCTCCGCAACGGCACCGGACCAACGCCCGCCGTCTGGAGGCACCGCAGAAGGGACGGCTCGACCCTCGAGGTCGAGGTCGCCGCCAACCCCATCCGGTTCCGGGACCGGACGGCGCGGCTGGTGTTGGCGACCGACGTCAGCGAGAAAAAGCAACTCGAGGCGCAACTGCTCCAGGCCCAGAAGATGGAGGCCGTGGGGCGGCTCGCCGGCGGCGTCGCCCACGACTTCAACAACCTGCTCGGGGTCATCACCGGCTACGCGGAGTTGCTCGACCGGAGGCTCGAGCCCGCCCACCCCGGGCACCGGCAGCTCCAGGAGATCAGCAAGGCGGCGGAGCGCGCCGCGCGCCTGACGCGGCAGCTCCTGGCCTTCAGCCGCAAGCAGGTTCTGCAGCCGGAGATCCTGGACCTGGGCGAGGTGGTCCAGGAGGTCGAGAAAATGCTCGCTCGCCTGCTCGGCGAGGACATCCAGCTGATCACGAGGCTGCCGCCGGGCCTCGGCAGCGTGCGCGCCGACCGCGGGCAGCTCGAGCAGGTCATCGTCAACCTCGCGGTCAACGCGCGCGACGCCATGCCGGAGGGCGGAGAGCTGTTCCTGGAGACCGCAAACGTGACCCTCGACGAGGCCTACGCGCGTTTGCACCCCGACGTCACGCCCGGGCCCCACGTGATGCTCGCGGTCAGGGACGCCGGACAGGGGATGGACGCGGAGACGCAGGCCCACATCTTCGAACCGTTCTTCACGACCAAGCCGGAGGGCAAGGGCACCGGGCTGGGCCTCGCCACGGTATTCGGGATCGTGAAACAGAGCGGGGGCCACATCGCCGTTCACTCCGAGCCCGGGGTGGGCACGACCCTCAAGCTCTACCTGCCCCGGGTGGACGCGAGACCGCTTCGCGCCCAGGCCGGGCAGGCTCTCGCGCAGAGGCCCGGTGGAAACGAGACGATCCTGCTGGTGGAGGACGCGGAGGCGTTGAGGGACTTGCTCCACGAGATCCTGACCGAGGCCGGCTACAGGGTCATCGACGCGGCGGACGCGGAGCAGGCGCTGCACGCAGTCGGCTCGGGACAGGATCCCGTCGATCTCGTCGTCACCGACGTCGTGATGCCCCGCATGAGCGGCTCCGAGCTGGTCCGGCGCCTGAGCGAACTGCGCCCCGGGCTGCGCGTGATCTACATGTCCGGCTATACCAGTGAACGGATTGGGCGCGACGGGGTGCTGGAGCCGGGAACCCATTTCATCCAGAAGCCGTTCAATAGCGACGACGTGCTGCGCAAGGTGAGGCAGGTCCTCGATCAGACGGCGACGGACACCTAGCCGCCCTCGGGTTCTCCCAAACGACGCGGGGAGCCCTCCCCGGGTTGGCTGGGCCGACGTTGCCCTCGCGCGCCCTGGGAATATTCCGGGGGCGAGAGCCGTCTTGGGGACAGCGAACGCAGGAGAGGGACGCAAGGGTGGACAGCAGGGCCCAGAAGCCGGCGCTGGAGCCGCAGCCGGTCGACAAGAGCCGATTCGAGGAGCTGACGCTTCCGTATCTCCGCGCACTGTTCGCTCTGGCCCTCCGCCTCACGGGCGACGCCACGGCGGCGGAGGACCTGGTCCAGGAGACCTACCTCAAGGCACTGCTGGCCTTTCCCACGCTGCGGGATCCCGAGCGGACCCGGTCCTGGCTGTTCAGGATCCTGAGCCGTCTGGTGACTGACCGCCACCGCACCAGCAGCCGTGAAGTGGCCGGTTGCGAGCCCGACGAGCTCGATCGCTTCTCCCTTTACGACCTGATCGCGGACGAGGACCCATTCCCGTACTCGGAGCGGCTTCACGACGAGTTCCTGGCGCAATTTCGCGACGCCGAGGTTCGCAGGGCCCTGATGGCGTTGCCCGAGATCTATCGAGTGCCACTGCTGCTGTTGTATGCCGAGGGGCTGAGTTACCGGGAGCTGGCCGACGTCCTCGAATGCCCGGTCGGAACCGTGATGTCGCGGCTCCATCGGGGCCGCAAGATCCTGGAGCGCGAACTCTGGGAGTGCGCCAAGCGGCGCGGACTGGTGAAGACGTGGAACAAAAGAAACCACTGAGCTGTGCCGAAGCAGTCCGCGAGTTCTTCGCGTATCTGGACCGCGCGCTCGAAGGCGAGGCGCTCGAGTCGCTCGAGGCGCACCTCCAGGCTTGCCTCGACTGCTGCGACCGCCTGAGTTTCAGCCGCAGTTTCGACGATTTCGTCAAGACCCGCGTCGGCGACGCGCCGCTGCCGGAAGGTATGGAAAAGAGGATCCGCCGGGCCATCGGCGGCTGAAGGCGGGAAACGGCGCGGAGAGCTGGGGATCGCTGATGGCATATTTCAGAGCGGAGGACGCGCGGGCCATCATCCGGGAGGCCTACAGCGAGGTCCGCTCCGACGGCGCGGCGGTGGCCGAGGCCTTCTACGCTCCAGAGGAGCTCGCAGCGCTGCCCCGCGGAGCCGTGGATCTCGCCCTCGGTGTGGGACATCCGCTGCTGCATGCCGCCCCGCGCGCGGGCGAAACCGTGCTCGACCTCGGGTGCGGGGCCGGCATCGACACGCTCCTCGCCGCACGGGCGGTGGGGCCTTCGGGTCGCGTGATCGGACTGGACATGACGACCGCGATGGCGGCTCGAGCGCGCGAACACGCCGCGGTGATGTGCCTCGCCAACGTGGAGGTCCGCGAGGGCCTGATCGAACAGATCCCACTGCAGGCCGAGTCGGTGAACGTCGTCATCTCGAACGGCGTGCTCAACCTGTCCACGCGAAAAAGCCGCGTCCTCGCCGAGACGTTTCGTGTCCTTCGACCAGGCGGACGCGTGGCGATCGCCGACCTGGTGCTGGACGGGGCCCTACCCGAGGACGTGCTCAAGAGCCCGGCGGCCCTGGCCGGTTGACTCGCGGGAACGCTGGCGGAGCCAGTGTTGATGAAGAAGTTTTGGAACGTCGGCTTCCGGGAGTTGCAGGTCGTGGACCACAGGGGATTCGGTCTCGACGACCTCGCCCGTTATCCGCTCTTTGCCCCCGACTTCCTGGCCTTCCTGCGCAGGCTGATGCCGCCAGAACGCCACGCAGAGCTGGTGTTTGCCATCGTCATCACCGCACGCAAGCCGGAGAGGGGCAACCAGGAGCGGGATGCCGAGGACGCCGTTACGTCGAAAATGGAGGTGTAGGATGAGAATTCGCAAGGTTGCCCTCTGCGCCGCCGTCGTGCTGGGGACCCCCTTCGCCGCCCCGTACCTGGGGGCCCAGGAGAAGGCGGCCAAGCCCTTGTACGAGAGGTTGGGGGGCGTATACGCCATCGCCACGGTCGTGGATGACTTCGTCGAGCGGCTGCTCGTGAACGAGATCCTGAACGCCAACCCCGCCATCAACGAGGCTCGCACCCGCGTGCCCAAGGCGGGCTTGAAGTTCCATGTCACCACCCTCGTCTGCGAAGTCACCGGCGGCTCCTGCAAGTACGGCGGACGCACCATGAAGGCCGCCCACGTGCACCTGAACATCAACGACAAGGAGTGGAACGCCATGCTGGCCGACTTCACGGCCACGCTGAACAGGTTCGGGGTGCCCGCGGCCGAGCAGCAGGAGCTGGTCGGGATCGTCGCCAGCACCAAGCCGGACATCGTGATGGCGCCGGCACCGGCGCGATGACGAGCCGGCCCTGGAGCCGAAGGCTCTCGTTGCATCACGGTGCATCGCCTCTCTCATGACATCATGCACAACGGGTACGGGGTGCGGAAGGCTCGATGCCCTGATCCCGAATGGCCATGATGGGTCTCGAGACGATCGCTGCGCTCTACCGCTACAACTCCTGGGCGAACGAGCTCACCTTGGACGTGGTGTCTGGCCTCACGCTGGAGCAGTTCACACGGGATCTGCGGAGCAGCTATGGCTCGATCCGTGACACCCTCGTGCACGTCGTCTGGAGCGAGTGGATCTGGTTCCAGCGCTGGAAGGGAGAGTCGCCGACGACCGTCTTCTCGCCTGCAGACTTCCCGACCGCTGGGAGCCTCCGGGAGCGGTTCCGGACGCTGGCCGCCGAGCGGGACGCCTTCCTCGCCGACCTGAGGGCTGAGGCGTTGCTCGAGGTCGTCGAGTACCGGAACGTCAAGGGGGAGGTCTGGCGCTACCCTCTGTGGCAACAGCTCCATCACGTGGTCAACCATTCGACCTACCACCGGGGTCAGGTGGTCACGATGCTGCGGCAGCTCGGCGCCGAGCCGCCGGCGACGGACCTCCTCGTGTATTGCGACGAGACGACGTCCTGATCGGCGGGCTCGACCCCGCCGCGTGATTCGAGATGCCCCGAGTCAGCGCCGGCCTCCTGATGTTTCGAATCCGCGACGGCGGCCTGCAGGTCCTGCTGGTCCATCCCGGAGGCCCCTTCTGGGCCCGCAAGGACCTCGGCGCCTGGACCATACCCAAGGGCGAGCTCGCCCCCGGCGAGGACGCTCTGGACGCGGCCCGCCGCGAGTTCGAGGAGGAAACCGGCTTCCGGCCGGAGGGCCGCTTCCGGCCGCTGGGCAACGTGAAGCAGAGGTCCGGCAAGATCGTCCACGCCTGGGCCTTCGAAGGCGACTGTGACCCCGCGGCCCTGCGTAGCAACACGATCCGCGTGGCGGGACCGCCCGGCTCCGGCGGATGGCGGACGTTCCCCGAGGTCGACCGCGGGGAGTTCTTCGGGCTCCAGGAGGCCCGGCGGCGGATCAAGCCCGCACAGGTGGCATTGCTGGATACGCTCGAACGGCTGGAGTCGGCGGCGTGTCGCAGTTCCACGGATTCGGCTCCGTCCGGTTAGCCTAGGGGGAGGGGGGTCCACCGGGCTGGACCCGCCGCCCCCGAACGATGGTCTTCAGCTCCCACCTCTTCGTCTACTACTTTTTGCCGGCGGCGCTGCTCGTCTACTACGCGCTGCCGGCGCGCGCCCGGCACTGGTGGCTGACCGTTGCCAGCTACGCCTTCTACGGCTGGGCCAACCCGGCCTTCACGGGGCTGATGCTGCTCTCCACGGGGGTGGACTACCTGTGCGGCCGGAGGCTGGGCGCGCTCCCCGAGTCCGCCGGACGGCGGCGGCGCCAGTGGCTGGGCCTGTCGATCATCTCCAACCTCTCGCTGCTCGGCTTCTTCAAGTACTTCAACTTCGCCGTGGACAGCTACGCCGCGCTGCTCGCCGCCCTGGGGCTGGGCCAGCTGGCGCCCGAGCTGGGGCTGCGCGTCGTCCTGCCCTTGGGGATCAGCTTCTACACCTTCCAATCGATGTCGTACACGTTCGACGTCTACCGGGGCCGGGCCCGCCCGCTGCACAACCTCGTGGACTTCGCCTGCTACGTGTCGCTGTTCCCGCAGCTGGTGGCGGGACCGATCATCCGCTTCTCGGAGATCGCCGACCAGCTCCGCGACCGGACCCACACGCTGCAGAAGTTCGCGCGCGGCGTGGCGTTCTTCAGCCTGGGCATGGCCAAGAAGGTGCTGCTGGCCAACCCCTGCGGCTTCGTCGCCGACGCCGCCTTCGACGCCGGGTCGCTGCAGCCCGTCGAGGCCTGGACGGGGGTGTTGGCCTACGCCTTCCAGATCTACTTCGACTTCAGCGGCTACTCCGACATGGCGATCGGCCTGGGCCTCATGCTCGGCTTCGTGTTCCCCAAGAACTTCGATTCGCCCTACCAGGCCGAATCGCTGACCGACTTCTGGCGTCGCTGGCACATCTCGTTGTCCACCTGGCTGCGCGACTACCTCTACGTCCCCCTCGGCGGCAGCCGGAAGGGTCCGCGCCGCACCTACGTGAACCTGGCGATCGTGATGCTGCTGGGAGGGCTGTGGCACGGCGCCGCGTGGAATTTCGTCGTCTGGGGTGGCCTGCACGGGGCGTGGCTGGCCCTCGAGCGCGCACTCGGCAAGCGGAGCCTGTACGGGGGCCTGCCGCGGCCCGCGCGCGTGGCCCTGACCTTTTCGGGCGTGCTGCTGACGTGGGTCTTCTTCCGCGCACCCGACCTGGCGGGGGCCTGGCGTTACCTCGCGGCGATGTTCGGGCTGGCCGACGCGGCGCCCGCGGCGGCCCTGGTCGGCGGCGTCATCGACACGCCCTACTCGCTGCTGAGCCTCGCGCTCGCCGCGCTCGTGACCTGGAGCTGTCCCCAGACCTGGGATTTCACCCGGCGGCTGACGGCGCCACGGGCCGCACTGGTGGTGGGCCTGCTCGTGTTGGCGCTGATCGCGATGGCGAGCCAGGGATACAACCCGTTCATCTATTTCATCTTCTAGGGCATATGGACCACGCGGCAGACAACCGGGAGGCGCAGGCGGCGCGAGAGGTGGGTCGCACCGACGTCGGTCGCGGCGTCGCCGCGTGTCTGACGGGCGCGTTCCTGGCCGTTGTACTCGGCGTGGCGCCGTCGGAGGTCCTTCGCGACGCGAGGGACGCATCCGGCTCGCCGTGGTCCGGGCTGGCCGCCGCCCCCGGCCGCGCCTGGCAGGCCTTCGGCGCCGCCGGTCCCGTGGCCGCCAACCGCCAGCTGCTGGCAAGCATGACCACCTTCGAGGACGCGCTCGAGGACGGCTCGGCGGTCACCGCGCGCGTGTTGCCACGCGTCCAGCAGTTCCTGACCCGGCGGCTCGCGGCGGGGAACGAACAGGTCGTGGTGGGCCGCAGGGGCTGGCTGTACTTCCGGCCCGCGCTCGACTACCTCACGGGACCCGGCTTCCTCGACCCGGAACGACTCGCGCGCGCGGCGGCTGGAGGCCAGTCGGGGCAGCCGGCCGCGCGCCCGGACCCGCTGCCGGCGATCGCCGACTTCAGCGCACAACTCGCAGAGCGCGGCGTCGGACTGGTGGTGGTCGTCACGCCGGTCAAGGCCGCGCTGCACCCCGAGGGCCTGGTGCCGGCCCTCGCCGACGACCACCTGCCCCTGGAGAACGTTTCCTTCCGAGCCTTCCTCGAACGACTCGCCGCGCTGGAGGTCCCGACCTACACGCCCGGACAACGTCTGGCCGCGGTGCTCAGCGCCAAGTCGTGGCCCCAGTTCCTGCGCACCGACACGCACTGGACGCCGCAGGGCATGCAGACCGCCGCCGAGGGCCTCGCCGAGTTCGTGGCCCGCCACGTCGCGCTTCCCGAGCGGCACGCGGTGCGCTACGTCCGCCGCCAAGTGTGGGCCGAGGGCCGCGGCGACCTGCAGGCGCTTTTGCGCCTGCCCGCCGGCCAGACCCTCTTCCCGCCGGAGCGCGTCCTCACCCGCCCTGTGTTTCAGCCCTCGGGCGAGCCGTGGCGCCCCGACCCGGGCGCCGACGTCCTGGTCCTCGGCGACAGCTTCACGAACATGTACTCCCAGGCGGATCTGGGTTGGGGCGAGGGCGCGGGTCTTGCCGAGCAGCTCAGCTACCTGCTCCAGCGTCCGGTGGACAAGCTGGCGGTCAACGCCGGCGGGCCCTCCGCCGCACGCGAGCGCCTTGCGCTCCAGATCGCCGCCGGCGAGGACCGCCTGGCCGGCAAACGCCTGGTCGTGTACCAGTTCTCCGCGCGGGAGCTGTCGTCGGGCGACTGGCGCCTGGTGGATCTGGCGCGACCCGGGGCCGAGACCGCCGCCGTCCGCCGTCGGCCCGAGCTGGGCGTGCCCGCGCGCGGCTTCGTGGCCTGGGAGTCGAATCGCAGCGGCGACTGGCGCATCTGGTCGCGGCGTTTGGAGGGCTCGGCGCCGCGCCAGCTCTCGCAGGACGAGCCGGGCCGGCAGCACTGCTGCCCCCACATCAGCCCGGACGGCTCGCAGCTCGTCTACCTGAGCCGCGGGGTGCCTCGCGACGAGTACCCGGAGCTGGAGGTGCCCGGCGAGCTGCGGTTGCTGCGCCTCGACGGCAGCCGGGAGCGCACGCTGGCGGCGGACGCGCGCCCGTACGGCTGGGGCAACCGCGCCGTCGTGTGGCGGAACGACCACGAGCTGATCTACATCGATGCTGGAGGTCGCACCTGGCTACTCGACGTCGGGACCGGCAAGGCAACGATATTGGTCCGAGAGCGGCAGCGGAAGCTCGCCTGGCTCGTAGACGCAACCCTCACCCACGCGGTCAAGGGTGGGCCGGCCTTCTCGAAGTACGACGCCGCCAGCGGCCGGGTCATCGAGGCCGAGCGGTTCCCGGGCTGCGAGCCCTACTTCAGCCACGACGGCCGATTCGGGTTCTGGGTGCGGGGCGGCGGCGGGCCGTTCCACTGGATCGACCTGCGGAGTCGCGACACCGGCGTCCTGCTCGAGAAAAACGACCCGCGGATCCGCGACGCGCAGCGCTACGTGTACTTCCCCATGTTGTCCCGCGACGGCCGGATGCTCGCCTTCGGCGCGTCCGCGGGTGATCACGACCACGCGTTCTCGAACTACGACATCTTCGTCGCGCCCGTGGATCCCGCGAGCCTCGGGCTCCGAGGCCGACCGCTGCGGCTCACGCTCCATCCCGCCAGCGACCGCTACCCCGACGTACACGTCGACGGCCTCGACCGCGAGCGCTGGGAGCGCGAGGCGCCCCCCGTCGCCGTCGCGCCGCCCCAGGCTCCGGTGGTGGCCGGGAAACCGTTTGCCGCGCACGCGACGCTCGAGGCCTGCTCGCGCGTGCCCAGCCTGCGCGAGATCTCTCCGTACCGAGCCGCGCTGATCGTCTGCGAGTGGCATCTGGATGCCAGGCTCGACGGCGCGCCAGCGGGGCCGCGGCTGCGCGTCGCCCACTGGGCGCTGCGCGACGCGAAGCGGCAACCGATCGCGTCGCTGGCGCCGGGCGCTACGGCGCGGCTGCGCCTGCAGCCGCTGGCGAGCGCGGAGACCGAGGGTTACCCGCTTTTCGACACGCTGCCGGCCGCTCCCCAACTGCCGGTTCACTACACGGAGGGGCCGCCCGCTTCGGCTCTGGGCCCTTCCAGCCCGCGTGAGTGACCGGCGCGGGAACGTGACCCGCTTCGCATCACTGCGGCTCCTGTCGCCTCCAGGTTCCGTCGGCGCAGCTGTATCGAATCGATGGGACGTCACGAGTCCCCGCCTTGAAACGGATCGCGTCCGGGTCGTTGGTCTCCGCGAGATCGTTGTGGAACCGATGCCAGTCCCGATCCCGCGAGTCGTAGTAGATCGTCTCCCCGTCCATGTCGATCGAGCCGGACCGCGCCGCCAGCACGAAGGCCCGATCCTTGGGGACGTAGACGACGCCGCGAACCTGCTCGCCCTTGCCGGCCGCGGCCAGGACCTCGCCGATCTCGCCCGGCGCCGGCTGGTTGGCGTGGAGCTTCGCCTCCAGCGCGCTCACCACCGGTTCCAGCTCACGCTCCACCAGCCTGAGCGCGCGCTGGAGAACGGCCGCCTCGAGGCCAACACACGCGAGCACCGCGCCGATCGGGGCTCCCAACCACTTCGAGACCCCGACCAGCCGACCCGCCGTGGCGATGCGGCCGGGCGGCGTGCTGGCGATCCGCCGCCGAAGGAAGGCCAGGCTGCGGTGCCATGTGATCATCGCCGCCGGGGCGAGGAGGATATAGGCGAGCACCCTCCCGCTGTGGAGCGGCTGCTGCAGCGTGCTGCTCGCCACCACCACGACCAGCAACACGGCGGCCCCGAAAACGATCGCGTCGACGACTCTTAGCCAGAGGGGCCGGACCCTGCGCGGCAAGGGGCCAACCGCGGGTGCTGCTCCCGGAGCGGCGCGACCCTGCTCCCCCGTCACGGATTCAGCGTCCTCTCAGGATCAACGGCACCTCGACCGCCTAGTCGACCGACGCGGTCAGGGCGGCCTTGAACTCGGCCGCCAGTGCGGCAGCGGAGTCCGCGGCCAGCAGCGTCTCGTTCACGCGCAGCCAGAAGCCGTCGCCATCGGGCGCGGGGACGGCGATCCCGCGTCTGCCCAGCCCCGCCCGGAACGCGGGCGGGTCGCCCGCGCGCAGCCGCAAACGGAACACGCTCGTACCGTTGGTCACCCGCTCGACGGCGAACCGAGGCTCGTCCGACAGCAGGCCGATGAAGCTCTCGCTTTCCCGGACCGCCGCCGAGAGACGGTCGAGATAGCCGGCGGCGTAGTGTTGGGCCACGGCCGCGTAGGGCCAGGCCTCCCAGAGAGCACCCCCGAACATCCGGCGGACGTGGTAGAGCTCCTCGAGCAGGGCCTTGGGACCGGCCAGGATCGCACCACCGGCGGCGTTGAAGCACTTCCAGAGGGAGACGTAGACGGTGTCGAAGAGGGCGGCGTACTCGGCCGGACTCCGGCCGGAATAGGCCGCGGCCACGAACAAGCGGGCGCCATCGAGGTGCAGGCCCATGCCGCGGCCGCGGGCCTGGGCGCAGACCTCCTGCATGTCCGACCACTCGAACACTTGGTTGTGCAGCCGCCTCACCGGCGATTCGATCGAGATCGCGCCCACCGTCTTGGCGACCCGGCCGGAGGAGGTCCGCTCCAGGACCCGCACCACGTCCTTCCACCCGAAGCTCGCCTGACCCGGCGCGAGCGGGATCAGGTTGAGCGCCGACAACTCCTGCGCGCAGTCGCCCGAATCGTTGTAGAGGTGGCTGATCTCCTGGACGATCACGCGGCGCCGATCGCCGGCCAGCGCCCGGACGGCGATGTGGTTGGCCAGCGTGCCCGAGGGCATGAAGACCGCAGCCTCCTTGCCGAGCAGGCGCGCGAAGAGCGCCTCGAGGGCGGCGACGGCGCCGCCGCGGGAGTACTCGTCGGCCGTCACCGTCTGGCCCCGGGTGACCGAAACGAGCAGGTCCGAATACTCGGCGGGGGACAGCGGGATCCCATCGCCGACGAAGTCCACCGCCTGTGGGGCTCCCAGCCATCTCCTCTCGCCTACCGCCGGCGTGGTTCCCAGGGCGCCCAGCCCGGCGGCGGCCAGGCCCATGAACTCCCGGCGTCCCACGTCGCTCATGGCTTCACGGCCGGATCCTGGATCCGGAGTCGGGCCGCGTCAAGCGCCCGAGCCTCCTGTATCCTGGCGCCTCGATGCCAGCAGCGCGGTCCCTCGTCTCACCGGACGACCAGCGCGTCACCTTCGTCGAGTTGTTCTTCGACCTCGTGTTCGTCTTCGCCGTGACCCAGGTCGTCCAGGTCTTCCATCATCACCCGGGCTGGGGCGGCGTCGGCCAGGCGGTGCTGGTGTTCTGGCTGGTGTGGTGGGCGTGGACCCAGTTCACCTGGGCGCTCAACGCCGCCGACACCACGCACCACCTGGTCGAGCTGGTCACGCTGGCCGCGACGGCCATCGCCTTCTTCATGGCGGCGTCGCTGCCCGGGGCATTCCAGGATCGCGGGTTGTGGTTCGCGATCCCCTACGTGGCGGTGCGTGGCCTCGGCCTGCTCCTCTACGGCGAGGTGGCGTACGCCGCCGATCCGCGCCAGCACGCGGCGGTCAGGACTTTCACGCTCGCCTCGCTGGCCGGCCTCGCCGCCGTGCTGGCCGGTGCGGCGATCGGGGGCGCGTGGCAATACGCCTGCTGGGGCGGGGCGATCCTGCTCGACGTGGTCGCGGCCCTGATCGGCGGGCGGCAGGAGGGCTGGAACCTGCATCCCGACCACTTCGTCGAGCGGCACGCGTTGTTCGTGATCATCGCCCTGGGCGAGTCGCTGATCGTGGCGGCCGGCGGGGTGACGGCCGGCGACTGGACGCTGCGCCTGCTGGGCGTCGCGGTGTTGAGCGTGGGGGTGACCTGCGCGCTGTGGTGGACCTACTTCAGCCGCTGGCGGGCGCGCCTCGAGCACGCCCTGGCCTCCCACGCCGGCAGCGCCCAGTCCAGCATGGCGCGCGACGTGTTCAGCCTGACGCACTTCCCGATGCTCTGCGGCATCATCGGCTGGGCCGCCGCGGTCGAGGAGGCGCTGGCCCATCCCGCCGCGCCCCTGCCCCTCCCCTGGCGCCTGGCGCTGGCCGGCGGCCTGGCGCTTTTCCTGGGCTCGATGGTCGCGGCCATTCGCCGCGCCGAGGGACGCTGGCTCCACACCCGCGCCATCGTCACGGCAGGGACCGCCGGTCTCCTGATCGCCACACCCGGGCCCGCGGCCGCCAGCCTCGGTATCGCGCTGGCCGGCGCCGCGGCGATCGCGGCCCTGGAGCACCAGCTGCCGGCCCCTCAGCCCCACGCCGCCAGCCCGCCGCCCTGACCCTCGAACCCTGGGCCGCGGAGGATGCCTCGGGAGGGGCGAGCTGATATATAGTCAAGCTACATATGGCGGAGACACGCAGCCTGGACCGGGAGCTGAAGAAGGGCAGCACGGAGCTCCTGGTGTTGTCCCTGCTGGAGGACCGCCCCAGGCACGGCTACGAAATCGGCAAGCTGATCGAGCAGCGCTCGGGTGGCGTGGTGCAGCTGCACCTGGCGTCACTCTACCCGCTGTTGTACAGGCTGGAGGGCCGCGGCTGGATCCAGGGGCGCTGGGTCGAGCGTGCCGGCCAGCGCCGACGCCGCTTCTACCGCATGACGCCCGGGGGGCGAAAGGTGCTGGAGGCGCAGCGCAGCACCTGGCAGGAGTTCGTGTCGGCGATCAATCGGGTGGTGGGTCTCAAGCCGGCGTAAGGCGGGCTCTCCGCGTCAGGATCGTGAAACATGCGGGACTGGGCAGACACCGTTCGCGAGAAGCTGGCCGGGCTCGAGCTGGATGTTCACCGCGAGGCCGAGGTGGTCGAGGAGCTGGCCCAGGACCTCGAGCAGCGATTCGGGGAGGCCCTCGAGCGCGGCGCGACCGAGTCACAGGCCGAAGCCGAGGCGCTGGCGGAACTGCAGGGGACCGAGGTGCTCGCACGGGAGATCGCGCGCATCGAGCGCGGGCTGCGCCCGCCCCAGCCGCGGGACCACGCGCGGCTCGGCGCCGGGCTCGCTCCCGGAAGACAAGGAGGACACGTGTTCGCAGATTCCTGGCACGACCTGCGTTACGGCGTGCGCATGCTGCTGAGGAGCCCAGGGTTCACCGTCGCGGCGCTCCTGTCTCTGGCGCTGGGGATCGGCGCCAACACGACCATCTTCACCGTGGTGAAGGCGCTGTTCCTGAATCCGCTCCCGGTCGAGGATCCGGATTCCCTGGTCGCCCTGTTCACCACCGATGAGCGCAACAAGGGCCAGGGCTTCGACCTGAAGCCGATTTCGAGGCCCAATCATCAGGACCTGACCGCTCAGGCGAACGCCTTTTCCGCCGTGGCCGGCTTCAGCTTCACGCCGCTTGCCATCTCCAGCGGTTCCGGCCAGCCGGAACAGGTGCAGGGCCTCGTCGTGACCGGAAACTATTTCGACGCCCTCGGGGTGAAGGCGGCGCACGGCCGCAGCTTCCTGCCCGAGGAGGACGGCGTGCCCGGCGCCCACCCGGTGGTGATGATCAGCAACCGGTTGTGGCAGAACCGTTTCGGTGGCGAGCCCTCGCTCATCGGCCGGACGGTCAAGCTCAACAACCTCGACTTCACCGTGATCGGCGTGGCACCGGAGGGGTTTCGCGGGATCTTCACGTTGTTCGGGGTCGACATCTGGGTGCCCCAGGCCATGTATCAGCAGGTGCTCAGCGGCTTCGTTCGCGAGAACTGGGACGACCGGCGCGCGCTCATCTTCTTCAGCTTCGCGCGGCTCAAGCCCGGCATCGGCGTCGAGCAAGCCAGGGCCGCGCTCAACACCGTGGGCACCCAGCTGGCGCAGGCCTTCCCGCGCGACAACGACGGGCGCAACTTCACGGCGACGCCGCTGTTACAGGCGGCCCTCAACCCCAATCAACGGGAGGCTTTTGTCGCCGCCGGCGCGGCGATGATGGGCGTGGTGGCCCTGGTGCTGCTGATCGCCTGCGGCAACGTGGCCAACCTGCTGCTGGCGCGTGCGGCCGGCCGCGAACGCGAGCTCGCGGTCCGCGTCTCCCTGGGCGCCAGCCGCTGGCGGCTGTTGCGCCAGCTCCTGACGGAAAGCACGCTGCTGGCGCTCTTGGCTGGATGCCTCGGCGTGTTGCTGGCCCACGCGGGCCGCAAGGCGCTGTGGGCCATGCGGCCCGCCTTCCTGGAGCAGGCGGCCCTGGATCTGTCCCTCGACGCTCGCGTGCTGCTGTTCACCCTGGGGGTGTCCACGCTGACGGGCATCCTCTTCGGACTGGCGCCGGCCCTCCAGGCCTCCCGACCCAGCCTGGTGTTGGCGCTGAAGGACCGCACCAGTGTGCGCAGCCGCGCGAACCGCTGGTGGAGCGTGCGCAACGTCCTGGTGATGGGTCAGGTGGCGCTGTCGCTGGTGGCACTGGTGGGCGCCGGCCTTTTCCTCCGCAGCCTGCAGCAGGCGCTGCGGATCGATCCCGGATTCGAGACGCGGAACATGATGCTGCTCTCCTTCGACGTCTCGGGTGAGGGCATGGACAGCCCGCGCGGGCAGGAGTTCTACAAGCAGGTGGTGGACCGCGTGCGAGAGTTGCCGATGGTGAGAACCGCATCCATCGCGTCCACGCCCCTGATGGGCGGCTTCTTCTCGCGCACCGTGTTCCCCGAGGGCGTGGACAGCGCCGACCCTCGCGGCGGCAGGCTCACCGACCTCAACCAGGTCGACCCGAACTTCTTCGAGGCCACCGGTATCCCCATCGTGCGCGGACGCCCCTTCGTCGAGGCGGATCGCGAGGGCGCGCCGATGGTCGCCATCGTCAACCAGACCATGGCCGAACACGTCTGGCCCGGACAGGACGCGGTTGGCAAGCGCTTCCGCGTGTTCGGCGAGAGCTGGATCATCGAGGTGGTGGGTGTCGCCCGCGACGCGAAGTACGTCACGCTGGGCGAGGCGCCCGCGTCTCACTTCTACTTGCCGCTGCGCCAGCACTTCTCGCCCGGTGCGACCCTGCACGTGCGCACCCCGGCCGACCCGGCGTCGGCCCTGGGCGCCGTGCGTCAGCAGGTGCAGGCCCTGGCGCCGAACATGCCGTTGGTCGCCGTTCAGACGATCGGGGCGGTGCTGGATCAGGTGTTGTGGGCGCCGCGCATGGCGGCCGGGATACTGGGCGGGTTCGGCGCGCTGGCCCTGCTGCTGGCGGCGCTGGGGATCCACGGCGTGATGTCCTACTCGGTGGCGCAGCGAACGCCCGAGGTGGGTATTCGCATGGCCCTGGGCGCGAGGGCCGGCGACGTGTTGCGGCTCGTGTTGCTGCAAGCGCTCGGCGTCATCGGCAGCGGCGCCGCCTTGGGGGCGGTCGCCGCCTATTTCGCCACCCGGGGACTCTCCTCGCTGCTGTTCGGAGTGGGCACGGCGGACCCGTGGGCGTTTGGTGGCACGGTGGTGCTCTTGTTGGTGGCCGGCGCCATCGCCTGCTACGTGCCCGCGCGACGCGCCACGCGCGTGGATCCCCTCGCCGCCCTGCGGTACGAATGATCGGCCACGGCGCCGCTGGCGTCTGGCGTTCGCGGGAAGGGTCGCTCTAGCGGATCACCAGGTCTTCTGCGGCTCGTCGATGCCTTCGTCGACCACGCGCAGGGTGCGGATGTGCAGCTTGTTGAGGGCGACGTAGCTTTCGGTGTTCAGCCCGTCGTTGATCGAGACGTCCGT
>Ga0187893_10008668_pt1 | contig 15936 bp, 14 predicted proteins | sample MA1701074metaG_FD_139574 | JGI IMG/M metagenome (GOLD analysis project Ga0187893, IMG submission 139574) | White microbial mat communities from a basaltic lava cave in the Kipuka Kanohina Cave System on the Island of Hawaii, USA - MA170107-4 metaG ... | reverse complement strand
GGAGGAGGACTCATGAGGATGCAGTTGATACTCACGTTCGTGATGGCCGTCGCCGTGCTCATTCCCGGTTTCGCAGGAGCCACCTCACTGTCGGGCAAACGCTCCGTTCCGGATCAGAGTTCCAACCCGCCGCCGCAACCCCCACCCCTTACCAAACGCGAGGTTGTGAAACAATATGTAGGCAGTTGCAGCAAGAAGCCCACTAAGGGAGTGAAAAAGGAAGTGAATTGCGACAAACTTCGGAAGGATGCGGTCGAAATCGTCAAAGACAGTTTGCATACGTTGGGCTCGTCGACGAAACGTGCCTACTTGCCCACTATTCTGAAAATCTTCAAGAGCGACGAGGTCGTGCTACGGATCGCCGCTGCGGATGCGATCGGCATGATCGGGCCACAAGACAGTGACGTGGATGCGCTGGCGCTGCTTGTGAACGATCCGGTCCCGGATGTGCGAATGGCCGTGGGGCACGCGATCGGTCGCGGAAAAGGGTCCGAGCTGTCCCGATTGGGAGGGCGCCTCATGGCCTTGTATCCTGGAGCCACACCGGACCCACTGCCTGATCCCCGCAAACTCCCTCTTCCGGTGCTGCCCCAGAGCACCTATTTATATTACGCAAGTGATCCTATTGCCGGACGGGTGTCCTATGTGACCAAGGACCTGAACGAGGCTACGACGTTTTATAAGGGCAAGGCGAAGAAAGGGCCGTTCAGGCATGATGAGTTTCAGGAGAAATATCGCTATCAGTTGGCAGACGAGGTTCGCGCCGAACATAAGGACGTTGATGCGGAATCGGCAAAACAGAAAGAGAACGTCAAACTTGATCCGGCGAACATGCAAGTCATGTTGGGGAAAATGCAGCAGATGAACGCCGTAATAAGCAAGCAAATGAGCGTGGTGCTCAACGATCAGTATCAACCCCACATGTTCGAGAAGCCGACTGTCTATGTTCTCGAAGAGCGGCAGATCGGCAGCCGCACCTACCCCACTCGCTACGTGGTGCTCTATCAGGATGTGGCGCTCAAGCGTCCTGGCTATCGACTCTCATGGATGACACTCTCTGACGATGCGATTAAGACCGCGCAAGCGGAGACGCTCAAGGACGAACAGCGGGAGGAGGCGCTGGACTCGCTCACCAAGAAAAAGGACGCGACGGAAAAGAAGCAGTTCAAGAAGGGCCAGGAGGATCTGGAAAAGGCGCTTGGATTTTGAGCAAGTGAAGTGCGGTGGACGAAAGTCCTACACGCGCGGCCACTCGCATCAAGTTTTCCGAACACACAAGGAGGACCTATGTGGCGTTTACTGGCAGGCCTGCTGATTACGGCATCCTTAATCAGTGTCCCTGATGCCTGGTCGCAAGGGTTGTTGGACCGGTTGATCGATCGAGCGACCGACAGTACTACGCGCAAGGCGCAGGATCGCGTGAACCAGCGGATCGATCAGTCGATAGATAAGGCCATCGACAAAAGTGAGGATTCGGTGAAATGTGTGACAACGGACCCGGATTGTATCAGACGCGCGAAAGAGGCCGGGAAGAAAGTCGAGACAGTTGAAGCCCCAACGTCGGTGGGCGCACAGGCCGGCACAGACACCATGAAATGTGCGATGACAGACAGCGCGTGCATGAAGCAGGCAAAGCAGCTCGGCAAGAAAGTCGAGATCGTGGATGAAGCGGAGCTGGACGTGTTTCGGTGTTCGGTCAGCGATGCCGACTGTTTGAAGCGAGCCAAAGCCTCGGGGAAGAAGGTGGAAATTATCGATTAGATGTGGGGAGAAAACGTAGCCGACCCGGCGCCGAGATTGTGTTCACTGCCAATGGCGGTTTGCTACTTCTTCTGTTTGGCGCGGGCAAGCGCCAGCGCCATGGCCATCGTGCCGGTTGGCTGTGACTGGCGCTCTGGAACGTGCTGGGGTCTTGGAGGACGCCGGTCACGCGACTCGCGTGCTATTCCAGAAGGAACTTCGACCGGCGCTCGGTTTGAAGATGATGTACTGCCGGCTGCATCGTCGAGGCGCATGGTCAGAGAAATGCGCTGGCGCTTCACATCCACGTCCAGCACCTTCACCTTCACAATCTGGCCGGGCTTGACGAACTCATGGGGGTCCTTGATGAATTTATTTGCCAAGGCCGACACATGGACAAGACCATCCTGATGCACACCGATATCTACGAAGGCGCCGAACGCCGCAACGTTCGTCACCACGCCTTCGAGGACCATGCCTGGTTGTAGATCTGTTAGAGACTCGATGCCCTCTTGAAATGTAGCCGTCCTGAATTCCGGGCGTGGATCGCGTCCAGGTTTTTCCAACTCAGCCAAAATGTCGCGCACCGTCGGCACGCCGAACTTCTCATCGATAAAATCGGCGGGGGATAATCCTTTTAACACCGCCGGCTGGCCCATGACGTCCACGATGCCTTTGCTGATACTTGCAAGAATGCGCTCGACCACCGGATAGGCTTCCGGGTGGACCGAAGAGCGATCCAGCGGATTATCTCCGCCGTTGATGCGTAGAAATCCGGCGGCCTGCTCGAAGGTCTTGTCGCCCAAACGCGGCACCTTGCGTATCGTAGTGCGATTCGTGAAAGGGCCATTCGCATCACGATACTCGACGATGTTCTTCGCGAGCGCCTTATTCAGACCCGACACTCGTTCCAGAAGCGGCGCCGAGGCCGTATTGACGTCCACACCCACGGCATTGACGCAGTCCTCGACCGTCGCATCGAGCGAACGTGCCAGCGCCTTCTGGTTGACATCGTGCTGATATTGGCCGACGCCGATCGCCTTGGGATCGATCTTCACCAACTCCGCCAGCGGATCTTGCAGACGCCGGGCGATGGAAACGGCGCCGCGCAAACTGACATCCAACTCGGGAAATTCAGCCGCGGCGAAAGCCGATGCCGAATACACCGACGCGCCGGCTTCGCTGACCACAACCTTGACTACTTTTTGGTCCGGCTTCTGAGCCGCGACTAACTTGATCACTTCAATGGCCAGCTTATCGGTCTCCCGGCTGCCGGTCCCATTCCCAATCGAAATCAACTCGACCCCATGCTGCACAATCAACCTGGTGAGCGTCGTCAGCGATCCCTCCCTATCATTACGCGGCTGGAGCGGATAAATGGTCGTGGTCTCCAGCAGCTTGCCGGTTACATCCACCACTGCCACCTTGCAGCCCGTGCGGATGCCGGGGTCGAGGCCGAGTACGGCCTTTGGGCCTGCAGGCGCCGCCAGCAGAAGCTCATGCAGGTTGCGGCAGAAAATTTTGATCGCCTCCGCCTCCGCTGCTTCGCGCAACTGTACCAGCAGTTCTACCGAGAGCTGTAGATGTACCTTGACGCGCCAGGTCCAATCGCAGACGCCCATGAGCCACGCGTCCGCTCGGCGGCCACGGTCTTCAATACCGACATGCGCCGCGATCATCGCGATGCAGGGATGCGGCACAACGGCTTCGAGTGCCTCATCCAGGCTCAAGCCAATCTTCAACACACCGAGGGTGCGGCCACGAAACAGCGCCAGCGCGCGATGCGAAGGGATGGTGCAGATAGTTTCTGAATAGGCATAGTAATCACGGAACTTTTCTTCCTCGGCCGCTTCCTTGCCTTTCATCACGGTAGACGTCACGACGCCCTGATCCCACAGGCGCGTTCGTAGTTTCGCGAGCAGCTCAGCGGTCTCGGCAAAGCGCTCGACCAGAATGTCTCGCGCACCTTCGAGTGCGGATTTTACGTCCGGCACGTTGATGGCCTCAACACCATCAGCCGCAGACTTCACGATCAGATACTTTGCACCCTCTTGCTCCGGATCGAGCATCGGATCGGCAAAGAGGGCATCGGCCATCGGCTCCAACCCCGCCTCGCGCGCAATCTGCGCTCGCGTGCGGCGCTTCGGTTTGTAGGGCAAATACAGGTCTTCCAATGTCTGCTTGGTCTCAGCCGCCTCGATTGTGCCACGCAGGCCGTCGGTCATCTTCCCCTGCTCTTCAATCGAAGCCAGAATCGCCGCGCGGCGCAGTTCCAATTCCCGCAGATACAGAAGTCGCTCTTCCACCGTACGCAAGTGCGTATCGTCAAGATTGCCGGTGGCCTCCTTGCGATAGCGCGCGATGAACGGGACAGTCGACCCTTCATCGAGCAGGGCTACTGCGGCCTTAACCTGATCCAGTCCCACACCGAGTTCCTTGGCGATGAGTGGAATGATCTTCAATTCTGCTGCGTCTGAAACTGGCTGAGTCATTGGAGTGGGCATCTATGTTCGTTACCGATCCTTCCGAAAACGGCACTCTACCGAATACCGGCCACTCGGAATCACGCGCGCTTTCTTGTTATTAAGGTACGTTGAAGGTCTTGGTCCGTGGAATCAGTTCATGCACTGCGGGCAGTAAGAAGCCGATAGCGAGTGTACTGCAAAACCCTCCGTGTATCTAGCCCATCTATCCAGAACCACATGTGCCACTGACCTTCAACTAGATCTCATCCTAAGACTCCGCTACACTTATTAAACAGGAGAGACCGATGCGGGACGAACAGACGACCAACTACTATACATTGCTCGAACTCTTGCCCACCGCAACGGATGATGACATACAAAAATCCTGGCATGAACAGATCCAGGTCTGGCACCCGGATCGCTTCCATCATTCACCGACATTGCACCAGAAAGCGGAAGTCCGGACACAACTGATCAACCAGGCCTATCAAACACTCAGCAACCCCATCGCGCGCGCACGATACGATGCCACGACACAGCCATCGACCTCCCACAGGCCGCCTCCACGCCCTTCTCCTGCATCAGGCCCATCGTCCGAGTCGTACGCCTCCACCCCGCCACGCGCTCAACAGGCCACACCATCCCGCCAAGGTCCCCGGGGGCCGCAGTCGCTCATCATGCTCTCCAGGCAAGGCCGGCCCAAAACCATGGTGCCTGCCATTACAATCCTTGTCGACAGTCATGAGCATCTCCCCTATCAGTTTGAGAGCCTCGTCCGCATCGCCGGAACTATTCGGCAGACGTTGCCGGCGGGAGATTATGCCATTGCAGAAGCGCCGGAGATTTTCTGTGTCGAACGCCGGCGCGTGGAAGAGTTCAACACGATCTTCTCGAATCCCTCAGACAACCGCTCGCCCTTTCTGCTAGAGATGGAACTGCTCATGGATTACCCACACCGGTTTCTCGTCATAGAAGGCACGCTGCAGTCCAGCAAAGGCAGTGGGCGACTCGGCCAATATCACAAGAACGGCATGATGGATTTCCTGGATGCCCTGACGGCGCGATTTGGGATCAAGATCATTTATTCGGATAGCCGAGAAGAGGCAGAGGAACGAGTCGCCAATCTTGCAGCCCTACACTATGCCTACCACTTTGCCGAACAACTGGGATTCGGCCGCTGTCTCACGGAGAACGATGTGTAGGCGTCGCGGGCCGATGGGAAGTTGCAAGTCGTAAAACGGGCGACGGTGAACTGTCCAGTCAAGCCCTCTTCCCAAAACCAATCTGCCGCCAGGCTTCATAGATCACCACCGCAACGGCGTTGGAGAGATTGAGGCTTCGGTTTCCCGGGACCATGGGGACACGGATACATTGTTGCGTGGCAACGCTTCCCAGAATCTCAGCCGGCAACCCACGACTTTCCGGACCAAACACAAAGGCATCGCCGTCGGCGTACTTGATCAAGTCGTATTGTTGGGTACCTTTGGTCGATACGGCAAACACGCGGCTCTCCTTGAAGCGTTTCACACACTCAGCCCAACTATCATAGACCGTGATCGTGGCGAATTCGTGATAGTCCAATCCGGCGCGTACCAATTGCTTGTCGTCCAGAGAGAATCCCAGCGGCTTTATGAGGTGAAGCCCTGCGCCGGTATTGGCACAGAGACGGATAATATTGCCGGTGTTCGGGGGAATTTCCGGTTGATACAGAATGACGTTGAACATAAGGATGGAAAGTGTATCACGGCAACGTCGGTTTTCACGATGCAGCTCAGCGAAAGGAGAGAACCGAACAAAAACGCGGCATACTTCACCGTCAGATGGCTTCTTGGTATAGTGAGCGTCGATCAACAAGTGTCCGTACGTTCATGAATAGATCGGCGCCACCTCCCATGCAAACCCCTGTCGCCCAGCCAAGATATCGCTCCATCGCCATACTCATTGGTGTGCCGCTTGTTATAACTGTGCTAGTGAGTCCCTTCGCGCTCGCGGAGGATCCATCTTTAGGTTCAGCGAAGCAAGTCGCCGACCACGCAAAAGCGGTGTGGGAGAGTGGCGAGATCAACCCTGCTCTCGAAATCCTCGACCAGGGCATTCAAGAGCATCCTCACGCACTCACACTCCAGAAATTACGCGCTGATATTCTCACCACATCCCGAGGCCCCCGAGAGGCAGTTGAGGCCTATGAGATGGTTCTAGCCAAAGCACCGGCCTCGCTGGATGTTCGGTGGGCCAAATGGAGTGTGTTGACTCGGTCTGGACAGGGAGAGGAATCCATCGCCGAACTTGGACGAATTGCAAAGATCGATGTTCAGAATCCCTTGGTTCATCTGCGGCTGGCGCAAGAACTCCGAAAACTCGATCGGCTTGAGGAGTCGCTCGAATCGTATAAGAAGGCCGTGGAACTCGTTCCGGAATTGCTCGGCTGGCGATTGGCGATGGCTAGGGCGAGGTTCGACGTCTTGGATTATGACGGCGCGGAGAGTGACGTGCGATACGTATTGAACAATGTATCTCCTGGTTCTCCGCTGGAACTGCCCGCCAAGAATCTGCTCGCGCAGGTGAATGGTAACTCCATCGATCGGGGCCGGCGCTTCGACCCTGTTCTGACCAAAGAAATGACAGGAGCACAGCGCAAGGAATGGGCTTCCATTCGCGCAGAGGCATGGGAACTCTTCTCCACGGGTCGATATCGGGAGGCCGAGCCGATCTATCAAAGGATGCTGGCTCTCAATCCCAATGATGCTCTAGCCAATTATCAACTAGGGCTGACCCTCATGCAGCTTGGCCGGTGCAAAGATGCGCTGACCGTGTTTGGGAAGATGTCCAACCTTGACCCCAACGACGAAGACTATGCCGACACCGTGTTCCGGATGGGCCAATGTCTTGTGGAGTTGGAACAGTGGGAAGACGCGTTCGTCCATTTTCAAACGCTTTATGACGCAGCTGTCGAATTTGAAGAAAACAACAAGAACGTTGCACTTCCACCAGGAACGCGTGTGCTCGACAAACATAAAATCGCGCGATGGCTCGAGAAAGTGCGGCCTCATGTCCCTGAACTGGCAAAGCTGAACGACCAGGAGGTCTTGGACCCCGTCTCCTCAGGCGATTCATCTCCTCCCGCAGCCCTTTCAGAGGAAGACCTGTACACAAGAGCAGCCGAGCGGTTTACACCGGAGAAACCTCTGGATCAGCGGGCGTCTCTCATGGGCAGAGACGCCGACTTCAGTTGGTTCCGCTTTGTCATCCCGGCAAGCAAAGTCGTGCGCGACGATTTTCCCACCGGCGCCCATGAATTTATTCCCTTGAGCCCGGGAGATAGCTTTCCCACCACACAGACAGAAATCTATTTGGTCTTTGGACTGGTGTCTGCCTCATTCGACGCGGTACCTCTCACCGCGCGCTGTTTCTTGGAAACATCCGAAATGACCGGCGAGCAGCGAGCCGTCGCGCAAGATCACGTCCTGACGACCATGAATGACCAATCCGGCTATTTCATGTTGACCCCTCCAAAAACCGGATGGACCGCCGGCCTCTATCATTGTGGCTTGTACGCGGGGGAGCATACGTCGGCAGATACCCTTGTCGACGAAGTCAGGTTCCGCATAATTACATCACCCCGATCGTCGTAACACACTCGTCATAAACGAGTATGTACCTCGTCAAACGTGAAGCGTATCTCGTCAAGCGTTTTGGGCTTTCAGCGAGATACGAACGACGAGCATTGGACGCGCTAGGCAGCTGGAGGGAAGCAACCGACATGAGCCATCAGATGGTTATGACGAAGAGGCCACTGACTTGTTTGACCAAAGGCGCTGGACTGTGCGAAGCACCACAACCGCCACGCAGGACGGGAGCCAAATCCATATCGCTTCGCTGGCCAAAATCCGAACGCCGTATTCGCTGAAAAAATCGCGGACGCCAATTGGAGATACAAGGACCGGTCGCACGGGGAAGAAATATCTCGTCGTATCGAATGGGGAGAAGAACGCCACACCCAACCCTCCATTCGTCATCGCATCCAAGACTCCATGCGAAGCGGTACAGAGAAAGAGGTACAAAAACAGTCCCGTCATTGCTACCGCCGACTTCCGTCGGTACCACAACGCCACAAGACTCCCGGCCAACAGCGCCGCAAACACGATCGAATGCGTTATCCCGCGATGGCCCCACACATCACCGTACTGAATGCCGAAGTAAAGCCCGATCACATCCAGATCCGGCAAGGCCGAGCATAGCGCGCCCAAGGACAACTCCCGCCAACTCAGTTCCTTGCTCTGAAAGGACTTCCCCATCGCCAGAGCGACAATAGCATGGGAGAATGCAGACGCCATCAATACCTCTCACTGCAATTCGGACATTGCAAGACCCTACGCTGGGAACGCTGAGGCGTCAAGAATGGCCAACCTCATGAAACGTTTCGGACGTGTATGGCGAGAGTTACGCAGGAAACAGTGGGTGGCGGGCTAACGCGTCATGTATGAACATACGACCTAACGCTTATCTATCCCGATTGAACAATTCTGGCGTTTCGTTTCTGCTCGAACGGGTCTTCAGGAATTCAATGAGTTCAATTCGTAGCGTGCTATTGAGACGTTGCCGTGCTTCAAATGGCAGGCGAAGAAACTCCACTCCGAACTCATAGCCTTGGACCCATTTAATCGTACCGAGTTCAATTGAGAGCGCCGGCCTCTGATTTGGGAGCAACACACTCACGCGCACGTCACTGCCGCAGAGGACCTCTCGATCGCTCATGACGGAGCACCCCATCAGCGACAGGTTGGTCAGAGTGCCCTCGCCGACAAATGGAGCCCCACCAAAGATGACGGGATAGAAGAGCGGGAATCGATGATAGGTCCGAGAATAAGGACGAGGCGCCATCACAACCTCCGTGACGGCGGATTGTACCGAGGCAGACAATGTGAACGGTATCCTACCTTAGGAGGGGGCCTCTTGACTCATGAGACCTAAAAGAAAGGTTTCGAAACTTTTGGCGAAAGTTCAGCAGGATTCGGTGGGCGGCTGGCTGAGCTGAGGCGGCTGTTTAGACCGAAATGGTTCCTGACATCCTTTGATCTTCGGATCTCTATTTCTGTTCAGAGGGGACTTCAGCTTTACTACCGCCTTGCGTCCTTTCAATTTTGCACTCACCGTTCGAGCACATCTTCGTTCGTGTTTCCTGCTTCTCCAGGCAAGACTTCTTATCCTCTTGACTAATGGCCGAATCGAGGCACTTTTTCACCTCATCCTGAGCGGCCTTAATACATAGCGCGCAAAGGCTTGGGGCATCAGGTTGCGCTTCAGCCGAGTTGGGTGCTTCCCCTCCATCAACTTTCTCCTTCTTTACTGGATCGGGCGGAGCCACCAATTCAGATTGTTTCTTCCGAGCCTCATCGCGTGCAGTCTCCGCCTCTATAGCCGCCTTCTCTGCTTCCGCGATTGCTTTTCTTTTCTGCAAGTCCACAAGACTGTCTTGTGCTTGCGCCAAAGTCACTCCCAAAAACACGAAAGCCAGTACAATCAGATTCGTGCGCCTGAGTATGCCATTCCGAATGCGTGGCATGTATTTGCCTTCATTCGAGGTGGGTATAGATCCAGCATGGCGACTTGTCATCCAATTCAACATGACATTCCTCTCTTTAAGATTTCCAAGATGCTTTTCACGATCCATACACAATTCGTAAAAGCCATTGGACCGTTGAGGTCGTCATCATAGATTCGGTTCAAGAGTCTTGAGCAAGAACGACACCGGTTTGGCTTCACCGCACAACATCACACCCTTGCGAAGCTTCACGAGTATGGCATGACCAATTGATCATCACAAGAATGACTGCCAGACCATTCATTTGGTCAGGACGGTACACGGAACCCCGGCGATACGGAGGCATAACTCTCTGAAAATACAAACCACGGAAGAAGACCCCAAGGCACGAGCCTTGCGTTTCTTTTGAAAGAGTAGAGGAAACGATATGGCGCTGAACGAAAAAAACCGCTTCGCATTCACTGTGTTCGTATGCGTCATCCTGCTCGGAAAGACTGGCTTACCCACCGTCATATGGGCAGCACCAATTCGAACATTTTATGTCGCGACCAGCGGAGACGATGCTGCGGATGGGACCACCACCCGCCCGTGGCGGACGTTGCAACGCGCTGCCCAAGATGTGCTACCCGGCGATCTCATCGTTGCCAGGCCCGGTCGCTATGTCGGCTTCGTGCTCGGGTGGGATAGCCCGCAGAACGGCACAGCAGCCAATCCCATTACGTTTCGAGGTGAGTCCGGTGCCATCATCGACACTCGCAATAACCGCACGGCAGACGGCATCAATCTCGAAGGAGCCAGCTTCATCGTCATCGAAGGATTTGCGGTTACGAATGGAGGAACCATCACCAGGGCCGGCATTCGTTCCGTGACCAATCGAGGTGTCATCATTCGCGGCAATCAGGTAGATAACGCCGGGCGCTGGGGCATCCTCACCGGCTTCAGCAACGACCTCCTTATCGAGAACAACGTGACCAGCCGATCGCAACTCGAACATGGCATCTATGTTTCGAACGCCTGCGTGAATCCCATTGTGCGGAACAACCAGGTCTGGGGCAACGCAGGAAACGGCATTCACATGAACGGAGATTTGAGCCAAGGAGGCAATGGCCTGATCGTCAATGCGATCGTGGAAAAGAATGTCATCTACGACAATGGCCGGCAGGGCGGGTCTGGCATCAACGCAGACGGGGTTCAGAACTCACGGTTTCTTAATAACCTGCTCTACAATAACCATGCAAGCGGGATCTCGCTGTACCGGATCGATGGAGCCGCTGGGTCTACAAACAACCTCGTGGCACATAACACTATCACCATGGCGTCCGACGGCCGCTGGGCGTTGAACATACAAAACGGCAGCGCCGGCACTTCCGTCGTGAATAACATTCTGCACAACAATCATTCGTCCCGGGGCAGCATCGACATCTCCGCCGACAGCCTTCCCGGCTTCACCAGCAACCATAACATCGTGATGGAGCGGTTCACGATAGACGACGGCTCGGTGCGGAACTTGGCCCAGTGGCAACAACAGACCAGCCAGGATCGAGATTCTGTGGTGGCTACGCCGGCCGCTCTCTTCGTCAACCCAACCAGTAACGATTATCAGCTATTGTCCAACTCCCCCGCCCGAGACACGGGCATGATCAGAAACGATGTGCGAGAAGACCGAGCGGGTACCCCGCGCCCGATTGGACCAACCTCAGATATCGGCGCCTACGAATTCAGAAGTACGACCGACATCACCCCACCCCTCGCGCCAGCCAATTTACGTATCGTATCGAACTAGTTCCATTCCTTCCTCTGACGTTAGCTACGGGCATACAACCAGACCTGAATCTGCTGTAGAATGAAGTTATGTATAAGACAGTCATCTTTCTCGCTATTGTGGGAGCGGCATGGCCAAACATGTTGCTTGCACTTGACGAACCACGAATTCAAGCGCCAGGTATGAATCAGCGTTTAAATCAAGTGCTGGGTTCGGAGGGTGGCGCATATGTGTACAAGGATCACGCAGGAAATGTCGAATCCGTTCTTGATCCACCGGGTGGCCAGCGCCGCGTCACCATACAGCCGCCGCCTAGTCCGTCGATGAACCTTGGCCCTCCCCTTCAGCTACACAACCCTCCATTCCAACTCCCCCCGGCTGTGACTCCTGCTCACCCATCGCCTCCTGAATTTCCACAGAAGGCTCGGTAACCTGCATCATGACGGTTCGTTTTGAGAATCGCTGAGCCGCATCGTGAAACCGGCGCGCGGGGCCGTGACGAACAGAAACACTCATAAAAATGCAGGCTAAGGGAACGGTCCGCTCCACGAGGATTCGATGAGGTGCGCGTTTGGCTAGCAACAAGTTCGGGTACATGCTCCCGTTGAACTCATGCTTCAAACAGTATTTTTCTTTGGGCGAGGCGGGCCAGGTCTTACACTGGCCATACAAGAACCACATCTTGTCGTCAGAGGAACTCACATGACGCGCCGAAGCACACAATCCGGTGGTGTGAGCGTGATCGCAGGTTGCGCTATCAGCCTATGGCTTTTCATGCCGCCGGAGCCCACTGGCGCCTCACAGCCGATTGTGGGAAGCAACGAACCTCCGACATTTGTGGCATGGACTGAGAAGGGCTTGGGACTTTCGATCGACTTATCCGGTTTCAAGAAAGACATCGACCAGATAAAACCCGACGGTCGCCGTTATCTCATGGCCTCGCATCCCAAAACAGGACTCGACGTGTCTATCACCCTTGAAAAAGTCCCGACGAAGGCATCTGCAAAAGGATGCCTTGAACAGCTCAGACTGATACAGAATGACTCGTCTGTCTCCCGTGGGCAGGACGTCGCACTCAACACCACCGGCGAGATACCGACTCTTGAGTATACAATTCAGAAATTCCGCGGAGTCCGGGTGGATCAAAAGAATGTGTATGCGTGCATCGCACAAGACAACGTCTATGCCGACATCCATCTTTCGAAGGCACAATACACCACGGCCGATGCACGGTTCTTTCGATCTATACTTAAGACCCTTCGTTTACAGCCACCCCCCTCAGAGATAGTGCCTTCCCCAGCTCCGGCTCCACCCAAAGAGATGGTGCGTCTCCCAGCCCCGGCTCCGCCTAAAGAAATAGTACGACTTCCGCCGCCTGCACCGCCGAATAGCAAGGAATTGCTCAATATGGGAAACGCTCTTTCTCAGCAGAACGAATACGGCCGAGCTATTGCGCCCTATCACAAGGCGTTCGAGCTTGAAAAAGCGGAGCCGCAACTCGACAGAATCCTTTGGCGCTCCCTCATCGACAATCTAGGAACGGCCTATGGAATGACCGGTCACTTCAAGGAGGCAAAGGCCATATTTGAGCAAGGGATACAGGCCGACCCCACTTACCCGATGTTCCACTACAATTTGGCTTGCACCTTTGCAGACATGAACGACCTCGATCATACGATGCAATCGCTCACGACAGCGTTTCGCCATCGCAAGAATCAGAATCCTGGCGGAGAGAAGATGCCCGATCCACGCCAGAATTTGTCCCTTAAGCGCTTCATGAAGAACGATACCTTCCGTAACTTGGTCAACGACTTGACTGCGACAAAGGGCTAGACGGCCTTCCCAATTCCCCCCCCAGCAGCCAAGTCGGAGTTCCCGCTTGAGGCGCTGTAACTCTTCACCCTCGGCTAGACACCATTCGTTCTTCTCCTTCGCCGCTTAGTGTGTCCAGATCTTTAAGGGAGTCGCTTCGAATGGATAGACATGAATCATCCATCCACCAGCTTGCTGAACGAATCGCCCACCGGCTTGCTGGCATTCTGACTCCGTGGCAATCGTGCTCTTGAACCCGAGTTGTTTCCGGGTCATGCGGCGTCTACTGCCGTCCGACTGGAAACAGAGATTGACGTGGGCATGCCACTGCGCAACGCTCAACGGAACTCGCTCGTTCAACTGGTCCTCGCTCATGTCTCTCGGCGCGGTGTACATCGCCCCTTCTAGCTCATAAACATCCCTAGTTTTCTTGTACAAGAGCGCCGTTGGTTCAGCCGGCTCAAAGCGGACCTTCGCCAGGAATCGGCGCTGCTTATTGGCGAAATGATAATGCTTCGGCTTTCGCTCCGGATGAAGCGGGGCATAGCCGTCGTCCATGGCCACTCGGTAATCCTTGTACTTGGCAAGCGCCTGTCGCAGAGTCTGAACGATTTGATCGGCACGTTCGGCATCGTCTGAATTCGCCGTTCGCAATACCGTCCACTTCATATGTGGCCCGCGATGTTTCTGATGGGGAACCATCATATCGACAGTCTCCTCGGCATGATCGGGACGATCCATATCCATGCTCTGGGCCGCAGACTCTCCTTGCAGTGATTCTCCTGCCCGAGCCAAACGAGCGCCATCCATAGGAGAGAGCAGATTTGCCAAAAAAGCCAGAGCGAAGCTGAGGAAAAACATGAGGTACAATTCCTTCCTGAGTTATGGCGTCTTTGTTTGAATGCTACGCCTGTAATTGATAAAGAGCGCTACTTCTGCTTCATTCAACTGCATGACTGATACAGGATTCTCGAGACCGTCAACTTCAACAGAACCGGAGAGGCCTAACGACTTTTTTGATTCGGCAATCGACTTCGAAATCAAGTCAAGAATCTGAGCTCTATACTTCTCTGGTTCATTCAAGCCAAGCGTTGTATTGCCGAGGGTGAACTTTGTTCTCTCACCAAGCGGTATGGAACTCACAACTTGGTAGAGTCGTTTTGTGACCGCAAACACATTTGTGTCTTGTTTCAATGCGCCAAGAAGATACAACTGAGCAGACGATCCAGACGAGGAATCGTAGCTACTGAACGATTTCAGCATCGATTGTTCGCGCGCGGAAAGCGAGACAACACCCGGCTTCAAAGTTATATCAGGGGATTGACGAAGCTTGTCGGCTATAGATCGCAAGGTCTTTTCAACTTCATCGGCTCGTTTGACAGCATCTTTCGAATCATTTTGCACGTGGATTGGCATCGCCACAAAGTCGGCTGGCACTTGTATTCGGACGACTGGTGCAGATGGGTTATAACCAACAGCGATCACAACAGACGAGGTGGCGGCAGAAGCCAGCGAGGCCGAAAGGACAAGCCACATGGCAATCAGGACTGCTCTCATGATTCCTCCATCTAAAGATACAGAGCACCAAGGGACGGTATGCTTGTAACAACTATATCATCACCCAGTACGACAGTCGGATGCCAAGATTCTAGTACGGACGCGGTGGGCGGGTAGCGAGGCTGAGGCGGCTGTTCAGACCGAACCGATCCTAGCACCTTTTTCTCTATCTATGCCTTTCACTCATCTAGTAGTGACCCGAGCTGGGAGCCTGTATAATCCGGCACCGGCATCCCGATAAACAGACTACACGACTCAACTTTGTGAATACGCTGACGACTCGCCCCTCACGGATCCGCTGGCTCATCCTCGCCTTGCTGTTTCTCATCAGCGTCGTGACCTATATCGACCGCGTCAATATTTCAGTGACCGCGCGGCAGATGATGCCGGCCTATGGGATGACCGATCAAGAGATGGGCTGGGTCTTCTCGGCCTTCGTCATCGGCTATGCCCTATTTCAGATTCCCGGTGGGTGGCTGGCCGATCGTTGGGGAGTTCGAGTGGTACTCACCGCCGCACTTCTCTGGTGGTCGATCTGTACGGCGTTGACCGCTATCGTCGCCGCAACTCCGCTCGCGAGCTTTGTCGGAATCATCGGCGCGTTGATGCTTGTGCGGTTCTGCCTGGGGGTAGGAGAAGCCGTGGCGCTGCCTGCCTTCAATCGCGCCGTCACCAACTGGTTCCCGGCTGATGCGAGAGGCTTCGGCATCGGGATCGCGATCGGAGGCATAGGGTTAGGTTCCGCCATGACCCCGCCCATTGCCGCCTGGGTGATGGTCAACTGGAAATGGCAGACGGTGTTCTATCTCGCGAGCCTGGTCGGACTCGTGATGGGACTCCATTGGTGGCTCTTCTCGCGCAACCATCCGCACGAACACCCCTGGGTGAATGCGGGTGAACAGGCCCTGCTCAAGCACGATCCGACCGCCACCACCACAGCGGTGCCCTGGCTAACATTCAGCCGGACGCCCACCATCTGGTGGTTGGTGATCAGCTACAGTTGCCTGGGCTATGTCGCTTACGTCTATTTGTCCTGGTTCTACCTCTATCTCGTGAAT
>Ga0187893_10008667_pt1 | contig 15936 bp, 13 predicted proteins | sample MA1701074metaG_FD_139574 | JGI IMG/M metagenome (GOLD analysis project Ga0187893, IMG submission 139574) | White microbial mat communities from a basaltic lava cave in the Kipuka Kanohina Cave System on the Island of Hawaii, USA - MA170107-4 metaG ... | reverse complement strand
CGAGGACGAGCCCCGCCTCCGCGAGCAGGCCGAGATGCCGCGACACGCCCGACTGGGCGATGCCGAGGACGGTCGTCAGCTCCGACACGTTGAGCCGCTCGGAGGCGAGCAGCCGCAGGATCCGGAGCCGCGCCTCGTCCCCCAGGAGCCGGAAGAGGCCCGGGAGCGATTCCATATCTATAAATCTATATCTGTTGATGCGGTCCTGGCAAGGGTGCCGGGAATCCCGGCCAGGTGCCGGGGACGAGGCTGAAGCCTCGTACTACATGGTCAGCCGCACGTCAGCCGCGCGACCGCTTCGCCCCGTGGCGGGTCTCGGCTTCCTCGATCGAGTGGGACTCGGTGAGGCGCGCGTCCCGCTTCGCCAGCTTCGCGAGCGTTCGGTAGTGTCGATGCAGAATCCGGAGCTCCTCCTCGTCGAGATCTTCGACGTCGATCAGCCGGTTGCTCGCGCCCTTCACCGCCGCGACCACCTCGTTCAGCTTGAGGTGCAGCGCCAGCGCGTCCTCGTTCTGCGAACGCTGGATCAGGAAGACCATCAGAAACGTCACGATGGTCGTGCCCGTATTGATGATCAGCTGCCAGGTGTCCGAGTAATGGAAGATCGGGCCGGTCGCGAGCCACGCCAGCACGACGGCGACCGCAACGCCGAACCCCCGCGATCCGCCGGTCCATGCCGTGACCCGCGCCGAGAACCGCTCGAGATAGTGGCTGAACTTCGCGTGGCGTGCCATGCGATCCTCCGACCGTACATGTGGTACCGGGCTTCAGCCCGGTCCGGGGAGACGAGGCTCAAGCCTCGTACCACACAGTAGTTGTGGCGTCAGGACCCGGCCTTCGCGCGCGCGACGGGCGGGCGATAGCTCTCGAGGTGCTCCGGCTTCCACGAGATCACGCGACCCTCTTCGGCGCTCATGTAACAGGTCATCAGCAGCTCGGTGACCTCGCGTCCCGCGTGGAAATCCGGCTCGGGCTGGACACCGTCCAGAAAGCACCGCGTGAAGTACCGGTTTTCGGCCTCGTAGCCGTACTCGCCATACTCGTTGCCGATGAGCGGCATCAGGCCCTGCTCCGCATTCTGCTTCTCGACCAGATCCTCGCCCTCCGGCCCCTGGAGACGCCGCGAGAAAAACACCTTGGTCCCGCCGTCGAGCGAGCTCACCGAGAGTGAATACTCCGGTCCGAGCAGCTCCATCGTCAGCCTCAGGCCGGCGCCGACGAAGCTCCAGGATGTCGTGGCCTCCACGATGAGCGGCGCGCCCTGCTCGTCGACGTAGCTGACGCTGGCGCGCGCGAAGTCCTCGGCGGGGTGACGACGGTAGTCGACGTCGCGGCTCATCATGTCCTGCAGCCGCGCGGCGTACTCCGGCCGGGACCATTTGAGCGTCGCCACCTGCGCGGACACGCTCACGGGCGTGATGCTGTCTCGCCTCGCGCCCGGCTTCGTCAGCAGGTATCGCCCCACCTCGAGGCTGTGGCACATCAGGTCGTTCAGCACGCCGCCTCCCTGCAGATCGCCGCGCCAGAACCAGGGCATGTGGGGACCGCTGTGCTCCTCCGCGGCGCGGGCAAGATAGGGACGGCCCGCGAGCGCGGCGCCGCGCGCCCAGACGATCGCCTTACCGCGTTCGAGCCCCGGCAGGAACAGCTGATTCTCGAGGTAGCCATGGCGGACGCCCGCCTTTTCGACGAGCTCCACCATGCGGCGCGCTTCGGCGGCGTTTCGCCCGAGCGGCTTCTCGCACGCGATACCGGCGAGCGTGGCGCCCCCGGCGAGCGCCGCCACGATGCGCTCCATGTTGTCGACCCGCGCGTAGTTCGGCCCGCAGATCCAGATGCCGTCGATCTCGGGATCCGCCACCATCGCCTCGATCGACGGGAACGCGCGCGCGTCGCCCGCCCGGACCGATCGCGCCAGCGCCGCCGCTTCTTCGGCGTGTTGCCGGTTCGGGCTCCAGATCCCTCGGATGTCCGCGTCGCGCACGGCTTCCCACGAGCGGATGTGGAAGCGCGTCATAAAGCCGCTGCCGATGAAGCCCACGCCAAGTCGTCGTGACGGCATGCGAGAGACTATAAAGAACCGGGGAATCTGCGTCTATCTGCGCTAATCTGCGGCGGTGGCACCATCCTTCGTTCCCGCGCAGGCGCCGCCGCGCGGCGGTGTCGTGCTGGCCCACGGAGCCGGGGCCGGCCAGCGACATCCATTCATGACGACGATGGCGCGCGGACTCGCGCGGCGCGGCGTGCACGTCCTCACGTTTGATTTTCCGTACATGGAGGCGGGCCGGAAAGCGCCCGACCGGCCGCAGGTGCTCGAGGAGTCACTCGCGGCCGCGGTTCGAACGCTGCTGGATCGTCCCGAGATGACGGCAACGCTCCCGGTCTTCGCCGGCGGCAAGTCGATGGGCGGCCGGATCGCGTCCCAGGCGGCGGTGCGGGGACTCCTGCCGGACGTGAAAGGCCTGTTCTTCCTCGGCTACCCGCTGCACCCGCCGGGCAAACCGGAACAGCTCCGCGATCGCCACCTTCCTGACGTCCGGGTCCCGATGCTCTTCGTACAGGGATCCCGCGACACCTTCGGCACGCCGGAGGAGCTGCGGCCGGTCCTCGACCGCCTCGGCGATCGCGCCACGCTCGTCGTCATCGAAGGAGGCGATCACTCCTTCTCGGTCCCGAAGTCGTCAGGATCTCGGGAACAGGTCCTCGAAAGCGTCCTCGACCGCCTCGCGGGGTGGATGAGCGAACGTCTCTAAGCGGGAACGGAGCGGACGGAGTCCGCTCCGCGACCCGCGCACGAAGTCAGTTCTGCGTCGACGTCATCTTCCCGGCGCTGAAACTCAGCTCGGGCACGTACCGCGAGATGTGACGCTCGAGTCGCGTGACGATGGACGCGGACTTCTGCATCAGCTTCGCGGCGCCTGCGGATCCGAGGGCGATGTCGAAGGGATGACCTTTGCCGATCTCCTCGAACGTGTCGTAGGCGACGACCGTGATCACTTCGTTCGTGCTGCCGCCGTACACGACCTGGGCCACGCTGTAGCCCTTCACCTGAGCCTTCTTCATCGCCGGAAGAACGTCAGCCTTGATGAGCGTTTCGAAATCGCTCTGCCGGCCGTTGGCCAGTTCGACAAACGACACGAGTGCGAGCTTGGGCGCACGATTCGGATCCGGAACGTAGCTCAGGTCCGGCCTGGTACGAAGCGCGTAGGTTCGACGCCCTTTCTCGAACTTCGCGACACGCGCGCCGAGCGCCGCCGCCTGCTCCTGGCCGAGCGCGCGCACCATCGGACTCTGCCCGTCGAACTGCGCAAAGCTCTGGATGGGCGTGATGATCGCATATTGCGATCCGATGCCGAAGACGCCGGTGGTCCACACCTCCCGACCCGCTCCACCAGCCTTTTTCAGCGCCGACAGAACGTCCTCCTGCTGGACCTTCCGCCAATCCGCGGCCATCCCCGACTGGATGTCGACTATGGTGAGCTGGAACCACTGGGGTGCCGCGGTTTTGTCGCTTCCCTGCCCAGAGACCGGCGGGGATGCGGCGAAGCTAACGAGGATGACGAGGATCAACGCCAACGGTAGTGTGACGACCCTGAAGGACCGTGCCACGTAGGTGCGCTTCATGACAAACCTCCTGTCCATGTCGCGACCCGCAGGAGCGAGAGAGAGGGTCGCTCTCGCGACGAACGCGTGAGTGTAGGACCGGCCCAGGACGAAGTCAACGCGGGCGGCGCGCGGGCGGGCTAGATGGGCGAGGCGGCAATCCGGACGAGGAGCGACAGCGCCACCACCAGGCCGACGTACTGCGCGAGCGCCGGGCGGTCGGGCGAGGGCGGCGCCGGACCGGCAGCGGCCCGCAGAAACGCGACGAGCATCACGAGAACGAGCAGGCCGTCGCCGCAGATGAACCAGCCCGCGCCGAGCGAGGCGGTCGCCATCCACCGCTGCTCGGTGGAGAGCGCCGCGAAGCCGCGGCCGCCGTCGAGCTGCCAGATGGGCAGCAGGTTGAAGAGATTGATCCAGGCGCTGACGTGCGCGACGGCCATCCAGAGCGCCCCGCCCCCCGCAAGCGCGCCGGCATAGGCCACCAGCGTCGCGCCCAGCCCCCAGATCGGACCGGCGAGCCCGATCCGCGCGTCCTCTCGCGGATCGACCGGCCGCTGCTTCAGCCTGACCAGCGCCCCGACGCCGGGGATGAACATCGGAGCGCTTGCCGCGATGCCGTACCGGCGCAGCGCCGCGACGTGCCCCATCTCGTGGACGTAGATGCTCAGCACGAACCCGAGCGCGAACCACATCCCCCACTGCGTCCAGTACACGCCGAAGGCGAGCAGCATCGACGTGAACGTGCTCGCCTTCGTCAAGCCGAGGACGAGCAGCTTTCCCTTGCTCGCAACCGCGACGATCAGAAACTTGAACTTCCACAGCAGCAGGCCGATGGGACCGATCGCGGCCAGCCACTTCCACCGCCCGGAGGGTGCTTGCTCACCCGCGTCGGCTTGCCCGCCGTAGCCTTGGCGAAGGCGGGCGTCGGTCGTACGCGACAGCTCGCTGACACGCGCCGCGATGGTGGTGTGCTGGCGCGAGCCCCCAGGCAGCAGGTCGAGCGACGCCCGCCATGCGGTCAGCTCGGCGATGACGTCCTGTCGTTCGGCGGCGGAGGCGGCTTGCGCCGCGAGCTCCTTCAAGCGATCCGCATGCACCAATCGGTGGCAGGCCGGACACGACAGGAGGTTGCCTCCGATTTCGGTCCCGCAGCCGGGACATCGAAGAACGGCGCGGGCGGAGGTCTCCGCTGTGCTCACACGGCGGCTGCCGGCGCGGCCGGCGGCTTCGCAAGGGCGTGTGGACCCGTGACCGTGAACGTCGTGCGCTTGTTCAGCTTCCACGCTTCGAACAAGCCGATCGCGAGGATGATGATGCCGATGACGTTCTCGAAGCCGGCCAGGAACGGCGCCGCGCACGCCAGCGCCAACAGGAACACGAGCGCGACCATGAATCGCAGGATTCCCGCCTCGCCGGATGCGGCGGCGCCGATGGTATCTGGTGTCTGCGACACCTCGACGACCGACGGATCTTCAGCCGGTGCGACCGACGGATCTTCAGCCGACTCCGACATGGCGGCGGTGGCCTCCTCGGCGCGAATTGCCGTCACGATCGGCGGGATATAGGTGCTGACGATGGCGAGGTACGTCAGCAGAATCGCGAGCGCCTGGTACGCCCATCCGCCACGCCCGTTGGATCCCCACCGCACGGCCGATCCGACGGCGAAGCCGACGACGATCGCGATCAGACCGAACTCGTACCCGGTCAGCGCGGCGATCCCGTAGTACAGAAGGAAGCCGAGAAACGCGGCGAACGTTCCGGCGCCGATCGTCTTCGCGAACCGGGCGACGCGCGAGCCGCTCGTCAGTGTGCGCTCGAGATCGTTTCTGCACAACCCGCAGAGCGGCTGGTCGCCGGCAAGGTAGTAGGAGGTCGTGATGGCCCGCTTGCACTGCCCGCACACCATCTCGGCGGGTGGCTGCGCGTAGTCCGCACGCTCGAACTGAAGCTCGGAAGTTTCGGCCATACTTCTTTCGGCGAGCCCGCCGCTCGCGCCTCGGCCGGAAACCGGAGATGCTGGATGGGAGGTGACAATTGTAACATTCTCGTGTGTGTCGGACGGTCTACGATTTCACACAAGTGCCCGAGGCTGCCGACGCTTCGGTGTATAGTGACCGGTCGATCGAGGATTGTGCATGACGCGGGAAGAGATCCTCGCGTTCTTCGAGCGGCGGCTCGAGCTGTGGCGTCGGCACGACGCCGCCGCGCTCGCGGCCGACCACGCCGAGGACAGCCTGGTCCAGAGCCCCACGCAGGCGCTTCAGCGCGGCCGCGAAGCGATCGAATCCGTCTACAAGCTGTGGTTCACCGCCTTTCCCGACTACCAGTTCCTCCAGGAAGAGGTGCTCATCGACGATCAGCGTGCCGCGGTCATCGCGCGCATCGTCGGCACCCATGAGGGGGAGTTCTTCGGGATGGCTCCGACGAAGCGGCGATTCGAGTGCCGCGTCGTGTTCGTCTACACGCTGAAGAACGGCGAGATCGTCCACGAGCGGCGCATCCTCGACTTCACCGGCGTCCTCCTCCAGATTGGCGTGCTGAAAGCGCGGCCCGTGTGAGTGCGAGCACACGGAGGCCGGGGAGGGCACGGAGAAATACAGACACGGAGACACGGAGATCACGGAGAAACCAATAACGCTGAGGCCGCTGAGAACGCTGAGAACCAGCGATGTCGACTGGCGCGCCTTCGGCGGTGGCTGGGCGAGGGACCGTGTCCGCAAGAGCGTTGAGAAAGCGCTGCTGCTCTTGCGGGCACGGGCCCTCACCCAGCCTCGGCCCGACCGAAGGTCGGGCCCAGTCGACATCGTTCATCCTCCGTGTTCTCCGTGTCTCCGTGTTTATCATTCCTCTCCGAGCTCTCCGTGCCCTCCGTCCCCTCCGTAAACTCCTCCCCGCTTGCACTATCATCACTCGATGGACCGCTCGTACGACGCCGAGACAGCGACGACGCGCGCGCGCGGGCGCGAACGCGCCGACGTGCCCGAGCGGTTCCACTGGAACCTCGGCGACATTTATCCGGACTGGCCGCACTGGGACGCGGCGTTCCAGGATCTCAGCCGCCGGATCGACGCGTTCGCCGCGCTGAAAGGCACGCTGGCTTCGGGCCCCCCGGCTCTCCTGCGCGCATTCAAGGCCAGCGACGAGCTCGGCCAGCTCGCGTACCGCGTCTGGTACTTTCCATCGCTCAAGTACGACGAGGATCAGCGGGACAATACCGTCAACGCGCGGCGCCAGCAGGTGCAGATCCTCTTCGCGCGCTGGAAGGAGGCGGCCGCCTGGTTCAACCCCGAGCTGCTCGCGATCCCGCTGCCGACCGTCAGAGCCTGGATGGACGCGAGTGCGGACCTGAGGATCTACCGGTTCGCCGTCGAGGATCTCTCTCGCCAGCAGGAGCACGTGCTCGACGAGAAGGGCGAGCGCTTGATGTCGCTGTCGAGCCGCGTGTCCGGCGCGCCGAACGACGCGTACTGGTCGCTGTCGACCGCCGACGCGAAGTTCCCGACGATCACGCTCTCGACCGGCCGCGACGTGACCGTCTCCTACGGCCAGTACCGCGCGATCCTCGCCACCGAGCGGAACCAGTCGGACCGCGAACGCGCCTTCCGCGCGCTGCACGAGACCTATCGCTCGAACCTGAACACCTACGCGAGCCTCTATGACGGCGTGTGCCAGCGTGACTGGTTCCAGGCGCGCGCGCGTGGCTATGCGACGACGCTCGACGCCGCGCTCCACGGCGACAACATCCCCACCTCCGTCGTCGAAAACCTGATCGAGACGACGCGCGCCGGCGTCGAGGCGCTCCGGCGCTACCACAGGCTCCGGCGGCGGGTCCTGAAGGTCGACGGCTACCAGGTGTACGACCTGAGCATTCCACTGGTCGAGTTCGACCGCCGGTACCCGTACGACGCCGTTCTCGACCATATCGTCACATCGGTCGCGCCGCTGGGAGCGCCCTACCAGTCGACGATGCGCCGCGGATTCGAGGGGGGCTGGATCGACGTCTACGAGAACGAAGGAAAGCGATCGGGCGCCTACTCGGCGCCGGTGTACGGCGTGCACCCGTACATGCTGCTCAACTACACCGACACGCTCGACGATGTCTTCACCCTGGCGCACGAGATGGGGCACTCGATGCACACCCTCGCCGCCAACGAGACCCAGCCGTTCATCTACTCGAGCTACACCATCTTCGTCGCCGAAGTCCCGTCCACGCTGAGCGAGGCCCTCCTGCTCGAGCACATGCTCAGCGTCTCGAACGATCCCGTCGAGCGGATCGTCCTGCTGCAGCACGCGATCGACAACATCACGAGCACCTTTTTCACGCAGGTGATGTTCGCGGACTTCGAGCTGCGGGCGCACCGGCGCGTCGAACAGGACCAGCCGATTACCGGCGAGATCCTGAGCGAGCTCTACCTGACGTTACTGAAGGACTATTACGGCGACGCGCTCGACGCGGACCCACTCGCGGGGGCGACCTGGGCGCGGATCCCGCACTTCTACAGCACGCCGTACTACGTGTATCAGTACGCGACCTGCTTCGCGTCGGCCGCGCGGATCGCGCGGGAGATCATGGAGGGACCGGAAGAAGGCCGCGCGGCGGCCAGGCATCGATACCTCGATCTGCTGGCCGCCGGCGGAAGCGACTATCCGATGGAGCTGCTGAAGCGTGCCGGCGTCGACCTCGGCGAGCCCGAAACGGTCCGAGCCGTGATCGAGCAGCTCGACGTGCTCGTCACGAAGCTGGAGCGCGAGCTCGCGCGGCAGCCCTGACCGCCTCCGCTAACGCAACGGCGGTCCGCCGAAGCCTAGGCGAAGGCGGAGACCTGCGCTACGACGACGTCTTCACGCGAACGTTCTTGATCGTCACAGGGTCCACGGGCACGTTCCCGTGCCCGCTCTTAGTGGCCGTCGCGACTCCTTCGATCTTGTCGACGACGTCCATGCCGGCGATCACCTTGCCGAAAACGGCGTAGCCGTACTCGGGCGGCGTCATCCCCTTGTGATCGAGCGCGCCGTTGTCCACGGTGTTGATGAAGAACTGCGACGTCGCGCTGCGGACTTCGCCGGTGCGCGCCATCGCGATCGTCCCGCGGGCGTTCTTGAGGCCGTTGTTCGCCTCGTTTTGAATCGGCGCCTTCGTCCCGGGTTTCCGCTGCATGTCGGCCGTCAGCCCGCCCCCCTGAATCATGAAGCCCTTGATCACACGGTGGAACGTCGTCCCGGGGTAGTAGCCGTCCTTCACATACGACAGAAAGTTCTCGACCGAGACTGGAGCCTTGACCTTGTCCAGCTCCACCGTAATGTCCCCCATCGTCGTCTCGATCACGACCACGGGGTTGCCGCCTGTCGTCTGACCGCCTGTTCCCGCTGCCATCGCCATCATCAACACTCCGCTCAGCAAACCGTTCATTGGCCCTCCACCGTTTGTCTATCGTTGCGTCATCGTCTGCACCGGGAGCCGTCCGCCCAGCAGATGCCGCACCCAGAAGTCGTGCGTTTCGCGGTTGGCGTGCGCGCGCTGCGAGGTCTGCAAGCCGTGCCGGCTGCCAGGATAGAGCATCAGCTCGAACGGCTTGTTGTTCGCAGTCAGCCAGTCGACGATCTGCATCGAGTTCTGCATATGGACGTTGTCGTCGATCGTCCCGTGCGTGATGCGCAGGCCACCTTTGTAGCGATCGACCCATGTGAGCACGGCGCCGTTCTTGTAGCCGTCGGGGTTCTCGGCCGGCGTGTCCATGTAGCGCTCGGTGTAGACCGTGTCATACAGGCGCCAGTCGGTAACCGACGAGGCCGCCTGGCCGTAGTTGAAATGTCCGGCGCCGAAGGTCAGCGCCAGCATCGTGGTGTAGCCGCCGTAGCTTCCGCCGGCGATCCCGATGCGGTCTCCAGCGATGAACGGCTTCGACCGGAGCCATTTCGCCGCCGTGATGAGGTCCTGCATCTCCCATTTGCCGAGGCTGCGGTGCATCAGCGCGACGCCTTTCTTGCCGAACGCGCCGCCGGCCCGATGGTCCACGCTGACGACAATCACGCCGCGCTCGGCCCAATAGTGCGCCTGGGAGTCGAGCCAGGTATTGCGCACCCGGCCCGCGTCCGGGCCGCCGTAGATGCTCATGATGACCGGATATTTCTTCGTCGCGTCGAAATCCGGCGGGAGCACCCAGTACGCCGGCAGGTCGTAGCCGTCGCCAGAGGGGATCGTGAACAGTTCCGCCTTGCCCCACGCGTAGCGATTCACCTCCGCGCCCCTGGCGTTGCCTAGAGCGCGAACGAGGCTGCCGTCGCCGTGATGCAGGCTCATCGATGCGGGTGTAGACACGTTGCTGGTCGTGTCGATGAAATAGGACCCGGCGGGCGACACGCGCGCGCTGTGCTGCCCCTCCCCTCTGGTTAACGATTCGAGGCCACCGCCGTCGAGTCGGACCCGCATCAGCGCGCTGTCCCACAACCGGCCCACCGGTCGAGCGCTGAAGTAAACCAGTCCGCGGGCTTCGTCCACGCCCGCGATCTCAGTGACGCGCCATTCGCCGGACGTGAGCCGCTTTTTCAGCGTGCCATCCGGCGCGTAGTAATAGAGATGATCCCAGCCGTCGACGTTCGTTCGCAACAGGAAGCCGGTTCCGTTGCGGAAGTAGTAGAGATCCTCGAAGAACTCGACCCACGAGGCCTGCCGCTCCTCGAAGATCTGCGCCTTTTTCCCGGTGGCCGGATCGCAGTTGAAGAACCGGATCGTGTCCTGCCCGCGGTTCATCCACTGGACGGTGAGCGCCTTCGAATCGGGCGTCCAGAACGGCCACGCGATGTAGTGATCCGCCTTGGGCTCGAAATCCATCCAGACCACCTGACCGCCGGTTGCGGAGACGACCCCCATCTGCACGTACGGGTTGGCGTCGCCCGCCTTCGGATAGCGCTGCCGCTCCAGCTCGCCGTGCTGCCCGTTCGCGTGGTAGATCGGAAAGATCGGTACGGGTGAGTCGTCGAACCGCATGAACGCGAGCTTCGAACTGTCTGGCGACCACCAGAACGCTGCGTACTGCGAAGGCCGGCCGAGGATCTCCTCGAAGTAGACCCACGACGCCCGGCCGTTGTAGACGGTTTCGCTCCCGTCGGACGTCAGCTGACGCTCGACGCCGTTTTCGAGGTCGTAGACGAAGAGATCGTTTTCGCGCGTGTAGGCGAGCCGCTTGCCGTCAGGAGAGAAGCGCGCGTTCCGCTCGTTGCCAGGGTTCGCGGTCAGCCTGCGGAGGTTCTTCGTTGACACGTCGAACAGGTGCAGGTCGCCGTCGCGCGTGAAGAGATACCGGCTGTGGTCAGGGCTTGCCGTCGCCGTCCTCGGGTCGAAACCACGCGGCAACGCCGCGCGCATCGCGACGTAATCCCGGTAGACCTCTGAGAATCCATCGGATGCTCGAACGGCGTAGAGCCGGCGATCATCGTCTTTTTCTGTACGAAGCTCGAGGTATCGCTCGTCGTCCAGCCACCCGGTGACGTTGGGAAGCGTCGTAAGGATGTCGTCCCGGACCGCCTCGCCGGACTCGCGTGGCGGCTGGACCCGGAAGGCCTGATCGTAGGAGAGCCAGCGGCCGGCCGACACCGCCAACTGGGAATCGTCGGCGCCGGCCAGCAGCGCGCCGGTGCCGAGCGCCGCCAGGAGGGGGACCAAAGTCCTTCCGGAATGAGAAAGTCGCATACGTTCCTCGGTGCTCTGATTCAAACGGATGGATTGGCGATCTTAGGCCACGGATCGGCGTAGATCAATGAGCCGCGACAATGGCCGATCTATCACGATTGTCATGGCTTTCAGGGCGGACGGCGTCCCCGTTCGGACGCTTGGAGTGCTGGCATCCAATGTGCTCCGAGTCAAAAGCCCGGACGCACGTCCCGGCGTGGACCAGCAGCCGGCAGGCGGCAGGTCGGCTGAGAGGAGGGGCGGCGATGGTAACCGAACCCAGGGCGGACGAGAGGGAGCTGGCCGAAGCCATCCGCCTCGGCGCCAGCCGCGGTCCCCAATGTTTCGGAAGCTATTTCGACGACCGGGGCGGATCCTGCGCGCTTGGCGCGGCCTACGAAGGGATGTACCACCTCCCGCGTGAGCACGGGCGGGTGGTTCCGAAGCACCTCGAGCGGCTCTTCCGTTGCCTGGAGGACATCACGAAAAAGTGCCCTGTGGGCTGCAAGAAGAAATTGCCGCTGGGCTCCATGATCGTTCACCTCAACGACGACCATCGCTGGACGCGTGAACAAGTCATCGAATGGCTGACGGCGGAGTCGGACTAGCCCGGAAGGTCGTAAGTGGCGCTGCTCGATCGCTTCAAACCCCAGCCGAAGTGGAAGAACACGGACCCCGCGGTCCGGGTCTCCGCGATCCAGGCGCTTGACGATGCCGCGGACGAGACGGCGGCGGTGCTGGCGTCGCTGGCGGTCGAAGATCCGGACGCGCGCGTCCGGCGCATGGCGGTCGCGCGTCTACTGGATCCGACGGTGCTCGGCCGCTCCGCCCGGCAGGACGCGGAAGAAGCGGTGCGACAGAAGGCGGTCGAGCGACTCCTTGCGCTGGCGCAGGACGGGCTGGCGCCGAACCAGACGGACGGCTTCTCGCGCGCCGAGGCGGCGCTCGCCGCGCTCGACGAACCGCGCCATCTGGCGGTGGTCGCAAAAGGGGAAGCCGACGACCGGCTGCGTCGCCGCGCGGTCGAGCGGCTGACTGACGCGAAAGCGCTCGGCGGCGTCGCGCGCCACGCGAAAGACGCCGGGATCGCGGCGCTCGCGGCCGAGCACATCGACGATCCAGGCGAACTGTTGAATGTTGCGATGAAAACCGAGCACAAGCAGGCGGGGGTGATCGCCGTCGAACGGCTCGCGGCCGTTTCGCCGGCCGACCGGGCCGCGTTCGAGCAGATCGCCGAGCGGGCGGCGGAGAAGGCGGTCTCGAGGCGGGCGCGCGCGGCGGTGCAGGCGATCGACGAAGCGGAAGCGGCGCGCCGCGCGGCGGAAGAGGCGGAACGCGAGCGGCAGCTCGAGCGGCAGCGTGAAGAAGCGCGACTGGCGCGAGAGCACGAGCGGTTGGCCCGTGAAGCGGCGCGCGAGGCGGCGCTCGCCCCGCGCCGGGCACTCTGCGAACGAATGGAAGCCGCGGTCGCCCAGGCGCAGGCTGACGACATCGAACGGGGACGGGCCGAGTGGGACGGCCTTCCGCCGGCGGACGATGCCGAGTGGACCGGCGATCTGGACGCGCTGCGCTCCCGGTTCGAGAAGGCGTGCGGCGAGATCGGTTCGGCGATCGAGGCGCGCGCGGCCGCGGATGCCGCCCGCGCGAGGCTCGACGAGCTGGCCGCGGCAGCCGAGTCGACCGCCGCGCTCGAGAGTCTCGGCGAAGCCAAGATCGGCCTGACCGCGCTCGACGCCGACTGGCGCGCGCTCGAGCCGCATCTCGATGCGCTCGGCGACGCGGGCGCGTCGATCCGCGCGCGCTATGCGGCGGCGCGGGACCGCGTTTCAACAAGGGAAGCCGAGCGGCGCGCCGCCGAAGCCAAGGCGCTCGCCGACAACCTCCGCCGGCTGGAACGCCTCGCGGACCGGATCGAGAAGCGCGCCCCCGCGCCCGATCTCACCCTGCGCGAAGCGGAGCGCGCGATGAAGGAGCTCCGCCCGGTCATCGACGAACCGGGACCGGTTCCGACCCGGCAGGACCGGGACGCGATCGTCGAGCGGCTCAAGCAGGCACAGGCGGCGCTCGCGCCCCGCGCGCGAGAGCTCCGCGAGATGGACGACTGGAAGCGCTTTGCGAACGCCGCGGTCCAGGAGGACCTCTGCGCGCGGACCGAGGCCCTCCTGAAGCGGCTGGGCGAGCCCGAGCCGCCGGGGCTCGACGTCGTCGCGAAAGAGCTGCGGGAGAACAATGCGAAGTGGCGCGAAGCGGCGGAGGCACCGCGCGCGCAGGCTCAGGCGCTCTGGCACCGGTATCGCCGGGCGTTCGACCCGATCCAGCTGCTGTGCCGCGAGCACTTCGCGGCGCAGGCGCAGGAGCGGGCCGCGAACCTGACCGCGAAGCTCGCCCTCTGCCAGCGCGCCGAGGCGCTCGCCGAGTCGACCGACTGGATCAAGACGGCGGACGAGCTCCGCGCGCTTCAGGCGGAATGGCAGAAGATCGGACCGATCCCGCACGAGCAGTCCAAGGCGATCTGGCAGCGCTTCCGCGCCGCCTGCAACCGCTTCTTCACGCGCCGCCATGATGACCTGGCGAAGCGCAAAGAGGTGTGGGCGGGCAACCAGGCCAAGAAGGTCGCGCTCTGCGAGCGCGCCGAGACGCTCGCCGAGTCGACGGAATGGGACGCCGCCGCCGCAGAGCTGCGCCGGCTCCAGAACGAGTGGAAGACGATCGGTCCCGTGAAGAAGACGAAGGCCGAGGCCCTCTGGAACCGGTTCCGCGCGGCCTGCGACCGCTTTTTCGAGCGGTACAAGCAGCGCGATGCGATCGCGCTCGAGGCCCGCGTGCAGGGGCGGGAGGCGGCTGTCGTCGCATTCGAGGAGCTCGCCGCCGGCGCAACGCCCGAGCGGGACGCCGCCGAGCTGCGCGAGACAGTCCGTGAAGTGCGGCGGCGATGGGATCAGGCGGGACCAATTCCGACGGACCGCATGGCGCCGCTCGACGCGCGCTACACCGAAGCGCTCGACCGCATCCTCACGGCGCGGCCCGACGTGTTTCGCGGCACCGACCTCGATCCGGAAGCGAACCGGCAAACGCTCGAGAAGCTCTGCGCCCGCATCGAGAAGCTCGCCGCCGACGAGCCCTCGCAGCCGACTTCGTCCGAGGCGCTCGCGGCCATGCTCCGCGAGGCGCTCGCCGCCAACACGATCGGCGGCCGGCCGAGCGAAGAGTCGCGGATCAAGGCGGCGATCGAGGAGGTCCGTCAGGCGCAGGCAGCCTGGCGGCGCGTGGGGCCCGCCCCCCGCCACGCCGTCCACGAGCTGGCCCGGCGATTCCACCGCGCGTGCGACCGCGTGTTCGAGCAACAGCGGAAGCGCATCCCCGTCGGCCCACCCGCCCGGTAATCCAACCCCGGAGGACCTACACGGGGAACAACCGCTCGAAATTTCCGCCGAAGATCGCGGCTCGCGTTTCCTCGCTCGTTCCGAGCTCCAGGAGCGCGGCGACCTGGGCATCGTAGACGCCTCGCTGCCACCCGCGAGGGAAGAACGACGAGTCGGTCCCGAACACAAGCCGCGACGCTCCCGCCACCTCCAGCGCCTGCCTGAACACCTTCGCGAGCGTCAGACCAGGGTGATAGCGCGTCCACGCGTTGGAGCTGGAGGTGTCGAGGTGCACGTTGGGCGCCGTGTCGGCCGCCATCAGGGCTTCTCGCAGGAGCCCCGCGCCGAAGTGCGGGATGATGAAGGGCACGGAAGGGTGGCGCATCGCGATCGCCGCGACGCCGAGCGGATCGCCAAGCCTCAGATCGAACCGGCTCGGCAGCCCCAGTTTCTTCCGCACGCCCACCGAGAGCACGCCGCAGTGCACGAACACCGCGGCGCCATGCGCTTCCGCCCGCGCCACGACCGCCTCCACCCGTTCATCGTCCAGCCGGTAGTGGTGCATGGCCGGGAAGAGACAGGCGGCGTGCAGGCGCAGCTCGCCGAACGCCCGGTCGACGCGCGACGCCGCATCGGGCGCGGTCGGATTGACCATGAAGAAGCCGACGAACCGCGACGGGAGACGCGCGGCGGCGGCGGCGACCGATCCTTCGTCGCCCGGCACGCTGGCGATGAGGGCGGCGCGACCCACGCCGTGACGATTCAGCTCCGCCAGCCACCGATCGGCGAGCGTGTCGTCGGTGCCGGGCGGATCCCAGCCCAGGCGGTTGGGGAGCTCGACGCCCGGGTCGGCCGGCGCGTCTTTCACGTCGCGTGCGAGCGTAGTGAAGAAGTTCGAAGAGAAGAAATGGCAGTGGGCGTCGTGCATTCGGTGAATCTCCGTAGAATTCAGAATCCAGAATTTAGAATTCAGAAGGATCGGATGGCTCGAGTAGCCGGATAATCCGGCTGCCGATCCCTTCTAGATTCTAGATTCTAGATTCTAGAGAGTGGCACCGATGTTGTGCCCGCCTTCGCCACGGCTACGGCGCGGCAAGCCAGCTGCCACGCCTCAACTCTGCTCGCGTGAGGCCTGACAATGCCAACCCGCAGCCGACGAAAGACCCCGAGGCGTCCGGCGACCAACAATTCAGCCGCCGTGAACTTCTTCAGGCCCCACCCGTGGCACGGCCTCGAGGTGGGGCCGGATCCGCCAAGAGTCCTCAACGCCTACATCGAGATCACGCCCTTCGACCTCAT
>Ga0187893_10008665_pt1 | contig 15936 bp, 9 predicted proteins | sample MA1701074metaG_FD_139574 | JGI IMG/M metagenome (GOLD analysis project Ga0187893, IMG submission 139574) | White microbial mat communities from a basaltic lava cave in the Kipuka Kanohina Cave System on the Island of Hawaii, USA - MA170107-4 metaG ... | reverse complement strand
GGCCGTGATGGACATGTCGTTCGCCAACCAGGCGCTCGCCTCCGAGCACATGGTGCGTCACGCCTCGAAGCTGGAAAAGAAAGTCTATCCGGTCCCGGAGGAGATCGACCGGGAGATCGCCCGGCTCAAGATCGGGACGATGGGATACCGGGCCGACACGCTGACCGAGGAGCAGCAGAAGTACCTCCGCTCCTGGTCCGAGGGGACCTGAGACGGGCGACCGCACGCCCCGGGCCGTCCGTTCAAGCTCACGCGCCGGGAGCCGGAGGTGGAGGCTCGCGATCCTGGCGGCCGCTCTGGCCGTGGCCCTCTGGCTCGTCCTTGGGTTGCACCATGTCCCCGATCCGGCCGAGGGAAGCCGGGAGATTCTGATCCGGTCCTGGCTGATTGGATCGGGGGCCACGGCGCTCGCGCCCGGATGGAGCCTATCCCCACCTCTTCTGTCGCGGGTCGTCCCGTTCCCCGCTGGCCCGGTCAACGTGATGATCAGGGCCGGCGCGTCCCGCGAGCCTCCGATCCACTTGAAGAGCCGGGAAGGGGTCAGCCTTCTGGCTGCCGGATCGATGGGGTTGATACCGGACACATCTCGGCCCGATGACGTGCTCAGAGCTTTCCCCCGCGGATGGAAGTCCGGCGACGAGCGGGCTCTCCTCGCAGCGCTGTCGGAGCCTCTGCGTCGCTACGCAGCCGGGCGCGCCTTCACCGAGCTGGCTCTGGCAACCGCCGCTCCCCTCGCTTCGCTTCCGGCGGAGATCACCCATGAGCTGGCCCGGATGGGTCTTCGGGCGGAGCCGGGGTCGAGCCTGCGCTTCTATCCGGATACGGGCAGACCGCGCGGCGGCGACTCCAACTCGGAACCTGCCAGGACCTCGCGCCGCGTGCTTCTGATCGGCTTGGACGGAGCCGACTGGGACATCATCGATCCTCTGATGCAGCAGGGGAGAATGCCCCACATGAGGCGGCTGGTGGATCAAGGGGCGCGCGCGCGCCTCAAGGCGATCTCGCCGGTGCTTTCGCCGATCCTGTGGACCTCGATCGTGACCGGGGTGGGTCCCGACAGGCATGGGATCGTGGACTTTCTCGCCACCAGCGTCACCACAGGACAGCAGATCCCGGTGACCTCCAACATGCGCCGGGTCAAAGCTCTCTGGAACATCCTCTCGGAGAACGGCCGGAGCAGCGGTGTGGTGGCCTGGTGGGCCACATGGCCCGCCGAGGAGGTTGCCGGCTTCATCGTCTCGGACCGTGTGGCCTACCAGCTCTTCGGCTACCCCGCGGGCCGGGAGCAGCTCAGGAGGCGGACGTTCCCCGAGCCGTTGAGCCTTGTGATCCAGCCGTTTGTCGTGTCCCCGGCGCAGATCCCCGGTGCGAAGGTCCGAGATCTGCTGCCCCTGGAGGACTCGGGGAGCGCCGGCTCCTCGGAGGAACTGGACAACAAGATCCGGACCATCATCGCCTCCTCGAGGACTTACCTCGGGATCGGCATGGATCTGATGCGGGCGTACGACCCGGATCTGAAGGCGATCTACTTCGAGGGGACCGACACCATCGCCCACAGCTTCATGCGATACAGGCCGCCCGCAATGCCCGGCGTCACCGAGCCGGAGGTGGAGACGTACGGCGGCGTGGTGGATCGCTACTACGAGTACCAGGACCAGGTCCTGGGAGAGCTGATGTCTCTGGCAGATGACCGCACCGTCGTCATCATCTGCTCGGACCACGGCTTCCGCACCGGGTCCAACCGCCCCCTCAGCGACCCGAGGATCGAGATGGGGGGCGCGGCCGACTGGCACCGCAAGTTCGGGATCCTCACGATGACTGGGCCAGGGATCAAGAAGGGGATCACGATGCGCGATGCCTCGGTGATGGACATCGCCCCCACGGTTCTGGCGCTGATGGGATTGCCCGTGGCGGCCGACATGGCGGGCGCGCCGCTGATCGAGGCGTTCGATCCGTCCCCGGATATCCAGACCATCGCCTCGTACGAGAGCGGGTCCTCTCGGCCGGGAGCAGAGTCGGTCGAACCGGTCGGGTCGGCTCTGGACGAGGAGATCGTCGCGAAGCTGACGGCCCTGGGATACGTCTCCGCCCAGGAGGGGACCAACGCGCTCAACAACACCGGCGTCACTCTGCTGGAGCGGGGCAGGTACAGCGAGGCGGCGGATGTCTTCTCGCGGGCTGTGGGGCAGGCGCCCGGCTTCTTCCAAGCGTGGCTGAACCTGGGGCGCGCCCAGATGCTGATGAAAGAGCACGAGAGGGCGATCCGGTCGATCCGGAAGGCGCTGCGGATCGATTCCTCCCAGGCGGAGGCGCACAACCTGCTCGGCAACATCCACATGACCCGGGGAGAGCTGGAGGAGGCGGAGCGCAGCTTCCGCAAGGGGCTTGAGCTGGAGCCGAACGCCACCAACAGCCGCAACAGCCTCGGTCTGCTTTACGAGAAGATGGGAAAAGACGATCTCGCGCTGAGCGAATACCGGAAGGTGGTCGCGATCGATCCTGACTACGCGGAGGGGCACAACAACATCGGGCTGATTCACCGCAAGAGGGGAGAGCCGGCCAAAGCGATCGAGCTGTTGGAGCGCGCCATCCGGGCCGACCCGGACTTCGCCGGCTCCTACAACAACATGGGGCTGGCCTATCAGGACATGGGGCGGCTGAAGGAGGCGCGTGAGGCCTTCGAGCGCGGGCTGGCCGTGGACCGGGACAACGCCGTGCTGCTGAACAACCTGGGGACACTGGATCTTGTGGAGGAGAATCTGGCGGCCGCAAAGTCACGGTTCGAGGAGGCGATTGCGGCCGACCCCGACTACCCCTCGGCCTACAACAACCTGGGGGCCGTCCTCGGGATGATGGGGGACCAGGATGGGTCCCTGACGCAGTACCTCAAGGCCGCGGGCCTCGACCCCGCCTACACCGACGCCCGGTTCAACCTGGCCAGGGTGTATCTGGCGCAGAACAAGGTTGATGAAGGGATCACGATGCTGGAGAGAGTGCTGGCGATCGACCCGCGGTACGCCAAGGCGTCGCTCCAGCTCGGGATCGTCCTGGCACAGCGGGGAAACCTCGAAGCCGCTCTCAAGAGAGTGAGTCAGGCCGCCAGGCAGATGCCCAATTCCGCCGAGCCGCACAACCTGCTGGCCGATATCTACGTGGGGCTGGGAAGACCCAGGGAGGCCCGGGAGGAGCTGGCCAGGTCTCTTGCGATCGACCCGGCCCAGCCGAAGATCCGGGAGGCGCTGGAGAAGATGAGGCCGTAGCCTCAACCGGTTCATGGGGGAGGAAGTAGAGAACTTCGCCGCGGGCGGGATCGGCAAGAGAGCGACCGTGAACTGCTTTGCGTGCGCTTTCTGAATCCGCAGCGTTCATCACACGAGGAGGTGCTTCGGCCCTGCGAAGGTCAGCCCAACTGGGTGGTGACAAACTCGCGTAGGCCGCGCAGCAGGGGCTTGCGAGCCGCAGACGAGGAGTGAGGAGGAGCGCGATTCTGGTAATCGCCGGCGACGAGCGACGAAGTATCCGGCCGTTGCCGGCCTCCCGACCAGACCATCACTCGAAGGGTCCACTCAGAGGGATGAAGAATGCCGAGGCTCCAATCCTGATGCCCTCGCCAAGGCCAGGATGAAGACGATGGCTGGGGTGTAGCCCTGACTCCATCACCAGGCGCACGGGCTTGCAGTGACCCTTGCCCGGAAACTCAGTAGATAGGGGGCCCAGGTTCGCTGGACATCCGGACGATCACCAGCGCGCGGTGGCCGTCATGTAGAGGCCCAGCGCCGAGAACAACATGTTGGGTGCCCAGGCGGCCAGCAGGGGAGGCAGCACCGCGACTTCCCCCAGCTTCCCGAAAAGCTGAAGCACGCCGAAGTAGACAAAGACGATCAGGATGCTGATGCCGATCGCGAATACCGGCCCGTGCCGTTCCACTCTCAGGGCGAACGGCAGCCCGATCAGCACCATCACGATGCACACGGCCGGGATGGCGACCTTCCGGTAAAGTCCCACGCGCAGTTCTCGGGTGTCATACCCGCGGCGCTCCAGATCCAGAACGTGCTTTCGCAGCTCCCGGTAGTTCATCTGGTCGGGGGCTTTCCAGTCCTGGACGAAGTAGTCGGGCGGCTCGATCTCCGTCTCGCGAAGGGCGGTGAAAGGCTCGTACACCTCCCCTTCCTGCGTGAACCGGCGCTTCCATCCCTCCTGGAGCAGCCAGACGCCGGCAGATTCTTCCTGCCAGGTCGCCCTCGCCGCGAAGACCCGCTCGGCGATGTCAAAGGAACCCGGCGCGAAGCGGAAGATGGCCAGATCCTGGAACTCGTTCCTCTTGGGGTTGAAGTCGCTGAAGTTGAAAAGCAGCCCGGTGTTGCCGAACACCCATCGTCTTTCGGGATGCCGGTAGCTGCGCGGACTGCGGTTGCGGATCTGGTCGCGAATCTGGTTCGCCTTCTGATTCGTGTAGGGGAGCACCGCGTCGTGGGCCGCGAACGACAGCACCGCCACCGCCGTGCTCGCGATGACGAATGGCATCGAGACCCGAAACAGCCCGATCCCTCCGGCGCGGATCGCCGTCAGCTCGTGCGTCCTGGCCAGCAGGGCAAAGCTGACCAGCGTTCCCACGCACAGGCTGACGGGAGCCACGTAGGCGAACAGGATGTGCGGCTCGAGATACAGCAGGTAGGGCAGAAGCAGCGAGGCCGGCTTGCCGCTGTGGGACAGATCGTCGATCAGCTCCACCGCGTAAAACATCGAGAACAGGACGGCCAGGGCGAGGGCCACGAAGGCGGAGAGCTGGAGCAGATACCGCAGCAGATACCGGTCCATCGTGGAGGAGAAGAGGCGTCTGCGGTGCGGGGTGGGGGAGGGCAGATCCGGCGGGCGTCCCGACTCCGACACCGGTGCCCGGCGACGGCGCGCCGGCTCGCGCTCCGCCGCGGGACGCTCCCGCAGCAGCAGACGGCGCAGACCGCTTCGCGTCACGGCGATGTCGATGCGCGATCCGGTGATCAACATCACCAGCCCCAAGATCAGAAACAGGATGTTGCCGGCCCACATCGCCAGCGTGGGAGAGATCACCTCCCTGTCGGCGAGCTGCTCTCCGGCCGTCAGCAGCGCGTACGAGACGATGATGATCAGGATGCTGAGGACGAACCCCCAGATGCGACCCGAGGACCGCCGGTGACCCAGGGCCAGAGGCAGGCCCACCAGGGAGAAGACCAGCGACGTGGCCGGCAGGGAGAACTTTTTCTGGATCTCAACGAGCGTCTCGCTGATCTGCCGCCGGATCGCGCGATGGTCGGCCCCCTTGGACCGCAGATCCACCAGCGTGTCGAGAAGCTCGGGGACAGTCTGCTCGCGCAGGTTCCGGGGTGGAGGCGCGGCGAGCGAGCGGACCATCTCCTGCATCAGGACGTCGGGGGGCCGGTCGATCACCTGGCTGTCCGACCGGCTGATCTGGTACCGATCAGGCTCGGCCGCGCCCCACGAGTGGGAGATGACCTTGTCCAGGTGGAACTGGATCTCCCCGCGGCCCGCGGTCTGGCGCATCGAGGCGTGGGCCGCCGAGGACAGCTCCTCCTGGCCTCCGGGGGACTTCTGGTAGAACAGCACCCGGCGAAGCGTGCCGTCGGAGGGAGAGGCCGCGTCGGCGTAGATCAGCATGTTGGGGACCCGCTCGTAGAAGACGCGCGGCTGGATCTCCCGGTTGATGTCGGCGGAAAGAAAGATCCGGGTGTTGAGCTGGTGCTGGGCGTAGTTGGCGGCCGGTACCGCCAGGTTGAATAGCGCGGCGCTCGTGAGACTACCCAGAACCCCCAGCGCCAGCACCGGGACCAGAAGCCTCGTGTCGTTGTAGCCGGACGCTCTCAGGGCGGTGATCTCGCTGTCGCTGGATAACCTTCCGACCCCGACCAGAACTCCCAGCAGCACCGCCATCGGGATCACCAGCACCAGCATCCGCGGCAGAGAGAGCATGAGGTACTGGCCCACAAGCGACAGCGGCAGGTCACGCCGGATCAGCAGCTCGGCGGCCTCCAGCATCAGGGGCATGAGCAGCACGGTCCCGAAGATCAGGATCCCGAGCAGGGTGGGACCCAGGATCTCGATAAAAACGTACCGGCTGATGCGTGACATACGGTTTCAGGCGGCCCGCGGGACGAGAAGCGTTGACTGAGCGCATGTTAATCCAACAGGGTGGGTCGATCTAGCGCGGGTGGTCGGGATCTCATCCCAGGTGGCCCTCACCGGGGCTGGATCAGGCGCCGGATCGCGGTATATTGGTGCGTTCACCATGAGACCCCATCGAGTCCTGGCACCCACACTCGCCGCAGCGACGCTGGCTCTTTTCGCACCCGCTGGAGCCCAGTACATCAACTTCGAGTCATCCCATGTCCATCCGATCGACCTGACACCGTCGGGGACGAAGCTGCTGGTGGTCAACACTCCCGATGCGCTGCTGGAGGTGTTCTCGGTGGGAGCATCGGGTGATCTTACGCCGCTGCCGCCGATCCGGGTGGGGCTGGAGCCGGTGACGGTGGTGGCGCAGTCCGATTCCCAGGCCTGGGTCGTCAACCATCTCTCGGATTCGGTGAGCATCGTGGATCTGGACCTGGGGACCACGATCAGGACGCTTCCGGTGGGGGACGAGCCGACGGATGTGGCGTTTGCCCGGGGGAAGGCGTTCGTGACGGTTTCGCAGGAGGATTCGATCAAGGTGTTCGACCTGTCGGACTTGGGCGCGGCGCCGGCGGTGGTTAGTTTGTTTGGAAGCGACCCGCGCGCGTTGGCCGTTTCCCCTGGCAGCGGCAGCGTCTATGCGGTGGCGCTGAATTCAGGCAACCAGACGACCATCGTCAATGCCAATGTCATCGCGTCCAACAACAGCGGGCTCGACCCGAATCGTCTGGTACAGCTTGGCCTCAACGACATCGAGTGCAACGGGGCGCCCCCGGCATACCCGCCGCTTCCTCCGGGCATCGTCCGCAACCCTTCGCTGCCCGACCCGGTGGCTCCGGCACAGCCGCCCGTGTCGCTGATCGTGAAATGGGACCTGGCCAGCGGGAAGTGGAAGGACGAGACAGGGGCCGACTGGACCCACTGTCTTCCGTACCGGCTTCCCGACCATGACCTGTTCGTGATAGACGCCAACTCTCCGGGGCCGCCGGCTTTCGTGGATCACGTGGGCACCAGCCTGTTTGAGGTCTCGGTCAATCCGGTCAACGGCAAGATCTATGTCCCCAACACCGACGCCCGGAACTTCGTGAGGTTCGAGCACGCTCTGGGAGTGCGCGGGCACATGGTGGACAACCAGATCAGCATCGTGGACCCGGGCGCAGGGTTCTCCGTGACCAAGGTGGACCTCAATTCCCACATCAACCGCGCCAGCGACCCGGCCACCAACATGGCCGAGCGGCAGGCCAGCATCTCCCAGCCCGGGATGATGGTGTGGAACAGCTCCGGCACGACCGCCTATCTGACTGCCATCGGGTCGCGAAAGCTGTTCCGCGTGGATGGGGGCTGCGCCAGCGGGGCCTGCATCTTCGGCTCTCTCAGAAGCGTCCCCGATGCCGTGGACGTGGGGGAGGGGCCGACCGGGGTGGCCCTGCACGAGGAACGAGACCGGCTGTACGTGCTCAACAGATTCTCGAACTCGATCGCGCTGGTGAGAGCCTCCACACTTACGAAGCTGGGGGAGGTGCCACTGCACGACCCCAGCTCGGCGACCATCAAGAACGGAAGAAGGCTTCTGTACGACGGGATCGACACCTCTGGGCACGGGGATGCCGCCTGCTCGAGCTGCCACATCTCGGGGCACATGGACGAGCTGGCGTGGGACCTGGGTGACCCCACGGGCGATTTCGCCCCTTATGCGGCGGCGGGGGACAACGTGAGGTTCATCATTCCGCTGGGGAATCAGCCTGTGGAGTGCCAGGCGGCGCAGTTCCCCAACGGCTGCGCGGCGCACAATGGATTCGACCCGCAGAAAGGGCCGATGACGACGCAGACGCTGCGGGGGATGCTCGAGCCGCTCCACTGGCGCGGGGACCGCCCTACGATGGTGTCCTTCAACAAGGCGTTCGTAGGTCTGATGGGGACCCAGGACATCGGCCCGATCAACAACGAGCCGGCGGGGCTCTCGGGACCCTTGATGGATCTGTATCGCCAGTTCGCCCTGGGGATCCAGTTCCCGCCCAACCCGCATCGGAACGTGAACGATACGCTTCCTAACATCGCGGTGACCATTCCGGGCCATCAACAGCCCGGAAACCCTACGGCGGGACAGACGCTGTTCCTGACCGGAAGGACCGACGCGAACCAGGCCTGTGTCTCCTGCCACACGCTGCCGTTCGGGGCGGGGGGAGGGAAGCTGGGGGGTGTGGAGCCGGGAGACCCCTCCACGGCGATGGCGGCGTTGTTCAACGGGGACGCCGACGGGTCGCCGCACAGCGACCTGAAGGTGCCGCACCTGCGCAACATGTACGAGAAGTTCGGGCCCCGCTTCGGTAGCCACACCAACCCGGGCGACCCGCCGGCTGACCAGAAGACGGGCTTCGGCTTCACCCACGACGGCGCGGTCCCTGACATGGGGACGTTCCTGTCGGCCAGCGTGTTCACCTTGACCGCGCAGCAGGCGAGGGACATCTCGGCGTTCATGTTCTTCTTCTCCACGGACGTCAAGCCGTCGGTCGGGAGGCACGTCACGGTGCCAGCAGGAACGCCTCCGCCTGGGCCGCCCGCGGGGGCCGAGCTGCTGCTGGCGACGCTGATCGGCGTGGGGAACCTGGCGGATACGGGCCGCCACTGCGAGCTGACCGCGTCCGCCGTCGTCGCAGGGCGGGAGCGGACCTGGTATCTGAACGGTGGAGGGGGCGCGGGGGGTCTCTGGACGACCGACGTGGATGGCGAGGCGCAGGTGACGACGCAGGCGCTGAGGGTCGGCGCGGGCGGACCGATCACGTTCATGTGCGTCACCATCGGCTCGGGAGTGCGGGTGGGAGCCGACCGGGATACCGATGCCCGCTTCAACGGCAGCGACTGCTCCGATGGGGACCCGGCGTTCTTCGCGTCCCCGGTCGAGGTCTCAGGGTTGTCGGCCGCCGCCGCGAGCCCGCTTCTGTCCTGGGATGAGCAGGGGAGTCAGGTGGGCCCCGGACTGTCCTACGACGTCGTGGGAGGAACGCTCTCCGCCCTGCACGGCTCGAGTATCGGGGCCTCGACATCCTGCCTTGCAGGAGACTTGACCTCTCCCAGCTTCGACGACACCAGACCAGCCCCACCGCCTGGGGACGGCTACTACTACCTGGCGCGCGCCAGGACGCCCGAGTGCACGGGCGGATTCGGCTTCGGCCGGGGCGCCATCGAGCCGCTGCGCTGTGAGGGCATCTGAGTGGGCGTCTGATAGCCCCCGCTGATCGGCACCCACGTCGCCGCGACCTCACCAATCTATGGCTCGGCCTCGGCCTTTTCCTTCCCTAGGCGAGCTCCCGGCGCAAGAAGCGGCGCATCCAGGTCAAGCACGGGATCATCGAGGACCGGAGTGTGACCTTCCGCCTGCACTGAGGACCATCTCCGGCCACATGCCTGCTTCGTAAGCGACGTGGGACAGGTAGAGCGGATCGAACCGCTCTATGTGTCGACCCGCTTCAGGCGCCAGAGCGGTCCATCGTGGTCGGGGTCCCCTGGAACCGCGCCAACGTCCGATAAGGCGTATTATGTAAACCCACAAGAGCCGGATTCTCTACCAGGCCGAGATGTACCTCCTGTCCTCAGGTCGCCCCAGCCCGAGAATGGGTCCGATGCAGATGAGGGTCCGCTCTGTCGCCCGGTACCGCTCGAACTGTCGCTCTTCTGCTCCGCTTCAACGCCACAGGCCCTTCAGGGCACTCAGGCACCACGCTCCCAGGAGCATCGGCAGCAGGCTAAAAGAGGAGCGTGTGCGGGGATCTGACACTTGGAACCCGCAGGGTCAAACTCCCGGGGGCCCGCCCCTCGGCAGGCAATCTGCCTACGGGGTTCGACTTGATGCTGGACCCTCGGTAGACTTAGGCTTGTGAAGGAAATCGCACGGCTGCTGAACGACATGATCGAAGAGGGTGTCATCACCGACTACGCTCTGTTCGGCGCGCTGGCGCAGGTGCGGTATACGGAGCCGGTCGCGACCCTAGATGCGGATGTTCTTGTCGGCGTCCTGCAACCGGAGCGTGTCGATGCGCTCTCCGCGCTGTACGTCTTTTGCAAGAAGAACGGCTACATGCCAGAGGGTGAGGCCATACGCGTTGGAGATTGGCCCGTGCAGTTTATCCCAGCGTTCAGCCCACTGACGGAGGAGGCGATGAAGAACGCCGATACCGTCGAGTTCGAGGGGATCCCGTTTCGCGTCGTGAGCGCCGAGTACCTTGCCACGATAGCGCTGCAAACGGGCCGGGCGAAGGACATGGCCAGAATCCTGGCGTTGCTTGACTCCGGCGGCGTGAGCCACGAGGCGATCGCCTCCCTTGCTTCACGGCACGGGCTCTTGGACGCATGGAAGCGATTCAGAACGCGGTTCCTGGATGAGTGACATCCCTGGCCGGCTCGCCCGCCAGGCGAGATGGCGGAAATCGCTGCGGGATCTTCCCTGGGCCGAGAAGGTGCGGCTCATGGCAAAGCTCCGGCCTTACTTGATCCAACTCCGGCAAGGAAAGCCCACCTCCTCGGCCGGCGCCGAGCGTAGACCGCCTCGATCCTGAAGGCCGCCATTACGGCGCCAACTCTCCACCATGCGGCTGGTGTAACGAGGCATTCCATCCATGACATGGCAGGGGCTCCCGGTGGACATCCACCGGATTCCCGGATTGCCGGCCTCACCGGTGCCTCAGGCCATGTTCCATGCATAGTTAGCGAGTTCCGGCCCCCGGCCGTCCTCCTGGCACGCCGCTTCCAATGTGCCCGAGACACCTTGGAATGACGCCACGCCCAGGGCAGCGCCCCTGGCTCACACCGGGAGGGTTTTCATGAACCAGAGTCCCCTACTTCCAAGGCCGTTCCCAGAGAGGACCGCCCGTGAGACAAAGTCGTTTTGGCCGCCTCACTGCCCGCAGCCCGAGTGCTCGCAGGCGGCGGCGTCGGTCCCGCTCGGGTTCTTCCGGCACGGTTACTACACCGCCCGAGGCCAGGCGAGACGCGTCCCCAGGTTCCTGTGCCGTTTCTGCCGGAGGACCGTTTCGAGCCAGACGTTCGATGAGACCTATCGGCTGAGAAGGCCCGAGCTTGAGGGTGCCATCATCCGTGAGATGGCGCAGGGCTCTTCAGTCCGGAGAGCCGCGGAGGTGCTGGGTGTGAACCGGAAGACGATTTCCCGGAGGCTGATGCGCGCGCGACGCCTCGTTCATTCTCACGCGGGTGAGCCGGGCTCGATCCCGGCCATCGCGACAAGCGCGCGGCTTGCTCAGGAAGGCAGCTTGCCGGAGGTCTCGATCTGCGCGATGAGGTCACGCAGGGCTGATATGACCTCCTCCTTGCGAACCTCGGAACGATCAAACCGCAGGTTCACCGAGAAGCGCTGCTCGCGAGAGTGAAACTTGAAGACGAAGGGTCTCGGTGTCTCCTGGGTGGGTGCCTCCTCGACCGGAAGCCCCTTCATCTTCCTTGCCTGATCCCGGGAGAGCCCCTCTCGGGAGATGACCGCGATCAGAGATCGCATCTCCGCGACCGTGTTCTGCCTGGCGATCTCTACAAGTAAAGACTTGGTTGAAATGTCGGCGCGCCGACACTCCTCACGCACATCTTCAGGGATGTTCGCGATGCTGAGAAGCTCCGTGATGCTGGTCCTCGACTTCCCGAGCTTCTGAGCAACGCGCTCGTGCGTATAGTTGAAGCTCTCGCACAAAAAAAGGATCGCATCGGCCTCCTCGAACGGCGTCAGGTCCCGGCGCTGGAGGTTCTCGATCAGAGAGATCTCGAGGACTCCCCTGTCGTCCACTTCCATCTCGATGCAGGGGATCTGCGTCAGACCGGCGGCCTTCGACGCGTGGTATCGCCGCTCGCCGGCGATGATCTGATACCGTCCGTCGAGCTCCCGGACGAGCACCGGCTCGAGGACACCCTTCTCCTTGATCGAGGAGATGAGATCCCCCAAGTCCCCCACGCTGCGCCGGGGCTGGTGGGGGTTGGTGTCGAGCAGGTCCAGCTCGATCATTCGTCCGATCGGCTCGGGCGAGCGCGGGGCGGCCAGCTCCTCCACGAAGTGGAAATCGTGTCTCATCTTGACCTCGTTGGGGAGTCCGCGCAGTTTAGACACGGCCGATGACCTCCTCGGATAATCGGTAGTAGTCCAGGGCGCCGCTGCTGTCGGGCGCGAAGCTGAATATGGACTCTTTGTAGGCGGGGCTTTCTTCCAGCCGGACATTCTTCGCGATAACGGTCTTGAACACCTTGTCTCCAAACACCTGGGTGATCTGTCTCTTGATGTCCCGGCCGAGCACCGTCCGTTTGTCGTGCAGCGTGATCAGGACGCCGAGCAGCTCGAGCTGAGGATTGGGCCTCGCCTTGACCTTCTCGAACGTCTCGAGCAGGTCATCGGTCCCCTCCAGTGAGAAATACGAGCTCTGCACGGGCACGAGCAGGTGCGTCGCCGCGACCAGGGCGTTGATGGTGAGCAGACCCAGGGTGGGCGGTGTATCGATGATCACGTACTCGTACTCGGCGATGACCTCTTTCATCCGGTCCTTGAGTCGGAAGTGGCTGTCGAGCTCACCCACGAGCTTGCTCTCGAGCTTGGCCAGCGAGATCCGGGAAGGGGCGATGTCAAGATAGAGGATGGGAGATTTGACGACCACGTCCCGCATGGTGACGCCGGCCTCCACGAGCGCCTCGTACACGGACCGGCGCCCGGGGTCTCGGTCGAGGTAAGACAGGGAGCAGTTCCCCTGCGGATCGAGATCCACCAACAGCGTCTTGAGCCCCTTTTGGGCCAGAGCGGCTCCGAGGTTGATCGCCGTGGTGGTCTTTCCGACGCCCCCTTTTTGGTTGGCGATGGCGAGGATCATCTCATCTCAGGTGCTTGCGCAGGTGCCGCATAGAGTCGAAGGAGGGTGGTGAGCCCGCGTCGGGCGACGCCGAGCGCCCGCCGGGCAGAGCATTCTAGAAAGTGGATCGGGGAGGTGTCAAGACGGAAGCTTACATCTCGTACTTGCCGAGGTCCTCGGGGTCGAGCTTCTCGAGCCATTGGCGCAGGCGATCGGATTCACCCGCATCGCGCGCCATGTCCACGCTCTTCGCGCGGGAGATGACCTCCTCTTCCACAAAAATGGGAGCCTCTGCGCGCAGCGCTACGGCGATGGCGTCGCTGGGACGGGAGTCAACCGTCACCGTGTGTCCCTTCTGAATCAGGTGGATCACGGCGTAGAAGGTGTTCTCCTTCAGATCGGTAATGACCACCTTAACGATCCTGGTCTCGAGCTGGCCCAGGACGTTCTTGATCAGGTCATGGGTCATGGGGCGAGGCGTGGCGATCTTCTCGATCTGCAGCGCGATGGCGTTGGCCTCGAACAGACCGACCCAGATGGGAAGCACCGCGTCCCCGTTGGGATCCTTGAGGATGATGATCGGCATCTGGGTGATCGGGTCGATCATCAACCCTTTGATCTTCATCTCGATGGTCATCCGACACCCTCGGCCCTTCGTTTTCAGCCCAGATTCCTGGGTCGATCTATATTCTCATGCCGGTGGGAAGTCAAGTCAGCATGCCCGATCGGCCAGACTCCGGTGAGGCTGTGTGGCCCCGATCGTGTGATCCGCACATCCATGAACCGGCCCACGAACGAAGGATCCCCTTCGACATTGACCACGTGGTTTTGACTCGTCCTCCCGCTGACCTGTCCCGCCGATCGTGCCGAGGGCCCATCGACCAGAATCTGCACGATCTTCCCTTGCATCTCTCGGTTTTTCTCCAGTTGGATCTGCGTCTGGAGCGCCTGGAGCCGGTGCAAGCGGGCCTTCTTCTCGAAGGCCGGGACGTCATCGAGCCATGCCTGCGCCGCGGTGTGAGGTCGCGGTGAGTAGATGAATGAATAAATCGTGTCGTACCGGACTTGCCGGACGAGCTGCATGGTTTTCTCGAAGTCATCCTCGGTCTCGCCCGGGAATCCGACGATGATGTCGGTTGATAGACCCACGTCGGGAATCTGATGGCGCAGCCGTCCGATCCGGTCCAGATACTCCGTGTTGGTGTAGCCGCGGCGCATTCTTCGCAGGACCACATCGGAGCCTGACTGCACCGGAAGATGCAGATGCTTGCAGAGCGTCTCGTGTGAAGCCATGGCATCGATGATCGAGTTCTTGAAGTGCAACGGATGGCTCGTGGTGAATCGAACTCGCTTGACGCCGGGAACCGTCGCAGCCGCGACGAGCAGGCGGGTGAAGTCCCAGGTGCTCGACTGCCCGTGCCGCCATGCGTTGACGTTCTGGCCGAGAAGCTCGACCTCCACCAGGCCATCGTGCACGCACTCTCGCACCTCCCGCAGGATCGCCTCCGGGGGACGGCAGGCTTCCCTGCCCCGCGTGAAAGGAACGATGCAGAAGGTGCAGTTCTTGTTGCATCCTTCCATCACCGTGACATAGGCCCTAGTCCTCGAGACTCTTCGGACGGCGGCGCTCTCCGGCACGAGACTCTCTCTCGGATCGAAGACTCCCAGCGCGTGACGCCGGCTGCGAGACTCCACTATCAGCGCTGGAAGAGAGGCGATGCGCCTTGGTCCCATCACCAGATCCACATAGGGGGCTCTCGCGAAGATTCGCTCCTGCTCCTGCTGTGCTACGCAGCCACAGACGCCCAGAACCATATGGGGTCTGCGGCGCTTGTGCATTCGGAGCTGTCCAAGCCGCGTGAAGACTTTTTGAGCTGCCTTCTCGCGCACGGAGCAGGTGTTCAGCAGGATCAGGTCAGCCTCCGCGTCTTTCTCGACTGGAACCAGACCCAGAGAATCGAGGATCCCCGCCATCTTCTCCGAATCATGGCTGTTCATCTGGCAGCCCCAGGTCTCGATCTTGTAGGTGGCGAGACCTGTGATCGAGGGGGGCGCGGGCGTCGTCGTCCCGGGTATGACGAGGGGTGGCTTCACGGCGGCTGCGGGGCCGATGGCCAGCAGCTCAGCCACGCCTCTGGCTCCTCTCCGAGCCGAGACGCTCCTGGAGCGCACGCCTCAGGCGGGCCCGGGTGAGCTGCAGATCCTCCGGGATGATCCGTGTCTCCGCTGTCACGGCCATGAAGTTGGTGTCCCCTTCCCAGCGCGGCAGCACGTGGAGGTGATAGTGGGCCTCGATCCCCGCCCCGGCGGCGCGGCCCAGGTTCATCCCCATGTTGATCCCGTCTGCGCCGTACGACTCTCTGAGGGCGGTCTCGCAGGCGGCGGCCAGATCGATCAGCTCCGCCCGCTGAGCTGCGGTGGAGGCCGACGGGGAGGCGACGTGATCGTTGGGGACAATCATCATGTGCCCGTTGGTGTAAGGGTAGAGGTTCAAGATGACGAAGTTGCTCGCGCCCCTGTAGACGAGCAGGCTGTCTTCCCGCTCCGCGTTCGACAGCGCATCGCAGAGGACGCAGCTGCTCATGGGCTTTTCTTGGACCAGATAGGAATACCGCCAGGGAGTGAAGAGGCTCTTCATCTGGTTTGTGAGGCGGCCCGCCGGGCTAGGAGCCCGTCCGAGTCACGGCTCGGGTCGCGTTGCGAGCGCCGCGCCGTTGGATGCCAGGAGCCGCGACGAAGGCGACCCTCTGGGCCGGGGAGGAGCGGCGACGACGCAGACGACGGCGCGCCGCCGCAACCCTCCGGGCAGCCGGGGATTGCGGCCGGATACCTCGTCGCTCGTCGTCGGCGATGACCAGAATCGCGCTCCTCCTCGCTCCTCGTCTGCGGCTCGCAAGCCCCGGCTGCGCGGCCCAAGCCATGACTCGGACGGGCTCCT
>Ga0187893_10008663_pt1 | contig 15939 bp, 6 predicted proteins | sample MA1701074metaG_FD_139574 | JGI IMG/M metagenome (GOLD analysis project Ga0187893, IMG submission 139574) | White microbial mat communities from a basaltic lava cave in the Kipuka Kanohina Cave System on the Island of Hawaii, USA - MA170107-4 metaG ... | reverse complement strand
ATGCTTGAGCTCATTCTTTTCTCCCTGTCTGCGCGGCTCGCGGACCGTTTGCTTCTCTTTCCGTCCGCCGCAGGCCTGTGACCCCTTGCGATCAACCGCAGATAGATTGCCAAAAGTCAACCAAGAGGTCAAGAAGGAATCCCCGGATTTCGGCCGCGGGGAGCAGGGATCCAAACATCCCCCTAACCATCCGCGGCGGCCCAGGGCCGGGGGACCACCGGGGACCGCAGACTTCGGACCGGAGAAAGGGAAACCCCTTGAAAGGTCCCGGCCCTTCAGCCGGTACACCCCGATGCCCTTCCCGCGAGGTGCAGCCTACCCGAGCGTCTGGGGGGCCGACCGCGGCGGGGCCGTCGCACTCAACGATCAAAGGAACGTGTGAAGATGTCCAACAAGCATTGCGCGGAGCTTCTTCTCGCCGGGATGATGTTCTCCTGTCTCCTCGTGACGCCCGTGCGGGCCGCGGAGGCCTCGCCACCCGAGGATCCTCCGCGCCTCGGCGATCCCCTCGTCCCCTCCCGCAATCCGGCCATGTTCGTTCCACCCGGCGTCAAGGGACTCCCGCCGATCGTCGCTGCGCGGCGGCGTGGCGAGCCCCTGCCGAAGAAGGACATGCACGTTCCCCTCCACTTCAACCTCCGCCAGCGGAAGGAAGTCCAGCTCGAGGCGCGCCGCCTGGAGGACGACCTCCTCGTCAGGACTCCGGCGCCGGCCTTCCAGGGTGCCTGTCCCCCGCCGCCCCTCGATGGCGGCGGCGATGGCGGGCAGCCGGGCGGAGGCGGGCTCACCGACTCCTATTCCACGACGATCTATCCCTGGAGGACCATCGGCAGGCTCTACATCTGGTTCAACGAGGTCACGGAGCAGAACGACGAACTCTATCAGGCCGACGGAGGCGGCACCGGAGCCCTGGTCGGCCCCTGCCACCTCCTCACGGCCGGCCACAACGTCTACAACCACGAGCAGGCGAACGGCCCCATCGGCTGGGCCAAGCGCATGGTCTTCGTTCCGGGGCTTTACGAGGGCTCGAGCGGCTACGACGAGCTTCCTTACGGGGCCCAGGACGTCATCCACATGATCACCTACGAGTCCTGGACCCAGGACGCCGACCCGGACCACGACTGGGCGTTCCTGGTGGTCGACCAGCCGATCGGCGACCAGGTCGGGTGGTTCGGCTACTCGACCGGCGAGAGCGGCGGCGAGATCCGGAACGTCGCCGGCTACCCGACGGACCTCGGATCGGATCAGTACTGGAACTATGGAGAGATCGACTGCGACGGCACGAACCAGCTCAAGTACGATCTCAACACCCTGGTCGGCATGAGCGGCGGCCCGGTCTGGCGCTACGACGGGACGAACCGCTACATCCACGGGATCCATGCCTACGGCACGCTCGGCGACTTCTGCTGCGGCTTCAACTGCATGAAGGGCGCAGCCACGCGCATCACATCGGCCAAGTTCGACTACATCCAGGAGTGGAAGGCCGAGTACTCCTGCGCGGAGGATTCGGACGATCCGGACCTCGCCTACGACGGCGACGTCTTCGTGAAGTTCCTCCCGCTCGATATCTACGCGCTGGAGGATTTCAGGGTCGAGATCGGCGTCCGGAACCTCGGCGTGCGGCCGGCGCCGCGGTTCGAGGTGGGCATCGTCCTGTCGAGAGATGACACTCTCGACCCAGATGACTTCCACCTGGGCCTGGCGACCACGCCGGGGCCCGCCGGCTGCTTCCGCCAGAGCACGGCCGTATTCGAGGGCAAGTTCCCTCCCGGCTTGATCACGGGTCAGTACCGCATCGGCTGGGTGGTGGATCCCCGCGACGACATCCGGGAGGTCAACGAGCGGAACAACCAGGGGATCCTCCGGACCGCGTTCGTGACCGTCCTCCCGCCGGCCGAAACCCCGTTCCGCCGCGGCGACGCTTCTCACGACGGCCTCTTCGACATCGCGGATGCCGTCTTCGCGTTCTCCTACCTCTTCCTCGGTGGGAGCGCCCCTGCGTGCGTCAAGGCCGCCGATGCGAACAACGACGGGAACCTCGACATCACGGACGGCGTCGCGATGATCGGCGCCCTCTTCCTCGGAGGGCCCCCGATCCCTTTGCCGGGGGCCCGGGTCTGCGGCGACGACCCCACGCCCGACGGTCTGAGCTGCATCGCCTACGAACATTGCCGGTGAGGGGAATCCACAAATCCCCCCTTCTCCCCGCTTCGGTTTTTGTTACATTTGTCCCTCCCGATTCCCGAAGGGACGCTCGCGGTCGGCTCCGCCTCGCCGCGGCTCCATGAGCCATCAAGGAGTACCGGCTTTCATGCGCGTAAGATTTCAGCTTGTCGCCTCGATCGCGTCGTTCGCCTCAATTCTCGGCATCGGCTCCGCGATCCGGGCCGCCGGCGCGGCGGGCTTCGAGCTGAAGAAAGGCGACCGCATCTGCATCATCGGCAACACCCTCGCCGAGCGGATGCAGCACACCGGCCACTTCGAGGCGCTGCTTCAGTCCCGTTTCCCCCACCACGAGCTCGTCGTGCGGAACCTCGGCTTCTCGGGCGATGAGCTGACGACGCGCCTGCGCTCGGAGAACTTCGGCAGCCCGGAGAAGCACCTCACGAAGCACAAGGCGAGCGTCGTCTTCGCCTTCTTCGGCTACAACGAGTCCTTCGGGGGCGAGAAGGGGCTCGAGAAGTTCAAGAAGGACCTCGACAAGCTCATCGAGGAGACGCTCGGCAAGAAATACGACGGCGAGGCGGCTCCGCGGTTGGCGGTCTTCTCCCCCATCGGCTACGAGAGGCTCCCCGACCCGAACCTCCCCGACGGCAAGGAGATCAACGGCCGCCTGAAGCTCTACACGCGGGCGATGGCGGATGTCGCCAAGGCCCGCGGCGTCCGGTTCGTCGACCTCCTCGGCCCCTCGCTCGAGCTGTACTCGAAGGCGAAGGAGCCGCTCACCTTCAACGGGATCCATCTCCGCGAGATCGGCGACCGGTTGATGGCGCCCGTCATGGATCGAGGGCTTTTCGCGGGCGATGCGCCCGCCATCGACGCGACGCGCCTCGAGAAGGTGCGCGCGGCGGTCCTCGACAAGAACTTCCACTGGTTCAACCGCTACCGCACGGTGGACGGCTACTCCATCTTCGGCGGCCGCGCCGGCCTCAAGTTCGTCGACGGCCAGACCAACCGCGACGTGATGGACCGCGAGATGGAGATCCTCGATGCGATGACCGCCAACCGCGACAAGGTCATCTGGGCCGCGGTCCGCGGCGAGGACCTGAAGCCCGACGACTCGAACACGCCCGCCTTCATCCCGGTCAAGACGAACAAGCCCGGCTCGGGGCCGAACGGCGAGCACGTCTTCATCGGCGGCGAGGAGGCGATCGCGAAGATGAAGGTCCACAAGGGCATGAAGGTGAACCTCTTCGCCTCCGAGGAGCGCTTCCCCGACATCGCCAAGGCCGTCCAGATGGCCTTCGACGCGAAAGGCCGCCTATGGCTGACCTGCATGCCGTCGTATCCCCACTGGAAGCCGAAGGACTTCATGAACGACAAGGTCGTGATCCTCGAGGATCATGACGGCGACGGCAAGGCCGACAAGAGCACAGTCTTCGCCGGCGGGCTCCACGTGCCGACGGGCATAGAGTTCTGGGGCGGCGGCGTCTTCGTCGGCGGCCAGCCGGACCTCCTCTTTCTGAAGGACATCGACGGCGACGATCGCGCCGACGTCCGCGAGCGGCGCGTCCACGGAATCGACTCCGCCGATACGCATCACGCGCTCAACAGCTTCGCCCTCGACGGCGGCGGCGCGCTCTACTTCCAGGAGGGGACCTTCCACCACACGCAGGTGGAGACGCCTTACGGGCCGCCGGTCCGCTCGGCCAACGCGGCGGTCTACCGCTACGAGCCGCGCGCGCAGAAGTTCGAGGTCTACGTCGCCTACGGCTTCGCGAATCCCCACGGACACGTCTTCGACCGCTGGGGGCAGGACATCGTCACCGACGGCACCGGGAATGAGAACTACTTCGCGGCCGCCTTCTCCGGGCACACGGATTTCCCGAGGAAGCACAGGGACCTCCGGCGCATCTTCAAGCAGCGCAACCGCCCGTGCGGCGGCACGGAGTTCCTCTCCAGCCGCCACTTCCCGCCCGAGCTGCAGGGGAACTTCCTCAACTGCAACGTCATCGGCTTCCTCGGCATCTTCCAGTACCGGATCACCGACGACGGAGCGGGCTACAAGGGCGAGGAGGTCGAGCCGATCGTCGAGTCGAGCGATTCGAATTTCCGTCCGATCGATGCCGAGATCGGCCCCGACGGCGCGATCTACTTCATCGACTGGCAGAACCCGATCATCGGCCACATGCAGCACAACCTGCGCGACCCGAGCCGCGACCAGAAGCACGGCCGCGTCTACCGCGTCACGTACGAGGGGCGGCCGCTCCTCGAGCCCGCGCGGATCGCCGGCGAGCCGACCGAGAAGCTCCTCGACCTCCTGAAAGAACCCGAGGACCGGGTCCGCAGCCGCGCCAAGATCGAGCTGAGCGGCCGCAAGTCCGAAGAAATGCTCGCGGCGCTCGAGAGCTGGGTCGCAAAGCTCGATCCGGCCGATCCGGAGCACCAGCACCACCTCCTCGAAGCCCTCTGGGTGGCCCAGCACCACAACGTCGTGAACGAGCCGCTCCTCAAGCGCCTCCTCAGGTCGCCGGACCCCCGCGCGCGCGCGGCGGCCACGCGCGTCCTCTGCTACTGGCGCGATCGGGTGGCGGCGCCGCTCGAACTGCTCGCGGTGCAGGTCAAGGACGAGCACCCGCGCGTCAGGCTCGAAGCCGTGAGGGCGCTCAGCTTCTTCAAGGAAGGGAAGGCGGCCGAGATCGCGCTGGAGTCGGCCGAGCTTCCGCAGGACTACTACCTCAAGTACACGCTCGACGAGACGCTGAGGACCCTCGAGAAGTACACCAAATGATTCGCAATTGCGGCCGGGAACCGCAGTGGATGCAAAGGAAGGCTTCGGCGGTGGCTCGACCCCTCTGCGCCGCTCCGCGTCCTCCGCGTCCACTGCGGTTAACGTCGTTCTCCCATCGCGCCATTCAGCCGTGGCTGCGGGTCCTCTCCCCCACCTTCCTTGTCCTCGCCGGCCTCGCTCCGGCGCAGGAGGATGGCGATGCGGAGGAGGACGCCGCCCCGCGGATCTTCCTCGACAAGAGCCCGCGCATCGTCGCGTTCCAGCTCGGGCGCCTCTCGAACGCGCAGCTCGTGAAGGTCGAGCGGAAGGCGGACGACCCGAAGTACCGGCCGGTCCACGAGGCGATCCTCGCCCGGCCTGGCCTCGATCGAAAGTACCGCGAGGAGGCGCTGGCCGCCCTCGCCGCCATCAACAAGACGGGGCTCGTCCCGGAGATCCTCGCCGCGGCGGCGCGACTCGACGAGGCCGAACTGGATGAGGGGATCGAGTACGGCGGCGTCTTCCACGACATCGTCCATGTCCTCGGCATGCAGCCGCGAGAACCGCTCGCAGCGGAGCGCGCGAGGCTCGAAGTGCTTGCCTCGGGCGCGAAAAAGCCCGTGACGCGGCGGCTCGCCTACGCGGGGATCGTCCAGGCCGACGGCGGTGTCGATCGTGCGTGGGAGATGGCGGAAAAGGCGGAAAACGGGCTCATCGACCTCCTCGGGGCCGTGCCGATGCTCCACGATGCGTTCCTGCGGGCAGTTTTTCGCTCGCGGGCGCTCTGCCTCCTCGATGCGGGCGACTCCGAGACCCGCCGCGCCGCCATCGAGGCCCTCGGCGAGATCCGCAGCGAAACCCCCAGCGAGGAAGAGGCGGTCTTCACCGCGCTGGCGGCTCTCGTGCGCAAGGGAGTCGAGCGCGACCCGGCGGTGCGCGCTCTGCGGAGGATTCCACCGCAGAAATGGCCGGCGAACTGGCCGGCAGGATCGCTCGATGACCTCGCCGCCGCCGTCATCGACTCGATCCGCGCGAAGACCGCCGAGGAGCGAACGAGCGCGGAAGCGCTCGAGGCGATGGAGCTGGGGCGGGCGATCGCGAGCCGGCTGCCGCCCGAGCGCGGATCGAGGCTCCGCAAGGAGATCGCCGCCCTCGGCGTCCGCGTCGTCCTCATCAAGACCCTGCCCCACCAGATGCTCTTCGACCAGCGGTTCTTCGCCGTCGACGCCGCGAAGCCCGTCGAGATCGTCTTCGAGAACCCGGACATCATGCCCCACAACTTTGTCATCGTGCTTCCGGGGGCTCTCGAAGAGGTCGGCCGGCAGGCGGACCAGATGCAGCTCACCCCCGATCCGAGCGCTCTCCAGTTCGTCCCGCCGGGCGGCAAGGTCCTCCGCGCCACTCGACTGATTGCGCCGGGAGAGCGGCTGAAGTTGAGCTTCATCGCCCCGAAGGAGCCCGGGAATTATCCCTTCGTCTGCACGTTCCCCAGCCACTGGCGCCGGATGTACGGCACGATGGTCGTCGTCCCCGACGTCGAAGCCTGGCTCGCAAGCGGAACGGAGCCCCCCGACCCGCTCGGAAACACCCGCAAGCTCGTCAAGGAATGGCAGCCGGAGGACTTCGCGGCCGATATAGGCGCAGCGCCGCGCGGGAAGAGCTTCGAGCGCGGAAAAAAGCTCCTCGAGGAGGCGAGCTGCATCTCCTGCCACCCGTTTCGAGGGCAAGGCGGCGCCGTCGGCCCCGAGCTGAGCGACGCGTTCCAGCGCTGGAAGCAGAACCGCGCCGAATTGCTTCTCCAGATCCTCGATCCGGCCCGCAAGGTCGAGGAGAAGTACCGGACGCACGTAGTTCAGACGCGCGATGGCTTCATCCACGTCGGCGTGATCGTCGCGGAGGACGAGAAGGCCATCTCGATCGTCACGAACCCCCAGAGCCCGATCCCGCAGGCGGTCCCGAAGGGCCGTATCGCCCGCAGGAGCCTGGGGGAGGGCTCGCTGATGCCGATCGGCCTCCTCAACAACTTCACGAAGGAGGAAGTGCTGGAGATCCTGACGTACCTGGAGTCGGGCGGCAATCCAAAGAGTGAGGTTTACAAGGGATCCCACGCAGGGCATTGAAGCGGGAGGGCGACGCGGTTCTTGATCTTCTCGTGGCCAAAGCCGCTCCCGTAGAGGATTGATCACAGAGGATTAATCACAGAGGATACAGAGGCTTACAGAGGCGACCCTACCCCGCGCGCAGGCGAGAAACCGCCATGCGCAGTCGAGAAACCGCCATGCGCAGCCGAGAAACCGCCATGCGCAGCCGAGAAACCGCCATGCGCAGTCGAGAAATCGCCGCGCGCAACCGAGAAACCGCCTCACGCAACCGAGAAACTGCCCCGCGCAGCCGAGAAATCGCCATACGCAACCGAGAAATCGCCCCGCGCAGCCGAGAAACTGACATCGACAAGCAAGAAATCCCCATTTACTTTCAAGAAATCGCCGCGCGCAGGCAGGAAATCACGACGTGCAGCCGCGGGATCGCCATCGACGCTCAAGAAATCTCCACCGACGTCCAAGAAATCGGCGCTCGCGGCCAAGAAACTCTCTCCAGCGTTCAGGGAATAGCCGATTCCAACCTCCGCAAGGCCGAAGACGGCGCGGATCTCTCTCGATTCGCGAGCCTTCCCCTCGACGGGGACGATTCGAGCAGCGAATTTCGACGGTTGCCTTCCGGATGGGTATCGCGGTAGTAACGCAGCGAGTAGCCCAGCTCCTCGTTGGCATCTCTCTCTTCTTCCAGCGGTGACGGGGTCACAACCAGCACTCCGTGGATGAGCTCATACCGATGCCCCAGCTCGTATTCCGCCTCTTCGAACTCGTCGAGGGTCATGGGGCGCCCGGCGTCCCGCGGCCCGAGGGGCGGCGGAACGAGATCGATGGCGGCGGGTCTTCTGGCGGTGGCGCGTGACATGGTCGTGCGCGGGTCCTCCGTGGCTCCTTGAAGCCGAATCATAGCGATTTTCCGGCGGAGAGACAGCGCCGGGTGGATCCAACTGCTTCGAGGAAGTTTTCGTTCGGAGACCCACGCCCGCTTGGGTATAGTCTTAACCGGTCTCGACGGCTTCAGCGAATGGGAGGGTTACCCCAATGAGGATCTTTGCGCGTGCGTGTTGCGTCGTTATTGCGGCGGTGGTGTCGCTTTCCATACCACCCGCTCTGAGGGCGCAAGAAAACGTCGCGCTGGGCAAGTCCGCGACGCACTCCTCGGGCTGGGATGGGCCCGGGGCGGACCAGTTTCCAGCCGGGAACGCCATCAACGGCAACCTAGGCGACTTCCAGCACACCGGGCCCAACGATTTCGTGCCTTGGTGGCAGGTCGACCTGGGCGACTTCCAGGACATCTCCTACGTCGTCCTCCACAACCGGGGCGGGGGTTGCTGTCAGTCCCGCCATCGCGACCTGACCGTCGAGATTCTCGACGGCACCGACCTGGACTCGATGGTGCTCTTCAAGTCAGCGCTCATCAACCCGGAGAACGTCCTCGGCGGCGGGACCGAGCTGGGACCGAAATTCGTTCCACTCGACTTGAAGGCGCTGACCGGCGGATCGGTCCTGGGGAGCGTCGTTCGCGTGACCCGGACGCCGGATTTCGACTTCTCGGGCACCGGCGGCCTCGGGAACTGGGGTGAGCCGTATCTCCTACAGCTCGGCGAGGTAGAGGTCTTCACGGGCGACTGCGAGTCCCTCGCGGGCTCGTGCAGCTCCATCAGCATCGCGGGTCCCGCCTCGGGGGGCCCCGGAATCTACACGGTAACGGCAACCGGGGTGGGCGATCCGATCTACTACACGGTCATCGCGGACAACGGAACCGATCCGCCGAGCAAAGTGGGCCCCCTCGAGGAGAGCATCATCCCCATCGTGCTCTCTGCGGGCACATGGACGGTCTCCGTCAAGGTCGGAGACAGCCGACTCTGCCCGAGCGAGCTTCCCGAAGCGCTCTGCTCGCAGCAGGTCATCGTCAGGACATGCGCCGAGGACCCTCAGGACACGACCTGCGACGCGATGACGGTGCTTCCTCCCCACGGGGGTTCATTCCCGGGCATCTACACGGCTACCGCCACGGCGACGGACGGATCGCTGGATGAAGTGCTCTACACGTTCAAAGCGGACAACGGCGTCGATCCGGCGACGATCCTCGGCCCGCGAAAGAGTCCCTCGGCCGCGTTCGACCTTGGCATCGGGAGCTGGACGATCACCTCGAACGTCGGTGACAGCGCCTACTGCCCGCCGGACGATGCCCCGGCAGCCAAGTGCTCCGAGGTCGTTCAGGTCAAACCTCTGACCGACAAGCAGAATGTGGCCCCCCTCGGAAAGACCAAGCAGTCGTCGGGGTACGCAACGGCCGGGGAGGGGTCGTTCCCTTCATCGCTCGCCATCGACGGCAATCGAACGAACTTCACCCACACCGCAACCGGCGACGCGATGGCGACCTGGGAGGTCGACCTCCTCGACCTCTACGCCATCGAAGCGATCCAGATGTACAACCGCTCGGACTGCTGCCCGTACCGCTTGCGGGACATCACGGTCACGATCTTCGACGTCGACGGCCAGGAGGTGTGGAAGTCGGACCTCCTCAACGAGGACAACCTGCACCCGGACGGAAGCGCCAATCCCTACAACCCCGCGCGGCTTACCGTGAGCCTTCTCGAGCTGACGGGAAAAGCCGTCGACGGCAAGATCGTCCGCATCGAGCGGACCGCCGACCCGGACCTTTCCGGCGCGGGAACGGGGGGCAGCCAGGACGACATGAACGTCCTCTCGCTGGGCGAGGTGGAGATCTTCGCCGCGCCCACGGTCCTCGCGGCCAGTGTCTCGCGCGACCTCGCCAAGGACACGTTCAGCGGCGACGAAGCGGTCGATGTCTCGCTCTCGATCACCACGGGGGCCCCGAACACGCCCGTATCGGTCCGGGAAGCCATACCGGACGGCGCGGAGGCGACGGACATCTCCGACAGCGGACAGGTCGTGGCGGGCGCCATCGAGTGGGACCTCGGCTCAGTCTCTGGGGCCGAGACGCTCACGTACAAGATCGGACCGGCCTCGACGTGCGTCGGCTCCCTCGCGTACGGCGCATCCTCCTTCACCGTGCTCGGGAAGAAGGGGATCGTCAAGGGCGAATCGCTCCTGACGCGGGCGGTCGCCGACGTCGCTCTCGACATCTGGCGGAGCCTGGACATCGGTACGACCGGCGGCGCCGCCGAGCCGCTCGCGGCGCACGATGTCCTCGTCCAGGCGCCGGGCCTGGGAATCAAGGGAACCGCTGACGAATTCCGCTTCCTCCATATTCAACAGAGCGGCGACTTCGAGTTCACGGCGCGGATCGACTGCATGGACGATCCGTCGGGTGCCGGCCAGGCGGGCCTCATGGTCCGCGACACGACGGACTCGTTCTCTGCGCACGCGTTCGTCGGGCTTTCATCGACGCCGCCGGCCGCGGGAGGCGCCGGAACTTTGAAGGGCACGTTCCGCCGCCAGACGAACGCCACGCGAACGAGCGGACCGATCCCGATCACGCTCAAGGACATGGACACGCTGCCGATCTACCTCAAGCTCAAGCGAGCCGGAACCAAGCTCAGCTTCGAGCGGTCCGCCGATGGGACGGGCTTCACCGAGTTCGCGACGAGGGAAATCGGTACGGGCACGACGCAAGTGGACCTGAAGAACGACACGCTCGTGGGCATCGCCGCGACGGCCGGAAGCGCCATTTTCGCGCGCTACACCTTCGGCGCGGTGAGCGGGCCCGAGATTCTCCCGCCTCCGCCGCCGAAGGGGTTCCGCCGTGGAGACGCGGATGCGAACGGCTCTCTCGATTTGACCGACCCCGTGTCGGTCCTCAACTTCCTCTTCCTCGCCGGTGTGAAGCCGGCGTGCGCCGATGCGGCCGACGTCGACGACACGGGGACCCTCGACCTGACCGATGCCGTCTACAGCTTGAACTTCCAGTTCCTGGCGGGTCCGAGGCCCCCCGATCCCGGCCCCGAAGGATGCGGCGATGACCCCACGCCCGATGCGGGGGACGTAGATCTCGGGTGCGAGGTGACGTGCCAGTAACCCATTCTCAGCCGTTCGACCGATGATGGAAGGATCCCGGGCGACGCGTGGCCGCACGGCCGTCGTCTCCACGGTCATGCTGGCCACGCTGCTCGCAGATTTCTCGGGCGGCACTGCTCTCACCGGCGCTGCAGCAGACAGTCTCGCCATCACCGAGTTCATGGCGACGAACCGTTCCGTTCTCAAGGACGGGGATGGTGAGGCCGCCGACTGGATCGAGGTCCAGAACCTCGGCGCCTCGTCCTTGAACCTCGCGGGCTGGTCCCTGACCGATGAGGAAGCCGTCCGCGTGAAGTGGACGTTCCCGGCTCTCGAGCTTCCGGCCGGAGGCATCCTCATCGTCTTCGCCTCGGGCAAGGACCGCAGGGTGGCCGGCGGCGAGCTGCACACGAACTTCCGCCTGGATGGCGACGCGGAGTACCTCGCCCTCGTGACGCCGGAGGGAACGATCGCCCAGGAGTTTGCGCCGTTCCCGAAGCAGGAAGAGGATGTCTCATACGGCTCGCCGCAGGCGGCTGCGCTGGCGAACCTGATCTCGACGGGAGCGAGCGGCCGGATGTGGGTCCCCACGAGCGGCGCCCTGGGCCTCGACTGGACCCTGCCGGACTTCGTGGATTCGGCCTGGACGCCGGCCGCAACTGGCATCGGGTTCGACATCAACGACGTGGAGCCCCCGCTCGGCGACCTCGTGAACCTCGCCCCCCGCGGAACGGCGAGCCAGTCCACGATCGGCTACGGGGGTTTTCCCGAGCGGGCCATCGACGGCAACACGAACGGCTCCTACGGGAACAACTCGGTGAGCCACACGGCCGACGGCGATCCGCTGCCGACCTGGGAGGTGGATCTCGAGGAATCCTTCTTGCTCCAGCGCATCGTCCTCTGGAACCGCTCGGACTGCTGCTCATCGAGGCTCACCAACTTCCAGGTCTCCGTGTTCGTCGATCCGGAGTCTGAGAGCTTCTCCGAGGTCTATTTCCCCGACGGAACGCAGTCTCCGCCGCCGGGCGGATCCTTCGAAGTCGATCTGCCCGCCGGCACGCGCGGGCGGTTCGTCCGCGTCGAGCTGCTCGGCCCGAGCTCTCTGGGCGAGCTGTACCTCTCCCTGGCCGAAGTTCAGGTCTTCGGCTGGGAGACCTCCAGCCCCGGCATCAACCTGGCCCTGGGGAAGAAGGCCGTGCAGTCCTCGACGGCCCTCGGAGGGCTCGCCTCGCGGGCGGTCGATGGGAACACCGACGGCGACTACGCGAAGAACTCGGTCACGCACACGAGCCCGACGGACCCGACCGCGTACTGGCAGGTCGACCTTGGCGAGACCCGCGCCATCGGGCGCGTGGAGCTGTGGAACCGCCAGGACTGCTGTGCGGAGCGGCTGTCGAACTTCCGCCTGGCGATCCTCGACTCCGCATCGATGGTGGTGACGTCGAGCAGCCACTTCACCGACCGCGGCTCGCCCGCCGTGAATCCCTATCCGATCGCGCCGCCGGCCCGAACGAGCGGGCGATTCGTCAAGGTGGAGAAGCTCGGGCCCGACAAGAACGACGAGAAGGTGCTCTCCCTGGCCGAGGTGAAGGTCTTCGAGCCGCCCCACGGCTATCGGTCGTTCATCAGGACCGACGTCGAGGCCGCGCTGCGAGGGAAGAGCTCATCGATCTACTTGCGCGTTCCCTTCACGGTCGCCGACCCCGCGTCCCTGGGGGTCCTGATCCTGCGAATCCGGTACGACGATGCTTTCACGGCATCGATCAACGGCCGCGAAGTCGCGCGCCGGAACGCCCCTCCATCGCCCGCGTGGGACTCGCAGGCGGCCTCGGACCGGCCCGATGAGGAAGGCGCCGTCTTCGAGGAGATCAACATCTCCGGCTTCCTCGACGCCTTGCTCCCCGGCACGAACGTCCTGGCCCTCCACGGCCTCACGACCGGCCCGGACGATGCGGACTTCCTCCTCGCCCCCGAGTTGGCGGCCGCTCCGGCCATCTCGATGGACTCGCGCTACTTCGTCTCGCCGACCCCGGGCCGGATCAACAACACGCCGGGCCTCCTCGGATTCGTCGGCGATACGGTTTTCAGCATCGACCGCGGCTACTACGAGACTCCGTTCGAGGTGGAAATCGCGACGGCGACGCCCGGTGCGACGATTCGCTATACGACGGATGGCTCCGCCCCCACCGAGACGACCGGAACGGTCTACGCGGGCGCGATATCGATCCAGACGACGACGATGCTGCGCGCCGCGGCCTACAAGGACGGATTCGGCTCGACCGACGTCGACACGCAGACCTACATCTTCGCCGCGGACGTCGTGAAGCAGACCGGGGCCGGCTTTCCCACAAGCTGGGTCGGCACGCCGGCCGACTACGGCATGGATCCCAACGTCGTCAACGACGCCCGCTACAAGAACATGATCGCCCAGGACCTCCAGACGATCCCGGCGCTCTCCATCGTCATGAAGACCGACGACCTCTTCGGGGCCAGGGGGATCTACTCGAACAGCGAGGGGCGCGGAGATGCCTGGGAGCGGCCCTGCTCGATCGAGCTGATCGTCCCCGAGGGCTCCCACATCGCCGCCGAGAAGAGCTTCCAGGAAAACTGCGGCGTCCGCATTTACGGCTACGGATGGCGGCCGCACTCCTCGACGAAGAAGCACGCCTTCCGGCTCATCTTCCGGCGGGAGTACGGCGCAGCGAAACTCAAGGCGAAGTTCTTCCCCGATTTCCCCGTGCGCAGCTTCGACTCCTTCGTCTTGCGCTCCCAGGGAAGCAAGGGCTGGAACGACTTTCGGGTCTCGATCGAGCAGACCCAGTACATCCACGACGCCTGGGCGCGCTACACCGAGCGCGCGATGGGGAACCTGACGACCAGCTCCACGTACGTCCAGCTCTACCTGAACGGCCTCTACTGGGGACTTTATAACCCCGTCGAGCGGCCCGACGCGGAGTTCATGGCCGAGCATCTCGGCGGCAGCGAGGAGGACTACGACTCGCTCAACGCCCGCGTGGGCGCCATCGAGGTCATCGACGGCTCGCGGGCCGACTGGGACCGCCTGATCGCCCTCGTGAAAGGCAACGCGAGCACGCCCGCGGCGTTTCGGGCCGTCCAGGGCTACCTTGACGTCCCGAACCTCATCAACTTCACGCTCATCAGCTTCTACGCGGGCAACCAGGACTGGGTAGGCTCGAACGGCAACAACTTGCGCGTCGCCGGCGCACCGAACGCCGGCGGCTACAGGTGCTTCTCGTGGGATTTCGAGTACTCGTTTTTCGGCGCCGCGGACAACGTCACGTCGGTCCTGACGCAGTACGACACGCCGGCGCTCGTCCACGCGCGGCTCTCGACAAACCCCGAGTATCGGATGCTCTACGCGGACCTCGTCCACCGGCACTTCTTCCACGACGGGGCGCTCACGCCGGCGAAGGCCGCGGACCGATGGATCGCGCGGGCGAACGAGATCGACCGAGCGATCGTCGGCGAGTCCGCCCGCTGGGGGGATGCGAGGCGCGAGCCCCCCTACACGCGCGACGTCGAGTGGATCCGCGAGCTGAACCGCCTCAAGACGACGTATTTCCCGAGCCGCACGCAGACACTCCTGAACCAGCTCAAGGCCGTGAACCTCTACCCGTCCGTCGCCGCGCCGGAGTTCAGCCAGCACGGAGGAACAATCCAGGCCGGCTTCCTCCTCTCGATGACCGCCGCCGCGCCGGAAATCCACATCACGCTCGACGGGACCGACCCGCGCCTCGAGGGCGGCGCCATCTCCCCGGATGCCTTCCGCTACACGGGCCCTATCGCCCTAACGGAGAGCACGCTCGTCAAGGCCCGCGCGAGGAGCGCGGCCGGCGTCTGGAGCGCGCTCAACGAGGCGGTGTTCATCCTCGATGCGCCGCCGCCCCTTAGGATCACGGAGGTCCACTACAACCCCGAGGATCCGGACATCCCCGGGTTCCCCTCGGGCGAGGCGTTCGAGTTCCTGGAAGTGAAGAACGTCGGCCCCGTGCCGGTCTCCCTCGAAGGCGTGCGCATCCTCGAAGGGGTCACTTTCGAGTTCTCGAGCGGTGACGTGAAGTCGCTCGCGCCGGGCGAGCTGGTCCTCGTCGCGAAGGACGTCGAGGCGCTCGATGCCCTGTACGATCTCCGCGGGCTCCTCGTGGCGGGAGAGTACAAGGGTCAGCTCAAAAACGGCGCCGACCGGCTGCGCCTCGAGGGGGCGTTGGGCGAGACGATCCTCGACTTCACCTACCTCGACACCTGGCATCCGCCGACCGATGGCGGCGGCTACTCTCTCACGATCGCCGATCCGCTCGCCGACCCGGCGGCGTGGGGAGACGCCGCGAGCTGGCGCGCGAGCGCGCTCCGCGGGGGATCGCCCGGCTGGGACGAGTCGGATCCGCCGGTCGGAGGGTTCCGGCTCCCGAGCGACGCCAATCAAGACCGGAGGCTCGATCTCACGGACGCGATCGCGCTCCTCAGGATCCTCTTCCTCGGCGAGACCGACCCGCCGCCGTGCGAAGGGCCCGCCGATGCAGGCGGAAACCTCATGCTCCTCAACGCGAACGCGGACGCCGCGCTCAACCTCTCCGACGCGATCTACGTCCTCAACCACCTCTTCCGCCAGGGGCCGGCGCCCCTCCTCGGGCAGAAGTGCACGCGGATCGAGGGATGCGCGGACGCGTGCGGGGGGTGAGAGCCTTTCCTCGAAGACCATCGGCCCCGGTCTCACGAGGGCCGACCACGTGAACTCTACGCGGCAGGTAAGTTTTACGGGAACGGGATCCAATGATGCCCAAATGAAGCCTTAGTGCCCCCATTCATAAGTCCGTGTAGGGTTTGTTGCGCCCTGAATATTCGAAGACCCAAGACTCGTGGAAGTTCATCCGGGCGCAACCCCGCGGGCCGGGCGCTTTTGGCGCCATGCTT
>Ga0187893_10008661_pt1 | contig 15941 bp, 17 predicted proteins | sample MA1701074metaG_FD_139574 | JGI IMG/M metagenome (GOLD analysis project Ga0187893, IMG submission 139574) | White microbial mat communities from a basaltic lava cave in the Kipuka Kanohina Cave System on the Island of Hawaii, USA - MA170107-4 metaG ... | reverse complement strand
TGAACGGCCGAAGCCTACCCCGCGCATGGGGGCGGCGGCACGCACGCTTGCCGGAAGGACACGTCCGCCGGCCGCCCGTGAACTCGCAGGGGCGGCCCGACGCCGCCTACTTCCCCGCCCGAATGATGACGAGGATCACGACGAGGAGCACCGAGCATCCTGCGATGATCCACTCCGTCGCCGTCCTGGGGCCGCCGCTGAAGAGCTCGTATCTGGTGCCTCCCTCGCTTGTGCAGCCGGACGCGCAGAGACACAGAAGAAGGGCCGCGAGCCTCGGAACCCGTGGATCTCGATTCATAGGCGCTCGCAGGATCTTCGCATTCGGGAGGTGTCTACGCCAGAGGCCATTGCGTTTTCGTCTGCGTGGAGGTGCCGGTGCAGCCCGGAATTGATCACGTGGCAACGACAAGCCCGCTCCCGCCCCTTGACTCCGCGGCCCGCCCCCTCCCCGAGCACGAAACCACAATCCAGATGACCCGTTAGGAGCAGTAACGCATGGCTCACCCGGGTGCCCGCCTCCACGATGACGGTCCGGCCTGGTTCTGCCGTAGCTGGTGGATATGGCTCCCCGGCGTTGTCTTTCGGTGAACCGCTGCTCGCGCGGCACGCGTTCGCCATCTTCATGAGACGCAAGGGACGCGCGAGAAAGTTCTACGACGAGCCGGTCCCTACGGCTTGATACGACCCCGCCAGTATCCGGGCCTTCGAGCGAGATGGGCGATCGCGTAGACAACGACCTCGTCGTCCGTCGCTTCGAAGGCGATGCCGTAGGGAAACCGCGAGAGCAGGAACCTGCGGATCCCCAATCGTCTCGCGATGCCGGGCCAGATCGGCCAGGCAGACGGGGTCTCGGCGAGAACCGCACAGGCGCGATCGAACTCCGCGAGCAGGTCCTGGCCGAGTCCCGTCTGCCGGTCTTCATACCAGCCCGCGGCGGCGAGCGCCTCTTCGACGGCTGCCGGGTGAAGACGGACGGTGAGCACTATCGCTTCGAGGCGAGGCGCTTCAGGATGCGAGCCCGTGCTTCTTTCCAAGTGACGAGCTTGACTGAACCGTCCTGCACTTCTTGCACGCGGCGTTCGATTTCGGAGACCCACGCGGCGGATGCGCCGTCGTCGGAGGGTCCGTCCAGGCTTGAGATGATCTCGTGCGCCAGTCGCGCCCGCTCATCGGGCGGGAGTTCCAGCGCACGATCGCGCAGCTCCTTCTTCGTCACGCCTTGATTATAGCGAACAAGGAACGGCGAGCAATCCGACGAGGAGAGTTGCGGCATCGCATGCCGGATCCGACGGGGAGTGTTCCTGCCGCACCGTCGCACCGGCTGGACACGGCCATGCGTTTAGAGACAGCGCAAACGGGCAGGCATATCGTGTTGACCGGAAGGGCGCTTGTTCAGCGTAATGGGCTAACTGGCTCCCCGGCCCTGCTATTTCCTGAACCGCGAGTGGGGCACGACGCATACCCCCTCTACGAGGCCATGGAAGGCCACAGAACGCGGTACTTCGATGGCCCTCCGGTCGAGGAGGGACTTCCGACGCGTCCCAATCCGATCGACGGAGCCGAACGACTTGATCGGGCACTTAGCGAGAGCGGTCTCCGGACTCTCGCAGCCTTCGCGGCCCGGATCGGCGTGAGCACCGCGCGCGTCTCTCAGGTGCTCGCGCTCCTGCGGCTACCGGAGTCGGTAAAGGACCATGTGCGGCGGCTTGGACCTGTCGTCGGGAGGTCGAGCATCTCGGAGCGAGACTTACGACCCATTGCGGCCCTGAGAACGGCGCCTGCACAGAGCCGCGCGTTCCGCGCGCTACTGCGGCGCAAGGCTCGTCGCGTCGCATGCCGGAATGGTAGGACTTGGTAGTGCAGAAAAGCGCGTTCGGTCACAACCAAGCGCGGATCGCTCTTTACCTCGGATGCCCACCACGTCTAATGCTACGAGGTATGCGCGTGAGTCTATGGGTAGGCATTGGCATCCACGGGTTCATCCCGCTCATCTTGGCGCCCTACCGGTCGGCGACGATTCAGGACAGCGCTGCTGTTGAGGTCTTGGACGTCTTGAAGGAGGCGGAGCGCGTCGCGAACACGATCGAGGGGGACTACCAACGATCGCAAGTCTTGCGCTGCATCGCCAGCGCACGCGGCAGTGCACGCGACGCCAAGGGCGCACTCGAGATCGTCCGCAAGATCTCCTACGAGTACGAGCGACTGCTGGCGTATTCCGATGTCGCCAGGGTGCAGGGACAGGCGGGTGATCTCGCCGCGGCGAGGGAGACTGTCGCCGAGGGACTCACTGCATGCGGAGAAGCCTCGTCCGATTTCAAGAACCCTAATGCCTACGCGCACATCGTGGCGGCCCTCGCATCCATCGGTGACGCCGCCGACGCTGTGAAGCGGCTCGGTCACATCCGAGACAGGATGGACTATGTGATGGTCGTAAAGGAGATCGCCCTCGCCTATCTGAGGTCCGACAAGCTCGACAAGGCGGCGGAGTTGCTGGGGACGATTGACAAGCGGGATCTCGACTATGAGATTCGCGAAACTGCCACCATGGCAGCGAAACAGGTTGATCCCATCCGCGCCCTTCGGCTCGCGCAGAAGATCGAAGACGACTACATGCGGGGCATCACGACGGACACGATCGCGCAGGAACTCTGCGGCCGTGGGATGATCGCGGACGCGATCTCTGCCGCGCAAGCCATAAACGAGCCGCGTGCCAAGGCCGCGGCCCTGGTATCGCTGGCATCGGCGCTCCTTGAAAAGGACCTCGATCGTGCTCGAGGGCTCCTCGGTCAGGCGGAAGGGGCGACCCCAGGAATCTCGGAGCCGTGGGCCAAGATGCGGACGTGCGCAGAACTGGCGGATGCGTGGGCGAAGGCTGGTCGATTGGACACGGCGTCGCGGTTCGCGGAAGCCTCTGAGAAGGCGCGACTGAGCATCGAGGACGAGAGTTATCGGGACTTCGCAACTCCAGCATCGGCGGGCGCCCACGCCGCCGCGGGCAAGATCGCAGCGGCGATCCAGATTGCCGAGAGTTCCAAATCGAGCCGGGGTTGGGCCTTGGAGGCCATTGCCCTGGCCCAAATTGACGCTGCCGACAACGAGGGCGCGCTCAAGACGATGGAATTGTGCTCCGCGCCACTTCATCGGGCGCGCGTTCTGCTCGAGATGTCGAATCATGCGAAGGTGCGCGAAGAGGCGCGAAGGCTGCGACGCGCGGCCTACGCGGCTCTGGAGGCCGAGGACACGAGCCCGCAGTATCCGAGCGATTACTTCGACGGCGATCCGAGGCGGGTCCTTCTGCGGAGCATCATGCAGGCGCAGGGACGTGCGGGCGACATCGACGATGCGTTGACGACGGGGGAGAAGATACGCAAGGACATGGGCGACTACACAGGCGGGTTCATCCTCGGCCACCTTGCTACGCTGCAGATCGATGCGGGTGCGCTGAAAGATCCCCTGCCGTGGATTCGCAGGATCGCTTCTCCGCTCGCCAAGTCGCTCGTGCTGACCGCGGCAGCCGAAGCGGGCATCAGGAAGCACCGCCGCTGAACGGGCTGACTTTACTGGTGCCCTCGATGCACGTCTGTACAGGGTGCGGAGTGCGGGAACTAGCGTGGGTTGGACTCGATGCGTGGCGGGCTTCCTGCTGCTTTTCGCATTGACCGGACCCGGGGCAACCGGAGCCGGTCTTGAGCCACCCATTACCATGCGCATCTACGACATCCGTCCCCGACTGTGGCAACTACATGGGCCGGAGTGTCCCTGTTGCTTCACCGAAGAGCGCATCCTGCGTCTCGTCGGTCAGACCCGTGCAGCCAATGCTCCCAGATCCAGGGGGGAGGCATTCATCGCTCGCGGATTACTGATCGTGACGGATGCCCAAGACGTGCACGAGAATCTTGCGCGCGCTCTTGAGGACCTTCGAAGGTAGGCTGCGTCACCTACCCGCGTTCAAGGACGGCGCGCACGTTGCGGCCCCGTTCCGCACGCGTGCTTCCCACCATGCGTTCCACGCGGCGGCGTCGGCGCCAAAGTCCCTTCCTGTCCGCCGATTGAGATAGCGACCAATTGGTTCCCTATCGTTCGACGCGTGCAGCGCATCGATCAAGCTGCGCATGAGCGCGAAATCCGGGAACTGGTCAAGGGCTAAGGATGCAGCGTCACCTACGCTCTCACCAATGGGGGAATTTCCTGTCGCACGGCAGCTGAGCAGTCCGACCAGCGAGTCGACAGCGCGAGAGTCGCTCGCCTTTCCGAGAAGTCTGACCGCCACAATCCGTGGATCGGGCGGAAGAGAGCGGTCCAGCGCGACATCGAGAATCGGGCGTATTGCGGCTCCCCCCAACTCGAGAAGGCGGCCGTAACTTAACGAAGGGTCCCTGGCGCGCATGGTCGGTGACGCCTCGTACACGACGAACGACTCCAGTTCAAGCCTGGCAATGAGCGAGCTGATCTCACAGCGCGTCCTGATCTCTTGGAGTCTGCGGTGCCGTCTGACGACATCGTCGGGAATCGCCATCGCGACATTACAGATCAGGTCGTGCGCGCGCGCGGCTACCTCTGCGTCCGTCGAGTCGAGCGCGGCCAGCAGCGGCACCAAGGCGGTGTCGCCAAGCCTCGCCAGTGCAGCTGTCGCATCGACCCGCGCGTCCATGTCGTCGGACGAAAGCCGCTCAATGAGCCGCAGCGGATCCTGCACCAGCAGGCATAGGAGCATCGCTGTCATTATCAGTCTGGACGGTCGGCTGCAACGAATCTCCTCATGGACCGTCACCGGCTTGCAGTTCGATACTTGGCCTACCCGGCGCGGCCGCCCCATGCGGTTGTAGGCACGCTGCGTGGGCTACTCGCGTTCAAGCATCGCGCGGACATTCATCGAGTTGACTGTCGCTTGCATCGAGAGGAGCTTGAATCCAGTGCAATGTACGAAGACCTCGAGCGGCGGTGCGTCGCGCCGAATTCCTGGGATGTGGAACTTGCCTGCACCGTCGGTCATCACCCCCGTCCGCAGGCCCTTCACGATAACCTTTGCTCCGTCGATCGGCGCCCCCGCGGTGTCCACGACAACCCCTGCAATTCGTCCAGTGTCATCGACAGGCTGCAGTTGCGCCTCGCAGTTGGACTGCTCCACGGGCACTATGACCGTCTTCTCAGCGTAGCCACGACTGAACAGGTCGATCTTCAGGTTCCTCGCGTAGGGAGGCACGGGCCTCAAGAGGATTCCTCCATCCGTCTGCTCCTCCCCGCAACCGAGCCACAATCCATGCTGCGAGCCATCGCTGGGCTCAACAGGGTCGTTCGTCCAGAAGTTTGCGAAGACGTGCGTCAGCGACTCGCCACTCGGACCCTTTACCCGCAGTCGGAACTCCCCCAAGGCTGCGTGTGGGACGATCGCACCGAGATCGGCGATCTCACCTCGCTTCACACGGACAGTTGTCTCCCACGCGCTGCTGGCCGGGTCTGATACGACAACACGCTTGACGCCCTCTGTAACGGGGACGGCCACCCACTCACATGAGGTATCGCCGGGGCCGAATTCGACGATCGTCGTCGCGTGCCGCGGATCGGGCTCAATGGCAGCCGAAGGAGAGAAGCCGGGCTCAAGAACGTGCACATTCGCCACCAAGCGCCTTCCAACCGCAGCCTGTCGCTCCAGACGACCGCGAATTGCACCGTAGGTATCGATGATCGAGAGGTGTTGCAGCAGCAGATCGATCCCCTTCTGCCGGCCACTTCGCTGATGTTCCCGCGATACGCGAGTGGCGACGTCGATCAGGCGAACGTTGAGATCATTCGTAGCGCCTGGCGAGACAACGGCGAAGTCGCTCTCGCCGAATCGCCCCCCGATCGGATCTTCCAAGCGCGCCACGAACAGCCAGCGCGCATCGTGGTCGACCGCCAGCTCAAGCAGGTCATCGGCCACTCTTCGCTGGAACGGGCCTGGCCGGGGCCGCCTCGTCCACAACGGCTCGACCCGGTCCAGGTCCCACAAGGCAGCGACTTGAATGCGTTCCAACAGCGGACCGACCTTCATGCCGCTGGGTACATTCCCGACGCGGACGCGAATCGTCGAAACAGACATCGCCGCTTCTAGTATGACCGGTCCTGGCTCGGCGCGGCAAGTGACTGGCGTCACGCCAACGCTGGCCCCACCCATCCCACGGTGCTACTGTGTCCGCCATGGCAGAGGCGGACAACGCCGCGGAGGCTCGGCGCCGCGCCGCTGAACTGCTCAGCCGCGCTGACGAGGAGCAGAAACGCCGGATCGATCCGGCGCCGACCTACCAGCGCGCGATCGACGAGTATCAGGAAGCGCTGCGACTCAGTCCAGACGACGCCGACGCGCGCCGGGGAATCGCCGACGCGCACATCAAGCGGGCTGCAGCGGAGGCTGCGCTGCATCGTGACAACATCAAGGAGTGGGACGCCGCGATCGCTGCCCTCGATGACCTGATTCGACGCGAGCCCAAGAACGCCGACGCCCACCTTGATCGCTCGCACGCGTGGGCCATGCGGGGTCTCTGGGAGCGCGAGCATCGCAACGCTCCCGGCCCGAGCTGCCTCCGAGGGATCGAGGATGCCGAAGCGGTGCTCCGGCTTGATCCGGGCAACGGATCGGCGCTCGCCCACCGCGCCTACGCACGCTTCATCGTGGCGGAGAGCCGGGTGCTGACGCCGGACGACGTCCTTCCTGAGTTCCAGCGCGTCTTCTCCGATTACAATGCGGCGATCGAGCATGGTTATCGCGCCTACGACGTCTACTTCAATCGCGCGATGGCGCACCGCGCGCACGCGGTCGCGCTGGAGGTGCGCGGCCAAGACCCCTTGGTCGCCTATGGCCAGGCCATCGCCGACTTCACGGAGGCGATCCGACTCGACCCGGAGCGCCCGCCCGCGTACGGCGAGAGAGCGAACATCCATCAGTTCAAGGGCAAGTATTTGCTGAAGACCGGCCGCGATGGTCTGCCGGACTTGGAGGAGGCAATCCGCGACCTTGGCGAGAACATCGCGCGCTCCGCCGGCGATCCGGTCGCGCACGTCTCACGCGCGCATGCGCGCGTCCACGCTGCGACGCTGAGGATGGGTCATGGACAGAACCCGATGCCGGACCTCCTGAAAGCGCTCAGCGATTGCGGCGAGGCGATATCCCTCGATTCGGATTTCATCATGGCCTATGAAGTCCGAGCGCGGATCTTCCTCACGAAGGGGCAGTTCGAGCACCTGACGGGCGGAGACGCGCGGCCGACTCTTCGCCTGGCGTTGAAAGACGCGCGACATGCGGAGGCAAGGGGCTCGACATCGGGACTCCTGTACCTCGCGATGGGTGAGATTCACGAGGCGTTCGGCGAGGCGAAGGAGGCCGCCCGAGCGTACCAACTGGCTGTCAAGCACGGCACGTTCGCACTGGAGGCGCTGCAAGCGTTGAAGGAGAAGATCAGGCGGATGCTGGAGTTCGGCAACGGATAGCGGCCACGGTATCTGAGGGCCAACAAGAGGCTTGGTCTACGTAGAGGAAGGACAGCCTGCCGGATTGCGTCGCGGTCCGGCTTCCCCGCTCATCCCGCGCGTGATGGAACGCACATCGGGGTGTCCAACACGATAACGGATCGTAGAGGCAAGTCCATGGAGCCCGTGGCATGCGGCGGCGATGGCGAAATCCAGTCCTCAGCGAGGATTGCCAAGCGGTCCAAGGGGAAATGGGGCGTCCCAGCGGAAGTGATCCTGGTGCCCGCCCAGGCGCTCCCGCGAAACCCTCACAATCCGTTCGACCATCTGTCCGCCGAGGAGCGCTACAGCCGCTTTATTCAGTTGCTCGGGCGAATTCACGGACGACTCGTAGCGGAGCGCGATCAAAGCGGCCAGCAGCCCGTCCTCCCATCGACGCCAGACGGCGCCACATAGGCCAAGGCGACGTGGTTCAGTGGAATAGCAGGTCCGGTATGTCGCTGCGTCGCGAGCGAAAACGCTCGCATCCCATTGAACCTCAACGGCAATCGTTACCCATGCCGCATGGGGTTGGCTCCCCGGACCTGCTATTTCCTGAACCGCGCGTTGGGCATGACGCGTACCCCATCTACGAGGCTGCAGAAGGCCACAGAACGCGGTACTTCGACGGCCCTCCGGTCGAGGAGGGACCTCTGACGCGTCCCAATCCGATCGCGCAAGCAGAGCGACTCGACCGTGCATTTCGCGAGAGTGGTGTTCGGACCCTCGCAGCCTTCGCCGACCGGGTCGGCGTGAGCGCTGCGCGCGTTTCTCAGATGCTCGCCCTCCTCCGGCTACCGGACTCGGTAAGGGACCAACTCCGACGGCTCGGTCCCGTCGTAGGGAGGACGGGCATTTCGGAACGAGACTTGCGACCCATCGCGAACTTGAGAACCGCGCTCGCGCAGAGCCGTGCGTTTCGCGCACTACTGCGGCGCAAGGCTCGCACCGCGAAATGGTAGGACGTGGTAGTGCGGAAAGCGGGTTTGAGCACTACCATTCAGCCATCGGCAGGCAGTACGGCTTGCGACGCTGGATCAATACCCGTCGTCCTCGTCGCCGAAATCGCAGCGTGACAAGTACCTCCGCTCGATACGTGCGTGGCGAGGGCCCTCGTAGCTGACGACGTGCGTGTCCAGCGTTTTCACGACCGTCTCAAGCAGGATGTCCCACGGCATATCCTTCACGTCGAGCGTGAGCCGTCCGGCGACGCCGCGCGGCAGGTCGATCCTCACCTGCGCCTGCTTGGCGATGTGGGCGACAACGTAGGCCAAGTCCGCGTCATGAACTGCGAGCGTCAGTCGTGCCGCAGTACGCGCGCGTTCCAAGTCGGCTCGCAGTGCGTTCACTTGGGTCGTAAGTGCTTCCACCCTTCGCTCAAGCGCTGTGCCCCCGCAACCGGCTATCAGCAGAGCACTTACCGTCAGCGAGAAACGCATGGTAGTCCACCTCACCAACCTCAAGACGATGGCGGGGCACAGTAATCCTCCGTGCATCTACGATTCCGAGTGGCGTTCCAGAGGCACTATCCCTCTCGCGCTATTGCTCGATGAGCTCGCTCATCGAGCGATTGATGCGCCCGATCCATGAGCTTCGCGTTGTACGCGAGCAAGCTCGCGGCCGCGCTGTTCGGGGCGCCCTCGCCGACCGCCGCGCGCGGCCGGCGCTTCAGGCCGGGTCGTGCGGGCGGCGAGGAGTCGGTCGCAACCGCCTCGATGCTCTCGTGGGGAGGATTCCCACCAGCTCATCGCACCGTAGCGCAGGTCTGGCGCATGTCCTAATGCGGGACACTGGGACACACGGGGACATGATTGTGACTTGACGCGCCCACAGGTTGGGTTATGCTCTCCGTGAACCCGTGGTGCACGCAAGGTGCGTTGCGGTACTGGGGAGGGACACCTCGCACGGAGACGGTCTGCCCGCACACCGAATGAAGCTGAAGCACCTCGCCGGTCATTGGAACAGAAGCTTGCCCTCGCGACGATATTTGCCTTGGCTGCCGTTTGCTGCGCTCATCATGCTGGCGCTGGCCTGCAAGCCGAAAGCAGGCCCGCCGGCCCCCGCACCCACGTCACCCCCCGTTGCCGTCGACGGCCCTCTGCAAGACTCTGGAATCCACGACGCCGCGGCGGATGGCAAGTTGGAAGCCGTCAAACAGATCCTCCGCAAGGACGCACGCCAGGTCAACGCGCGCGACAGTGTCGGCGCCACACCGCTGCACTGGGCGGCGGCCGAAGGGCATCCGGAGGTCGTCACGCTACTCCTCGCGAGCGGTGCCGACGTCAATGCCCAGGCGACCAACGGCGTCACGCCCCTCAAATCCGCCGCGCACCGCGGCCAGGTCGATACCGCGACGCTCCTCCTCGCCCACGGAGCGGACGTCGATCTCACCGACAAGGAAGGCCAAACGTCGCTCCATAACGCCGCGTTCCGCGGCCACCTCGCCGTCGTCCGTCTCCTCGTCGCGCACAAGGCGAATGTCAACGCAAGAGACCTCCGCAAGTCTACCCCGCTGCACTCGGCCGCCGCAGGAGGAAACTTGGGCGTCGTCGATCTCCTTCTCGGCAGCCGGGCCGACGTCAACGCCGTCGATCAGTCGGGACTCACGCCGCTCCAGGTGGCGGAACGCGAGCGACAGGTGGACGTGGCCGCACTCCTGCGACAGCGCGCCGCGGGAGGGGCCGCCCCCCTCCGCACGCGGGAGCTGACCGAGAAGGATCGGCAGACGCTCCTCGTGCATCTCCCGGGCGCCGAAAAAGTGGCGCCGGTGGCCGACGAGGTGCTCGAGGCGGCCGCCGCCATGTCCCGCGCGGCCGACGGAATGTCCAAGACCTCCCGGCCGAGCCCCGACCGTGCGCTTATTGCCCTGGGCGCCGCGCTCGTCAAGACCGTTGACGCGTGCCACCGGCTCGTCCCGCTCATCCAGGAACGGTCGACCCCACCGCTGGGCAGCCTCCTCAATCCGACCCCGGCTGAGCGGCGCCAGTGGCAGGCGTACTTCCGCAACCAGCAGGCGTACTGGGACGCACTCGACAAGATCGCGCGCGGCGGCACGCGCCTCACGACGCTGGACCCGATCGGCTCCGCTGGCCCTCCCGCGGACGCCGGCCCGCTCGTCCGCGACGGCGGCCGCGAGCTGGTCGCCACAGGCGAGAGCTTCGGGCTGGCCCCCAACCTGTTCGTGCTCGGACACGCGATCGACGACCTCCGGCGCGCGATGCTCCGTCAGGACTGGAACGCGTGCGCCCAGACGGCCAAACTCACCGCCCAACTCACGGATCTCCTCGGCACGAACCTCGCGTTCATTCGCGGGATTCTCTGCCAGTCGGGAGCCGCGAAGCTCGTCGCGCTCGCGCTCTCCACGCTGGGCGCGAGCAACCCCCCGGCGACGCGCGACCTGGAAGGAGCGCTGGAGCTCTTTCGAAGAAGTCTCGTCGAACAGGCGCACTGCGGCCGGAGACAGCACGACACCGCCCGCGACCTCGTGACTCCCGCTGGCGACCCGGAGCTGGCCCGCCTCGTCGGTCAGGTTCAGGGAAGCGCCCCCGTCCTGCTCGTGAGGCTCAATCGCTACGACTCGCCGATCGCGCGCGTCGCCGAAGCTCGTGAGGCGCTGCGTGACACGCACAAGGGCACGACGTCCGCCATGAAGGCAGCCGGTGCTCTCCTCCGGACGTCTGGAGAGTGGCCCACCCTCGTGGCCACGGGCGAGGCGCTGGAGCGCGCTGCGGAGTCGCTCGACTCCGGCAGCGGGGCCGCGGCCACCAGGGTGCTGGAGGACGCGGGAAGGAACCTGGTGATGGCGGAAAGGACGATGGTCCTTGAGCGCCTGCTGACGGAACTCTTCGAGAAGAAATGACGCGCAAGATGACGTGGATCTGGCTGTTGCTCCTCTGCGAGCCGCTGCGCGCGCAGACGGTCCCGGCCGACGATCTCAGGCGCGTCACGGACGACCTGGCGAAGGCGGCATCCCTCGTGCGCGCGGACGATTCGGAACTCAAACTGCAGGTGCAGCAGGCGCGGGAGCAGCTCCGCGAGTTCCCGTCCAAGGGGTATCTCATCCGCGCTGAAGCGACGGTGACAACCGTCTACGAGAACGCGAATGACCGCGCCACCGCATTGAAGCACCTCAAATATGCGATTGAGCTGTCCGAGCGCCTGGAGTCTTCAAGAGAGGAGGATGATCTCGCGGGGGAGTTCGAGTTCACCGGACACCTCGTTTCGTTGCTGATCCACTTCGACCAGTACCCGGACGCGTACCGTATCGCCCGCAGCGTTCGCAAGCTCGCGGACGCGAACAGCCTGGGCACGAACCGCCTCCTCATCCAGCTGACGGACTACGCAAGGGAGGCGATCCTCGACGACAGTTATCAGCGCGCGGACGCCTATGAACGCGCCATCGACATCCTGGCGCAGGGAGATGCGAAGATCACGGTGGAGCTGCGGAGGGCCACCGCGCGTGCGGACCATCACCTGGCCCTGGGAGAATATGGGACGGCGCTGACGTACGCCGTCGAAGCGCACAAGAAACTGGAGATTCTCCCCGGTGCGAAAAAGTGGAGCCATGCGCTGATTGTCCTCGGTCTGCGCGCAAAGATCCATCTGATGCTCGGCCAGCGCGACGAAGCGCTGAAGGTGATGGAGCAGGGCGAATCACTCGCCCCGGACATCCTGGCGGAGGACAAGCGCACGCCGGACGAGTTTCCGGTCGGCCACTGGTGGGCGGCGAAGTTTCACCTGACCCACGCGCAGGTGCACGTCGAGCGTGGGAACTTCCCCGCCGCCGAGAAGGCCCTTGACCTGGCGGACTCGGTCGCCCGACACCCGCTCCTGACGGGACTCAGCGAGTACATGGGCATCCCACGGGTGCGCACGCAAATCGCGCACCTGAAGAACCCCGGAGATGCGAAGAAAGCGCGGGAGGCGCTCGCGAAGGGGAGCGATCCGGTCGGAACGCTGATCCTCGACCTCGTACAGCAGCTCATCGCGAAGGAACTGACGACCCGGCAGCTGGACGAATTCGTAGCGATGGCTCAGAAGCTCATCGTTCTCGCCTCGCGCGAGGACAAGATCCAGCTGTACGTCAAGCTGGCGCACGCCTGCGAGAAGAGCGGCGACACGGAGAGGGCGATCAAGTACTTCGCCACGGCCATCCAATCGATCGAAGAGAGTCGAGTCCAATCCAAGGACAGCGAGGCCATTCCCGGCCTCTTATCCCGCCACGTCGATGTCTACGCCTCGATGGTCGCTGCCCTGTACCGCTACAAGAGACCGCGGCATGAGGAGGCCCTCGCCTATGCCGAGGCGGCTCGCGCCAGGCAGTTCTCGGACCGGTACGGCCCGGTGATGATGGATGCCTACGCCGATGCGGCCACTCTGGACCCGGACGTCAGAGCGCGAGAGAAGCGGCTGCGCGCGGCCGCCCAATCGACCGGCTTCTCGCCGGACGAAGCGGGCTCCCCGGCGATCCTCCGTGAGCGCAGCAACGACGCGATCGCGGCGTACGCGAAGTTCATCGAGGAGGCGCGAAAGAAACATCCGAAGTATGCGGATCTGGCGTTCCCGCGCCCCCTGCAGCTCAAGGAAGTGGAGGCGCTTCCGAACCGCTTCATCGTCTCGTACATGGTCACCGAGTACGCCGTCTTCTGGTGGGTGATCACCGAGCGGAAGCTGCTCGCCGCCGGCCGATCGTGGATTGTCCGGACCGAGCTGCGCAGGCAGGTCACGGAATTCGTCCGGCACTACATCGACATGCACTATCCGGATCTCTTCAATGCGCTCGTCCGTGAGCCGTTCGGCCGGATCGCGGAAGAAGCAGCCAAGGCGAAGCTCGATCCGCCCCGGGTCATTGTCATCCCGGACGACGTCCTGCACGCGATGCCGTGGGAGGCGCTCCGCGGAGTCGCGACGAAGAGTCTCGGGGACGCCTTCGTTATCTCCTACGCACCGTCGCTCACTGTCCTGCAGCAGGCCGTGACCGCGCCGGCGCCACCCGGGGCCAGGAAGGCGCTCCTGATCGGGAACACCCAGGAGCAGCCGACCGCTGTGCCAGGACTCCCCAAGCCGTTTCTGGTCCTCCGTCGGGAGGCGTTCGATCAGGCGACCGGCGCTCTGAAAGGCCTCGGCTTCGAGACCGATGTCATGCAGGGCGCCGACGCGACCGTCAAGTCACTGCTTTCCCGCGACTTGAAGTCCTACTCGATCGTGCACTTCGACACGCACGGGTTCGCCGAGAGAACCGACCCGCCGCCCAGCCTGCTGTTGAGACCCACGGACGATTCGCCGTTCGGTCTCTTCACGATGGATGACGTGCGCAAGTTGAAGCTGAAGGCCAGGCTGGTTACGCTCTCCGCGTGCCAGACCGCGCTCGACCGGGTCGACAGCGCGTCGCCCATGCCGGGCGAGGGGATCGAAGCGTTCGCCCGTCTCTTCATGCTCGCCGGAGCCAAGTCGGTCCTCGCCACGCTGTGGAACGTGCCTGAGCACTCGGCCGGCGTGCTCGTAGAGCGCTTCTATCAGGAAATGCAGCCGGGGAAGGCACCGGACATGGCCACGGCGCTGTTCCGTGCCAAGGCGCATGTTCGCGAACGGCTCGCATCGTGCGACTATTGGGCCGGGTTCATCCTGATAGGGGACCCCCGTGAGTGATTAACAGAGACCAACGGAATGGAGCATGCAATGAGGAATCATCTGGCGTTCTGCGGCATCACCGTGTGGCTCGTGGCGGGATGCGGACCCGGCCAGGGATCCGGGCCCGCCGGTTCCACACAATCCCCGCCGGAGGAAGTTCAGACGTGTACGGAGTTTTTTGCCGGACGGACGACCGAGGGCCCAGGAACGAAGGGCACGCTTCAGACGGAGTGCCTCTGGAAGATGAAGACACTGCGCGTTCGTTTCCTCGAGGGTGAGACGGCCGTGCGCGCCAAGGTGCAGAAGATCGCGCACGAATGGAGCAACCACTGCAGTATCAAGTTCGTGTTCGTCGACGACGCCGACGCCGAGATTCGCATCGCGTTCAAGAAAGGGAAGGGATCCTGGTCCTACGTCGGGAAGTGCCAGCACGACGTTCCCAGGAACGAACCGACGATGAACTTCGGCTGGCTCACGCCGTCGACATCAGACACCGAGTATCGCCGCGTCGTCCTGCACGAATTCGGACACGCCCTCGGGCTCGTTCACGAGCATCAGAATCCGAAGAGCAACCCCATCAAGTGGAACAAAGAGGCCGTCTACCAGTACTACAAGCGCACCGAAAACTGGGACAAGGCACAGGTCGACAAGAACATCTTCAAGAAGTACGAGACCAACTCGACCTCCAGCGAGTACGACTCGAAGTCGATCATGCACTATGCGATCCCCCAGGAGCTCACAACCGACGGGTACTCGGTCGGATGGAACACGGAGCTTTCCGAGATCGACAAGAAGTTCATCCGGACGACCTATCCGTGAGGACGACGACCATGAAACTCGCTCTGCTGCTCGGCGCGGCGCTCGTTGCTGGATGCGCCAACTCGACCGACCGACAAGCGCCCGCCACCGCGCGCGGAAGCCTCGCCGAGCTGGACGGCCCGACGGGATCGGCGGTCGGGTGCGCCAAGTGCAGCTGCAAGCTGGGGCACTGCAGCGCCGGCATCCCGGCCCATCTCTCGTGCGCTTCCGTCAGTCCCACCGAGCGGCAGCGCATCAAGGATCGCCGCACGCTTTCCGAGAAAGCGATCAAGGATGCACTTGACCACAAGCCGGCGTACGACGAGTGCAATCACCTCGTGCAGGCGATCGCCGGCGCCCACGGCTACGATTCATTCAAGGGGAAGAAGGCCGACCAGATCGTGGAGTTCCTCTCCAACGAGGACCAGATCGAAGCGCGGCTCCAGGAGGGGTGGCGCTTCGTCAGCCGCGACTCGACGGAGGAGCGCCTCACCATGATGGGCATCGACGAGGCGCAGCAGTACGCGAGTGTCGGCCGGCTGGTGCTGGCGATCGTTCACAGCAGGATGCGCAATGAGGCCCGGCCGCCGGGGACCGGCAAGTTCGAGAACGGTCACGTGACGGTGATGGCGCCGGCGCCCGAAGGAACGACGCGCACCGGCTGGAGGGAGGTCGAGTTCATCAATGCCGGCTCCAACTCGGGGGCGCAAGCGCGACGGATGAAAGGCAACGTGGTCTTCAACCGGTGGGAGTACGACATCGTCACGTTCTGGGTGCGGGACCGCCCATGATCCGGATCGGGGCACCGCTGCTCTGCCTGGCCGTCGCCTCCTGCGCGGCTCCCGCGCCCACGCTCGGCGACGCTCGCGCCCATGCGTACGAAGGCGACCGCGCCGCCGCTCTCCGCGCGGTAGAGCAGGTGATCCTCGTCGGACCTTCCGCGGAAGCGTACCGGCTTCGCGGACGGCTCCGCCTCGTCGAAGGTCGCGCGCGGGGGGCCCTGGAGGACGCGCGTCGCGCGCTGGCGCTCG
>Ga0187893_10008660_pt1 | contig 15942 bp, 10 predicted proteins | sample MA1701074metaG_FD_139574 | JGI IMG/M metagenome (GOLD analysis project Ga0187893, IMG submission 139574) | White microbial mat communities from a basaltic lava cave in the Kipuka Kanohina Cave System on the Island of Hawaii, USA - MA170107-4 metaG ... | reverse complement strand
CCAAGCCGACAAAGCGCGCTTCCTGAACATTGCCGAAGGTTCTCTGGAAGAATGCCGCTACTATCTGATCCTGGCAGCCGACCTTGGTTAAGGCGATCCTGGCCATCTTGCAGACCTGTTAGATCAGACCAGCAAGCTGCTACACGCTTACGCCGCAGCGATTCTGTCTTCCGACTCCTGACTCCTGCCTTCTATATCCCGAAAGGATATCAAGGGCGGAGCCCTTGCCTAGTTAAGAACCACTTCCCGCCCCGCCGGAGAGCTCCTCGCGGATGTGATCGACCACTTCGCTCTCTACGTCCGACATCTTGCGTCCCAACCCGAAAAAGCCGCCGGAGGATGCCGCCACTCGCAGGCATTTCTCCACCAGCTCCTGCCGCAGCGAGGCGCCTTCCTCTTCTGGCATTGTGGCCAGAATCGATCTCAAAACGCCGAGCGTTCCGGAAAAGAATTCATCGGTAGGGCAATATCGGAGCCACTGATGCAGCCGCTCGTAGGCGATGGAATCCTGTTTCACGCCACGTTCCACCGCCTCCGCCAGAATCGTCGCGCGTTCCTGTTTGGTGACATTCCCTTCCGCCCAGGCCACCCGCAACAGAGGCGCCAGATGAGCCAGGCTTACGGTTTCGGCGTCGAATCCCAATCGCTGGAGTCCCTGCAAAATCTCCTCATCGGAGATGCCGGCTGCTCCACTCATCTCCTGGCGCTCTTTTTCAAGCCGCGCTTGCTCGCGCATTTTCGCGAGCAGGCGTTGCTCCTCCTGCATGAAGTATTCTTCCTCGTGTGAGAGCCGGTCTTCAGGTTGATTTGTCATGATGCCTCCTTAGGATTTTGCGAAAGCGGCAGGTCGCCCTTGGTGGATAGCCGGACATCGAGATGCGAGCCCGTGACCAGCTCGAAGGTTGCCGAGGCCAATTGCACTTTCTGATCGGTCTTATCGACTTCTTCGAGAATCCGCGTAAAAAGATAATTCTTTGTCCAGCGCCGCTTGCGGTAGTTCACCACGTAGCGGACCGTGAATTCAATCCAGTTATCGGTGGCGCGCAGGGTTACCATCGGTTCCACGTTGGCGTCCTCGACACGGTACTGGCGGACCATCGCTTTCCAGGAATCGACGACTTCGTCCGCGTATTCGCTGAGCACCTCGTTGACCACCTTGTGAAGAATCTCGCGCGCCAGTTTCCAATCCGAGCCGTATCGTACCGGAAGCGTGATCTCATCCCAAAGAAAAGGGAAATCCCCGGAGTAATTGTACACGGGCTCCTTGAACACAAAGCTGTTGGCCACGCGCACAATCCGGCCGGTATAGAGGTCGGCGGCCACCCACTCGCCCATCTCCATGATGGTCGTTCGCAGAATTGAGACGTCGATTACGTCGCCCTTAATGCCGCCAAGTTGCACCCGGTCTCCGGGCGAATAGAACCCGCCGATAGAAATCGCGATCCATCCGGCCACGCTGGCGATCACCTCCTGCAGCGCGAAAGCGATGCCGGCGCCCGCAACGCCGAACGCCACAGTCAGCCCGCTCAGCCGGTCGCTGAAGACGGCCATGAACGCGAGTGCGGAAACGAGGTAACTGAGAAACGTAAGGATCTTACGCACCCGGTAGCGCGCGTCGACGTCCTCGATATTAAGCGAGACCGCCTTCTTGAGCAGTCTGGCTATGATCAGGATCACGGCTACCGCAAATGCCGCCGTGGCGAAGCGAATCGAAGCGGGGCTGACCAGAATTTTTTCCAGCGAGTCGAACATGTTCTTTACAAGATAACATTGGTTCCGAGCCGGCGGTAAAACCCGTTACAATGACCGGATAGTAACGCGCATGTTGCAGAAATCGATTTTGCCTCTCCTGTTGCTGCTGCTGGCTCCGCTGAAGGGCGCCGAATCGGAGGAAGCCGTCCGATGGTGGTCGCACATCGTCTTTCTGGCCGGCGACAAGCTTGCGGGCCGCGAAACCGGCTCGGAAGGCCACCGCACCGCGGCGCGCTACGTTTCGCAGGAGTTCGAGCGCGCCGGACTTGCTCCGGCGGGTACCTCCGGCTACCTGCAACCGATTCCGTTCCACACCCGGAAGCTCGAGGAATCCGACTCCAGTCTGGAACTCTTCGATGGCAAACAATGGCGCAAGCTCGAACTCGGCGAGGATGCCTATTTCAGCGCCCGCGACAATGTAGGCGGCGATTGGGAGGCTCCGCTGCTGTTCTCCGGCTACGGCTTCGCGATTCCCCAGCGCCAGTTCGATGAATTCGCTGGGCTCGATGTGCGCGGCAAGATCGTTCTCTACCTCACCGGCGGTCCCAAAGGTTTCCCCGGACCGCTGATGGCAACCGCACAGCGGGAGCGTTGGAAGCGCCTAAAGGAAGCGGGAGCGGTTGGTCTGGCTTCGATTCCCAATCCCAAGTCCGCCGATATTCCGTGGGCCCGCGCCAGGCTGTCTCGTTTCATGCCTTCGATGCAACTGGCCGAAATGCCGTCCGAAGGCCCCCCATTCTCGCTCAACGTTAACCCCGCGCGAGCCGATCTGTTCCTGTCCGGCTCCTCTCACACGCTGGAGCAGATCCTTCAGCAGGCCGAAACGGGAAAGCCGCTGCCCAAGTTCGAAACCGGCACAAAGCTACGGGCCAGGGTGCGGCTGAGCACGGGAAAAGTGGAATCGGAGAACGTCGCGGGCATCAAACACGGCGCCGATCCGATCTTGAAGAACCAGTACGTTGTCTTAACCGCCCATCTCGACCATGTCGGCACCGGCCGTCCGATTCGCGAGGATAGTATATACAACGGCGCAATGGATAACGCATCCGGTATTTCCACGCTGATCGAGGTGGCGCGCATGCTCAAGGACACGCCGCTGGCGCGCGGTGTGCTGTTCGTCGCCGTGACTGGAGAAGAGAAAGGGCTGCTTGGCTCGAAATATTTCGCTCAGATCCCGACCGTGCCGCGCCAGGCGATCGTGGCCAATCTCAACTTCGACATGTTTCTGCCGCTGTATCCTTTTAAGCTGCTTACGGTGATCGGGCTGGAGGAATCGAGTCTGGGAGACGTGGCGCGGGAAGTGGCCGCGGCGCGCGATATTCCGGTTCAAAGCGATCCCGAGCCGCAGCGGAACTCCTTCGTTCGAAGCGATCAATACAGCTTCGTCCGTCAAGGCATTCCAGCCATCGCTTTCAAAGTTGGCTACCGTCCGGGAACGCCGGAGGAGACAATTTTCAAAACCTGGCTGCGGGAACGCTACCACGCGCCTTCCGACGACATTCATCAACCGGTGGACAAAGAGGCGGCGGTCCAGTTTAACCGGCTCATTGCGGCCTTGGCCGAGGCGGTGGCCAACGCTCGTTCCGTTCCCAGTTGGAAGAACAAAGATCGGACGTTGAGTCCGGAGTAGCGGCACTGTTCCGATGGCGGCCGAGCTAACCATCTACTATCTGGAAATGAATGATCCGGCCGAGTATCGCCGTACCACGCGCAGTGCGCCGCGCTTTGATCTGCGCCAGGTGACGCCGCCTCTTCCGGAGTACAACCGTTTCCTTTATGCCTGCGTCGGCCACGATTGGTTATGGACCGACAAGCTCGACTGGAGCTATGAACAGTGGAGCGCTTATGCCGGGCGTCCCGAGTTGGAAACGTGGGTGGCCTATGTCGAAGGCACGCCCGCCGGATACTTCGAGCTTGAGAGACGCGCCGGGGATACGATCGAGATCGTCTATTTCGGCCTCACTCCGCCGTTCGTCGGGAAGGGGATGGGAGGCGCGCTGCTTGGCTGCGCCATCGAGCGCGCCTGGGCGATGGGCGCTGCGCTCGTGTCCGTGAATACCTGCACGCACGATCATCCGTCGGCGCTGGCCAACTATCTGGGCAGAGGCTTTCATCTCAGCCGCCAGGAAACGGTGCAAAAGCAGCGCCCGCCCATGCCGCGGGAGCCTTGGTAAAAACTCAGCCCAACCCTTCGCCTGCCGCCCCCTTGGCGGCGGAGTCCGCTTCCTGTTCGCCCGCAACCAGAATGTGGTCCGGCGGCGTGAACCTGGACCACTGGTTCCCATATTCGTCGGTAACCATCATGTTGCCGGTAGGAAAAAGGCTGCTGCGAAGTTCGTTCATGATGCGGAACTGATCGGCAATCCTGAGACGCTGCTCGTCGCTGATCCACTGGCCGTCTTCGGTTTGCACGCTGCGCTTGATAGAGTTGTCTGTCACCAGGCCGCCCGCGGTCAGCGCCAGCAGCCCGCGGCGAAGATTCTTATAAATCTCCAGGCATTCCCGAATGTCTTCCTGCTGCTCTGAGTACCAGGAAATGCCGGCGCAGGCCGTCAGCCACTCCCGCGACTGGTGCACGATGCGCTGGCTTCGCTTGTCAAACGCAAACGCACGTTCTCTCCAGCGGTGGATGACGCTCCATGTGTTCCATCGCCCGCAGGCGCGAAGAGTAATCTCGCCGACCGGCAGCTCCCGCGTTTTGCTGAGGTGCTTTCGGTAGGCGGCATCAATGCTGCGCCGGGGGCCAAGGTCCAGGTAGGCCGAGAAAGCGGCGAACGCCTCGCTGGTTTCGCCCGGTTTCTGGAGCCAGGTCTCGGCGTCGATTTCCTCATCGGCGGAGGCCGTGGAAACAATCTCGTGTTCCTGTTCCATGCCTTAGGATAACGGGGAGCAGGATCCGCAGCCGTAACCAGAATAGAGTCGATGATTGAAAACAAAGACGAAAAAAAATGCCTGAATTCTGTGACCGCTCGATCCCGCGCTGTCAATAAGTAAAGCGCAAGCCAAATTGAATCTGTCGCGGCGTATTGACCTGCAAGAGCCGAATGCGGCCGAAGTCTGCCGAGACGACATTGCTTTGCGGCCCTCCGAAAATCACGTTATTAAACGCGTTGAACAACTCGGTACGAAAATCGAGCGAGTACCGCTCGGTGAAGCTGATGCGCTTCTCGATCAGAATATCGAAATTGTAATTGCCGGGCGCGCGGACATCGGAAAGCAGCCTGCTGGCCGTGCCGAAAGTAAACTGGGGCGCCCGGCGGAAGGCCGCTGGATGGAACCATAAAGCGCCATCTTCCAGCTTGCGATCATCCAGCCGCGCCTTCTGCCCGGTTGCATCCGGACGCTGCCCGCCGCCGAACGAGTTTGAGTCGTTCGGTCCGGTAACCTGCACTGGCGTTCCATTATCCCAGGTGAAAAACATGCCGGTGGACCAGCCTCCGGCAATGCGCGCCAGCAGGCCCCGATTCATACGTGGCTTTCCCACTCCCAGCGGAAGTTCGTATCGCAGACTGAGACGAAACACGTCGGGAACGTCATAAAAGCTCAAAGAGCGATCGCAAGGGAAACAGCGGCTATTGGTGAACCCGCCAGGACCCAGGAAGCCGCCATAATCGCCCACGTTGTCGATAAGCTTGGAATGCGTCCAGGCAAACAGCAGTGCCAGCCCGTCGGCGAACCGCCGCTCCACGCGCATCTGCATGGCATGGTAGGAGGAATGCCCTACCGGCGCCTGGCTTGCCGAGGCGCCCGTGAAATGCGGATACGGCCGCAGAAGCTGGCCCCGTTGTACCGTGGGCCGGCTCAGGATCGAGGTGGCGTCCGTAATCACGCCGGAAAAAGGATTGGCGACGGTTTGGTTCAACTGCGTGCCCAACGACTGAAATTCGTTTGCGAGCTGATTGTACTGCACGCCACTCGGCAAGGCGACTCCCACCGTTCCCGCATAACCTACCTCGATCACCGTGTCGAAGGGAAGTTGCCGCTGCACATCGAGCGACCACTGCACCTGGTAGGGGAGCCGTTGCCGCCGCAGAGGGCCGCTAATGGCTTGGCCGATGTTGGTCAGCAGCCCATCGGAGTTACCCGTGGCAGGCAGGAATCCTCCCGGCAGAGGGTTGGAAAGATTGTACAGCGGGGTCACACCATCCGGCTGCGCCACAAGCGATGCCGTGGTGCGCGAAAAGCCGAGGGCGCTATCGGTGTTCGGAACCAGCGAAGATGTGAACACTCCAAAGCCCGAGCGCAAAACCGTCTTCTCGTTGACCTCCCAGGCCAGTCCGATGCGCGGGTCCCAATTCGTCCGATCCGCAACCTGCGTGCGCCGTCCCCTCCCTCCGATCCCCACAAATCCGACGCCTCCGCGCAAATTACTCAACCCCGTAACTTTGCCCTCCAGAGGCGAGACCGAATCCAGATCCAGGAAAACATACTGGTTGCTTTCCTCTGTTCGGGGAAGCTCCAGGCTGTAACGGATGCCGGCCGTCAGCGTAAGTCCCGGCCGCAGCTTCCATTCGTCCTGAAAGTAGACGGCGTAATATGGATGCCGGTGTGCCTCCAGCGGCCTCAGCGTGTAGCTCACGGCGGCGATGCCCAGCATGAGATCGGCAAGGCCGCGTCCGGTGCGTGCCGTCGCCGCTTGCGGGTTCGGTCCGGCCGTGAATCCGCCCGAAGAGCTGAAGGCCAGAGGCGACGATTGGTCGATGGTCACCGGGAAACGGCGCCAGTCGAATCCTGTCTTGAATGTGTGGCGGCCACGCAGCAACGTCAACGAAGTGTTATATTGCCACGTTCTGGACTTAACCGCGTTGTAGCCCGTGCCCGTCACACCTACCTGCGTTAGCCCTCCGATAGCGAATCTCGGGAAATACTGGACCCGCTGGCCATCGATCAGGCTGCGCGCGATACCGAGTTGCGTCTGGTCAAAGCCCATACTGAGCGGCGTGCGGTTGGTCTCGCTTTGCGCAACCGAGAAATGGTGCTGCAGGATCATGCCGGCTCCCATCGACCAGGTGTGGTTGCCCATCAAGTTGATGCCGGGAATCCGGTTTGGCGTCTCCACCGGAGAGGCGAAATGGCCGAACACCAATGGCTGGGCGTTCACGTTTTCAAACCAGTTGTAGCGGAAGAACACCGTGTGCCGCGTAGAGACCTGGTGATCCACTCTCATGTCGGCGCGGTCCCCGTCCAGCGCATTGGCCGCGGCGGCGAAGAAGTTACTGATGTCGCTCTGCCCCAGCCCCGGCTGGTTCGGATTGGGGTAATAACTCATCAGGTTCGACGCAATCGGGTTGATGATACTGGCGGGCACCACGTTGCCCGCGAATGGATTTCGAATGTAGCGCGTGGTTCCCGCGGGCCGGTCCGGGTCCAGCCGCGTGGTGCGCGGATCGTAAATCAGAAACGGCTGTCCGTTGGTATCCCTTGACTGGGAGAAGTCGCCGCGCCTTTCCACCGCCGTTGGCACCGTGCCTGTATATGGATTCAGGCTTCGCTGCCGCAGGCCCTCGTAAGCGGCAAACCAGAAAGTGCGGTTGCGCCCGTTGTATGCCTTCGGAATCCATACTGGACCTCCGCTGGTGAATCCGAACTGGTTGCGCTTGAAGCTCGGCTTGCCGGTCAGCCCGGCGCGATTGGAGTTGAACCCCGCGGCGTCCAGCACGCTATTGCGCAGGAATTCGTGAAAGGTCCCGTGCAACTGGTTTGTGCCCGATTTTATCGAAAAGCTCACCACGCCTCCGCCGGTGCGCCCGAATTCGGCTGCATAGGGCGATGTGTTGACGCGGAACTCCTGAATCGAATCCAGTTGAGGCATCGCCGACACTTGGTTGTTATAGGTGCCGGTGTTCGCCGCGCCGTCGATCAGTATCTCGCTGGTCGATCCGCGGCCTCCGTTGATGCGGAAATTGTTGGTTGTCGACTGGCTCGCCGTGTTATCGCCTGCCAGCCGGCCCGTGGTGACTCCGGGCACCGTGGCCAGCAGTAAATAGGGATTCCGAACGTTCAAAGGAATCGAGAGCAGGAATTTGTTCTCGACGACCGTGCCACGATCCGGCCGGTTGAACGTCAGCAGCGGGGCCGTGTCGGAAACCATAATCGACTCCCGCACTTCGCCCGGCTGGAGCTGCAGTTGCAAAGTTCGCGACTGACCGATCTCCAGCCGGAAGGCATCCACTCTGGCTTCCTTAAACCCGGTAGCAGAGGCCACTACATCGTAGACTCCCGGCGAAACGGGAGGAAGCACGAAGTAACCTTCCGCGTTCGTATCGGTGGTGTTCACTATGGCCGTGTTGCGGTTGGTCAGCGAGATTTTCGCGCCCGGTATGACCGCGCCGGTGGAATCGGAAATTCGCCCGGAAACCACGGGGTTTTGCGGGAAAAGAGGCACGGCCAGAAAAAACGAAAAGAGAAGACGCACAGACTCCCTCCGGTGCCTATCTTCCTGAAACCTGTGGCGCGTGTCAACGGCTCGCGCCCGGCTAGCCCGGTTTTCCTTAAACGCGCTCCGGCTCCGGATGCGCCCAGGGCTTGCGGTACGGCCGCCGCAGCAGGCGGTTGGCCTCCTCATCGCCCACGACCCGTCCCTTATCCGCATCCCATTGAAGCGTGCGCCCAAGCTGCATCGAGAGATTGGCGAGGATGCAGCTCGTGGTCGAGATATGCCCTTGCTCGATGTCGGCCACCGGCTTGGAGCGGGCCTGAATAGCCGCCAGCAGATCCTTCATGTGATGCCGTATCGCCGGCGCCACGTGTTTCTCCAATCGATCTTCGGTCTTGTCTTCCGGGTACTGCTCCAGCTCATAGGTCACGTCGCGATGAACGGCCCCGCCTTCCCCCTGAGGCGTGAAGTCGTAGCTCATGACGCTGGCCTTCAAGGTGCCCTTATCGCCGTAAAATGTGGCGCCCCAGGGATACTTCGCGTCGGGAGGATGTCCATAGCTGCGGTGCTGCCAGACGACCTGGAGATCGCCGTAGTCAAACGTAGCCGTCTGCGTGTCGGAGATGTTAGCCTTGCTGTTTTTTTCGACCAGGATTCCGCCCGAAGAAGAAATGCGTTTCGGCCAGCCGAGATCGAGCATCCAGCGCACCATGTCGAGCATATGGATGCACATATCCCCGACGATGCCGTTGCCGTATTCCATGAACGCGCGCCAGCGGCCCGGGTGCACCAATTCGTTGTAAGGGCGCATCGGCGCGGGCCCGGTCCACATTTCATAGTCGAGATAATCCGGCGGCTGCGTGTCGGGCGGATTCGTTCGGGCGCGCATATGGTAGTAGCAATAAATCTCGACCAATCCGATTTTTCCCAGCCGTCCTTCCTTGAGGATGGTGTTGCGCGCCTCCACCAGGTGCGGCGTGCTGCGGCGCTGCGTGCCCACCTGCACCACTCGTTTGTATTTCCGCGCGGCGGCGAGCATCGCCTGGCCTTCAACAACGTCCACGCTGATCGGTTTCTGCACGTACACGTCGGCGCCGGAGCGGACCGCCTCGATCATCGGCAGAGCATGCCAGTGGTCCGGCGCGGCGATCAGAACAATGTCGAGATCCTTTTCCTTGAGCATTTCGCGGTAGTCGGCGAAGATGCGCGGCTTCTTCTTGCTGGCCTGCCGCGTGGCGGTGAGATCGGCAGCCTGCGCCAGCATGCGCTTATCGACATCGCAAAGCGATACGACTTCGACGGGCGCCACCTGGATAAGGCGGAACAGATCGCATTTGCCGTACCAACCGCAGCCGATCAGACCAACCCGCTTCCCCTTGCCGCTGTCCTGCGCGGCTTCGGCGGCCGAGCCAACAGCCAAGGCGGCGGCTGAGGAGTGGAGAAAATGGCGGCGATTCATTCGGTCTCCTTTCAACTAGCAGAGTAAGCAACATCGTATCGCAAGTCTCGTGAGCGCCACACTTCGGATATGCTAGGAGCGTTATGCAAAGACGAGCTTTTCTCGTGACGGCGGCATCGGCGCAGCGAATCCTGGGCGCCAACGAACGCGTGGTGGTTGGATTGATCGGTTGCGGCGGGCGCGGGCGATACGTTGCCGGCTTCATGCGCCAGGCAGGCGCCCAGTTCGGCGCCATGGCCGACGTCTACCTTCCGAATGCAGAACAGGCCCGGCAGGCGCTAGGACCTGAGGCAAAGGTTTTTCAGGATTTTCGCCGGTTGCTCGAAATCAAAGAAATCGACGCCGTGCTGGTGGCCACGCCGGATCACTGGCACGCCATCCCCACCATTCTGGCCTGCCAGGCGGGCAAAGACGTTTACGTCGAGAAACCCCTGGGTCACAGCATCAAGGAGGGCCGCGCCATCGTCGAGGCCGCGCGGCGGTCCAAGCGGATCGTGCAGGTCGGCACACAGCAGCGCTCGGCGACGCATTTTCCCGAGGTGGCGCGCATCATCCAGAACGGCGAGTTGGGCGATGTCCGCTACGTGCGCGTCTGGAATTACGTGAACATGCATCCCAACGGCATCGGCACGGAGCCTGACTCGGATCCGCCTGCCGGGTTGGATTGGGATTTCTATCTCGGCCCGGCCCCCAAAGTCCCTTATAACCGCAAACGCTTCCTGGGGACCTACCGCTGGTTTTTCGATTACTCGGGCGGCTATATCACCGACTACGGCGCTCACCGCTTCGACACGGTCCATCAGATCATGGGCGTGGATACGCCGAAGACCGTGTCGGCCGCGGGCGGGCGTTTCAGCCTGCGCCATGCCGGCGACGTCCCTGACGTGCTGCAGGTCACTTACGAATATCCAGGCTTCATCCTCAGCTATGAGGCCAGTAACCTCAACGGACACGGCATGGGCGGCCGCACCCCGGGAATGAAGTATTACAACGCGCGCGGCGACGTGGACCGGCCTAACGGCATGGCTTTCCATGGAACCAATGGCACGATCTTTGCCGACCGCATCGGATTTGAAATCTTTCCCGAGTCGAAAAGCGGCCGTTATTTCGGAGGCGCGGGAACCGCCAGCGATGCGGGCGGCTATCGCATTACGCCAAAACAGATGAATGTGACGGATGCGACATCGCTTCATGCGCGCCATTTTGTCGAATGCGTCCGCGAGCGGAAACAGCCGAATGCCGATGCCGCGATCGGGCACCGCTCATCGATCATTCCTCATCTGGGCAACATCGCCTTTAAGACTGGCCGGAAGCTGCGCTGGGACGCGGTCAAGGAGCTCTTCATCGGCGATGCCGAGGCAAACCGGCTTCTCGGGCGCGAGCCCCGCAAGCCGTGGGATTTTGGGGTCGCGATCTGAGATCGATTGGCCTGCTTTGCCCTGGAAAGCTGTAAAATACGTCATGCCCTCAAAGACAGGTTCACTGCTCCTGCTGATTCCCCTCCTGCCGGTGCTTGCGCAGCAGCCATCCCTCGAGAGCCTCAAAAAAGAAGGCATCGCCGAGGTCGACAATCGCCGCGCCTCCGTCCAGCAAATGGTCGACCAGATCTTCAGCTTTGCCGAGCTGGGATTTCAGGAGTTTGAAACCTCCCGCTACCTCACCCAGATGCTCGAAAAGAACGGGTTCAAAGTCGAGCGCGGCGTGGCGGCGATTCCAACCGCTTGGGTTGCCGCTTGGGGAACGGGAAAACCCGTCATCGGCTTCATGACCGACATCGATTGCATTCCGCGTGCCTCGCAGAAGCCCGGCGTCGCCTACCACGACCCCATCATTCGCGATGCGCCCGGCCATGGTGAAGGACACAATTCCGGCATGGCCGTAAATGTCACCGCCGCGCTGGTGCTCAAGCAGTTGATGCAAAAACACGGCATTCAGGGGACGCTCAGAATCTATCCGGGTGTTGCCGAGGAGCAGCTCGGAACCAAGGCGTTCATGGTGCGCGCCGGCTTGTTCCGCGATCTCGATATCATGCTCGGCGTTCATGTCGGCAATGAATTCGGATCATCCTACGGCCAGCCCCCTTCCAACAGCGGTTTGGTCAGCGTCATGTACACATTCAAAGGCTCCGCCGCGCATTCGGCCGGAGCGCCCTGGCGAGGACGCAGCGCGCTCGATGCCGTCGAGCTGATGAACGCGGCCTGGAATATGAAGCGCGAGCATCTGCGTCCGGAGCAGCGTTCTCACTACGTCATCGTCAACGGCGGCGACCAGCCCAACGTCGTGCCCGAAGAGGCCACCGTCTGGTACTATTTCCGCGAGCTTGAATACCTGCGCATCAAGGAGATGTTTGAAACCGCCAACACCATCGCCAAAGCCGCCGGCATGATGACCAATACCACCGTCTCTTCCCGCATCGTAGGCTCGGCCTGGCCCAATCACTTCAATAAGACCATCGCCGAAGTCCAGCACAAAAACATCGAGGCCATTGGTCTGCCCCAATGGAGCGATGACGACCAGAAGCTGGCCCGCGCCTTGCAGCGCGAACTCGGCCAAAAAGCCGATGGATTGAAAACCAAGATCGAGCCCCTCGCCGCGCCGCGGGAATCAAGAGGTGGCGGCTCGGACGACGTAGGCGACATTTCCTGGAACGTCCCCATGACGTACATGCGTTATCCCGCCAATATCCCCAATCTGCCCGGCCATCATTGGTCCAACGCTGTCGCTATGGCCACCCCCATCGCGCATAAAGGATCGACAGCGGGCGCCAAGGTCCAGGTGATGACCGCGCTCGATTTTCTGTTGCAGCCCAAGTTGATCGAAGAAGCCTGGAACTACTTCCGCAACGTGCAGACCAAGGAAACAAAGTACCAGCCGCTGATTGGCGAATCCGACCAGCCGGCCATCGATCTGAACAAGGAAAAGATGGAAAAATTCGCGCCGCTGCTGCGAAAATACTACTACGACCCGGCGCGCTACAAAACCTATCTCGAGCAACTAGGCATTCAATATCCAACCGTGAAGCCGTAGGACAGTGAACAAATAACAAATGCCCTGGCATCCGGCGCCTTTCTGTGATAGATGCTAAATGGGGCAACCAAATATGACAAAAGCGATCCTGCTGGCCATCTTGCTCGCCGCGGCGGCCGCCCACGCGCAGGAAGCGAGGCTGAATGGCACAGTCACCGACCCGTCCGGCGCCGTCCTGGTCAATGTCGCGGTCAACGCGACGCAAACCGAACGCAACGTCGCCTTCTCCACCGTTACCGGCCCCGATGGCCGTTATCTTTTTCCACGCCTGCCGATCGGCACCTATTCCCTCAAAGCCGAACATTCCGGATTCAAAGCCTTCACCCAGTCCGACATCACGCTCACCACCAACAATGACGCGCTGATCAACATCAAACTGGAAATCGGAGACATGGCCGAAAGAGTGACCATCGTCTCGGAAGCGAGCCGCGTGAGCACCGAAACCGCCACCGTGCAGCAGCTCATCGACAGCGCCCGCATCGTCGATCTGCCCTTGAACGGACGCAATATATACAGCCTGGCGCGGCTGGTGCCCGGAGTCGGCGAAAGCGGCGTCAACATCGGCGGAGGCCGCTCCGGCAGCCAGAACAGCGCCATGGTTAACGTGCGCGTCGATGGAGCGTTGAACGTCGATAACGTTTTCCAGACCGCCCTCCCGCTGCCCAGCCCCGACGCCGTGCAGGAATTCACCATTCAAACCAGCGTTCCCTCCGCCAAGTACGGCTTCGCCTCCGGTGTCATCGAAGTTTCCACGCGCAGCGGCTCAAACGACCTCCACGGAAGCCTCTACGAATTTTTCCGTAACGACGCCCTTGACGCCAGAAGCTTCTTCAACCCCCAGCGCAACAAACGCAAGCGCAATCAATACGGATTCGCCGGCGGCGGCCCCGTGCTGCTCCCCAAAATCTACAACGGCCGCAATCGAACATTTTGGTTTGTCAACGTCGAGCAGCAGAAGGAGCCGTTGAGCGCCACCGCCACCATCTTCGTCCCCACGCAGGGACAGCGCACCGGCGACTTTTCCGATATTTCCCGCGTCATTCGCGATCCGCTCACCAACCAGCCGTTCCCTTCCAACCGCATTCCCAACGCGCGCCTGGATCCACTGGCGGTCAACTTTGTGAATCGCTACGTGCCCGAAGCGCAGGATACGCTCGGCACGCATCGCTACCTGCGGCCGAATGACAATAACCCCACGCAACTCCTTGCCCGAATCGACCAGATGTTTTCCGGCGGACGTCACCAGCTCAGTTGGCGCACCTTCATCACCCGCTTTGACGGACCCACCGGCCACGGCAATCTGCCTGCTTTCCAGCAGGGCCGGGCCGACCGTGAAACCGACCTCCACGGGCTGACCTTCGCCAGTAACTTATCTCCGAATCTTATCAACACCGCCCGCGCCAGCCTGAACGGCAATTACACATTCAACGCTTACAGCCCCCAAATCGCGCTCGCCGACTTGCAGCGTCTCGGCTTCGCGCCGAATTACTACACTTACACTCCCGACTTCCCCGTCCTGAACGTCGCAGGGTTTTTCCAGGCCAGCATCGAGCAGATCTTCATTCCGCGCGATTACAATACCTTCGCCTTCAGCGACGACGTAAGCTGGATTCGCGGCCGGCACAACATCCAATTTGGCATGGACGGCATCCGCACCAACCAGCGCGACGACAACATGTCGCGCACCAATGGCTCCTACACCTTCAACGGCAATCTCTCTGGTCTGGCGTTGTCCGATTTCATGCTCGGTCGGCCCGCCACGTTCCGCCAGGGCAGCCCCGCGCCCGACCGCGTGCGCGGCCTGCACTTGGCCTGGTACGTGCACGACGACATTAAGCTCAACCGGAGGCTGTCGCTCAATCTGGGTTTGCGCTACGAATTGCCCATGCCTCCATTGGCGATCAACGATGCAGCCATGACCTTCCGCCCAGGCTCAAAATCGCAGGTCTACGTCAATGCGCACCCCGGAATGCAGTTCTTCGGCGACTCGGGCGTGCCACGCGCCGGGCGCACTGCCGCCAAGCGCCTCTTCGCCCCGCGCGTGGGAATCGCCTGGAGCGTCACCGGCGATCAGAAGACCGTCGTCCGCACCGGCTACGGAGTCTATTACAATCCGTCGTGGTCCAACATCGAGGGGCAGTTCGCCATTTATCAGCCGTTCACACGCATCATTGACATCGTGACTCCGCCCAGCACCGCCAATCCGTGGGCGAACTTCCCTGGCGGCAATCCGCATCCTTATAAGCCGGACCGCAACGCTCCATTCGACAACGAAATCGTAAGTCTGACTTACGGCCCAAACTTCACCGAACCGGTGATGCAGCAGTGGAATTTCACATTACAGCGTGAAGTAGCCCGGAACTGGCTGCTCACAGCCGGTTACATCGGAAGCCGCGGCTCGCATATCCCCTACTTGCGTGACATGAATGCGCCCCAATTCATTCCGGGCCGTTCCACGGTGGCAAACGCCAACAGCCGCCGCCCGCTGTTTCCATTCTTTGCGCGATTCAGTGTGATGGAGTCGGTGGCCAACTCCGCGTATCATTCCTTCCAAGCCGCCGTCGACAAACGGCTCAGCCGCGGCCTCAGCCTGTTGATCGCCTATACGTTCTCCAAAGCGATGCATGACATGAACAGCGTGCTCACCAATGCCGGCGGCGGCCAGGACCCCGATAACCGCCGCATCGAATGGGCGCCCGCCAATTTCGACCGGCGTCATGCCCTGGTCAGTTCCTGGATTTATCAGCTTCCCGGCCGCTCCCTGCCCAATCCGCTGGCAAAGGCTGTGCTCGGCGGCTGGGAGTTAAACGGAATCCTGTCGCTTTATTCCGGACCGCCGCTTGAGATAAACGCCTCGGTGGACCGCGCATTACGTTCCCATCCCAACCGCCCGGATCGAATCAAGGACCCGCGTCTTTCCCTGGATCGCAGCCGCGCCGAGCGAATCGTCCAGTATTTTGATCGCACGGCCTATGCCCCCCAACGCACCGGCGAATTCGGCAGCGCCCCGCGCGCCGAAGGCCAGCTCCAGGGCCCAGGCACGGCGGATGTTACACTAGGCATCCTGAAGAGGTTCCGCGGATTCGCCGAGTCCCACACACTGCAACTGCGCGGCGAATTTTTCAACACGTTCAACCGCCCCAACTTCGGCAATCCCGGCACTAACATCGACGCCACAGGCAGCTACGGCCGCATAACTGGAGCTGCCGAAGGCAGAATCATTCAATTTGCCTTGAAATATATGTTCTAAAAAGGGGCGGCTTCCACCGTGCGGATAATGACGCCCTTCATTGCGCCCTTCTCCAGAACGGACCCGGTGACTTTGATT
>Ga0187893_10008659_pt1 | contig 15944 bp, 11 predicted proteins | sample MA1701074metaG_FD_139574 | JGI IMG/M metagenome (GOLD analysis project Ga0187893, IMG submission 139574) | White microbial mat communities from a basaltic lava cave in the Kipuka Kanohina Cave System on the Island of Hawaii, USA - MA170107-4 metaG ... | reverse complement strand
ATTGTCAATACGTCCCACAGGGTCCGGGCTGGTCCAAAGGACTCGTCCACAAACCCACATGCGTCCAGTGAGGAGGCGCGAAACGCCCGCAAAATGCCGCGCTTTCCCAACCCCGCTAACACCGGGTAGCGGTTTATTTCTTCACGGTGGTCACGTACCGTCGGCAAGCCTTGCGGTTATGCTGTTATTCGCGGTGAGTCATCCCCAATTACGAAAAGAATACCCGTTCGTGATCGACGCATGGGTCTTATTGCCCGAGCACCTGCATTGCATTTGGACCTTGCCGCCGGCCATAGCGATTTTTCCATCCGTTGGGGGGATCATCAAGGCCCGGTTTTCCGAGGAAGCAAGGGATTTGTTTCGGCGTGAAGCGTGGATCAACGCATCGAAGGCCAAGCATCGACAAAGCACCGTGTGGCAGCGGCGATTTTGGGAACATCAAATCCATGACCCGGACGATTTCAACCGGCATGTGGAGTACATCTATTAGAACCCCGTCAAACACGGTCACGTGCCCCGCGTGATCGATAGGCCGTGTTCCACCTTTCACCGTTACATCCGTGCCGGAGTTTATCGAGTTCGCCCGCATTCCCCACGTCGTGTGTAAGGGTTTTGAGCCAGTGTGAGGTGCCGCTGTTTTGGCTCACGAGCCTCGCGGTTCTATCCAGGCCAAGGGCTGGGAGGCCAACTCTTGCTGAGCGCTGGCGAACGGTGTCTTGCCGTAGCCCCCCTTGTAGGCGGGGTGGCTTTGGCGATTGATGCCAACGACGAGGCTGTTCAATGGTGTGAAGCATTCGGGCATTGAAGTTATTCGATACACGTCAACAGCTCGTGTTACCGCTTGCCACGGCCGCAATTTCGTAGGAGCGACGCCCATGAGGCGGGTCACCAACAAACACTGGCGTTACGCGATCTCGACCTCTCTCAGCGTTCCCTCCGACGCACTATTGATGGCACGCACGACGCCGGCAATAGCACGTTGGATCCGCGGCCAGCTCGTAGTGCTAAGCACGACTATCGCGATATGCCGGGACGTGAGGTTCTGTTGATACCTCAGGTTCTGATCAATGGTGACCAGAATCTCGAAGCCGTCATTCTCAGCCGCGTCGATCAATTCACCATTCGTCAGCTTCGACCAGCCGCGCTCGAAGGCGGTGGCGACTTCGTGGTGCGTGAGAAACTCACGCACCACGGGATGGGCGTGCCTTGATCGAAAAGGACCCGCACTTAGGCCGGAGTCAAGGCGCTGCGCGCCGCATGCTCAAGGACAGCACGGGCTTGCTCAAGGGTAACGCCGGGGAACCATTCCAGAAATTGCGCGATCTGAGCCCCGTCTTCGAGGTTCTCAAACAGGGCAACGACAGGCACGCGCGTGCCGCGGAACAACCAGGCTCCACTGACACACTCGGGATCACGCTCTACAGCCGGACAGGACGACCAGTCAATCATCTGGTACATCCTACCACCGATATGGGTCGAGGGCTAACGAGCACACTTGCCGTGCGGGAATTTTGCAGGACAGGGTCCCGCACCGTTAAGCACTATCAAACACTTATGCAACGGGAAGCCCAAGCGGATTGCCGAGAAACGTCCGCCACCACGGTCGGTCCACCGCACTCTTGGCCGCATTGACTTTGAGCTTCAGCTCGCGCTCAAGATAGTTCGTGACACTGGCGAACATCCGTTCGCTTGCTCTTCGAGTGCGTACGTAGATGTTGCAATCTAGGGTAAAGGAATGGCTCAGCGATGGTAGAGAGAGCCTATCTGTTGCTGCGGGTTTCCCCATGAGCAGTACCTCACTAGCCCAATCCTGATCGGAGAAGTGGACCCCCGCAGTTTGGGCAGTGCTCAATATCGATATCGAACACCCGCTTGAGCAGCCGGGCCCAGCTCAGGCGGACCGGTGCCGAGGACTGGGGTGTCTCGGCATGGCCTGATGCGTCGTCAGTCGCGTTGGGCGGGGCGCTCGGGATGATCTGGGGACGGAGGCTTGGCGTTCGCTGCGAGCACGCCATGGAAACGGATAAGATGCAAGCTCGGACGGGGGACGAGTGCGGCGGGGCGCTCGCCATGAATTCCAGCGGCTCCATGACGGTTTGGGTGGTGCCATCGCGGTAAGGTGTCTTCAGCGTGAGCACTACCTGCCCGGCCTGATTGAAGGCAAGGCGCTCATGAGCAATCGCGGGTCGGGTAATGTACCGACAAAGGTGTTCGAGTTTATGACGCTGGTTGATGGCGAGCCGTACTTCGGCATGCAGGCTAAAGCCTTGCTCATTGACACAGCGTTCCGTGGTAGACACCGCCGCCGCTTGGCTGGGGAGCGTTTGTAAGGTCAGCACCTTCTGCCCTGCCCGCGGCCCGAGCGCAATGCGGTAGGTGCACGCGGCCGCTTGCAGGGCGTCAAGGCGCTTTCCGGATCGGGGTCGGCTAGGAAGACCATCCCCTGCTCTTCTACGAGATAGCCATAAGCCGCTCGATGAGGCGTGTGAGTAGGGTCTGCAGCTGCTCGATGGTAGGCGTGCGCACGGTATGTAATTCCGGTCGGCCCTCGGCGAGGCGGAACACCCCATCGAGCACCAAACCATCGATATGTATGTTAAAATTGGCCGCTGATCCAAAGCGTTGGATGAGGGTGATCGCGCGGGTTCGGTACGTTTGGGTCCCGCTTATCGGATCAGAAGGGTGCGGTAGTCGCCGTAGCCGGACGTCTGCGAGATGGCAGCGCCTGAGGGGCAGATTGGAAGAGCGCCCTCGTCGAAGGCCCGCTTCAGGCCGAACGTGGACCCGCCGACATCGCGCGCGGACGTGAAGCCGCGCATCAGCATGTCGCCGTCCGCTGCCTTCACTTGGGTTCCCACGGGTTGTAATCACCAAAGCTCCAAATATGGTCTTCAAAATCACGACAAGTATAGTCGCTGGCTCCGTAATCCTGTTTTTTTAGCGGTAGCAAGATTTCCGCGCCCTTTTCTCTTGCTCGTTTGAAGTGGAAATCTGGGTCATCGACAATAATGAAAGTGACTTGTGTTTCAACTCCTCCAACTTGCTTTGGAACACGAATGTGTTTTCCAAATTCAGATTGGATGTTCGGTCCGATCATGATGAGCCCAGTTCCGTGTTTGAGCTCTGCGTGAACGACTTGGCCTTTTTCGTCGTTGTAAACGTTGTGCTTCTGAAAGCCAAAGACATCACAAAGCCAATCGACAGCTTTCTTTGGATCGTCGTATCTCATTGTTGGTATGACCGTTGATGACATACTTATCTCCTTCTCTTTAAGGGGCTTTTGATTAAGCCTCTGAACAAAAATTCAAATTAGAGTTCACCATGACAAACAGCCTCGATGTTATGTCCATCGGGGGCTAAAACAAAAGCGCCCTAGTAGTTTTCATGGTAATGAAGACGGGGCCCGGCTTGCCATTGGCTCTTGTTCCCGCAGCAATCGCCGCTTTATAGAACTCATCAACGTTTTTTCGGCTATCACCTCGGAAAGCAACATGAACATGAGGTTTGTTGGGCACTCCCTTTACAATCCAAAAATCAGGCTTAGGTAGCTCTCCAAATCCGGCGACGAGAAACACATGTGTATATCGAGGATGCCTTCGGAAGGCTAATACGACATAATGTGTAGCCCATGTCCCCAGACTTTTTTGTTACCTATTTCCTCGACCGCTCAGCCGCAATACCATTTCCACACTACCGGATAGCATATATGTCATAGCTCACCTGTGAGCGCACCAAGTCCGACTGCCCTATCCCCAGGCACTGTACCCTGTTCAGCCACTGGTATTCTGGGTGAGTTGTATAGTAGCGGGGAACTATGCGAAGCTGAGCTACCGTTGGGAGATCTCCCCGAAGGAATCTCCCGTATCCATCCTCGCCAATATCCACCACACCAGAGTACGCTGTGTAGACTAAGGCACCGTCATTTGTTTCCATTGTGGCTCGGACATCTAGAATACCGACACCGTCTTTGCGAAGCGTCAGCCAGTCTCCGCCGACGGGCAGCACCGTTCCGCTGACCGTGGGTCCTTCTACGTGCCCACCAGTGTGGTAGTAGTTTACCCTAATCCCTTCTGGGAGAGGTCCAATCACCTCAGGTAGATTAGCCAGGGTTGCGGTGTAAGAAAAGATGTACTCTAGTCTATAGTCATGCACGTTTTATCCTCTATATACCAGAGGGAGACAGACAACTCGCGCTCCGCTGGTAGGCGCGCGCGTAGTGGTGTCGCGATCAACGCTATCAAAGCCTGTTATTCTATCCAGGCCAATCTCCCGTTCTAAAAGCCACGGCCAGGGCGCTACGCGCCGACCAACGTTGCGCTCACTAGCAAATTAGGATGTAGCGAGTAATTTAGTCCGTCCTCCTTGAAAGCTGCTATTGACAGTAGCATGCGGTGGCCGCGTCTGACAACGGCAAGTGTTTTCCAATATGCTGTGAGTCTGAACGTTGTAGAAGGCTTTCGTAACGGACGACCGTTGCGGTACTCTTCTTGAACAGCAGGCGAAAGTCGCGTGAGGCCAAGGCGGGTTCGGGCGCAACGTGGGGGCACCCCGGGTGGCTCACCGATGGGAGGCTCTTGGTGTCGGAGCGTACGGGGCTCGGTTGGGATACCGACCCTGACCGTGTTCGGTTCGACGGACGTTTTACGCTACCACGCCTGGGGTCAGCACGTGGACTGGCTCTGCGAGCCCGAAGGCCGGCTGGAGGCGCTCTCCGGGGCCGCGGTCGCGGCGAGGGGCACCTTCAACTCGAACGGCTTTAGGGTCGATGGCGAGCGCATCACCGATCACGGAGTATAGGACCGGAAACACCAGTCGCACGATCGCGGGTACCACCACCGGTGTTCCGCTCTGCGTGGCCCGTTATACTCTTGACTCCCTTAAGCTCTCCGCCGCTTCCGATGTTGCACAACCATATCTTGATTCAAGGCGCCCGGCAGAACAATTTGAAGGGTTTTGATCTCACGCTGCCGCTGAACGAGCTGATCGTGGTCACCGGTGTGTCGGGATCGGGGAAGTCGTCGCTGGCGTTCGACACCATCTACGCCGAGGGGCAACGGCGTTACGTCGAGACGTTCTCGCCCTACGCGCGCCAGTTCCTCGAGCGCATGGACAAGCCCGCGGCCGAACGTATCGAGGGCATCCCGCCGGCGATCGCGATTGACCAGACCAATCCCGTGCGCACCTCACGCTCGACCGTGGGCACGATGACCGAGCTAAACGATCACTTGAAGCTGCTGTTCGCGCGTGCCGCCAAGCTCTACTGTCGCAGTTGCGGCAACGGGGTGCGGCGCGACACGCCGGACAGCATCGTTAACGAATTGCTCACGCGCGGTGTGAACGGGGCTAACGCCCTCATTAGCTTTTTCGTCACGGTACCGAAGAACTTCACCGAAGACGAGATCAAAGACCTTCTCGCGCAGCAGGGTTACACCCGGATCCATCAACGCGAGGGCGCGCAACTCGAAGTGATTCAGGACCGGGTGCGCTTGAATGGCGAGAATCGCGCGCGCATCGTCGAGGACCTGGAAGCGGCGCTGAAGCACGGGCGTGGGCGGGTGACGGTGACTCCGCTCGAGGGCGACGGCAAGCCGAGTGCGGCGTGGCGATTTTCCTCGCTGCTGCGCTGTCCCGAGTGCGATATCGCCTACCGCGATCCGGTTCCGAATTTTTTCTCATTCAACTCGCCGATTGGCGCCTGCGAGATCTGCCGCGGGTTCGGCCGCAGCATCGGCATTGACGTCGGTCTGGTCATCCCGGACGAATCGAAGACGCTGCGCCAGGGCGCAATCAAACCGTGGCAGACGCAGTCTTACGCCGAGTGTCAAGACGATCTCATGCGCTTCGCGAAAAAGCGCGGCGTGCCGACCGACGTGTCGTGGCGTGAGTTATCGGAGATACACAAACATTGGGTGATCGAAGGCGAAGGCAGATGGGAAGATAAGCTCTGGTACGGCGTCGGGCGCTTCTTCAAGTGGCTCGAGGGCAGAGCTTACAAAATGCACGTGCGCGTGCTGCTCTCACGCTACCGGGCGTACACCCCGTGCCCCGCCTGCCGTGGCGCGCGGCTCAAACCCGAGTCCCTGCTGTGGCGACTAGGCACCAAGGAAGATGCCGACCGCGTACTGGCTTCGACAGCGCGTTTTCGTCCTGCGGAAGTGACCTCCGCGGAGACGAAATTCGCGGCGCTCCCGGGACTCAACATTCACGACCTGCTGTCGCTGCCGATCGAGCGCGCACGGGCATTCTTTCAGAACCTGCATTTGTCGGCGCCGCTCGATGAAGCGGCCGATCTGCTGCTCACGGAAATCCGCGCGCGCTTCGCTTATCTGGTCCAGGTGGGCCTGGGTTATCTCACGCTCGACCGCCAGTCGCGCACGCTCTCCGGCGGCGAGGTGCAGCGCATCAACCTCACGACCGCGCTCGGCACCTCGCTCGTGAACACGCTGTTCGTGCTCGATGAGCCTTCGATCGGTCTGCACGCCCGCGACATGGGCAGGGTGACCCAAGTGCTGCACAGGCTGCGCGACGCCGGCAACACACTGCTGGTGGTCGAGCACGATCCACAGGTAATGCTCGCCGCCGACCGCATTCTCGATATCGGTCCCGGTCCGGGTGAGCGCGGCGGGGAGATTGTGTTCTTCGGCGCACCGGAGGAACTGAAACAATCGAAGCGCTCGCTCACGGCGCAATACCTCAACGGCGCGAAGTCTGTCGTCGCGCACCAAGTGTCGAAACCGCCCGCCGAGACCTACCTAGAAATCCTCGGTGCCACCGAGAACAACTTGAAAAACGTGGACGTAGAGATCCCGCTCAAGCGCCTAGTGTGCATCACCGGCGTGTCCGGCTCGGGCAAATCCACCTTGGTGCAGGACGTGCTGTACAACGCGCTCGCCAAGCTCAAGGGCCGGCCGAAGGAGGCGCCGGGGAGCCACCGGGCAATTCGCGGTCACGAACTGATAGAGGACGTGTTGCTGGTGGATCAGTTGCCCATCGGCAAGACCACGCGCTCGAATCCGGCGAGCTACGTCGGCGCGCTGGCCGGGATCCGCAAGCTCTTAGCAGGCGAGCCCTTAGCGCGCGAGCGCGGTTACACCGCGAGCATGTTTTCGTTCAACGCCGGCAACGGCCGCTGTCCGACTTGTACCGGCGCGGGCTTCGAGCATGTGGAGATGCAGTTCCTTTCCGACGTGTACATCCGCTGCCCGGACTGCGACGGCAAACGCTTCCGCGCGGAGGTGCTGGAAGTGAAGCTCGTGCTCGATGGTAATAAGTCCGGCGTCAAATCCATTGCCGACGTCCTCGACATGACCGTGTCGGAGGCGACGGCGTTATTCGCCGGCTACCCCGGCATCCTGCGTGGGCTCGAACCGCTCGTGGCCGTCGGCCTTTGCTACTTAAAGCTCGGCCAACCGGTGCCGACCCTCTCTGGGGGCGAGGCGCAGCGCTTGAAGCTCGCCGGACATCTGGCCGAGGCCAAGACGCGCAAGGACAAAAACCGGGGCACACTGTTTCTGTTCGACGAACCGACGACGGGCCTGCACTTCGATGATATCGCCACCTTATTAAAGGCTTTCCGGCGGCTGCTCGACGAGGGCAACACGCTGGTGGTGATCGAACACAACCTCGATGTGATCCGGGCAGCGGACTGGATCATCGATCTCGGCCCGGAAGGCGGCGATGCGGGCGGGGAGATCGTTTGCACCGGCACGCCGCAAGACGTGGCCGAGCATCCGACGAGTCATACGGGGAAAGCGCTGCGAGAGTATGCCGATGCCGCAAATCATCGCGCCGGCGCACCGAAGCGCACCCTCCGGCCTTTGCGCGCGGCCGAAATCCGCGTCCTGCATGCGCGCGAGCACAATCTGAAGAACATCGAAGCGCACATCCCCCGCGAGCGCTTTACCGTCGTTACCGGCGTCTCGGGCAGCGGCAAGAGCACCTTGGCGTTCGATATCCTTTTCAAAGAAGGCCAGCGCCGCTATCTCGAATCGCTCAACGCCTATGCGCGCTCGCTGGTGCAACCGGCGTCGCGGCCGGACGTGGATGCGATCTTCGGGCTGCCGCCGACGGTAGCCATCGAACAGCGCACCTCGCGCGGCGGACGCAAGAGCACGGTCGCGACCCTCACCGAGATCTATCACTTCCTGCGCCTGCTCTACGTGAAGCTCGGCACGCAATACTGTCCCGAGTGTAAGATTCCGATCGAGGCGCAAACGGCGGAGGCGATCCTGGCGCGCATCATGCGCAAACATCGAGGCCAAAGGGTTCTGGTGCTGGTGCCGCTGGTGACCGCGCGCAAGGGCTATTACACCGATCTCGCCAAGTGGGCGCTCGCCAAGGGCTTCGAGTTTCTGCGCGTGGACGGCGGCATGACGCCAACGAATAACTGGCCGCGGCTGGCTCGCTTCAGGGAACACAACGTCGAACTGCCCGTGGGTGAAATCTCGGTGACGCCGAAGGGCGAGAAGGAATTGCGCGCGGCTCTCGACCGCGCGCTCGACCTAGGCAAGGGGGCGCTGCAGATCGTCTCCGCCGGCGAGGGTCGCGGCAGGACAACCACCACCTTTTCCACCCAACGCGCTTGCCCGAGCTGCGGGCGCGGCTTCCCCGAGCTTGACCCGCGGCTGTTCTCCTATAACTCCAAGCACGGCTGGTGCGAGCGCTGCTACGGCACGGGGCTATGGATGAGCGGCTTCGATGCCGAACAGACCGGCGAGGAAATCTGGTGGAATGACCGGTGGGAAGGCGCGCAACGAGTGTGCCCGAGTTGCGAAGGCACGCGGCTCAACCCCATGGCCTTGGCCGTGCGATTCCAGAACCGGTCGATCGCGGAATTCGCCGCGCTTTCGGTCACAGCGGCAACGAGATTTTTCGACAAGTTGAAGCTGCACGGCCGCGGCGCCGACATCGCGCGCGATATTCTGCCGGAGCTCGCCTCGCGCTTGCAGTTTCTGACAGAGCTCGGGCTCGGTTATCTCGCGCTCGATCGCGCCGCGCCCACGCTCTCGGGCGGCGAGGCCCAGCGCATCCGGCTCGCCTCGCAGCTCGGCTCGAACCTGCGCGGGGTCTGTTACATCCTGGATGAGCCGACGATTGGATTGCATCACCGCGATAACTTAAAGCTCCTTGAGACGCTCAGCGCGCTCCGGAACAAGGGCAACACCGTGGTCGTGGTCGAGCACGACGAAGACACGATACGGCGGGCGCAGCACCTGATTGACCTCGGTCCGGGTGCTGGCAAGCTCGGTGGGCGTATCGTCGCCGCAGGATCGCTAGCCGATCTCACGCGCACCCCGGAGTCCGTCACCGGTCGCTACCTGGCACATCCGTTAAAGCACCCGCTGCTGCCGCGCCGGCCATGGAGCAGGAATGACCCTGCACTCGCGATCGTCGCTGCCTCGATGCATAATCTGAGGAAGCTGCGCGTCAGCATTCCGCTCGGGCGGTTGGTGTGCGTCACCGGCGTCTCGGGCAGCGGCAAGAGCACGCTCGTGCGTCACATACTGCACGACAACCTGAAGCGCGTGCTCGCCTCAAGCGGCCGGGCGACGTTCCTGGGTTGCGAGGAGATCCGCGGTTTCGAGGCGCTGCGGCACGTGTGTGAGGTGGAGCAGACGCCCATCGGCAAGACACCGCGCTCCTGCCCTGCAACCTACGTCGGCTTTTACGATCAGATTCGGAAGCTCTACGCCGACACCACCGAGGCGCGGCTCCGCGCTTACGGCCCGCCGCGGTTTTCGTTCAACCTCCCCGGCGGGCGCTGCGAGGTGTGCGAGGGCCAGGGGATCAAGACCATCAAGATGAGTTTTCTGCCCGACGTCACCGTGCCGTGCGAGGTCTGCAACGGCGCGCGCTTCAACGCCGAGACCTTAGCGGTGCGTTACCGCGACAAGACCATCGCCAAGGTGCTGGCGATGAGCGTGGACGAGGCGGTCGAGTTCTTCCGCGCCCACAGGCGCATCCACCGCGTGCTGCAACTGCTGCAGGACGTCGGTCTCGGTTATCTTACGCTCGGCCAGCCCTCGCCCACGCTCTCGGGCGGCGAGGCGCAGCGCATCAAGTTGGTGACCGAACTCGCGAAGGCGAAAACCGAGGAGTCCGGCGAGCTGCCGCTCGCGAACGGCAATTCCAGGCGCGCAAAACCACCCTCCACGCTCTACGTGCTCGATGAACCCACTATCGGCCTGCACATGGCAGACGTGGAGAAACTGATCCGCGTGCTGCACCGGCTCGTCACGGGGGGGAATACGGTGGTCATCATCGAGCACAATCTCGATATCATCGCCGAGGCCGACTGGCTGATAGATCTCGGCCCGGAGGGCGGCGCCGGCGGCGGGCGCATCGTGGCGCAGGGCACACCTGAGGAGGTGGCGCGCCCGCGCAAGCAGTCGCACACGGCGAAGGCGCTGGCGGAATTTCTGAGGTAGCGACTTCGACTATCGATCCTTGTCGTCGTCCATTTCTTTATCGAATTCCGCCCACTCGTCGAACAGTACCCAATCGGTGCTACTTGCGACCTGCCACTTGCTCCTTTTGACAAATCCCCCTCGTGCACTACACTCCAGCGCATGCTCTCCTCATTTTTTCGCCCCCTCACCCCGCAACGTGGCGTTATCGAAATGACTTCTCTGTCCGATGGAATTGTGCGAGTTCGAGCCGGGCGGCGTAAAAAATTACCAGCCTACCAATCTGTATCGGTGATTAACCACAGAGCACACGAAAAGCACAGGAAAATCTCCGTGCGCTTTGCGTCTGTGCTCTCTGTGGTTGATGATACAGAAATAACGCTGGGGACTCAGGGAGAATATATTGTCGCACGCAGGCAACTGGCGACGGGGGCGCACATTTACGGACTCGGCGAAAAAACGGGCTGGCTAGACAAGCGTGGCCGCCGTTACACCATGCGCACCACCGACGTGTTGCTCGAACACCCTGCTGGCATCGGACACGCCACCGACCCGCTCTATGCCAGCTTCCCAGTCTTCATTGTTCACGACGCTCGCAGCAGTTACGGCATTTTCGTTGACAATCCCGAATTTACCGAATTCGATTTTACGCGCGAGGGCGAATACCAATTCTCTGCGCCCGCCAGCGTGTTGAACTTCTACGTTTTGCCCGGCCCGACTCTGCCCGAGGTGCTGCGCCAATACACCACGCTCACCGGGCGGCTACCCCTGCCCGCGCTGTGGACTCTCGGCTATCACCAGTGTCGCTGGAGCTATGCCAATGAAGCCGACATCCGCCACATCGCCAGCGAACTGCGCGCGCGCCATCTCCCGGCTGATGCGATTTGGTTCGACATTGATTACATGGACGGCTACCGGGTGTTTACGTGGGACACGAAAGATTTTCCACATCCTGAAGGGCTCATCGCCGATTTGCGTGCCGAAGGCTTTCGCGCTGTCACTATCGTTGACCCCGGTGTCAAGGTGGATCGCGCGTATCCCGTTTATCAGCAGGGCAAATGCGGCGGACATTTTATAAAGCACAGCAACGGCAAGGAATACAACGGCAACGTTTGGCCGGGCTGCAGTGCCTTTCCTGATTTTCATCGCGCGGAGACGCGCGCGTGGTGGGCCGGCCACGTTCAACGCTGGCTAGAAAAGGGTGTGACCGGAATCTGGAACGACATGAACGAACCGGCCACCACCGACCTCAGCGGGCCAATCAGCGATGTGTGGCACAATTCGGGTCAACTGCCTCACACTTCCGCCCGCAACACCTATGCTCTGCAAATGGCGCGCGCCACTTATACGGGCATGTTGGCGCACAATCCCGACTCACGCCCGTTCATCCTCACCCGCGCAGCGTTTAGCGGCGCGCAAACGGTGGCGGTGCTGTGGTGCGGCGACAACCATTCCTATTGGGAACATCTCGCTACAAGTTTGCCGATGTTGATAAACCTGGGCCTCTCTGGGATGCCTTTTGTAGGCGTGGACATCGGCGGCTTTGGCGGCGAGCCCACCGCCGAACTGGTGGCGCGCTGGACCCAGACCGGCGCGTTCTATCCGTTCTGCCGTAATCACACTGCCGCCGGGACGCGCTCCCAAGAACCGTGGACCTTCGGGCCGGAGATTGAGGTGATCTGCCGTCGCTACATTGCATTGCGCTATCGGCTTTTGCCCTATCTCTATGGCCTATTCCGCGAGGCGACGCTCACCGGCGCGCCTGTCATGCGCCCGCTGGTCTGGCATTATCCGGCTGATGCCGACACATTTAATTTGAATGACCAATTCATGCTCGGCCCGGATTTGCTGGTCGCGCCTATCCTTGCCCCCGGCCTCACCGCGCGGGCTGTATATTTGCCCAAAGGCAAATGGTATCGTTGGCGTGAGGTGGGTAGGGGCGGAGACGTAGCTCCGCCCCTACGATCGCCCCTGCAAGGGCCAACGCATGTTGCCGCCGAGGCGCCGCTGGAGGAACTACCGCTGTTTGTGCGCGGCGGGGCGCTCATTCCGATGTGGCCCATCGCCCAACACACCGACGTCATTGACCGCGCACAATTGACTCTTCATGTCTGGCCCGGGAATGGGCAATTGGATTTTTATGAAGACGATGGCGAAACCCGCGCTTTTGAACGTGGCCAGGATGGTTGGCGCGTGACGCCTTTCCGTTTGCGAGAAACGAAACACCACCTCGCGCTGAAATGGGGCGCGGTGCAGGGCGGCTATGCTTCTCCGCGCTCAGCATGGACATTTGCGATTCATGCCAGCAACCTGAAGCAGGCTACACTCGATGGCAAACGGATAGCACTTCGCCACGCGAGTGGTGTCTCAGTGGTGAGCGTGGAGGATGACGGGCGGGAGCACAGGTTGAGCCTGAGCTGAAATTCTTAGCATGAGGACGTGCTAAGACCTGACAGATCTGGGCCCTTACTCCAGAAAACAAAGACAGCTCCGAACTCGGAGCCGTAGGTAGCAGCGGCCGCTTGGCCGTCCGGTCAATCCGTCCGCCGATCAGCAGGCCGACCAGAACGCCGAGCGCAACCCCGAGCGCCGACAGCACAGCGACCTGCGCCGGCGTTGCGTCAGGCGACCGGATGGCGATCACCGGCAGGGCCAGTGGGGGTGATCCGGCTGCGGCTGCCGAAAGCGCTGGCGCTCTGCGCGCCCAGAGGCGGAGAAAAGGCGCCAGAGCCCGCCCGATGGCCACCACCGCATCCCGCCTCCGTACCATCAACGCCCGGCGGCAATGGCTGAGTCGGCAGGATGTTCCGGTTTCAGCTTCGACCACCATCCCGCGAACAAACCCGCCACCGGACGGAAGCGGAACCTCACTTCATGCCGGCCGGCAGGAACCAGCACGGCACGGAACAGCACATTAGCACGCAGCAGCGGCACTGGCTGGCCGTCCACCTCTGCCTGCCACCACGGATTCCAGATGTCGTTCAGCACCAGGAATCCGGCCTGTCCGGCCTCGACCGTGACGGTGATGTCGGTGTTGCGGTAATCAGTGATCGACACCCTCTTCGCCATCCCGGCATCGCCGCCTGTCTTTGGCGGCGGCGAGGCGTCAAGCACCACCGTGCGGGTGAGGTCCACGTTCGGCCATTGCCCGGTCTCGATCAGGGTCGTGAAATCCGCCTGCACCCAGGATTCGGCGAAGAAGGCCCGGGGGAACACGTTCGGGTTCTCGTAGATCAGAGCCTTGCCCACCATCGCGGCGAGCCGCATGTCGCCCGGTTTGATCGCCCGGTCGATACGTTCGATCGGCAGCGGCGTCACCACCTCGCGGATGCCGAGCATGTCAGGTAGGGGGGCGTTGAAGCCGGGGAACAGGGGCGAGAACGGATGCGAACCGAAATGGGCGTTGTTCGAACGGGCCACGGTGCGCTGGTACGCCCCCCAACGCAGCGGATTGTAGCCGAGTACAGCTTCGATGGCGTGGGCCTCCGGAGCATTCTGCCAGGGACCGCTGATGCCGAAGATCATCGCCCGGTTGCGATACACCGAACTGGGCTCCGGCCTGAGCGCGGCCTTAAGATGTTCGACCAGCGGATCGGACCCGCGTGGATCGAGTTCGGCGTAGATAGCCGGTGGTTTGGAGTTGAGGCCTGAGGCGGTGCTGTACCAGGCGCCATCCGCCGCCGCGAAGGCGAGCGCCGCCAGGACGGCCTGATTGCGCCAGTGCGGCCGCCACCCGATCAGGCCCACCAGCGCATGGGCCAGGAGGATGAATACGGCGCCGCGGGCCAGCGCCGGCAGGGTTGCGCCCAGCTTGCCGGAACTCTGCGCCACCAGGGCTGCGATCCCGAACAGGACGGCGAAGACAACGAGCGAGGCGGCAAAGGCCCGCCCGCCGAAAACGGCAGACGGAACCTGCATCAACCGGTGTAGTGCATAGCCGGAAAGGATGCCCAGGCACAGCACCAGCAGGAAGGTGGCATCCGCCGGGCGGCGATACAGGGAAATACCAGGGATATAGTCATAGAACAGCCGGAAGGCCGGCGTGTAGCGGCCGACGGCATAGAACATCAGGGCCAGGAAGGCGACCAGAAAGAACCGTGCTCCCGGCGCCAGCAGCTGCCCGCTACACAGCCCGACGCCGATCAGCAGCACCACCGGCAGGGTGCCGGCATAGAGTTCCACCAGCGCCCGGTCGAGCCGGATCCACTGGCTCCACCACGTCGGCGAGCCGGGACCCCAGTAGTGTTCCCAGAAGCCGCGGGCATCGAAATAGTCCGGGATCAGGGCGCTCAGGAACGCCGCCGGATGCAGCGAGCCGAGGCCGGCGTTGAAAAAGGTGATCTCCGGCCGGTTGCTCATCGCCGCGAACGCGACGGTCAGCCCGAGCGGCACGATCAGCAGGGCGATCGCCACCACTCCGGCTGCGGCCAGCGCCGGGATTGTACTCAAGAGATCGCGATGCGTAGCCAGCAGCCGGGTGGCGAGATAGGCGGCGACGAGAAAACAGCCGAGCAGGGCCACCTGATCGCGCCCGACTGCCAGCGCCGCCCCGGTCAACCCGAGCAGCAGGCCGGAGGAGATCGAGCGCCGTGCCGCCAGCCGTTCCGCCGCCCACAGGGCGAACGGGATCGCGGCATAGCTGAGGATCTGGCCGACATGCTGCAGCCGTGCGGAAGCCGGCCCGCCGAAGGTGAACACGATCGCGGCCAGCACGCCCGGCGCCGTTCCCCATCCCTTTTCGCGGAAGAACAGCACCAGGCCGAGACCGCCGGCAAGGAGGGTCAGCAGTTCGACCGCATCCTGATGCTGAAAGGTGGGAACGGCCACGAACTGGGCCAGCAGCCGGTAGGGCCAGCTGAAGATCAGCGATTGTGGATCGGCCACCATGGGATGGCCGGCATAGTGATAGGGCGACCAGTCCGGCGATTCTCCGCTGGCGATCGCCGCGCTGAGGCCGCGCAACATCGGATAGAAGTGGTTCTTGGCGTCCCAGGGGATGGTGACGGCCCCGGACAGCCACGGCCAAGTCTGGAACAGCCAGGCCACTCCGAGCAGGAAGAGCGCTGCAGCGCCCAGCCTGAAGCCGCTTGTCTCCAGGCGGCTGCCGAACCCGGTCAGGATGAAGCGCTCAGGCTGCACGGCTGGATGCCCTCTCCGGCGCCTCGGCCTCGAACCCGACCTCCTCCGCTACCAGATAGAGCGGGCGCCCTTTTGCCTCGGCAAGGATGGCGGCCGATATATTCGTCCAGGATACCCAGGTCGATCCGCTGAATTCTGGCCGGGAACGTGATCGGCACCGCCAGCGTCGGAAAACCCGGAACGTCGCTCCCGACCAGCAGGGTGCGGCCGAATATGAATACGGGCATAGACCAGCGACAGCAGCGAGATGGTCATGCCGAGAAAGGTCTAGACCCGCAGCGGTATATATGGACTCCACCCGGTTTGCAAGGAGAAAAACACTGATGGGCGCAAGGAATGACTGCATGTATATATCCGGCCTGTTGGTGAGCACGGTATCGGCTCTGGCCATGATGGAAT
>Ga0187893_10008658_pt1 | contig 15944 bp, 14 predicted proteins | sample MA1701074metaG_FD_139574 | JGI IMG/M metagenome (GOLD analysis project Ga0187893, IMG submission 139574) | White microbial mat communities from a basaltic lava cave in the Kipuka Kanohina Cave System on the Island of Hawaii, USA - MA170107-4 metaG ... | reverse complement strand
GTCTGCGGTCACGAGGTCTGCGGTGTGGTGACGGAAGTTGGAGCGCATGTGACGCGCGCGAAGAAGGGCGACCTGGTTGTCATCGAACCCGTGGTCGGTTGCGGGCATTGCTATCCCTGTCGGCACGGCAAGCCGAATTGCTGCGCGAACTTTTGCCTGATCGGCCTGCACCGTCCGGGTGGATACGCCGAGCTTTGCCTGGCGCCGGAGCAGAATATTCATCGAGTGCCGTCCGGTCTCGATCCCGTGACCGCTTCCTTCGCGGAGCCGTTGACCATCGGTATCCACGCCTGTCGCCGGGGCGAAGTGGCCGCTGGCGAGTATTGCCTCGTTCTTGGCGCGGGGCCGATTGGCCTGGCGATACTCGAAGTCGCGAAACTGCGCGGCGCGCGTGTGGTCATCACCGACCTCAACGAGGAACGGCTGGCCTTCGCCCGCGAACTTGGCGCGGAGACGCTCGAGGCTGACGAGAAACTGATCGCCACCGTCCTCGAACAAACCAACAGAGAAGGTGCGGACGTGGTAATTGAAGCTACGGGCAGCGTGCAGGCGATCCAATCCACAATCGACCTGGTTGCGCCAGGCGCGCGAGTGGTCATCGTAGGTCTGGTCAAAAAGGGCGTGGGCATCACGCTGCCCGGACTCGATTTCACGCGCAAAGAAGTGAATTTCCTCGGCTCGCGCAATTCGGTGAATTGTTTTCCCGAAGCCATCGAGATGCTGGCCAGCGGGGCAGTGAAGTATCCGCGCGTAGCAACGAAGATTCCGATGTGGGACGGCGTGCCGGTGTTTGCGAAGCTGCACGAGAATCCCGCGGCCATGCACAAGGGAGTGCTCGTGCTGGAAACGTAACGCAGGCCTGCCAGCCCTCCGAGCCGTGTTCTTATCGAACGCGTGGGCATAGCGCGGCCTGCCGATTGGCAATCGGCGCTACTGAGCACGACGCCGCAGTCGAACGAACTGACTTACGAAAATGAAACTCTGCACCTTTGAGGTGAACGGTCGACGCAGCGTCGGTGCCGAGGCTGCCGGGCAAATCATCGACCTGCCCGTTGCCTACGGTGCAATGATCGGCGTGCGCGGCCCCAACCCCGGCGCGCCGAAAGTGCTTCCCTCCGGCATGCTGGAATTCCTCCAGCTTGGTGTGCCGGCGATGGAAGCAGCGCGCGACGCGGCGGCCTTCGTGGCGAAGCGGCCAGCACTTCCCGTCGGCGAACGGGGCACCTATCTGCCCGACGAGGTAAAGCGCCTCGCACCGATTCCGCGTCCCGGAAAGATTTTGTGCAGCGGACTCAACTACCGCAGCCACGTTCAGGAAAATCCTAACGCGAAGTTTCTCGAAGACCCGCGTTTCTTCGCCAAGACCCTCAACACGGTCATCGGCCCTGGCGATCCCATCCGGCACCCGGGCGAGAAATATCAGGTCGATTACGAGGTTGAACTGGCTGTGGTCATTGGCCGTACCATGCCGCGGGGGACGCCTGCCGAGCGCGTAATGGAACACGTCTTCGGCTACACGATTCTGCACGACGTCTCGTCTCGCTACATTCAGTTCAAGGACAACAACGAAGTGATGGGAAAAAACTTCGACACCTTCTGCCCCATCGGCCCTTGCCTCGTCACTGCGGACGAAATCCCCGACCCATCGAAGCTCTGCCTCCGCACGCTGCTCAACGGCGAGGTGATGCAGGACGGAACCAACGCCGATTGGTGCTTCCCGCTGCCGCGCCTGCTCGCGTGGCTCTCGCAAGCGATGACCCTGGAGCCGGGTGACCTCGTGAGCACGGGCACGCCCGCGGGCATCGGCTGGTTCCGCAAGCCGCAGGTGTTCCTCAAGCCGGGCGACGTGGTGCGGCTGGAGATCGATGGGATTGGTGTGCTGGAGAATCCAGTCGTTGCAAATAACCAATAGCAAATAGCAAATGCTCAATACTCAATGAACTCCTCCCTCCGCTTCGCCGTTTTCGGCGCCGGTTTCTGGACGCGCTACCAGCTTTCGGCCTGGCGCGAGTTAGGCGGAGCGGAATGTGTTGCGATCTATAATCGCACTGCGGCCAAGGCCGAAGCCATTGCGCGCGAGTTCGGGATCACGGCGGTGTACGATGACGCGGAGAAGCTCTTGCGCGCAGTGAAGCCCGACTTCGTGGACAACATCACCGAGGTCGGCGGACACAAGCCGCTGTCGCTGCTCTGCGCGAAACATCGCGTGCCGTGCATCTGCCAGAAGCCGATGGCTGCTTCACTGGCCGACGCACGGGCGATGGTCGCGGCGTTGCGGAAGACGAAGACACCATTCTTCGTTCACGAAAACTGGCGCTGGCAAACGCCGATGCGGGCACTGAAAGGAATTCTGGAATCAGGCGTCACCGGCACGCCGTTCCGCGCGCGATTGACGATGGTTTCCGGCTTCGACTGCTGGGCCAACCAGCCGACGCTGCGGGAGCTGAGGCAATTCATCCTGACCGATCTCGGCACGCACATTCTCGATGTGGCGCGCGTGTTCTTCGGTGAGGCGAACAGTCTCTATTGCCAAACACAGCGCACGCTCGCGCCCGTCGTGAAGGGCGAAAACGTCGCGACGTTGCTGCTCTCGATGGGCAAGGCGAAGACCAGTGTGATCATCGAACTGGGTTACGCGAAGACACCGCTGGAGGCGAACACGCGCGAATGTTTCCCGCAGACGCTGGCGTTCATTGAGGGGCCGCGCGGATCGATTGAACTGTGCGCCGATTACGTCGTTCGTATCACGACAACAAAAGGAACAGAGATGCAACGTCACGCGCCGCCGCACTACGCCTGGGCGAACCCGGCCTACGACATCGCCCACGCCAGCATCGTGGATTGCCACCGCAATCTGCTGGCCGCGCTCCAAAGCAAAGGCCGGGGCGAAACGACGGGGGAAGACAACCTGAAAACGCTTGAATTGGTTTTCGCGGCCTATGACTCAGCTCGAACGGAGAGGGTGATTAATTTCCGGCAAGACGGAAATTGAGAATTGAGAATTGAAAATTGAGAATTGCCCGATTGAAGAAGCTCCGGCAAAGCTTACCTGCAATCCATGAATCAGCCGATGAACCGAATCCTATGGACTGCGGGGACACGTCCCCGCTTTGGCTGCACGCTGGAAAAGACGGCTCAGCTAGAAGATTTCATGGTGCAGCCAAAGCGGCGTCGTGCCGCCGCAGTCCAATGAACCATTTTTCAATTCTCAATTCTCAATTCTCAATTCCCCATCAGCCATGAAGCTCCGCGCCTTCCTCGTTCTCCCTCTGGTTCTGGCCTTCACCGCCTGCAACAAGTCCGACTCCGGCGCGGGCGGCAGCTCCGGTAATGCGGCGCCACTGACCATCGGCGTCGCCTTCGAGACGTTGCAGACCGAGGGCTGGGTCGCCGGCTTCGAGAAGCTCAAGAGCGAGTGCGCCCGCCAGAACATCACGATGCTCAATGCCATCGCCGACGGCGACGCCAACCGGCAATTCGAGCAGGTGCGCAATTTCATCAATCGCAAGGTGGACGGCATCATCATCGCACCCAAGGACGCCAAGACGGTCATTCCAATGATCAAGGCGGCCAACGCGGCGAATATTCCCATCGTGCTCTATAACCGCCCCGCTGATCCGACCGATGCGAAGCACACCGTCATCACGGCGGACAATGTCACGCTCACGAAGCAAACGGTGCAATACCTCATCGAGCAGGCGCGCAAGACGGGGAAGAAGCACAAGGCGATGGTCCTGATTGGCGATCTCGGCGACATCAACGCCATTGGACGGCGCGACGGTTTCGATGAGGCCATGAAAGGCGCGACGGACATCATTGAAGTCGTTTCACGCATTCCGACGGAATGGAATCAGGAGAAGGCACTGGCCGGCGTGGTCAACGGCTTTCAGGCCAACCCGGAGATCAGCTTCATCTTCACCTCGTCGGACTTCATGTTCCCCTCGATCATGTCGGCCCTCAAGAACCTCGGCAAATGGAAGAAGGTCGGCGAGCCAGGGCACGTAATCCTCGGCGGCTTCGACGGTGACGCGACGGCGTATCAACTCATGGTCGATGGTTACGTGGACGCGACCGGCGTACAGGATTTGTATTTCGAGAGCGAAGCGGCGGTGAAGGCCATCGTGGACATTAAGGCGGGCCGGGAAGTCCCGGCGAAAATTCCAGATCCAGGCTTCGTCATCCACCAGGGTAACCTCAAGGAACTCGCTCCACGCATGTGGGGGGCGAATGTGAGGAAGAAGTAGGTTGTGAACAATGGATATGTCGCCGCCGACGTGAGGAGGCGGACCCGCACGAAGCCAAGACCCATCCGCCTGCCTCACGCCGGCGGCTTCGGCGACTGTGAAATATTCGGGCTAGCGGGTCGCCCGAGTTCCGCCAGTCTCAATGCGGACGATGTGGGCTGTTCTTCACGCGCCGCCGTTGCGCGGGCGAGGCAGTTCCGATAATCTCTCCGCGTGCCAAACATTCATGATGACCCTGCCGCCTTGAAAACGCTGCAAGACGCGATTTATCGGGACCGGATACGACTGGCTCGTATGAGGACCGTTCAAGAGCGGTTGGCCGACGTCTTCGAGCTCTCCAATCACATGTTCGGCATGATGCACGCCGGAGCGATGGATCGTCTCGGCACGCGCGATGAAGCTGCCGGCTGGGCGGAAGTCCGGCGTTGGATGCGGCGATTGGATCGGGTGCGCGACCATGGGCTGTACGTCACCGAGAAACCAGCCCAATGACTTTGGAGACGCTGGCGATCAAGGTTATCGAAGCCGCCGAGGCAGCCGGTGTTGACTTCATGGCGGTAGGCGCCATCGCTGCTGGCGCTTATGGAGTGCCGCGATCCACGCGCGCGATGTGGATTTGCTCGTAGCCGTGAATGTGGAGGGCGGCGTGAATGCAGTCATCAAGCATCTGGAACCGGTAGTGACGTTTGATCCGCAAGTCGTCTTTGACACGCTGACGCGGGGGCGCCGGCATGTCGGCCAATGTCGCTTCGAGCCGCCATTCAAAGTGGAGTTGTTCGAACTGTTTGACGATCCATTTGTGCAATCGGAGTTTGCCCGACGCCGGGAATGTTTGTGCCCATGCTGGGTCGGGCTACGTGGCTGCCTACGCCGGAGGACGTGGTCGTGCAAAAGCTCCGCTGGGGCCGCAACAAAGATCTTGATGACGCGCGCGACGTGCTGGCGGTGCAAGGGCCGGAAAAACGCCCGACATGGCTTACATCGAGAAGTGGTGCGCGCAGCACGGCACGACGGAACGACTGCGCGCCGCGTTGGCCGCCATTCCACCGCTATAGCCAGTCGGGCACCGGCAAGGAAGTCCCGGCGAAGATTCCCGATCCGGCTTCGTCATCCACCAGGGCAACCTCAAAGAACTCGCCTCGCGCATGTGGGGGGCGCATGTGCGGAAGAAGTAGAGCCCTGCGTGACCCCATCGGGATATTCAATAGTCAAATCTGTCACCCGGCCGAGAAGTAACCTATCCGCACCAGAATTTCCGCCGTTAGATACCAAGTGCCGTAGAAGACGCCGTAGAACGGTGCATACAAGCTCAGACCAAATAGCGACTTTGCACTCTCCCGAGCCCCTCTGCTTTGGTAAAAGTACACGGGCACGAAAACGGGCCCCAGCAACCCGATCCGCCATCTGTATTCGGAAGAAAGGTGAAAGCCCCTCGCCAAACTGTCGTAGATGCACCATGCCAAAACACCACCACCAATCGTCATGCATGATACGACGTAAAGAAGAGGAGCAAGACCCTCGCGGTAATAGAATGCAACCTCTGCGACGGTAACTAGCATGAGTAGCACCAAAGTGGCGCCATAAATTTTCCAACGGCCCTTCTCACAGTGCTCTTTCTCAGTCGCTTCGGAAGTCATCAGGGGTGGCTTAACGTGTCGGGCGATTTTTCCAGTGGTTTTTCGGAATCAACGTGGCCGGTCCACTCAAGGACTCCACTTCGCCACCGCAGAAAAGACCGTCGGAAGCATCCGGTAGTCAGCTGCAACAGTCGCGAGCCAATTCTCCCAAACGTCCGCCTGTCCAACGGCGCGCGATGGAGTGGTAGGCGGCACAGTGTTCATCTACTCTTGCTTCTCCATTCGTGCGGTTTCGGCGCCGTCCATTGTCTCCACATAGACTCCGGGTTGTTCAATCCTGTTGAATCGAGTCTGGCTGCGCAGCCAGAACATCACGAGCGCATCCCGCGTGATCTCCCATCGGTGAGCGGAGTTCGGTTTGCCATCCTTGACGAACGTGTGATCCGCATTCAGCGTGATAAAACTCTCGCTGCCTGACTTGCTGATCCATTTGTAACCTCCCGGAATGGAGCTCTCCGGCAGGTCGAGAAAGGGCGACGAAGGCATCGTAGAGGCTTGAGACAGTGGAGGCCGCGCTGCCTGGAGCCAGAAGAAGATGGCGAAGCCAGTGGAGACACTTGCCGCGAGCGTGGCGGCGACAGCCCAGGTAATGAGAATCGTCTGTTTGGGTTGCTTGTGTGCAATTACGGGAGGATAGGTCATGGGTGGACGTAGCGCGGCCTAACTATTGATGATGGCCAGTCAACTGGGAACTTTCCTTCGTGCCTTTTCATGGCGAGTTGGGTATAGGAAGCCCATGCCCGATGGTCAATTCAAAAATGTCGCTATCGCCGTCGGAGTGTGGCCAGCGCCGCCAGGTTTTGGAGTGCGGTGGCAAGTCGGACGCGACACCGCTTTCGGAACGGAGGTCGTCGGGCAAAAGCGGCGTGGCGCTTCGCTTCCCGCCGCAGTCCAAGACGCTGGCGCGAGTTCCGGAGTCCCTTTCAATTTACGACACCAGCAAATCCACTCATGAATCCGCACACTCTCCTCGGATTGGTTCTGTTTAGCGCGATCACACTTACCCATGGTGCCTCCAAGCCCATCGCCTTGCACCCTGACAATCCGCACTACTTCCTCTGGCGGGGCAAACCCACCATTCTCATCACCTCTGGCGAGCATTACGGTGCGGTGCTGAACCTCGACTTCGACTATCACAAGTACTTCGATACGCTGGCGAAGGATAAACTCAACCTCACCCGCACCTGGGCCGGCGCTTACGCGGAGACGGGCGGCAATTTCAACATCGCTGACAACACGCTTAATCCGGCAACGGGCCGATTCATCTGCCCGTGGGCGCGAAGCGATCAGCCCGGCTACGCCGACGGTGGCAACAAGTTCGACCTGATGCGCTGGGACTCCGCGTATTTCAAGCGGCTCAAGGATTACGTCGGCTACGCGGCGAAGAAGGGCGTGGTCGTTGAGATGAATTTGTTCTGCCCGATGTACGAGGAATCAATGTGGAACGTCTGCCCGATGAACGCGAAGAACAACGTCAACAGCCTCGGCGCCATTGGCCGGCACGACCCGCTTACGCTCGACAAGTCCGGCGGGCTCCTCGCAGTGCAGGAGGCGATGGTGCGCAAGATCGCGGAGGAGTTGCGCGGGTTCGACAATGTCTATTTCGAGATCATCAACGAGCCGTACGCCGTGAAGCCGCCCATCCCGGACGACTGGCAGCGCCGGATGACGGACGTGTTGGCCGACGCCATGAAGTCGTGGCCGCAGCCATTCCTCATCTCTTGGAACATCGCCAACAAGTCTGCGAAGGTGACGAACCCGCATCCGGCCATCTCGATCTTCAACTTCCATTATGCCGCGCCGCCCGAAACCGTGGCGATGAACTGGTCGCTCAACAAAGTCATCGGCGACAACGAGACCGGTTTCCGCGGCACGAACGATACGCCCTATCGCACCGAGGCGTGGGATTTCCTGATCGCCGGCGGCGGGTTGTTCAATCACCTCGATTACTCGTTCACTGTCGGTCGCGAGGACGGGACGTTCGTGTATCCAGCGAAGCAGCCCGGCGGCGGCAATCCCGGCTTGCGCCGACAGTTCCGCCTTCTCCGCGACTTTATGCACAGCTTCGATTTCGTGCGGATGAAACCGGACAACTCAATCATCAAAGGCGGCGTGCCCGCGGGCTGCACGGCGCGCGCCCTGGTGGAGCCAGGCAAAGCGTGTGCGATCTATCTGCGCAAAACCAAGCCGGGCGCGAGCATAGAGGTTCTCCAGGTGGAACTCCCGGAAGGTCGCTGGCGGGTTGAGTGGATTAATGTGTTGACCGGGCGCAAGGTAAAGACGGAAAGCCTGAAGCATCCTGGCGGCGCTCTCAGTCTCGGTGTTCCATCATTCTCGGACGACGTGGCGTTGAGTCTCCGGCGACGTTGGGCAGATCGAGGCTAGATCCGTAGGAGCGGAATCTTTGTAGAAATGGCAAGCCCCGAAATTCCCAAGCTCCGTCAGGAGCGGCATCAGCATGGGTAGGTTCCAATTGATGGTGATGGCTATGCCGCCCCCACCGGGGCTTGAGGAACGATTTGTCTCGGCCGTTTCTACAAGGATGGCGCTCCTACGGAGCTGGAGACGCGCGACGGACAGTCAGCGCATGTGGTCATGCGCAAGACCCAGCCTTGGCGCCATTTCACCTAAACGGATCGTTTGGCAACCCCGGCAGTGAAGGCTACTCTCGCTGGCGCATGAAAGCTTCACGATGTCTCCATTTGGGGTTTTTGGTCGTGGCCGTCTCGATGCTCGTTGCCGGCTGTCGCAGCACCTACTACGCAGCGTGGGAAAAGCTCGGCGTGGAGAAGCGCGACATTCTCAAGAAGCGCGTGGTGGCTGCGCGCGATGAGCAGAAGGCGGCCGGCGAGGAATTCAAGGACGCGATGACGCGCCTCAAGGAGATCACCGGCTTTGACGGCGGAAAATTGGAAAAGGCTTACAACGACCTCAAGGGCGACTTTGAGGATTGCAACTCACGGGCGGAGGCCGTGCGGAAGCGAATCAAAAACATGGAAGCCGTGGCCGGCGATTTGTTTACCGAATGGGAGAAGGAGCTCAAACAAATCAGCACGCCGACTCTACAGGCTGGCAGCCGGGACCAACTCAAGGCCACACGCGAACGCTACGAGGGTTTGCACACCGCCTTGAAGAGCGCGGAGAACACCATGACACCCGTGCTCACGCAGTTCAGAGACTACGTGCTTTATCTCAAACACAACCTCAATGCCCAGGCCATCGCGTCGCTTAAAGGCGAAGCGACGAACATCCAGACGGAAATCTCCAAGCTTATCACGCAGATGAACCAATCCATCGCCAAAGCGGATGAATTCGTGAAAACCTTGCAGTGAATGGCGTGAGATGCGAGCGAGCTGGACGTAGCGCAGATTGTCAATCTGCTGTGTCGCCGAGTGGCACTCGGCAGAGGGTTGGAAGTCAAAAGAGCCACGGAGGCGGGAAGAGCCTGCGGATTGGCAATCCGCGGTACAGCAGAGTGCCACTCTGCGCTACGTCAGCCGTCCGCTCAGGGCTTTCGCGGCGATGTCCCGGCGAAAGTGCGCCCCTTCAAACTGGATTCGCTCGACTGCCACGTAGGCGGCCGTTCGCGCTTCAGCCAAACTCTTGGCCCAGGCCGTCACTCCCAGCACTCGCCCACCGTTCGTCACGATTTGATCGCCTGACCGCGCCGTGCCGGCGTGAAAGACCTTGGCGTTCGGCATCTGCGCCGCTTCTGAGAGGCCGGTGATGGGCTTGCCCTTCGCGTACGAGCCGGGATACCCATCCGACGCCATCACTACGCATACCGAGGCCACCGGACTCCAGCGCAGTTCCGTTTTGCCCAGGGCGCCGTCGGCGCTTGCTTCGAGCAGTTCAAACAGGTCGTTTTCCAGGCGGGTGAGGTAAACCTGCGTTTCCGGATCGCCAAAGCGTGCGTTGAACTCGATCACGTTGGGGCCGCTTTTGGTCAGCATCACGCCGGGGTAAAGCAATCCACGGAATTCGATGCCGTCGGCGGCGCAGCCCTTGAGCCATGGGTTGAGAATCTTCGCGCCGACATCGACCAGTTCGGCGTCAGTGAGAAACGGGGCAGGGGAATAGGCGCCCATGCCGCCTGTGTTCAAACCCTGGTCGCCATCGAGCGCACGCTTGTGGTCTTGTGAAGTCGGAAAGAGCTTCGCGGTCTTTCCATCGCAGAGCGCGTGCAGCGAAATCTCCGTCCCTTCGAGAAATTCCTGGATGACAATCTTTGCGCCGGCCGCGCCGAATGTTTTGCCAACGAGGATGTCGTCGATCGCTTTGTCCGCTTCCGCAACGCTGCCGCACACCAATACGCCTTTGCCGAGCGCAAGGCCATCGGCTTTGACCGCGCAACGGCCTCCAAGCGAAGCGGCAAATTGCTTCGCAGCTTTCGGGTCCGAGAAGGTTCCCGAACGCGCCGTCGGAATGCCGTGCCGCTCCATGAAGTCTTGGGAAAAGACCTTGGAGGACTCAAACTGCGCCGCCTTTTGATTTGGTCCCCAGATCCGCAGGCCGTTCTTCTGGAACAGATCGACAATGCCGAGCGCGAGCGGGTTGTCTGGCCCGACCACGGTGAAGGCGATTTTCTTCTCTTGCGCGAAGGCGAGAAGTTTCAGCAGGTCTTCCGCGCCGATGCCGATGCATTCGATAGGCGATTGGCTCCTGGCGAGGCGTTCTTCGGCGATGCCTGCATTGCCCGGCGCGCACCACATCCGTGTGACGTGCGGCGATTGCGCCAGCTTCCAAACCAACGCGTGCTCGCGTCCTCCCGACCCGATGACCATAACATTCATTGCCGTGGAATTGAAACAGGAGCAGGCGGCGCCGGGGAAGCATTATTGCTTTGGAATGCGCGGTGGAGGAAATCATCCGATGAAGCCAGTAAATATGTTGCGAGCGGTGAGCAACTGGCAATTTGGCGATTCCGCGATACCTTGGGGACATGCTCCGCGATCCAGACAGCGAGGCGCCGTGGGTTCCTCGCGCTGACGTGTTCTTGAACTCCGTTGGGGACTTCACCATCAAGGTGGAATTGGCTGCGTTGCGTCGTGAAGATGTTGAACTCAGCATCCACGGCCAGGGTATTCGGATCACGGGGCACCGCCCCGATGCTGATCGCGGTGCTGATAGCTGCCAATACCTCGTCACTGGAATCAGCTGGGGCTGGTTCGATATGGTGGTGGATGTGCCCGCGGGATTTGATCTCACCAAAGCCACTGCGCTGTACCAAAACGGCCTGTTGCGCGTGTTCGTTCCACAGAGTTCGACGCGGTCGGGCTGAACGTTTGGTGGGTTGGCTGGGACTCGAACCCAGGACCAACGCCTTAAAAGGGCGCTGCTCTACCAACTGAGCTACCAACCCACAAAGGGGAGGCGAACGCTAAACAAGTGAAGGTTGCGCGGCAAGAGATTATTAGCTCTTCCGAGGTTGTTCGCTTCCCCAATCCATCATTTTTCGTGTAACCTTTCAGCCGGTTCTCCTCAGTAACGAGCATGAGCAACCATGTTTGTCCTAAATGCGGCGCGGCCCTCGGAGCCGAAGCGCCACAGGCTTTATGCCCGAAATGTCTGCTGGCGGTGGTGACCACGCCGACGGATGCGGGCTCATCCGGCGGCGCCAGCCTTGCGCCTGCCCTGGCTGAAGTGGCGGCAGCGTTTCCGCAACTTGAAATCCTGGAACTCATCGGCCGTGGAGGAATGGGCGTGGTCTTCAAAGCGCGCCAGCCGAAGCTCGACCGCTTCGTGGCATTGAAGATTCTGCCGCAATCGCTGGCGGCGGACGCCGCCTTCGCCGAACGGTTCACTCGCGAAGGCCGAATGCTTGCGCGTTTGAGTCATCCGAACGTCGTCACCATCCACGACTTTGGCCTGGCTGGCGGCTTCTTCTATCTGCTCATGGAGTTTGTGGACGGGGTGAACCTGCGGCAGGCGATGAAGGCCGGGAGGTTCACGCCCGCGCAGGCGCTTGCCGTGGTGCCGAAGATCTGCGAGGCGCTGCAGTACGCGCACAACGAAGGCGTTCTCCACCGGGATATCAAACCGGAGAACATCCTGCTCGACGCGCAAGGCCGGGTGAAGATCGCTGACTTCGGCATTGCCAAGCTGGTGAGCGATCCGCGCGGTGGCAAAGCGCTGACCGCGAGCGGCGCGGCGTTGGGCACGCCGCACTACATGGCGCCCGAACAAATCGAGAAGCCCGGCGAAGTCGATCATCGCGCGGACATCTATTCGCTTGGCGTCGTCTTCTACGAGATGCTCACCGGCGAACTGCCGTTGGGCCGCTTCGCGCCGCCCTCTGAAAAATCGACTGCTGATCCGCGTTTGGACGAAGTCATCTTTCGCACACTGGCCAAGGAACCCGCCAGGCGTCCCCAAAGTGCCGGCGAAGTGAAGACTCAGGTGGAGACGATCGTGGAAAGCACTCCCCAGGTGGAACCAGCGTCCTCCCGCCAGGCAGGAGATTGGCGATTGCCGCTCCGATGGCGCCGCGGGGTTGCGCTGCTCGGCGCTTGCGGGGTTGTGTTGTTAATTGTGTTTATGCTGCGTCGTAACGCGGTGTTGAGACCAGATGATTCTACTGGCGCATCCGCTGCCAAGATCGTTGAACTGGTGGGCGCGACGAATTCCATTCGTGGAGACGCGAACGAGGTTCGCACCGTGTCTGTGACCACCCATTCTTCAGTTTTGCCTGGAGAAAGCATCCTCTCGATAATCAAGCATCCCGACGGAACAATGACAGAAAGCAGCACCGGCTTCTTCGTTCACCGGCGGGCGAATCGCGCGACAACGATGTGTATCTTCTCCTGGTTTTTCCCGGAATCTTTCAGCGTTGACCAAATGGCTGACGCAACAGAGCAAATCCGGCGCGACCGATGCCACAGGCCAATCGCCCTCATTCCCGACGAGCGCCTTCCCATGTTCGCGGTCACGAACAGGTTTGGAGCCGTTCTGGCTGGATACCTGTTGTTCAAACGCTCTCTTCCAGCAGCAACCGCCGGACAGGCGCCAGGGAAAAAGCCGTCTGCGACTGTTTGGATTAAAACTGATTGGCCCATCGGATCGATTGTCTATTTTTCCGCTTCAGTACCGCCCGGCTATTCCCTGGAAGCCACGGCCCAGGGAGTGGATCCAAATGAGGGCGAGGCTCACACTTCCTTTTTCCACTCCAGCAGGGGACCCCAGCATCATGCCTCGTGGCACTCGCCGCGGCGTTTCACCTGGGAAGAACAGCGTGCGGCCGATGCTCAAATCCTGAAACTTGCCCAAAGTGGTCCGATTGAAGTCGCGATTGGCGAACCGCACCGGCTGTTTTCCATCACGAACGGGGCAGGGGAGGTGTTTAGCGGATTCTTTGAGTTGTTTGGATCGCGCACCGACGAAACTCCGCCTGCACGCAGCGCGGCACTACCACCGACAGCAGCCGTGATGCGAAGCCTCGCTTCGCGCATTGCGGATGGTGCCCCATCCGCGTTCGGAGAACTTTGTGACACTGCGGAGATGCTTTACCGTGGCATCGATCTCGTCCGGGAAGGACCGCGAGCCGACGCCAACCTCGCCTTGATGCGCGCCGCTTTTACTGAATTAGGGACGCAAAGCGGCTCCGGCAATCAAAAGGCATTTGAAGCTTTGAAGTTGGCGCTCGCCACGAGGGACCTGAGCGCGTTTGCTCCCGATGCTCTCGGTCTTGCGGCTGCCGCTGGACATGCGGAATCGCTCGACATGCTTTTGAACCACGATCGGCATCGAATTCTTCTGTCGTCCGCCGTCTTTGCGCTTGGGAAGCCGGCGGAGAATGGAAACGAAAAGGCAATTGATTTTCTGATCGGCGTTCTGGCTCGCGACTCGAACCGGCCCCTGTGGCAAGGCGCCGCGGGAGGCCTGAAGTTCGCGGCGTCCACCGGCCATGCCAAAGCCAAAGCCGCCGTGGAACGATATGACGCAACAAAACAGAAGTGATTCCAACTCCCGATAACGCCGGCCAGCCCGCCCTTTCTCAATCTGTCTTCCGTACGACCCACTGGACGCGCGTGCTTTTGGCGCGCGGTGATTCGCCGGAGGCCAAGGCGGCATTGAGCGAACTGTCCGCCGCCTACTACGCGCCGGTGTTCGCCTTCATCCGGCGCACCGTGGCGAATGAGGATACCGCTCGTGATCTCACGCAGGAATTTTTTACGCGGCTTCTGGCACGGCAGGGACTCGACACGGTGGAGCAGAGCAAAGGGCGCTTCCGCTCATTCCTGCTCGGCGCCGTGAAACATTTTCTTGCGGACTCACACGACCAGGCGATGGCCGCCAAGCGCGGCGGCGGCCAGACTGTCCTGCCTTTTTCCAACGGAACGGACACATCACCCGGGCTGCAGGTGACCGATGTGAGCGCCTCCAGCCCCGATCGCGAGTTCGACCGGAAATGGGCGCTCACCATCCTGGATCGCGCTCTCGTCGCTCTCACCGCTGAGCACGAAGAGGCGGGTGAATCCGCCAGGTTCAATATCCTCAAACCCTGGCTCACTGGCGAGAACGAGCGTTTGTCCCATGCCGATGCCGCTTCCGCGTTGAGCATGAACGAGGGGGCCGTGAAAACCGCGGCGCATCGCCTGCGTCGCCGCTTCCGCGAACTGGTCAAGGCCGAGATTGCTCAGACCGTTCCTGATCCTGCGCAGGTTGATCAGGAATTGCGTCACCTCCAGGAAGTCCTTGGTTAAATGGGCTGCGCCCGTTTCAGCGCGTTTCATCGGCGGCCCGGTGCAAGCCTTTGCGTGCCGCCAGCACTCGGCGGGACGGGACGTAGTTTGCGATGAACTCGCGCCGGAATTCCCCGAACGTGCCGGCTTTCAAGTGGGCGCGAATGTCGCTCATCAACTTGAGGAACATGTGTGAATTGTGAACGCTCAACATGCGCAGGCCAAGAATCTCGTTCACGTTCAGCAGGTGCCGCAGATAGGCGCGGGTGAAACGGTGGCAGGCAAAGCATTCGCAGCCGTCTTCAATCGGACCCCAGTCCCGTTTGTAAGAGCCGCCTTTGATGCCAATGGCGCCCTGGCGCGTGTAAGCCGTGCCGTTGCGCGCGACCCGTGTTGGCAGCACGCAATCAAACATGTCCACGCCGCGGGCAACCAGTTCCACAATTTGCGCCGGCGTGCCCAATCCCATCGCGTAGCGCGGCTGGCTGGCGGGAAGAAAGGGAGTTGAATACTCAACGGCTTTCATCATTTCCGTTTCTGGTTCGCCCACGCTCACGCCGCCTATGGCGTAGCCGTCGAACTTCAGCGCGGTCAGGGCTTTTGCGCATTCCTCGCGCAACGCCGCGTGGCTGCCGCCCTGCACGATACCGAAAACCATCTGGCCCGGAGCGCGTGGTTGCTCGCGACATTCCACCGCCCAACGTATCGTCCGTTCGACGGCGGCGCAGACTTCGCGCGCAGACGCCGTGTGCGGTGGACAATCATCGAACACCATCGCGATGTCCGAACCAAGAGCGTGCTGGATTTCCATCGCTTCCTTGGGTCCGAGGAACAGCAGGGAGCCATCGAGGTGTGAACGGAACTCGACGCCGTGCGCCTTTATCTTGCGAATCTTTGCCAGGCTGAAAACCTGAAAGCCGCCGCTGTCGGTCAGGATCGGTTTAGGCCAGTTGATGAACCGGTGTAATCCTCCCGCTTCGCTAATGATGTCCAGTCCGGGACGAATGTAGAGGTGATAGGTATTGCCCAGGATGATTTCCGTGCCCATTTCTTCGAGTTCACGGGGATCGAGCGCCTTGACACTTCCCTGCGTGCCCACAGGCATGAACACCGGCGTGTCAATTATCCCGCGCGCGGTCGTGAGCCGGCCCAGCCGGGCGTTGGTGGCGGTATCCGTCTTGAGCAGTTCAAACATGAGCCGCCGATTGAAGCCCGAAGCGAGGGGCAAGAAAAGGCAAAGCTGCGCCCGCCGTTTACCGCCCCAAACCTTAGCCATTGCCTGAAGTGCTGCACCGGCGGGTGAAGTTTTTGGTGAAGGCCTGAACATTTCGGTGGGTTTGGCGTCGATGAGCAGTGCCCATCACCAAACGCTCGCCCAAGAT
>Ga0187893_10008657_pt1 | contig 15946 bp, 6 predicted proteins | sample MA1701074metaG_FD_139574 | JGI IMG/M metagenome (GOLD analysis project Ga0187893, IMG submission 139574) | White microbial mat communities from a basaltic lava cave in the Kipuka Kanohina Cave System on the Island of Hawaii, USA - MA170107-4 metaG ... | reverse complement strand
TACATCGCGGACTGGTACAACCCGATCATCGGCCATTACCAGGCCAGCTTCCGCCATCCTGACCGTGACAAGAAACACGGCCGCATCTGGCGCGTCACCGCCAAGGGCCGCCCGCTCGTGAAACCGCCGAAGCTCGTGGGCACCCCGCTCCCGCGCGTGCTCGACCAACTCAAATCGCCCGAACGCTGGAACGTCGAGCAAGCCCGCCGCGTCCTCGCCTCCGCGGATACCAGAGCCGTCATCAAAGCCCTGAGATCCTGGAGTGCGAAACTCGACCCCGAGGAGGGGCGGCTTGAGCGTCATCTTTTTGAAGCACTTGCTGCCTACGAGTCACAGGAAGTCGTCGAACCCGCTCTGCTCAAGCGCTTGCTCACGGCGAAGGAACCCAATGCCCGTGCCTACGCCGCCGGAGTCGTCGCGCGCTGGGCCGACCGGCTCGACCAACCCCTGAATCTGCTCGCGCCGCTGATCCACGATGCTCATCCACGGGTGCGCCTTGCCGCCATCGTCGCTGCCGCGAACATCCCCGGCCCGCGCTCGGTCGATCTCGCGCTGCAGGCTTTGGAGCAGCCGATGGACAAATTCGCTACGCTCGCCCTCCGACAAACCGTCTTCGCGCAGAAGGCCCATTGGTTGTCCGCGCTCACCGGGGGCACGCTCGAGGCTGCGCGCCATCCCGCGCGATTGGAATTCCTCGTCAAAGCCGACGGGACACCCGACACCTTGAGGGCGCTGCGTACCTTGCTCCAAAGCCGGGCAGGCGGGACGCCTGCGCCACTTTCTCGCGAAGCCCTCCTTCTCACGCTTGCCGAAGTCGGCGACGCTTCGGACTTCTCGCTGCTCTTGCGTACGAACACCTTTAGCACGAGTGCCGGTTACGACGCGAAACAGCACGCCCGCGTCCTGGCAAAGCTCGCCGACTCCCTCCGCGTTCGTAACGTGCCTGTGCCGACCGATGCCGGCCAGGCGATGGCCGGCCTGGCCGGCGTGACCGACCGCGATCTCCACATCGCCGCTCTGCGCTTGATCGCCCGCTGGAAACTGGATCGTTCCCCCTTGATTCCGGTCAGCATCGCTTTCTGCACGGCAGACGATGATGAACTGCGCAACACCGCAGCCTGGTGTTTTGCTTCGGTGAAGGGCGACGCCGCCCGCCCCGAACTGAACAACCTCGCGAGCACAAACCGTATCATCGGCGAACAACTGGCCGCCGCCATCGGCTTTGCTCAGTTCGACTCCGCCCGCGCGGCTGAGATTGCCGCACACCTGCTGGCCGGCGAACTCTCGCCCGCCCGACTCTCAATGCTATTTGGCGCGCTGCTGCAACGCCGTGACGGCGCCGCTGCTCTGGCCGGAGCGCTTGCCTCGCGGAAACCGGCGCGCGACAGTTCCCGTCTGGCGCTCCGTCATCTGCAATCCATCGGCCGGCAGGAGAAGGAACTCGTTGCCGTGCTCACCGGCGCGGCGGCCCTCGGCGGCGAACCGCTCCGGACGACGCCGGATTTCGTGAAACAACTTGTCGCGGAGTCGCGCGAACAAGGCGATGCGAAACACGGCGCGGAAGTTTTCCGGCGCGCAGACTTGAACTGCATCACCTGCCACGCCGTCGGTGGCCAGGGCGGAAACATGGGTCCGGCGCTGGACACGATTGGCAGCGGCCAACCGCTTGATTTCATCATCAGCGCGGTGCTGGAGCCGAACCGCGAAGTCAAGGAAAGCTACGAAGCCATCGAAGTCACGACGAAGGACGGCGAGACCTACCAGGGCTATCGCCTGCGTCTCGACAACCGCGAACTCGTGCTGCGCGACGTGGCCTTAAACAAGGAGGTCCGTCTCCGCCGCGACCAGATCGCCGAGCAACGCGACCGCGGCTCTTTGATGCCGCCTGGTCTGGTCGATCACCTTACCCGTCAGGAACTGCGCGACCTGTTCCGCTACCTCGCCGAACTGGGAAAGCCCCAGCGCTGATCCTGCAAAGCCGGTTTGGCGGCCAAGCATGAAAGCAAAGGGTTCGGCGAATTCGTCCCGGAGGGACACTGCGAGAATAGCCCGGCGTTTCAACGCCGGGATCAACGCCCAAACCGTTTCCGTCCCGAAGGGACGGTTGAAGGGAGAGCAGCGAACCTCGGCTTCAACCGTCCCTTCGGGACTGGCCCGTGCGCCGAAAGTTTAATGTCCCTTCGAATTTCACAAATTGTCACGAATACAAAATCTGATTCGTGAGCATTCGTGGAATTCGTGTCTGTTCCTGGCCGTCGCCTTTCCCCGGTTCGCCGAACATCGATTTCCAATTTCCGTTCTTGTCGTAGCGATGGATGCGGTAGGAGCCGTAGCCGTCCGCGAGAAAGAAGCTACCGTCGGGCATGAAGGCGTAGTTGGTCGGCATGAACGCGTCGCGGCCCCAGCGTTTCTTCGGCGCGGTGTCCTCGTCTTTGAGATAAATCCCCGAGTCCATCGGCGCGCGCTTTTCCCAGACTGGTTCGCCCTTGAGCGTAAGCTTCGCGAAATTCTTCAATTGCTGGTAGCCGGTGACATAGAGGAATTGCTCCCGCCCCTCTGTGATGACTTCCAGCCCATGTCCGCCGCCCTGAAATTGGTTGCCGAACGCGCGCACGAACTTCCCTTTGTCGTCGAACACGAAGATGGACGGGTGGTCCTTCAAGTTCTCGCGCCCCTCGTGGATGACGTAAAGCAAACCCTCACGATCCACCGCTACGTTGTGCGTGATCTGCCAGGAATACTTGTCCGGCAATTGCGCCCAGTTGTGCAGCACCTCATAGCGATGCTCGCCCTCGCCAATGACGAGTGGCTTGTCGGATTTCTGTGCGGTGAGCACGCGCGGCATGGACAACGCGGCGGCGGTGACCGTGGCGCCAGCGATGAACTGGCGGCGGGAGATGCGGGAAGATTTCATAGGGCAGTATGGCAACTGGTTTCAGGTGACGCGGCCAGTGTAAAGAAAGAGCGGGTTCGTGCAACTCCGACGTGGCCACAACCGTTTACTTCAGGTGAAGCAAAAGTTCGCAGGGCAAGGCGAGTGATTTTCCCCAACTCGAATGGGCGGAACTGGACTTGTGCCGCCATGAGAATCCGTGGACGCTGGCCCGCGATGAACCACTTTGCCGCCTTCTTGCTCGTCACTGTGATCGCCGGAATGTCCGTCTCTCGCGCGGGCGAAATCCGCATCGAGCGCATCTTCGGCCCGGAAGTACCCACGGGTCCGTACAAGCATCCGGCTTGCTTCGATGAGCTGGCCAATGGCGACCTGTATCTCGTCTTCTTCAGCGGGCAGGGCGAATACGGCGACACTCACGCTTCGGTCTGGGGTTCGCGCTTGAAGAAGGGCGCGAAAAAATGGTCGAAGCCTGTTGTCATCGCGAGCAACCCGTTTCACTCGCTCGGCAACGCGGTCGTGTGGCAGGCGCCCGACGGGGCGGTGTGGCTGTTCTACGTCACGCGCTACGGCGAGACGTGGTCGGATTCGCGCATCACGGCCAGGATTTCCCGCGACGGCGCGCGAACGTGGTCCGAATCGTTCATGCTGACCTTTCAGCCGGGCACCATGGTGCGCGGGCGGCCCATTGTGCTGGGCAAGGGCGATTACCTGCTCCCGGCCTATCATGAAACGGGTCATGACACCGAAAGCGTGGGGCCGGACACCACCTCGTTCTTCCTCCGCTTCAACCCGACGAAGCGGCTCTGGACGGAAGCGGGGCGCATCCGCTCGGCGCGCGGCAATCTCCAACCCGCGCCCGCCGCGCTCACGGACTCGCATCTCATTGCCTTCTGCCGGCGCGGCGGCAATTACGAACCCACCACCAACGGCTGGCTCGTTCGCGCTGAGTCGCGCGATGGAGGGCAGACCTGGAGCGAAGGAAAGGACTGCGATATCCGCAACCCCAACGCCGCCGTCGATCTCCTCAAACTGCGCAACGGCCATCTCCTGCTCGCCTTCAACGACAGCATGAACGACCGCACGCCACTGACGGCTGCCATCTCGACCGACGGCGGAAAGACCTTCCCGCGCCGCCGCAACCTCATCGCCGAGCCCAAAGGCGATTTCGCCTACCCTGTTGCGATCCAGACGCGCGACGGAAAAATCCAAGTGCTGTTCACCTCCGACGAACGCACCGTGATTCGTCGCGCTCTCTTTGCGGAGGAGGACATCGGCGGACCAGCGAATCAGTAGCAGCCGAACTGGTCTACGTCCGCCCTCACCCCAGCCCTCTCCCCCAGGAGAGGGAGCGCGAAGTGCCCGTTCCATTCCTCAACGGCATGCGCCGCGTTCGTTGCGCCCCTGGACGCGGCGAACAACTCGGTTCCTAAAGATGTCGTAAGCGCGAGGCGAGCCAACTCTCTCATTTCCGGCTCCTTTACGGTTGTTGTGGTGTTGCCAGGCGATAGATGCGGTTGGTCGTGAAGGCGGGATCGAGGATCGACTCAACATGGTTGTTGGTTCGCGCCACGATGTCCACGAGCCTGGACCATGCTCCGCTGCCGACGACATCCGAATACTGCACGGAGTACGTGCGGTTAGAGATCGCGCCGAAGGTCAAGCTCGCGCCTCCGCCAGTCGTGATGGAATCGATCTTCAAGTAGCTCGCTACGTTCGTCGGGTCGGTGCCTGCGATGAATTCAGCGCGGTTGCTCATGGTGTCGCCGTCGCTGTCGAGCGCGGCATCGGCGAAGCTGTTCGTGTTCAAGCCGTGCGCAGTTTCCCACACGTCCGCTACTCCATCGCCATCGGCGTCGGCCAGCGTGATAATGTTGCACGCGGAGAACGCGCTGATGCCGGAGCTGGCCAGGTTGCGAACGACGACACGGTAGAGTTGGGTGCCCACCGTGGCCAGCGCAACGAATGAGTAAAAATCGGTGAAGGAGTTGACCGTGTTGCTGGCTACGTTAATCGAGCCACGCCGCCAGTCGTAGTTGAAAGGCAATGGACTGCCGCTGGCCACCACGCTCAACGTGACCGGCTGGCCGACGACGACCGACTGGCTGGCCAGGCCGACGACGATCGCGGGATTGATCAGCATCGCCAACGTCACCGACGGCGGGCTGATCGATCCGATGCTGTCGGTCACCGTGACGGAATAGGCTCCAGCGTTGGTGGTTTGCGTGTTGGTGATGATTAGCGAGGCGTTGGTCGCGCCCGCAATGGTGACCCCGTTGAACCGCCATTGATAGCGCAGCAAGCCATTGCCGACGGCGCTCACGATGAAGGTGGTGTTCGAGCCGATGCGTGAGAAAGTGTTGGTCGGCGGCGCGAGGATGGTGGGCACACGGTTGACGATCAGCCGCGCGGCCGCGCTGACAACAGACCCGGCCTGGTTGAAAACTACCGCGCTATAGTCGCCAGCTTGTCCGGGCTGGACACTTGCCAGCGAGAGTGTGCCGTTGGTGGCGCCGGAAATCGGCGCGCCGTTGAGGAGCCATTGGTAGAACAGCGGCGCGGTTCCAGTCGCGGCCACGGTGAATTGGGCGCTCTGGAAGGAGAGGATCGCAAGGCCCTGCGGTTGGAGCGTGATAGCGGGTGCGAGTCCGAGCACAAGTTCGGCGCCGGGCGTGGGGATGGCCGCAGCCCAATTGGCGGGATCGTTGCCGTAGGCCGACACGGCTTTGCGCTGAAGGGACGCACCGCTGCCGTCGGCAGCGGACGGCCACGGGGCGCGGTCGTTGTAACGCACTTCGTCCACGGTGATGTAGGGAACCCCGTTCGTGCCGGGCGTGTCCGGTCGTTGCAATTCGAGACGTTCGCCGCTGTCCTGCAACACGCCGGTGAATGGGCCGAGGATGGGAACGGTCTCGAAGATTGCATACTTTGCTCGGAAGGATGGGGGTGGGACGGATACGACCAGGAGGACGCCATCGGGCGCGAGCGTCACGTTTGTCGGAAACGTGAAGCCGAGTCCATTGATGCGCCAGGTGTTTGTCGGATGTGCTGGATCGAACAGCGCGACTTCGCCAGCCGTGATGTTGCGCAGTTCGATGAACTCGTCGCCACCGGCATCGGGATGATAGTGGATTTCGCTGATCACGACCGGCCCGACGCGCGGGCCGGCGTTGGCGGCTTCACGCGTGAGCGCGAGTTGCGCGGGGAATTGCTCCTCGCCGATGCTGTTGACGTAGCGCCCGAAGGTCACGCCATTCGCCGCTGCGCCGAACGCGAAGCCGTGGCTGTGGCCGGTGAGGTTCGTGGCCGAGTCGCCTGATGAGAGATAGATCGAATCGCCAGCCGAACTCAGCGAAAAGCTGGTGAGCGATCCTGGCACGGCGTTGAACTCAGCCTCAGTGAAGATACGATAGCCGCCTGCTGCGATCATCGTTCCGTCCGGGATACGGAACTTCTTTGGCGCTGGCGCATCGTCGCTCAGGAACCATCCGCCGATGTCCACCGCAACGGCATTGGGATTGAACAGTTCGATCCAATCGATCTCCGGCAGGTCGGTGTGCGTCATCACTTCGTTGATCAGCACGGGCAGGATAACCGTCGCCGGATCATCCGCGCCTGGCGAACCGCCCGCGCTCGCGCTCGCGCGCCAGACCGTGCCGTCGTCGGAGTTCGGGCGGACGGCTGAATCCCTCGGCACGATGGAGAAACCATGACCATCTCCCGCCAGCGGCCACGGCGCGCGGTCGTTATAGGTGACAGAAAGAATCGTGGTGCCGAACGGCGTGGAGAGACGGAGCGTTTCGCCGGCATTGTCGAGGCGACCGGAATAAATGCCATTCACGGCGACGCCGGGGTACTTGGCCGCAAACGCGGCGGGGTTGCGAGCCAGCACGAAGAATTGTCCCGGCCCGAGTCGCGTGCCGTTCGTGAAGCTAAAGGTGATGCCGGCAGAGAAAGTCAGTGTGCCGAGTTGTAGCGTGTTCGTGCCGGTGTTCTTCAATTCGAGGAACTCGAACTCGTCGCCCACGGTCACGCCCAGGTCCGGAGGATTAAACATGATCTCTGTCACCACGAGCTTCGATAAATCCTGCGGTGGATAGAACACGGCGCGCGTCAGGCCGCTCCAGTTCGCGCCATTGCGGATACGGGCCTGCACCAACGTCTGCGCGGTGATCGGGAATGGAAGCTGAAACCCTTGTGCCGTGGCCGCCACTGCGCCGCCCGGCGCGCGCGGGTCAGAGCCGTCGATCGTGAAATAGATCGTTCCGTTGGTCCCGAGGATGGTGATTTGAAATCCGTCGGGCACGGGACCGCCGTCCTGGTTGAAGAATGGCGGGCGGATGTAGTTGGAATCAATCCAGTCGGCGCGCGTCTTGAGCCACGTTTTCATGGTCGCGAGACGGTTCGTCCAGTCGGTGGCGGACGGCAGGCCGTTGAGCACGGCCTTGGCCGGCGAGATGTCGTTCATCTGACCGTCAATATTGGCGTCCATGCTGGCGTTGCTCATCGCGCCGCGCCGATGGTCCCACCAACGGTCGATGTAAAGCTGCGTGAAGTCCGGGTCGGTGAAGAGCCGACCGTACCACAACCGGGTCGAGCGCCAGTAAAGATCGCCGGTCATGGCGGGCAGCCCGATGTAGTAGGCGCTCCAATTGAAGTCCCACGCCGGACCCATGCGCAGTTTTCCGTCGTCGCCTTTCCATGGAAACATGCTGATGAGCAGCCCGTCGCCGTTATGCGTAAGCGTGTTGAGGATGAAGTAATCGGCGAAGTCCACGGGGTCGAGAAACTTGCGGTAGCCGTTGATGGGATCGCGCCAGAGCGCGTTGTTCCACAACACGTCTTCAAATTGCCTGAACCAGCCCTCGATGGCGGCCCGCTGGGCAGGGTTGATCTCGTAGCCGGTGGGATTGTCGAAGTTCAGGTAACCGTTGCTTTGCTGCGGTTCGTCGTCGCCAACGACCTGTGCGTTGGGCGGCGTTTGCAAAATGCGGTTGGGTCCCGCGGTGTGGAAAAATTGCGGCTGCGTGGTGCCATTTTCCGCGGGCCAGCCGGCTTCCGGTTCGGGGTCCATACGGTTGAGGTTGAGCAGCCAGCTTCCGCTCGTGCCGTCTTCGGAGAGCCGCGTGAAGTTCAGCCGGTCGCTGCCGCGGGACACCTTCTCAATGATCGCATAAACGCCGCGGCGATCGCTGAGTTGGAGATCGCCGCCGTCTTCGTTGATGAACGCTTCAACCCAGCGAAAGCGTACGCCGTCGGCGCGGCCGATGTCGCGATAGAGTTCGTAGGCGAAGGTGTTGAACAACAGCGACGGGTCCTTGTTGCTGTCGGGATCGGGAAAGTAGAGTGTCCAATCCGCGTGCGCCGGCATGCCGAGTGGGCCGACTTTTCGCTCGCCACCGGACTCGTCGATGGCCTCGACGCTGTAAGGCTTCTGCCGCCAGGTCGAGGAGAACGCGCCGCGTCCGCGGATGCCAATGGTGCTCCACATTTCCGGCGCGTTCGTCAGCGCGCTCACGCCTGCCTCGCGTTCGAATGTGGCCCACACCGCGTTCTGTCGAGGCAACTGTCTGATGCCGGCACCCGTGCCGCTCCAGCCTTTCTGCGGGACGATACCAGCACCAAAGTTTTCGATGACCATGATTGGCAGGCTCGAAGTGTAGTTCACCAGGCTGGGATCGAGTTTGATGTAACTCTCGCCCGTCAGCCGGCTCGCACGGCCATTTGCCAGCGCCACCGCTCGCACGCGACGCGTACCGTTGATTGTGATTGGCGTGGAATACACGAGTCCATTCGTCGCGCTGGGGATTGAACCGTTTGTCGTGTAGCGAATCTCCGCGCCCGACGTGGCACAGGTGAGAGTAAGGGGGAAGGCGGCGGTGAACATGCCGCTCGCGCGCGAGAATTGCACGGGCGCAGGTGGCGGTGGTGAGTCGATGTTCTCCGCGCCGGGGGTCGGCTGGCCCATAAACTGGACGATGGACGGGTCACCCCCCAGCACGCCATAGGAAGAATCGTCGAGTTGAGTTGGGAATGGATCGAACTCGTGCAGCACCATCGGCCCCGGCCCGATGAGCGCGAGATATTCACCTGCTTGATCGAGTTGAAAGCTCGTGTGCAACGGTGCCGTTGGGTTGATACGGTTCTTCTCGGAAGCCCAGACGATCAAATAGCCACCCGCGGGGATGCTGACGTTCGGGAACGCCCATTTCGTTGGGTCGGACTTCTCGTCAGTCAGGAAATGACCCGCGAGGCTGATCGCGCCGGAGGTGGGATTGTGAATTTCGATCCAGTCGGAGTAATCGCCGTCGTCGTCCGCCAGCGTCGTCTCGTTGTCGGCCATAAACTCCGAGATGACGAGATGGCTCGCTGGCATCACGATAGCAACTGCGGCGTTCGATGCCGCCGAGCCAAAGGCGTTCGCCACCGTGAGCGTGTAGGTCGTAGGCGCCGTTGGATTCACCGTCACGCTGCCAGCGCCGTCCACGGTCTGCGCCGTCACATTGCCCGGAGCTGGCGTGATGGAATAATCAGCGCCATAGCTCGAACTCCAATTCAAGGTCACCGGTGCTCCGGCGGCAACGTGGCCACGGTTGGCGGAAAAGCTGTGAATGACGGGCGCCGGATCCACCACGACCGTCAAGCGGTTCGTCACGCTCGCTCCGGCGTTGGTGGCAATCAGCGTGTAGGTGGTGGTAACAGCAGGCGAAACAACGAGGCTCGTCAGCGCCGTCACATCCGCGCCATCGAGAAACAGGCCGGTGAAGTTCTGCACGTTCCAGGAAAGCGTCGTGGAGTCCGGAGCGAAGATCGCCGGAGGATTCGCGCTGAACGACAGCACGACGGGCGGCCTCACTACGTCATTGTAAGCATCAGCGTGGCGCTGGATGGCGGCGTCCGGGATGATGTCGTCGTAAACCGTCACGCGATAAATGGTCCCCGCCATTGTTTCGCTCAGTCCGGGATTCGCGCCCAGCCAGCCTGCGCCCGTGGGCATGGCAAACGCGGTGCTCACCCCGGAACTGGAGCCGGCAAGCGAGCCATTCAAATACAGCCGCATCGTGCGCGTGCCCGACTGCCACACGTAGGCGATGTGGACGGGAATATTCGGCGAAGGCACCGTGGGCGAGAAGAGATAATCCGCCACGCCCAGTTGCGTGAAGCCAAGTTGCCCCGTGTTGTTCCACTGCTCGTACCGCAGATTGCTCGACGTGTTCGCGCCTACGGCCAGATATGCTGAGCCGGCGCTAAAATTCGGATTGCCCTCCAGAACGAACTCGATTGTCACATCACCCGAGTTCGCGCCGAAGTTGAACGCCGCGCGATTCGCCCCGGTCAACACCGCGGCATTGGTCAACCGTGCCAGGGGCGCAAGCCCACTGCTGGCGTCCGCCGCAATCGCTGCATCGTAGCCGCTCAACGAAGCGCGCGCGGACGGGGCGATCAGAACCAGGCAAAGGTACAACACGCTGGCAAATGGGACCAGGACAGGATCGAGTTTCATGGAACAGCAGCTACGCATACCACACCCGCACGGGAAAAGGAACGTCTGATTTCGTTTTGCCAGCATTCCGCTGGAGTGATGTGAGGCGAGGCCATGAACGCGCGATGGACGAAACCTGCTGGAGTCATTGCGTCCGCGCTCGTCCTCGCCCTTCTGGCCTGGTTGGTTTCTTTCCTCACGGGAGCCGGTTTACAACGGCAAGACTCTTAGCGAATGGGCGCAGCAATACAGGTCGAACAATTGGCGGCGTGGTGGCCGCCCCGCCGCTGAAGAGGCGGAGGTCGCCATCCGGCGCATGGGCAATGATGCGTCCCCTACCTAATCGACCTGATTCGAATTCAGGAATCACCGGTGAAGAAAAAGCTGCGAACGATTGTTCCGCAGTCGTGGCATCAGAGACTGCGCCTTAAGGATACATCTGGCGATATGCGTCGGGTCGGCGCGCACGGCTTGGCCGCGCTTGGAACCAACGCGCCCGCCGCGGTGCCTGTCTTGATCGAAATCGCAACCCAACATCCCGAAGAGGATGGCCGATACCTCGCCGTCTTCGCGCTCAGGACCCTTGGCGTCGCGGCGGAACCTGCCATTCCGTTTTTCATCCAATGCCCCACCAACGAGGTGAGCATCATTCGCGACGAAGCGGCCATCGGGTTGGGAGGCATGCACCACCGGCCGGGAATAGCAGTGCCAAATTTGATTCAATACTTGAACTTTGCGGAAGAACTTCACGCAGCACGTTCGAATGCACGGATGCCATCGCTTTGTTGGGCAAGTTCGGAACGAACGCCAATGCGTGTGTGCCGATCCTGATTGAGTTGCTTGGGCATTCCAACCCGTCGGTGCGCTCGGAGGTTACTAACTGGCTCCCGCGAATTGATGCTGAGGCTGCGGCCAGGGCAGGGGTGAAAGGTCCGTGGTGAGCAGTTCCAGTCTAACGATTTTGATGGTTTCCTCGGCCTGCCAAGTCTGCTATTGGCAATCCAACCTGTTTTGTATGAAGCCACTGATCCAACTTTCCGCCGGCTGCGTCTCGCTGGCGCTTCTCCTCGCTCTGCCGCTCCACGCCGCTGGGCCGCCGCCCAAGCCGGGCAAGACTACCTCGCTCTTCGACGGCAGGACGCTCAGCGGTTGGGAAGGTGATTCCAAAATCTGGCGGGTGGAAGATGGCTGCCTCACCGGCGGCTCCCTGACCGAGACGGTGAAGCAGAACGAGTTTCTCGCCACCACGCGCGATTACACGAACTTCGTCGTGCGTTTCAAAATTAAGCTCACGGGCACGAACGGCTTCGTCAATTCGGGCTTCCAGATTCGCTCGCAGCGTGTGCCGAACAATTCCGAGATGGCCGGCTACCAATGCGACTTTGGCGAACCGAATTGGTATGGCGCGATCTACGATGAGTCGCGCCGCAACAAGCTGATGGCGCCGTCGGACATGAAGGCGCTGCGGCCAGTCATCAAGCGTGGCGACTGGAATGATTACGTCATTCGCGCCGATGGCTCGCGCATCACGACGTGGATCAACGGCATAATGGGCGTCGACTGGTATGAGCCGGACCTCAGCATTCCGAACTACGATTGGGGCAAGCTGGGCATCCAGGTCCACGGCGGCGGCAAGGCGGTGGTGCAGGTGAAGGACATCTCCATTGAAGAGCTGCCCGCTGGGAAACGGTTCATCGGCGCACCGGAACCGAAGAAGGGCGCGAAAGCGTCGCCGCTCACGCCGGAGGAGGAGCACGCAGCATTTACACTCCCGCCAGGATTCGAGATTGAACTTGTCGCGAGTGAGGACATGGAGCAGGGCTTCGGCAAGTTTGTCGCCATCGATTGGGATTTGCAGGGCCGGCTCTGGACGATGACGGCGCTGGAATACCCGGTGGACGCGAACGAGAGTCCCGCCGTCGCCAGGGAACTCTACGCCAGCAAGGCGAAGGACAAGGTGCTGGTGTACGATCGCGACGCGAAGTCGCCAACCGGCTACACGAGCAAACCACGCGTCTTCGCCGACGGCCTCGCCATCCCGCTCGGCATTCTGCCCTACAAGAACGGCGTCTATGTCCAACACGGACCGGACATCGTGTTTCTGAGCGACACCGACGGCGACGGCAAAGCGGACAAGCGCGAAGTCATCCTCACCGGCTTCGGCGTGCAGGACTCACACCTGTTCCCGCACCAGTTCACGCGCGCGCCGGGCAACTGGATCTGGATGGCCCAGGGGGCCTTTAACTATGGCAAGGTGAGAACGACGACCGGCAAGGAGCAGCAGTTCGATCAGACGCGCATGGCGAAGTTCCGCTATGACGGAAGCGACTTTGAAATCACGAGCCAGGGACCGTGCAACATCTGGGGCTTGCACATGACAATGGAGGGCGAGACGTGGATTCAGGAAGCCAATGACTACGGCTACCCCGCAATGCCCTTCCATGAGTACGCCAACTATCCCGGCTGCTCGCAAGCGCAATGGAAGAGTTACGCGCCGGAATTCCCCGGCACCGCGCCGCATTTTTCGATGGGCGGAACCGGGCTGAGCGGTCTGGCGATCAGCGACAAAAACCATTGGCCCGAGCCGCATGCCAATGTCACCTTCGTCGCCAATCCCATCACGCGGAAAATCCAGGCGATCCGCACGCAACGAGATGGCCCGCGCTGGAAACTGGATTTGCTTCCGGACTTCATTCTTTCCGATGACGAGATGTTCCGCCCCGTCGCCTTGCGACTGGGTCCGGATGGCTGTCTCTACATTGTCGATTGGTACAACAAGATTATTTCACACAACGAAGTGCCGCGGAACCATCCCGAGCGCGACAAGAAACGCGGCCGCATCTGGCGCGTGAGACACCGGGACGCAAAGCCTCTGGATACGCCGGATTTCATGAAACTCTCAGGCGACGAACTGGTCGCGAAGCTGGGCGGTGACAACACGACGCAAAGCCATCTTGCCTGGCAGGCCATCACTGACCGCCAGATCACCGAACTCACGCCACAGCTCAGGAACATCGTGCAGGACAGCTCGCAGTCGGTTGCCCGCCGCATCGCTTCGCTCTGGGCACTCGATGGACTCCGCCAAATCGACGCGGCATTGCTCAACCCATTGGTCACCGAAACAAACCGCAACCTCCGTCGCGAGGCTGTCCGCGCGTTTGGCAATGCCGGGCTGATCATGTCCGCGATTCGTGACGGACGCTGGCCGGCGATTCACGATTTGGAGTTGTTTGCCGCCGACCCTGACCCGGAAGTCAGGGCAGAGACGATTCGCGTCCTGGGAACCGCGCTTGCACTCCAATCCAATATGACAAGGACCAATGCCCCGCTCGCGCCCGCATTCAAATCGATCCTTGGAATGCTCATGACAATGGTTGGCGGGTCTCTCGCCGCGCCTACGATGAAGAGCACTCAGAATGGGAAGGACATTAAAATTGGCGAGGCGTATGAACGTGAATTCGAGCGTTACCTCATCCGTTTCTTCTTGGAACAACAGCCTCAAACCGTTATCGCGTTCCTTGAAACCCCGACAGCGAAACTGCTGCACACCGAAGCGCGTCTGGTTGCCATTCTCGCGCTCGAGCCAAAAATGAGCGCGTCGCATCTTGCCACGCTTCTTCCGCAGCTCACGCGCCCGCCCAATCAAGAGGAAGCGTTGCGCCTCGCACAATTCTCCGATGAGCCTGGGGTTGGCGACGCACTTCAGAAACTCCTCCAAAGCCCCGCCACGAGCAGGGGAATGTTGGAAGCGCTGCTCAAAATACGCGCACGGATCGACACGGCGAAAATCGCGCCCCTCGCCACGGAGGCCGCGCGCAGCCTGCTCGCGCGCAAGGAGGATTTCGAGGGTCTGCAACTTGGCGCCCTGCTGGCCAGCGCTTTCCGCCTCGCCGAACTCGAACCCGATGTGGCTCGCATTCTCGAATGGGACATGAGCGTTCCGAACTGGGATCGTGATCTGAGACGGCTGGGTCTAACACCCCAGTCTGAAGCCGCGTTGCGCGCCCTGCGTGAATTGAAATCCGGACGCATCGATCTGTTCGCGACTCTGGCCGAAAAAGCGGACCCTTCCGGACGACAAATCGCATTGGGTGCCTTGGCCGAATCACGCGATGAACAAGGGCCCCAACGACTGCTGGAACTCTACGGCAGCCTGAACGCCGCTGAGCGCCGGGCCGCTTTCGGAGCTCTCTCCGGCACCAAGCCCGGAGCGGCGGCATTGGTGAAGGCGGTCCGTGACGGCGGCATCGCCAGGGACGACATCGACGGAGTGACCTTCGACAAGCTCCAAGCCGTGCTCGGCGACGACGCAAACCTGGCCGCGCTGATGCAGGAGATGGCGTCGCTGTTCAGGCCGGTCCTGCGCTTAAACGGCGAGGACAACGCGTGGTCGGAAACCGGCCTCACCCTCGACGGCCCATTCACCGTCGAGACGTGGGTGAAGCTCAATCCGGGCATCGACAACAACGACGGCATCCTCGGCGCACCCGGCGCGCTGGACATGAATTTCTTCGGCGGCCAGTTCCGGGTGTGGGTCGGCGGCGGCACGCACGACGCCATCGTGGCAAAAAAGAAAACCGTGGCGGACGTGTGGACGCACGTCGCCGTGACGCGTGATGCGAAGGGAATGTTCCGCATCTACCAGAACGGCGAACTCGACACCGCCGATTCCAAACCCGCGCCGCAAAAGTTCGAGAATGTCCGCATCGCTTGGACCGCGCCCAACAAAGGCACGGCCGGCTGGTTGAGCGAGTTCCGCATCTGGAACCGCGAGCGCAGCGCGGCGGAGATTCGCGCGGACTTCGATCGGAGTTATTCCAACACGGGTAGCAGCGGACGTGAGTCCGCTCAGACTGGAAATGATCAGAGCCGACTCACGTCGGCTGCTACGAGTAAGGGGCCGGCGGGTTTGGTCGGCCTTTTCTCCGGCACGCACTGGGGCAAGCTGCACAGCGGCGCGAAGGTGCAGAAGACGCAGGATTTCCCGCCGTTGCTCACGGAGACAGAGGCAAAGGCGCTGGCGGAGAAGTTCGCAAGGTTCCACGCGCTCGCGCAAAAGCCGGGTGATGCCACCAAAGGCAAGGCGTTATTCACCACAACCTGTCAGCAGTGCCACAGCGTCGGCGGTCAGGGCGGACAAGTCGGGCCCGTGCTTAACGGCGCGGGCGCGATGGGCGTCGAGTCGCTGCTGCGCAATCTGCTCACCCCGAACGCGGCGATGGAACCGGGCTACCGTGTCTTCCGTGTCGAACTCAAGGATGGTGACGTGCTCGATGGCATTCGCGTTTCCGAGGACAATGAGGCCATCGTGCTCCGGCGTCCAAACATCGACGACACGCGCATCGCGCAGAAGGACGTGCGCAAGGCGAGCTTCACCAGGTCAAGCATGATGCCGGATGGATTGCTGGATCCGCTGGAGCCTGAGGACGTCAGCGATCTCTTCGCTTATTTGAAGACGCTCAGGTAGTGGTATAGTTTGGTGGGGCGAGGCTCCTGACGAGCCGGCTCGCGAGGACGCTCGCCCCACCCAATGGTTGAAAGTGTACCACCACCGACGCTCAGGAGGGCTT
>Ga0187893_10008656_pt1 | contig 15947 bp, 12 predicted proteins | sample MA1701074metaG_FD_139574 | JGI IMG/M metagenome (GOLD analysis project Ga0187893, IMG submission 139574) | White microbial mat communities from a basaltic lava cave in the Kipuka Kanohina Cave System on the Island of Hawaii, USA - MA170107-4 metaG ... | reverse complement strand
GCGGGGGGCGGAACGCGGCCGAGCAGGTAGAACTCGTCGTTGGGACGCATGGCGAGCAGGTGCGCCATGCGGTTCGACAAGGCGAACAGCGCGGTGATCCCGCCGACGTCCCAGATGTCCTCTTCGCTGAAGCCGTGATCGCGCATGCGCTGGTGGTCGGTGTCGTCGACCGCCTCCGGGGTGCGCGCCAGCTTGACCGCGAAATCGAGCATCGCCCGCTGGCGCGGGGTGATGTCGGCCTTGCGGTGGTCCACCGCCACCTGGTCGGCGATCTGCGGGTTCTTGGCGTAGATGCGCAGGATCGCACCGTGCGCGATCACGCAGTACTGGCAATGGTTCGCGCCGCTGGTGGCCACTACGATCATCTCGCGCTCGGCCTTGGTCAGTCCTGAGGCCTCGCGCAGCATCAGCGCATCGTGATAGGCGAAGAACGCGCGGAACTCGTCCGGCCGGTGCGCCAGCGTGATGAACACGTTGGGCACGAAACCGGCCTTCTCCTGCACCTGCAGGATCCGCTCGCGCACGTCCGCTGGCAGGTCTTTCAGCTCCGGCACCGGGTAGCGGCTGATCGGGTGTTTCATCTCAGTCGTACTTGCGCGCGTCTTCGATCACCTTGCCGTCGTTCGCCAGCGTACCGGCTGGCTTGAGCTGCACGTTGCCGCGCAGCTTGCAGACCTCGCGCAGGGTGTCGGCGACCGCGGCGGCGAAGGCTTCGGGCGCCGGCCCGGCGAGCTCGCATTGCAGCGTCATCACGTCGCTCTTGTCTGCGTCGTGCGCGACGACCAGGCGCGCGCGCACGATCTCCGGATGGCGGCGGAGCACCTGCGCCACCTGGGAGGGATGCACGAACATGCCTTTCACCTTGGTGGTCTGGTCGGCGCGGCCCATCCAGCCCTTGATGCGCATGTTGGTGCGCCCGCACGGGCTCGGACCGGCCAGCACGGCCGACAGGTCGCCGGTGGCGAACCGGATCAGCGGGTACTCCGGCGTGAACGTGGTGACGACCACCTCGCCCACCTCCCCTTCGCGGACCGGATCGCCGGTGCCCGGCCGCACGATCTCCAGAATCACTCCCTCGTCCACCACCATGCCCGCGCGCGCCTCGGTCTCGTAGGCGATCAGACCCAGGTCCGCGGTGCCGTAGAGCTGGTAGCCGTCGATGCCGCGCTCGCGCAACAGTTGCTGCACCGCCGGCAGGAACGCCTCGCCACCGACCGCGGCTTTCTTCAGGCTGGAGATGTCGAGCTTCATCTCGTCGGCCTTCTCCAGCAGGATCTTCAGGAACGACGGCGTGCCGGTGTAGCCCACCGGTCTCAGATCGGCCATGGTCTGCGCCTGTAGCTCGGTCTGGCCGATCCCCGCCGGGAACACCGGGCAGCCGATCGCCTGCGCGGCGAGGTCCGCCATGAAGCCGGCGGGCGTGAAGTGATACGAGAAGGTGTTGTGCACCAGCTCGCCCTGGCGGAACCCGGCCGCATACAGCGCGCGCGCCATGCCCCAATAGTCGCGCGTGTCGGCTTGCGGATCGTAGATCGGCCCGGGCGAGGCGAACACGCGCCCCAGTTGCGTCAGCGGCACCGCGGTCATGCCGGCGAAGGGCCGGTCGCGCTTCTGCAGCTCGATCAGCTCTGACTTGCGCGTCACCGGCAGCCGGGCCAGCGCCGCGCGGTCCTTCACATCGAACGGCTGCACGTCGCGCAGCAGGCGTGCGAAGTACGGAGCGTTCTTCTTCGCGTTGTCGATCTGCTCCTGCAGCGCGCGCAGCAGCGCGCGCTCGCGCACCTCGGGCGAGCGGGTTTCCAGTTCGTCGAAATACTTGCTCATGGGAGGCGCCTCACGCCAGCCAACGCTTGCGGCGGCGGTAATGCTTGGTGTCGCGGTAGCTCTTGCGTCCGCCCGCCGACAACCCGAGGTAGAACTCCTTGACGTCCTCGTTGTTGGACAGCTCGGCGGCGGGACCGTCCATGACCACGCGCCCGTTTTCCAGGATATACCCGTAGGCGGCGTAGCGCAGGGCCACCATGGTGTTCTGCTCCGCCAGCAGGAAGCTCACCTTCTCCTGCTGGTTGAGGTTGCGCACGATCTCGAAGATCTCCGCCACCACCTGCGGCGCCAGCCCCATGGACGGTTCGTCGAGCAGAATCATGCTCGGCTGCGCCATCAGCGCCCGTCCGATCACCGTCATCTGCTGCTCCCCGCCCGAGGTGTAGCCGGCCTGGCTGCGGCGCCGCTCCTTCAGGCGCGGGAAGTACGTGTACACGCGCTCCAGGTCCTCGCGGATCTGGCTGCGCGAGGCCGAGCGCGTGAACGCGCCGGTGAGCAGATTCTCCTCCACCGTCAGATGCGCGAAGCAGTGCCGTCCCTCCATCACCTGGATCACGCCGCGGCGCACCAGGTCGGAGGGGGTCAGCCGGTCCACGCGCTCGGCCCGGTACTCGATCGAGCCCTTGGTGACGTCGCCGCGCTCCGAGGCGAGCAGGTTGGAAATCGCCTTCAACGTGGTGGTCTTGCCCGCGCCGTTGGCGCCGAGCAGCGCCACGATCTGTCCCTCCTGCACGTCGAAGGACACCCCCTTCAACACCAGGATGACGTGGTCGTAGATGACCTCGATGTTGTTGACCGTCAGCAGCGCCACGGCGGACCACCTCAGCCGGCGAGACAGGCGGGCTTGATGCCCTTCTCCGCGGCGTACTTGGCCGCCGACTCCTGCACCATCTTCTGCACCATTCCGCGGTCGCCGCTCATCCAGTCCGACACCGCCTTCCACTTCTTGCCGTCCCACTGCTGGAAGCGCACCAAGCCGCTGCCGCTGTGGTCGGTGCAGGACACCTTGATCGGCGGCACCATGCTGCCGAAGCCGAGGCGGTCCAGGCGCTTGGCGTCGACCTCGAGATTCTCGATGCCCCAGCGCACCTGCTCGCCGCGGAGCGGCTTCTTGCCGTACTTCTCCTGCGCCTTGCGCACCGCCTCCACCGTCATCATGGCGGCCGCCAGCCCGCGGTTCCACAGCACGCTGCCCACCAGCTTGGCCGGCGTCTGGCTCTTGCCCTTGTCGATGACGTGCTTCTGCACCTCGCGCACCACCTGGAAGTCGCGCCCCGCCAGGTTCAGGCTCGCCGCGTAGTAGCCGCTGGCGGCGGCTTCGCCGGCGGCCTCCGTGTCCACCTCGGATCCCGACCACCAGTTGCCGATCATCCTGTCGCGCGGGAACCCGACCTTTTGGGCGGTGCTGAGCGCCGTGGCGTTCATCACGCCCCAGCCCCACAGGATCACCCAGTCGGGGCGGAACTGCCGGATCTGCAGCCATTGCGACTGCTGCTCGTTGCCCGGGTGCGGCACCGGGATCAGCTTCAGCTCGAAGCCGTGCTTGGCGGCTTCGGCCTCGAGCACCGGATGCGGCTCCTTGCCGTAGGCGGAGTCGTGATACAGCATCACGACCTTCCTGCCCTTGAGCTTGGCCTCGCCGCCTTCGCGCTCGGCGATGAAGCGCACGATGCCGGTGGCGCAATCCCAGTAGTTGGACACCAGCGGGAACAGCCAGGGGAACACGCGCCCGTCCACCGAGTCGGTGCGCCCGTAGCCGAAGGTGATCAGCGGGATTTTGTCCACCGCCACCTTGTCGATCAGGCTGTAGGTGAGGCCGGTCGACATCGGGTGGATCGCGGTCGGGCCGGTGGCGGCCTTGGTCTTGAGGCGCTCGTAGCATTCGACGCCTTTGGTGTTGTTGTACTCGGTCTCGCACTCCTCCCAGGACAGCTTGACGCCGTTGATGCCGCCGTCGCGCTCGTTCACCAGGCTCAGGTAGTCGACGAAGCCGCTGAAGAAGGCGGCGCCGTTTGCCCCATACGGACCGACGCGATAGCCGGTGATGCCGATGAACTGCGTGCCGGGTGCCTGCGCGGCGGCGGGCAGCGCCGCCGCGGCGCCGAGCACGGCGGCAATCACTGCGGCCGGGGTCAGCTTCCATGCTCTCATGTCATCCTCCAACGGCGTCTTGTCGATTGCATCTCCCTCACCGGACGCCCCGGCGGGAGCGATTCCAGGCCCGACGACGGCGAGCTAGTGCGGGAACGGCCACAACCTGAGCTTTTCCTTGGCGATCTGCCACAGCCGCGCCAGCCCCAGCGGCTCCACGATCAGGAAGAAGACGATCAACGCCCCGAAGGCGAGCAGCTGCACCATGGAAGTGGTTCCCGGCGCCAGGTTCAGATTGAACCGGTGCTCCAGGAACGTCAACAGCACCTCCAGGAAGATCGGCAGCAGAGTGATGAAGGCCGCGCCGAGGAACGAGCCGAGGATGCTGCCCACACCGCCGATGATCACCATGAACAGGATGCGGAACGAGAGGTCCAGGTTCAGGTCCTCGGGCTGCACCGTGCCGACGTAGGCGTACGCGTAGAGCGCGCCGGCCACTCCGCAGTAGAAGCTGCTCACCGCGAAGGCAGTGAGCTTGGTGCGCACGATGCGGATCCCGATCACCTCGGCCGCCACGTCCATGTCGCGCACCGCCATCCAGGCGCGACCGACGGCGCTGCGCACCATGTTCTTCGCCGCCAGGGCGAGCAGCGCGACCACGGTCAACACCAGCAGATATTTCTCGGCCGGAGTGTCGAACACGTAGCCGAGGATCTCCATCGGTTGCGCGGTGATGACTCCCGAAGAGCTGTAGTTCGAGAACCAGCCCACCTTAACCAGCAGCCACGGGATGAAGAACTGCGCGGCCAGCGTGGCCACCGCCAGATAGAAACCCTTGATGCGCAGGCTGGGCAGGCCGAAGGCCGCCCCCACCAGCGCGGCGCACACCCCGGCCAGGATGAAGCTCGCGAGCAGCGGCAACCCGGGCACGCGCAACTCGAGGTTGTACGCCGCCACGGCGCCCACGGCCATGAAGGCCGCCGACCCCAGCGACAGCTGCCCGGCGTAGCCGGTCAGGATGTTGAGCCCCAGCGCGGCGAGCGAGAACACCAGAAAGGGAATCAGGATGGCGGTGAACCAGTAGTCGTTGGCGGCGAGCGGAACGCCGACGAACGCGACCGCCAGCAGCGCCAGCACCGCCAGGCGGTCCTGACGGATCGCGAACAGCTGCTGATCGGCAGCGTAGCTGGTCCGGAACTGTCCGGCTTCTCTATAGAACATGGGCGCGAGGCATGAGGCGCGAGGGCTCAAACCCGGTCGATGTGCTTTTCGCCGAACAGGCCTTCGGGGCGTACCAGCAGGAACAGCAGCGCCAGCACGTAGGCGAACCAGCCTTCGATGCCTCCGCCCACGTACGGGCCGAGGTACACCTCGGCCAACTTCTCCGCCGCGCCGATGATCAGCCCGCCGACGATGGCACCGGCGATGGACTCGAATCCGCCCAGGATCAGTACCGGCAGCGCCTTGAGCGCCACCAGCGTCAGCGCGAACTGCACGCCGCTGCGCGCGCCCCACATCAGCCCCGCCACCAGCGCCACGAAACCGGCCACCGACCACACGATGGCCCAGATGTACTTCAACGGGATGCCCACCGACAACGCCGCCTGGTGATCGTCGGCCACCGCGCGCAGCGCGCGGCCCACGCGCGTCTTGTTGAAGAACAGCGCCAGCGCGGCCACCAGCGCGCCGGCCACCAGCGCGGCAAAGGCGTCGAAGCGGCTCACCAGCATGTTGAATCTTGCCAAGAGCCAGTCGATCGGCGCGTCCTGGAATCCCAGCGCCAGCGGCCGCGGGCTGATGTCGCGGAACGCCCACAGCTGCACCAGCTGCGCGGCGCCCTCGACGAAGAACGCCAGGCCGATGGTGGCCATGAACAGCGAGATCTGCGGCTGGTTGACCAGCGGGCGCAGCACCACGCGCTCGGTGAGGATCCCCACCAGCACCATCACCACCAGCGTCAGCGCGAAGGCGAGCCAGAAGGGCGCCGCCAGCTTCTCCTGCAGCGTGACGAACACCAGCGCCGCGAAGAACACCATCGCGCCCTGGGCGAAGTTGAACACGCCCGAGGCCTTGAAGATCAGCACGAATCCGAGCGCTACCAGCGAGTACATCACCCCCGCCAGCAGCCCGCCGATCAGCACCTCGAAGAAGAATTGCATCGCGTCAGTGCGCCACGCCCAGGTAGGCGTCGATCACCGCCGGGTTGGCGCGCACCTCCTGCGGCGAGCCGTCGGCGATCTTGCGACCGTAGTCGAGCACCACGACGCGCTCGGAGATGTCCATCACCACGCCCATGTCGTGCTCGATCAGAACGATGGTGGTGCCGAATTCCTCGTTGACGTCGAGGACGAAGCGGCACATGTCCTGTTTCTCCTCCACGTTCATGCCGGCCATCGGCTCGTCCAGCAGCAGCAGCGCCGGCTCGGCCGCCAGCGCACGCGCCAGCTCGACGCGCTTCTGCAGCCCGTAGGGCAGGCGCCCTACCGGGGTCTTGCGGATGTGCTCGATCTGCAGGAAGTCGATGATCTGCTCGACCTTCTCCCGGTGCACCAGCTCCTCGCGCCGGTTGCGGCCGACGTAGATCGCCTGCTCGAACAGGGTGGCGCGCATCTTCAGGTTGCGGCCGGTCATGATGTTGTCCAGCACGCTCATGCCCTTGAACAGGGCGATGTTCTGGAAGGTGCGGGCGATGCCGTTGGCGGCCGCCCGGTGCGGGTCGACCCGACGGCGCGTCTCGCCGCGGAAGCGCACCGTGCCCTGCTGCGGGTGGTACACGCCGTTGATCACGTTGAGCATGGAGGACTTGCCCGCGCCGTTGGGCCCGATGATCGCGCGGATCTCGCCCCGGCGCACGTCGAAGCTCACGTCCGCGAGCGCCTTCACCCCGCCGAAGGACAGCGAGATGTTGTCCACGGCGAGCAGCACCTCGCCGTCTGGAGGCTGCGCGCTCAAGCCGCCTTCCTCTGTGCGACCGCCGGCGTCCCCGGTGCCGCCGCGAAGGTCTGCACCTGGCGGATCTGCACGTCCGCCGCGATCTTGCCGCGCCGGCCGTCCTCGAACTTGACCTCGGTCTCGATGTGGCAGCTGCGCTTGCCGGCATAGAGCGCCTCCACCAGCGGCGCGTACTTCTCGGCGATGAAGCCGCGGCGCACCTTGCGCGTGCGGGTCAGCTCGTCGTCGTCGGGATCCAATTCCTTGTGCAGCACCAGGAAGCGGTGTACCTGCGAGTCGGCCACCATCGGATCGGCGGTCAGTTCCGCATTCACCTTCTCCACGCATTCCTGGATCAGGTCGTAGACCTCGCGCTTGCCCGCCAGGTCGGTGTAGCCGGCGTAGGCCAGTCCGCGCCGCTCGGCCCAGTTGCCCACCGCGCCCAGATCGATGTTGACGAATGCGCACACCTGATCGCGGTCGTGGCCGAACGCCACCGCCTCCTTGATCTGCGGGAAGAACTTGAGCTTGTTCTCGATGTAGTTGGGGGCGAACAGGGCGCCGTTGGCGAGCCGCCCCACGTCCTTGGCGCGGTCGATGATCTTCAGGTGCCCGTCCGGGTCGAAGAAGCCGGCGTCGCCGGTGCGGAAGAAGCCGTTCTCGTCGAATACCTCGGCGGTCGCGTCTGGCCGCTTGTAGTATTCCTTGAGCATCGCGTGGCTGCGCACCAGCACCTCGCCGTCGGCGGCCAGTTGCACCTCCACTCCGGGGGCCGGCGGGCCCACCGAGTCGAGCTTGATCTTGCCGTCGGGCTGCAGGCACACGTAGGCGCAGGTCTCGGTGGAGCCGTACAGCTGCTTGAGGTTTACCCCGATCGCGCGGTAGAAGCGGAACAGGTCGGGACCGATCGCCGCGCCCGCGGTGTAGGCCACGCGGATGCGGCTCATGCCCAGCACGTTGCGCAGCGGTCCGTAGACCAGCAGCCTGCCCAGCCCGTACAGCAGGCGGTCGACGACGGAGACGCCGGGTGCGCGATCCAGGATCTCGGCGCCGCAGCGCCGCGCGACGCCGAGGAAGTAATGGAACAGCGCGCGCTTCACGCGCGAGGCGTCCTCCATGCGGATCATCACCTGCGTGAGCAGATTCTCGTACACGCGCGGCGGCGCGAAGTAGTAGGTCGGGCCGATCTCGCGCATGTCGGTCATCACCGTGTCGCCCGACTCGGGGCAGTTGATGGTGAAGCCGCCTGCCAGCGCCTGTGCATAGGAGAACAGGTTGTCCCCGACCCAGGCCATCGGCAGGTAGGACAGCACCTCGTCGCCCGGGCCCAGCCGGTCGAACTCGCAGCCGCCGCGGGCGGCCGTGATCAGCGCCGCATGCGTGTGGCAGACCCCTTTCGGCTTGCCGGTGGTGCCCGAGGTGTACAGCATGATCGCCACGTCCGGACCGGCGCCCTGATCGACCTCGCGCTGCGGGAACGCCGGGTCGTCCTCATGCAGCTTGCGCCCCCGGCGCTGCACCTCCGCGTACCGATGCAGGAAGGGCTGCGCGTAATTGCGCATGCCGCGCGGCTCTTCGTAGATGATGGTCTCGAGCTTGGGCAGGCGCTGCTTGATCTCGAGCAGCTTGTCCACCTGCTCCTGGTCTTCCACCACGGCGAAGCGCACGTCGGCGTTGTCCAGGATGTAGGCCATCTCGTCGGCCACGGCGTCCTGGTACAGAGGCACGGGAATGGCCCCCAGCGCTTGCGCTGCGCCCATCGCCCAGTACAGCTGCGGGCGGTTGTCGCCGATGATCGCGAGGTTCTCCCCGCGCCGCAAGCCGAGCGCGCTCAGGCCGCCGGCCAGGTCGCGCACGTTCTCGGCCACCGCGCGCCAGCTCCAGGCCTGCCAGATGCCGAGATTCTTCTCGCGCATGGCGGTCGCCTCGCCGCGCAGGCGCGCGTGCTCGAGCAGCAGCTTGGGGAAGGTGTCCGCTTGCGGCGGGGCGGCGGCGTGCATCGCGTCGTCGCGTTCAGGTCTCTGGTTATCGGGCGGTGCCGCCGGACCGGACCGTCCGGGCGGACTGCTATGGTAATACGCGGAACGCCGGTAATACAGGAACGCCGGTCGTCCGGAAAACCCCGGAGCTCCCGGCCGGGATGCTGCGGCGCAAAAACAACGGGGCCCGCATTGCGGGCCCCGGAGAGAATGGCGCCGAGATCGAAACCGGCTAGCGGCGCTGCTTCGCCCAGGCCGCGAATTCGGGGGTTCCGGCGATGGTGCGGTAGGGGTCGGTCTTGGCCAGCACGTCGGGGTCGAAGGACACCTGGAACGCCTCCTCGTAGGCCGACAATGCCGCCAACGCCACCTTGGGATTGCGGCCCTCGATGCCGGCCGTAACCGTGCCCCAATATCCCGACTTGAAGTCGGCCTCGACGGTGATCGCCCGCTGGCAGGCGGCGACCGCGTCGTCGTAGCGCTTCGAGCCGATCAGGCAGCTGCACTTGAGGAAGTTGGTCACCCCGTCCTCGCCCACGTGCGCCTCGAAGGCGGACACGGCCTTGTAGGCCTGGTCGAAGCGCCCTTCGTAGAAGTAATGGTCGATCAGCATGAACTGCACGCTGGGGTCGTCCCCGAAGTGCTTCGCCAGATGCGCGAGCGAGCTGCGGTAGGCGGCTTCGTCATGGCTGCTGATGCTCGCCCTGAGCATCGCCCAGTCCTTGGTGCGCTTGTAGGCCTCGGGCAATCCGTCCAGGGCCCGGTAAGCGCCCGGAAGATCGCCGGCGGCGAGCTGGCGGCTGAAGACGCGGAATCGCTCTACCTCTTGGCGGTCGACCGACCTCACCCCGAACAAGGCGGCGAGCATCGAGCCTTTGTCCAGCATGGCCGAAACCGCCAGGCGCATCGCGGTGCTGGCGCGGCTGCCGCGGGTGTGCGTGTACCAGTCCGCGATCAGCCCGGCCGGCGTCACGTAGTACTCGATGTAGTCGAACCCGCCGTCCCCGGCCTGGTACTCCATGCGCACCAGGCTGTACGTCTTGCCCGCCTGCTTGCCGGTGCGCAGGAACTTGGCCACGCCCTGGCGCTGTGTGAAGTTGCGCAAGCCGGCTTCGATGTTGGTGCGCAGGCTCCGGCGCATGCCTTCCTGCAGCTTGGTCGCCTGCTCGGCGCTCAGCCCCAGATCGCTCATCACCTCCCGGCTCAGCGCCTCCAGGTCGATGAGCTGAACCAGGGTGTCGGTGTCCTGGGTGTTGAACGCCTGCTCGATCTGCCGGCCCACCTGCTCCGGCGTGGCGCGGGCGGACGCCGCGGCCGCATGCAGCAGCAAGGCTGCGGTGCAGACGGTCAGCGCGGCCGCGCGAATGTGACGCTTCATCGGTGTTCCTCGAAAGGACCTTGGAAACACCGGGTGAAGCGAGGAAGATGCCCGCACTGGCGTCGGCGGGCCGCCAAACGTCAGAGAATCGTCAAGACGCCGGCTTCCCGGGCGAAGCGGATTGCGCCTGCACGCGGCGGCCCGCGTGACGGTTCCGCGCCCCTCACCCCTGCTCGCGCAACGCCGCGAACGCCTCGTCCACGATGGCGAGCGTGCGCTGCACGTCCGCTTCGCTGTGCGCGATCGAGATGTAGAACTTCTCGTTGGGGTTGACCAGCAGCCCGCGCTTCATCAGCTCGATGGCCCAGCGCCAGCCCAGGTCCTTGTCGTGCGTGGTGAGGTCGATCCAGGTGCGCAGCGGCCGGCGATCGGTGAAGCGGATGCCCCACACCGCGTCCTCGCCCGGCGCCTGCACCGCGAAGCCGTGGCGCGTTCCCGCCTCGACCATGCCCTGACGCAGGCGCGCGCCGGTGCGATGCAGTCCTTCGTACACACCCGGCCGGCTCAGCACATCGAGCGCCGCGAGACCGGCGGCCGCGCCTACCGGATTGCCGTTGAGCGTGTTGGTGGCCCACACCACCTCGGGGCGCGGCCGGCTGCGCGCGTCCAGCACCGACATGATCTGCGCGCTGCCGACGATGGCCGCCATCGGGAACCCGCCGCTGATCGCCTTGCCGTAGCAGGCGAGATCCGGCACCGCGCCGTAGCGCTCCTGCGCGCCGCCCCAGGCGATGCGAAAGCCGGTGACGATCTCGTCGAAGATCAGCACGATCCCGTGCTTCCGGGTCACCTCCCGCACCGCCTGCAGGAATCCCGGCTCGGGCTGCAGCACGCGCTGCAGCGGCTCCACCAGCACCGCCGCCAGCTCCCCGGCGTGGCGCTCGATCGTCTCCACCGCGCGCTGCGTCTCGTTGAACGGCGTGACCAGCACCGTCTCACCGGTCTCGCGCGGCACGCCCACGGAATCGGGCGCTGCGCGCGGATAGTCCGACGGTTTGCCGGGCACCGTGCCCCACAGTCCGTAGTCGTGCATGCCGTGCCACGCGCCCTCGAACTTGAGCACCTTGTTGCGCCGGGTCCAGGCGCGCGCGATGCGCAGCGCATAGAACGTCGCTTCCGTTCCCGAGCCGGTGTAATGCACCGCTTCGCCGCACGGGATCGCCTCGACCAGGCGCTGCGCCAGCCGTATCGCGGGTTCGTTCAGGAAGAAGTAGGTGGTGCCCTTCGGCAGCTGCGCGCTCACCGCCTCGGTGATCGCGGGATGGCCGTGCCCGAGCAGCGCCGGCCCGGAGCTCAGGTGGTAGTCGATGTATTCGCGCCCGGCCACGTCCCACACGCGGCTGCCCTGGCCGCGGGCCACCACCAGATTCAGCTCGGGCGGCAGGACGAACAGGCCGGTGCCGCCTCCGGCGAGGTATTTTCCGGCCAGCGAGAGCAGTTCGGTTTGTCGGGCAGCGTCCATGATGCGGGTCACCGGTGCGGGTTATCGGGCGCTTAGTCTACCCCGAGCGCTGCGAGCACAATAGCGGTATCCAAACGGAATGGTTCTGTATCGGTTGCAAATGCCGCAATCTGTTCTGATCATCGGCGCCAACGGGCGCCTGGGACGGGTGCTGGCGAGCGCCTTCGCGGATGCCGGCTGGCAGGTCGCCGCCCACGTGCGGCGCGAACCCGCCGGCCACGCCCGGCCTGGCGTGCGCTTCGTGCGCGCCGCGCTCGGTGATCCGGCAGCGCTGGCGGAAGAGGCCGGCAGGATCGACGTGGTCGTGCACGCGGCCAATGTGCCGTACACGCGGTGGCGGCGCGACGCCATGCCCATGGCGCAGGGCGCCATCGGCACCGCACGGCGCCTGAGCGCCGTGCTGATGTTTCCCGGCAACGTGTACAACTTCGGCGTGCGCATGCCGGCGCTGCTTGAGGAGGACACGCCGCAGGAACCGACCGCGCGCAAGGGCCACCTGCGGATGGAAGTGGAGCAGGTGCTGCGCGAGGCGGCGCGCAGCGGGCTGCGCGTGGCGGTGCTGCGCGCGGGCGACTTCTTCGGCGGGCCGGGCCGCGGAGCCTGGTTCGACCTGATGATGGTGAAGTCGCTGCGCTCGGGCCGCGTGGACTATCCCGGGCCAACCGACGTCGTGCACGCGTGGGCCTACCTGCCCGACCTGGCACGCGCCTTCGTGATGGTGGCGGAGCGCCGCGCCGCGCTGTCGCAGTTCGAGGTGCTGCACTTTGCCGGCCACGCCGTCACCGGCGCGCAGATGATCGAATGCATCGGCGCTGCCGCGCACAAGCTCGGGCTCATCCCGCCGGATGCCCCGCTACGCGTGGGCGGCGTGCCTTGGCCGCTGCTGCGCGCCGGCGGCCTGTTCGTCCCGATGTTGCGCGAAGTGGCCGAGCTGCGTTATCTCTGGTACGTGCCGCACCGCCTGGCCGGCGGGCGTCTGGCTGCGCTGATCGGCACCATCCCGCACACATCGCTTGAGCGTGCGGTGGAGGACGCGCTGCGTGAGCTGTTCCAGCGCTGAACCGGGATCTGCACCAACCGGCTCCCCGCCTCTTACGAGACGGGATAGCGCCGCAGCGGAGCGGTGTACGGCAGCCGCGCGCAGCGCATCGCTCAGTGCAGCTGCGGCTTCTTCAGGAAGTCGCTGCGGTCGGCGGAGCGCAGCCGCACCTGCACCTGCTCGCCGGCGCGCAGCAGCGTGAGCGGGACTTCGACCCCCGCCGGCCCGAGGCGCCAGACGCTGCGGAACAGCTCGGCGAGGCCGCCGGCGCGCTCGCCCGCGACCTGCAGCACCACGTCGCCCTGTCGCACCCCGGCACGCGCTGCCGGACCGCCGGGGGCCACGCCGGCCACCACCAACTGCTTGTTCGCCTCGGTGGTGTACATGCCGATCCAGGGACGCGGCGGCCGAGCGGACTGGCCGCGCATGAGCAGATCGTCGAGGATCGGCTCGAGCAGGTCGAGCGGCACGAACATGTTGGCCTGCAACTGCTGCCCTTCGACGGCCTCGTCCACCAGCAGCGAGCCGATGCCGGCCAGCCGGCCGTCCGCGGCGACCAGCGCCGAGCCGCCCCACTGCGGGTGCGCCGGCGCGGTGAACAGGGCCTCGTCGAGCACGTATTCCCAGTAGCCCGCGAACTCGCGCTTGTCGATGATGCGCGCCTTCAACGCGTGCTCGGTGCCGCCGTGGCCGATCACGATCGCGTTGCTGCCGACCTGGCACGCGCGCGCCGAGCCGCGCTGCAGCGCCGGCGCCTCCAGCCTGCCCAGCGGTTGCACCAGCCCGAAGCCGGTGGCGAAGTCGTAGGCGATCGGGTAGCCCTGGACCACGCCGCCGTCGTTGGTGGTGAGCCATACCGAGCGCGCCTCGGTCACCAGATAGCCGATGGTGAGCACCAGGCCGTCCTCGCGGATCACCACGCCGTTGCCCAGGCGCTCGGTGCCGAGGATGGCGGCGGTGAACGCGTCCTCCGGGACCTCCGCGCGCAGCATCACCACGGCATCGAGCGCGCGCCGCAGGTCGAAGTGCACTTCTTCTGGCTTGGGCTGCAGCTCTTCGGGGAAGGCCCAGTTGGTGGTTTCCATGCAGATGTGCGAGCGCCTTTGTGGCGAATGTTACGCGATTGTGGGGCGTCGACGTGCGGCGAGCTTGCCTTTCCGGAAACAGCACCGCTTCTCGTGCAACGGTGCCGCTTTTCCTGTAACGGCTTCTGGCGCCGCTCGCTTGATAGGCGGCGCTACGGCGCTGCCTATGTCAAGGGGCGCCCCAGGTCGCCATCGGCGTGGCGGTCTCGCGCAGGACCGCTTGCGGCGTGCGGTAGCGCTCGGCCATCGCGCGCTCGGCCGGGGTGCGCACCTGGGCCTGCATGTAGGCGCCCAGGTGCCGCGCCCGCGCGACCACCTTCGCGCCATGGCCGCTGCGCGCGCGTTCGTAGTCGCGCAGCGCGCTCGGCACGTCGCGCGCGCCGTGCAGCGCCTCGGCCAGCGCGAGCGCGTCCTCGGCGGCCTTGGTGACGCCCATGCCGACGTGGGGGCGCGCGACGAAGGCGGCATCGCCGAGCAGCGCCACGCGCTCGAACGCCAGCTGCGGCGACTCGAGGTCGTAGATCGGCTGGAAGAAGGGTTCGCGGATCAGGCCCAGGATCTCGGCGAACTGGGGTGCGAGCAGGTTCTCCGCGGCCCGCCGCATGCGCGCGACCACGTCGCGCCGGATCAGCGGCGGTGGGATCGACACCTCGTGCCGACAGCCGGTCGCATCCGTGAGCATGTCCGCGAGGTCGGGATCTTCCGCCGCCGGCCGATACCAGACGAAGTTGTAGCGCCGATCCCCGGGCCGCGTGCTGTTCGCGGGCCCGGCCACCGGATAGCCGAGCATCTGCTCCCCCGGCGGCAGGCAGAAGGTGAAGCGGTCCATGAGAGATGCCCGCGTGGCGGCCGAGATCTCGGCCTCCTCGACCATTCCGCGCCACGCCACGTAGCCCGCGTACAGCGGCTTCACCGCGGGCAGGAACTGCGCCCGCACGGTCGAGCGCAGGCCGTCGGCGCCCACCAGCAGCTCGCCTTCCGCGCGGCGCCCGTCGGCGAAGCAGGCGATCACCGTCTCGCCGCGCTGCTCGATGCGCTCCAGCGACCAGCCGGCGTGATACTGCGCGGCCGGGAGCTGCGCCTCGAGCAGCGTGTGCAGGCGGCCCCAGGAGGTGAAAACCTGCCGCATCGGCAGCTCGTCGACCAGGCCCCCCGTCGCATCCAGCACCACCCGGCACGGGACTTCCACGCCCACGCTGTCGTCCACCCGGGCGCCGCAGCGAACCAGGATGTCGAGCAGCTCGGGATGCGTGGCGATGCCCGCGCCGCGGCCGGTGAGCGTCTCGGAAACGCGCTCGAAGACGTCGACACGCCAGCCGCTCTGCCGCAGCAGGTTGGCGGTGAACAGCCCGCCGACCGAGCCGCCGATGACCAGCGCACGCGGCTGCGAATGCATCGGCACTGGACCTCAACGCACCGCGCCGCGGGCGGCCACCGGCCAGGTCGCCTCCACCTGGCCGCGGCGCACGCCGTAAAGCTCGTCCACCATGTTGCTGACCACGCAGCAGTGATTGGGCACCACGTGCACCGCTTCGCCGATCTCCGGGGTGGTCTTGCAGCGCGACAGGTCGATCACACCATGCTCCTCGGACAGATGCGGGATCACTGCATCCGGGTACTCGAGGACGTGGCCATAGCCGGTAACCGTGTACAGATCGGAGGTCAGCACCTTGGTCCCGCAGTCGATCACCGCGCGCGTGGGCGTGGGCCGGCTCACCACGGTGGCGCGCACGCGCATGGCGCAGTTGTCCCAGGTGGCGGTGCCGGAGGCCACCGTCATCACGTCGTTGAACAGGTAGGTGCCGGCCCGGTGCTCGGTGAGCATCGGGAACTTGTCCACGCTGAAGATCGCCGGCGTGCCGCCGCCCGACACTACCGGAACGCGGATGCCGGCCTGCCGGAACAGGGACAGCGCCTCGGTGAAGAAGTCGAACGAGTTCGGATGGCGCAGCGGGAAGGTCATCAGCCCCTCGAACTGCATGCGCGGCAGCCGCATCGCCGCGCGCGCGAGGTCCAATGCATCCTGTGGCGTCTGCGCGCCGTTGCGGCCCATGCCGGTGTCGCACTCGATCAGGAAGCGCACGTCCATGCCGTGCCGCACCGCGGCTTCCGACAGGCCGCGGGCCACCGGCTCGTTGTCCAGCACCACCGCCAGCCG
>Ga0187893_10008655_pt1 | contig 15947 bp, 10 predicted proteins | sample MA1701074metaG_FD_139574 | JGI IMG/M metagenome (GOLD analysis project Ga0187893, IMG submission 139574) | White microbial mat communities from a basaltic lava cave in the Kipuka Kanohina Cave System on the Island of Hawaii, USA - MA170107-4 metaG ... | reverse complement strand
GTATGACTGCGCCCAAACAAGAGAAGTGGGTGGAGGAAAATCGACACAACCTCAACGTGCCGGTGATAGGTTGCATCGGTGCGGTGTTTGATTTCTATGCAGGCACCTATGCAAGAGCGCCGCAATGGGTTTGCCGGGTTGGCTTCGAATGGGCCTATCGGTTCATATTGGAGCCTCGGCGTATGTGGCAGCGAAACTTTGTTTCAACTCCGAAGTTCCTCTGGCTGGTTCTCTCCAGGCACATATTGGGAACTTACAAGGGCGGGTAGGAAAGGTTGAGGAAAACAGGGAAAGTGTAGAGAGGAGGCTCCTCAACTTCGATCTGACGCACGGCGTCCTGCCTCTTAACCCAGCATAACAGTACCCACCTTCATCGATTCAGCTAGCAGGCTGTTGACAACCAAGTAGTTTCAAAAAGCCTTTGCCACGGTACTAGCTCCAATTGGGCTCGATGTCCTGTGCGGGGATTATGGTTCTGGGCCGCATCTCCCGTCCTTTACGTCCTTCCTCTTCACCCTGGGCCTCCCACGCCAAGATGCTGGTTGTGCCGTTTAGGCGATAAGGTGCAATATTCTGACACCTCTCGTGCCATCTTGTGCCTGATTCAGAATTGAACGGCCTCGTAGGCGGGCACATGCAGTACGCTCTAAAAATCCTTTGCCCTTCGTGCTTTTACAATGAGATGGCATGTGGGTTCGGCGGTCTGAGACTTGCTGCACCACCACGTGTGCTTAGAGACTGCCTGGGGCATCTCAATTTTATATTTATTTGCGCATACTACCGATGCGCTGACACGCGAAGGAGGAACAATGAAAAAAGCACAATCAGCAACGGCAATGCAAGTGCGGGTTCTCGTCCTCTCCCTGGGCATCATTCTTTCCGGGCTTGTTTTGTCCGGGACGGCAGGAGCCGCCCCAATAACGTTTTCGTTCACCGGAGTTGTCCTGGATTCTAACGGCACGCTCTCGCCTCCTTTCGCGATCAATCAGTCGATGTCGGGGTTGGTCACCGTTAATTCGCCGTTGGATGCATCGACGGACAGCAATCCATCTGCAGACATCGCGAGACACAACAACGTCATTACAAAACTGAGCGTAACGATCGGCGCTCCCACCCCGTATGTTGCGACCTTTGGGCAATCCAGTAGTCACGTTACAATCCGTAACAATCCTGCCTTCGATAGTGCTGAGTTGGGTGTGAGCACACTGACTTCCGGTGATCCGGTAAACGGGTTCACTCCCACGTTGTTCGACGCCAGGCTTCTCGATGGTACTGCCGGGGCGTTTAACTCTCAATATCCAACAACTGTCCCAAGTCTGTCGTCATTCGGTTCAACTAACCAATGGCGACTGGTATTCGGACCGGGCGATCTGGTGGTTCGAGGAATGCTGACATCCCTCACGACAGTGCCGTTGCCGGCAGCCGTCATCTTGTTCGGCGCTGGTCTCATTTCGCTGGTCGGTCTTGGCGCCGGAGGATTACGAAATCTCCGCAGGCCTCAGGCGTAGCCAGAAGAAGGTTCCTTTGAACCAGGGCTTGGTACCTCAGTAGGAGGTATCAAGCCCGTTCTTATTATGAGAACGTCACCGTGTTGTGGTCACCGCGCGGTTATCCCGTACTAGCAGGTTGCGGAACAACTATGTTCGCCCCGGTGGGACTGGGCGAACGGGTCCTTAGCGATGACTGCCGATTAGCCCATAGGATGCTCAAAAAGGCCGTCCAGCTTGGACGTAAGATCTGAGGAAGCCTGAGGTTGAGCGAGGATCTGACTTTCTTCATCTTCGCCTCAACCTTTGCTTTAACCTCAGCCTTCCCCGAGCTGGCGGAGGTTTTCAACATCCTGCTCAATCCATTACATCTGAGCATTTCCATATGAGCAGCAAGATTTTTCTAAACTTCAGCGGACTATTGGCCACAGGTTTACTCGGGTATCTGTATGCCGACAGCCTTGTCTTTCTGTTCGGCTACTGGATCGGCAGCGAAGATTATAGTCACGGGATGTTTGTTCCTGCGATTAGTCTGTTCTTAATCTGGCAGGCACGGCATCGCATCGCTGTAGCAGGTTTTGAATACTCGTGGTGGAGCCTTGCTGTAATTTCGGCTGGACTCTTTCTCTATGGGATCGGTGAATTCGCCACGTTGTATGTCCTGCAACATGTTTCGCTCTGGATGGTCATTGTCGGGTTGGTCATTGCGTTAATCGGAGTGCGTGGGGCGAGGGCGATTGCCTTTCCTCTGGCTTATCTGTTGACCAGCATCCCGTTGCCAGTTTTCCTCTATGCAAGTTTGTCGAGTCAACTGCAATTGTGGTCCTCGGCTCTTGGAGTGGGCTGCTTGCAGCTTGTTGGCGTGACGGCCTTTCGCGATGGCAATGTGATCGATCTGGGGCCAGTCCAACTTCAAGTGGTCGAAGCCTGCAGCGGCATTCGGTATTTGCTGCCACTTACCTCCCTTGCGCTGCTCTGCGCCTATCTCTTCAAGGATCGGATGTGGAAGCGAGTGGTGATCGTCCTCTCGTCAATTCCGATCTCCATTCTCGTGAACGGTTTCCGCATCGGGATGATCGGAGTGCTCATCGAATGGTATGGGCAGGGTGCCGGCGAAGGGTTCTACCATCTATTCGAAGGCTGGGTGCTATTTATGGCGAGTTTGGGCCTGCTGATTCTGGAGATGTTGGTGTTGGCCAGGATCGGGACGAGCGGAGATCGATCGTACTTTTTCGCTCGATTCACCTGGGCCGACCAATCTCTCTCCACCTTTCCTTCAATCTCTGCTCACGCCTCCAACCTCCAAGGCAGCACGAGGCTAGAGGTTCGAGGTTCGAGGTCTGAAGCGACTACATCAGTCAGCACCTCCAACCTCCAACATTCTCTCCTGCAACCTCTAACCTGTCACAGGCTTTTCCCCGGTCCCGCCTATCTCTGCAGCGTGGCTCTTCTTGTTCCTATTGCGTTCGCCTCTACACTCATGATGGAGCGTGAAGAGGTTCCGCCGCCCCGAGCCATGTTTATCGATTTTCCCATGAAGCTCGATGGGTGGCTTGGGACCTCACTTTCATTAGAAAAGCCGTATATCGATGCGCTTCGGTTCGACGACTATGTGTTGGCCGATTATCGATTCGGTGACGGGCAGCCAGTCAATCTGTATGCCGCTTACTATCGGTCACAAAGGAAGGGCCAATCGGCGCACTCCCCTCAAAGTTGTCTCCCGGGCGATGGTTGGGAAATCTCCTCGATCAATAGTGTGAACTTGCCGGCGAACTCTGGAATGGTTCGGTCGCTGCATGTAAATCGAGCGTTGATCCAGAAAGACAGCCAGAAACAAATCGTCTTGTACTGGTTTAAACAGCGTAACCGAATTCTCAGCAATGAATACCTGGTGAAAGTGTATTTGTTCTGGGATGCCTTGTCGCGTGGGCGGACCGACGGGGCGCTCGTGCGAATTGCCTCGCTCGTTGGTCCGGGTGAAACCGAGGACATCGTCGATCAACGGTTGCGGCGGTTCGTTGCGACAATCGATACAGAGATGGGTCGATATGTGCCGGATTGAAGCATGATGGAAAGGTTAAGGATCAGGTTGAGGTCAAGGTCACCCATGATTGTACGGAGATTTTGAAGTGTCCCACTACTTCTTATTTAACCTAAACCTTGGCCTCAGCCTTCCTCTGATGGGAGTCTTCAGCAATGAGTAGCGCGCTGTTTTTTAGCTTCATGACCGCGCTATTGATCGGCATGGCGCTGATTCCGCCGTTACGACTCATGGCGGAACGCTTCAGCATCATGGACGCCCCAGGCGAGCGCAAAATCCATCAGTATCCTGTACCAAGGGTTGGTGGCATTGCGATTGCGCTTGGCGCCTGTGCCAGTATTCTGTGGTGGGTCCCCAAAGATGGCACCACGTTCTCGGTACTCCTTGGCGGATCGATTATTCTGGGATTTGGCGTGTGGGACGATCGTGCGAATCTCGACTACCGGCTCAAGCTACTGGGGCAACTGGCGGCAGCCTTTACGGTCATTATTATTGGAGGGATCCGATTCGAAAGCATCCCGTTACTGTTCGATGCTGAACTCCCGATGTGGGTCGGGATTCCCATCACGGCGCTCTTTCTTGTCGCCGTCTCGAACGCGGTGAATCTTACGGACGGTCTCGACGGACTGGCCGGGGGGCTTTCCTTTCTGACTCTTTGCGGGATTGCGTACTTGGCGTACCTCTCCAAGAATTCGACCGTGCTGCTATTGACGGTCCCGTTCCTAGGAGGTGTGTTGGGTTTCTTGCGCTACAACACCTATCCGGCTCGGATTTTCATGGGAGACGGTGGTAGTCAGTTGCTCGGCTTTATCATGGGCGTGCTGGCCATTCTCCTGACCGATTCGACCAGCGGGCCATTCAGCCCGGTCTTGTCACTCTTTCTCTTAGGGCTGCCATTTCTGGATACGCTTGGCGTGGCCGCACAACGTCTGGCCGAAGGACGTTCCCCTTTTATAGGCGATCGCACACATATCCACCACAAGCTGATGGCGGCTGGCTTGTTCCACTATGAGGCCGTTACGGCGATTTATGCTATTCAGGCTGGGATGGTGGGATTGGCCTACCTGCTTCGCTGGCAGGCGGATACCCTGATAGTGCCGCTCTATCTCATCTTGGCCGGTACGGTTTTGGCCCTCTTTATCGCCGCAGGGCGTGGACTGATTCCCATCCCGGCCCCGCAGCATGCGCGCGTTCGTTCGGACAGGTGGCTTTCGGATCTTCTCAGTGGTTCTTGGTTACGGGATCTGCCGATTCGATTCTTGGGCGCGGTGGTTCCTCTCTTTCTCATTGGCTCGGTCTTTCTTCCGGCGCAGGTACCAGATGATGTGGGCTATACATCCATTTCCTTGTTTGGCATTGTTTTGCTCGGTCTCTCGCTCCTGCCACGGCTGGCGCCATACTTTGTGCGCGGGGGGCTCTACATTGGCAGTACTTTCTTATTGTATGTCAGTGATGCCTCGTGGATGCAGGCCATTCCACCGGTCCCAATGACCTACCACATCTTGTTTGGTGCGATGGCTGTGATGGTCTTGCTCAGCATGCGATTCGACGGTCAGAGTCGGTTTCAGACGACGCCGCTGGACTATCTGATGGTGGTTCTGGCCCTGATCTTTCCGTTCCTTCCGGAAGTGAGCATGGACACCTCGGCGTTCGGCCTCTTTGCTGCCAAACTGATCGTGTTGTTCTTCTCGTTCGAGCTGCTGTTGCACGCATTCTCGGATCGCGTGAAACAACTCGGTCTATTGTCTTTGTGGGTCTTGTTTGGGCTGGGGATTCGGATGTGGCTGTAGGGGAGAAGGTTAGAGGGGAGAGGGAAGAAGAAGGACTGAATCTTAACCTTGACCTTTCGAATTGCTGACGCACTTTTTAACAGACTGCCAGGGTAGCAACATGAACTACCGGAGCATCATCTTAGTAGTTGTGGCGATCTCGCTTGTCGCGTGTGGCGGGCCGGAGGAGCGGAAGGCCAAGTACCGTGCGCGAGCGCAAGAATACGTTGAAGCCGGTAACTATCCAAAAGCTCGGGTGGCCCTTCGCAATGTGCTCAAAATCGATCCGAAGGATGCTGATGCCTATTTTCTGTTTGCGCAAGTCGAGGAGAAGGAGAAAAACTGGCGAAACGCCGTGGGGCTGTACCAAAAATTGGTGGAGATGGTTCCCGACCATACCGCAGGACTGATTATCCTTGCCAAGTACTATCTCGAAGCCCGCCTGACCGAAAATGTCGTCGCAACGGCAGACAAAGTGCTGGCGAAAGATCCGCAACATCCTCAAGCGCATGCCCTCAAGATTGCTGTGTTGGCTGTTGAGGGGAAACTCCCTGACGCGATGACCAAAGCCGAGGCTCTGCGGTCGCAATTTCCAACCGAGCCAGACGTGGCGATCTTGCTGGCCACGCTTTACGGTCAGCAGCAGCGCTATCGCGATGCGGAGGCTACGTTGCAGCGGGCGTTGGATGCTCATCCGAAAGACATGGATCTTCTGAACAATCTGAATACGACTCTGGTTCAGGCGAAAGATATGACCGGTGCGGAGATGGTAGCTCGCCGCATGATCGAGGCGGAACCCACGCTCTTCGATCACAGGCTCAGGCTGGCCCGGTTCTTCGACGCCCAAGGCGCACATGAGAAGGCGGAGGGGGTTTTGCGCGAGGCCATAACCCTCGATCCGAATAGTGAGGAACGCCGTCTCCTGTTGGCAGATTTTCTCAGTAGAAGGAAGGATCATCCTGCTGCAGAGCAGGCACTCCTGGAGGCTGCGACCCAATTGTCGCATTCGACGAAGATCCAATTCGGACTTGCGGCACTGTATCTCAAGAGCGGGCAGGATCACAAAGCACGTGCACAGTATGCCGCATTGGTCAAGGACTACAAGGAGAAGCCGGCCGGCTTCGAAGCCAAGGTCAAACTGGCGGAGATGGATCTTATCTCAGGCAAACAGGCGGAGGCCGAACGGCAGGTGGAAGAAATATTGAAGGCCAATCCCCGCTCATCCGATGGACTGATTCTCTCGGGTCGGATGGCCCTAGCCAAAAGGAATGGGAAAGATGCCGTACAGGCGTTTCGAACCGTGTTGCATGACCAGCCGGAGTTGGCGACGGTGCATTTCCTGCTCGGCCAGGCCTATCTGCTGACCGGAGAGAACAATCTTGCGAAGGAAAGCTTCGAGCACGCAGTGGCGCTCTATCCTGGGCAGGTCGATGCCAGACGGTCTCTTGCGGCGTTAGACAGCCAGAGCGGTCATCACCAACAGGCCCGTGCTCGACTCGACGCCTTGTTGAAGCAAGAACCGGATGATTTGGCCGCGCTCGACATGTTGATGATGGTTGATCTTGTCTCGAAGAACTGGGGTGAAGCGGAACGCACACTGGAGCGCTTTCGCGTCGCATCGAAAGACGGTGCTGCCGCCATCATGGCAGAAGGGCGGTTGCGTCAGGCGCAGGGACAATTCGACAAAGCCACCGCGGCGTATGAGCGTGCGATGGCTCTCGCCCCGAACGATCCGGAACCGCTGTTGTCTCTGGTGAAACTGGATGTCGGGCAAAGCCGTGCCGATCGCGCGAAGGCGCGCCTCGATGCGTTGCTCGCCGCACGTCCGGATCATCTGTTTGGCCATGGGCTACTAGGCGAGGTGCTGACCCTCACCGGCCATCCCCAGGAAGCCGATGCCCAGTTTCGAGAGGCTTCCCGCGTGAACCCCAAATGGATCACGCCGTGGCTCGATTGGGGAGGGTTGTTGCTGGCGCAGAAACAGCCGGACCAGGCGGTTCAGGTGATTCAAGCCGGCTTGAAGGCCAACCCAGACAGCGAGGAGTTGCACATGCTTCTGGCGTCGGCCTATTCCACTCAAGGCCAGACCGATAATGCCATCACCGCATATGATAGAGCATTGCGACTGAATCCTCGAAACGTGCTTGTTGCAAATAACCTGGCCGTCTTGCTGGTCGATTACAAAGGAGATCCCCAAAGTTTGCAGAAAGCGTTTGCGCTCAGCCGTGATTTCGAGAAAGATGCACCCTATCCGCTGTTTCTGGACACGCTGGGATGGGTACGGTTCAAGATGGGGCAGCAGGAAGAGGCTCTTCGTCTCATGAAGGATGCGGTGGCCAAATCGCCGGAAGTCCCCACGCTGAACTATCATCTCGGGATGGCCTACTACCAGTCTGGAAAGACAGCTGAAGCTCGTGCCTACCTCTCAAAGGCTCTGAAGGGCGCGGAGGCCTTCCAGGGGCGTCAGGCGGCGGAACAGATCATGTCACAGATGAGGGGGTAAGAAAGTGGTTATGGCTATTTACAACCCTTGTATTGTTCGCACCATGGGAATGCTGACCCTGCTTTTCGTAGTGCTGGTGGGAGGCCAGCTGTCTCACAGTTCCAATGCCCTGGGAGCCTCTCTAACGGCGCAAGAGGTCGATCCAGGCTATCGCGTAGGAGCTGAAGATGTCATGCTGATTTCCGTATGGAAGGATGATCATCTCACTAAGGAGGTCGTCGTGCGTCCGGATGGGGCGTTTTCCTTCCCCCTCGTCGGCGATGTGCAGGCAGAAGATCGAACGGTCGAGGAGATTCGTGTCGATCTTGTGAAACGGCTTACAAAATACATTCCCAATCCGAATGTGTCGGTGGCGGTCTTGAAGGTGCTGAGCTACAAAATCTATGTCGTCGGGCGTGTCACCAAGCCGGGAGAGTATTTGATCGGCCACTATACCGATGTGCTCCAGGCACTGAGTTTGGCCGGAGGATTGACGCCCTTCGCGGCAGAAAACGACATTAAAGTCATCAGGCGGATTAAGCGACATCAACAGACGTTTCCTTTTCGATATGGCGATGTGCGTAAGGGGAACGATCTGGAGCAGAATATTCTCTTGCAGCGCGGCGATGTCGTGATGGTTCCCTAACGGCTGTGGCACGAATGCGATTGGGGTATGAGGGTGGACGCTGTAGTCGATCTCGTGGCTGGAGGGGCATTGAGCAATTCATCCTATGGATCTGCCTTATAGGATTTGGCATGGGGTGCGAAAGCGAGGCGGCTGAGTGGTCAGTGTTATCATCGATCGGAGCAAAAGGCGTGTATAACGACAACCTAGTATTGACTCCGTCCCCACATAACGCAACCTATGGCTATTGGGTATCGCCGATGGCTGAGTTTGCCGGCAAGACGGAACGCCTTGAAGTCAGTGGCCGGGTCGCTGCCGATTTCGTGTCTTACTACGGTGGAGAGGAGAGCACGTTTACCAATATTCACTTGCCATTATCTGTTCGTTATAAAACTGAGAAGGATCTGCTGGGCTTTACCGGCGGATTCATCCGTGACAACACGTTGATGAGCGAACTGCTGACCACTGGCGTGGTTTTGCGCTTTACACAACGAAATCAATGGACGGCCAATCCGACCTGGACCAGGAGCATCACTGAGAAACTGTCGGTCCAATCGAGCTTTCAATTGAACGACACCACCTATGAGAATGGGTTAAGGCTTGGCCTGGTTGACTATCAACTCTTCGGCGGTTCCGGAGGTCTACTCTATCAACTGACCGAACAAGATCAAATCCAATTGTCCGGCTCCTATGTTAATTTTCATACGACCAACGCGCCCGCGCCATTCCGCGCCAGCTTCCCTGGAGTTAATCTGAGCCTGACCCATGCCTTCACAGAAACTCTGACGGGAACGGCATACGGTGGACCCAGTTTTGTGAGTTCAACTACCCAGACAGCCAGCGACAACACCAAGACTCAGAGTACCGTCTGGTTGTTCGGGGCCAATCTCACAAAGAAGTTTGAGAGCGCGACTATACGTGTCTCAGCATCTCGGAATATTATGCCGAGCGGATTTGGCCTGCTGATTCAAACGGACCGTGCTAGTTTAGCAGCTTCTCATGATCTTACCGAAACCCTGACTGTTTCTTTCGATGGATCAGGCTATATCGTCTCAGGTATCACGGAGCGCGCACTAGGGGGCGCCTTCCCTGAGAGCCGCTACCTCGCTGCTACACCTAAGATCGCCTGGAAATTTCTGGAGTGGTGGAAGCTTGAACTGTCGTATACCTATGGACGCCGTGAAATAGACGGTTTCTCAGATGTAGCCATGTCCAATGCCACGATGTTGATGCTAACGTACTATCCTCCGAAACTGGCGTTTTCAAACTAGGCTGTTTCCTTTATGACTCCCCAGCTGCACTCACAAGAATCCGAACCGGTCCTGAGTCTTCAGGTCTACGTAGCGATGTTTCATCGGCGCAGGACACTGATTGTCCTGGCTGGAGCAGTTCTGTTGAGCCTCAGCATCGCTGCCGCATTCCTCTGGCCTGCGACTTACAAATCCATGGCGACTATTCTAATCGAGGAACAGGAAATTCCATCCGAACTCGTTCATTCGACGATTACGAGTTATGCCGATCAGCGAATCGAAACGATCAAGCAACAAGTTATGAGCCGGACGACCTTGTGGAAGGTCGTGGAACAATACAATCTCTACCCGGACCTGCGTCGAACCAGCCCCGCCGAAGAAGTCGTGAGGCGGTTCATCAAAGACATCGCGGTCGAAGTGATCAGCGCCGACGTCGTGGACAAGCGCACCCAACATCCGACGAAGGCCACCATCGCATTTACCGTGGCGTACCAGAGTATCTCGCCAGACTTGGCCCAAAAGGTCGCCAACGAGTTGACCAGCCTGTTCCTGGGCCAGAATCTGAAGAGCCGGGAACGGCAGGCGCAGGAAACGACGTCGTTCCTCCAACAGGAAGCGGAGAATCTTTCGAAACACATTGGCGAAGTGGATGAAAAGATTGCCACGTTCAAGCACCGAGCGAGCGGCGCCTTACCGGAACTAATGCCTCTGAATTTGCAGCTCCTGAGCCAGTCCGATCGAGAACTGATGGACATTGACCAGCAGATTCGAACCCTTGAGGAGCGCAAGAACTATCTTGAGGGTGAACTCGCCACGATTAAACCACACACCCCGATCATGTCTGTGACCGGAGAACGCATCCTGGACTCAGCTGAGCGCTTACGGGCCCTTCGTACGGAATATGCCGGCGCCGCTGCCAATCTGGCTCCCGACCACCCTGACATTATGAAAATGAAGCAGGAGATCAAGGCCTTGGAAAAGGAAACCGGACACCCTCCCAAGATCGAGGATGCGACCAAACAACTCATCAACGCCCGCGCCTCAATGGCTACTGTCTCGAAGCGGTTAGGTAAAGATCATCCTGATATGGTGCAAGCCCGTCGCACGATTGAAGCCTTGGAACGGGAAGTTCGACAGCTCGGCTCTGTCCCTTCTCGAAAACCCATGGTGAGGCCGGAAAACCCTGCTTACATCAATCTCCAGGCTCAGCTTAATTCTGCGACCTCTTCCTTGAACGCCCTGCGGGCAACTCGAGCAGCTGTGAAACAGCGGCTCCAGGACTTTGCCTCCCGCCTCGAACGGACTCCGGAGATGGAGCCCGACTATCTATTCCTGACGCGCGATCGCGACACCTCAGGACAGAAGTATCAGGACATCCGGTCCAGGCTGCTCGAGGCCAAAGTCTCGGAGGGATTAGAGGTTCAGCGCAAAGGCGAACGATTTTCACTCATCGATCCTCCCAGTTTGCCGGAGAAGCCGGATAAACCCAACCGGTCCGCCATTGTGCTTCTGGGATTTATTCTGGCCCTCGCCGGAGGAATCGGCTCCGGCGCCGCCGCGGAATCGCTCGACCATTCGATTCGCACGCCGGAACAGCTCACGCGGCTCACCCAGTTGTCCCCGCTAGCGGTGATTCCCTTCATGCCAAACGAACAGGATCTCTTCAGAGCCGTGAAGCGCCGGCGCCTCCTTCAGGGAGCCGGGGTTGGCGCACTGGTGGCGATTCTCGCACTGCTGCATGTGTTCGTGATGCCTTTAGATGTGTTGTGGTTCACCGCGTTAAGGCGATTTGGGATCGAGTAGATGAGGACGAAGATTTGAGGCTATGAGGTTAGAGCATGAACCAGGAAGTGTGACGGTAGGAGGCATCAGACGAAGAATCCTGTCTCTCTTTAACTGGTGTTAGGAGAACCCATGGACCGATTTCGGACCGCGTTGCAGTTGTACAAAGACGAACATGGTCAGTCTCGTGCCATGCCACAAGCCCGAAAGACGGTCCACGGCCAAGCCTTGCCTCCCCCCATCGCATATACCAGGACGAGGTCGTTAGATATTCCACTCTCTGTACTTCGTCAGAAGCGAGTGATGGCTGCGTACGACAAGGGCCCCTTCGTCGATGCCTATAAGATTTTGCGGACCCAGGTTATGCATCGCCTTCGAGAGAATGACTGGAATGTACTAGGCGTTACCAGTCCGGGCCACGGTGAAGGCAAAACCTTGACCGCCGTGAATCTGGCTGCGAGTCTCGCCATGGAAACCTCGCAGACGGTGCTGCTTGTCGATGCGGATCTCCGTAGCCCCAGTATTCACGAGGTATTCGGCTTAGGCGACTGTTCTGGTCTTGCCGACTACTTGTTAGACGATGCACCCGTTGAGGACTTGTTGGTGCACCCCGGAATCGGTCGTTTCGTGTTATTGCCGGGAGGACGGGCGATCTCAAATTCGACTGAGATCCTGACATCGCCAAAAATGCTGGCATTGGTTGAAGAATTCAAGCATCGTTATCCTGCACGGATCATCATTTTCGATCTTCCTCCGTTGCTTCACACGGCAGATGTACTTGCATTCTCACCTTACACGGATTCGCTTCTTCTTGTAGTTGAGGAGGGGAAAACGACGGCTGAGGAGCTGCAACGTGCCGTGTCGCTGGTGAAAAATTCCCGTCCGGTATTGGGGACTGTGCTCAACAAGGCTGGGCAAATGGCCACAACTCTTGCTGGCATGCGAAAGCTACTCGCGCACTAGATGACACGGTACCTCGTATCGAAAGGCGAACGCTAAATGTACGAGTCGTTTTACAATCTTCGAACTAAACCATTTGCGCTCCTGCCGGATAGCGACTTCCTGTATCCTGGCGCTACACATCGTGCGGCCTACAGCATCTTGGAATATGGCCTTATCAACGAGGCGCCGTTTCTGGTTCTCACCGGCGAGCCCGGTATGGGCAAGACGTCACTTCTGCAGAAGCTTATTTCAGAGCACGGAGAGAATCATTCGATCGGTCTCGTCACAAACGCGCGCTATGACATTGAGCATCTCCTGCCCTGGATCCTGCTTTCCCTCGGGTTAAGCCAGAAGCAACTCGACCCGGTTGAGGCCTATCACCTCTTCACGGAGTTTCTGATTCAGGAATCCAAACAGCACCGACGGGTCATTCTCATTATCGATGAAGCCCAGAGTCTTGGGGCCGAGCTGCTCGAAGAGCTTCGGCTTTTGTCGAATTTGAACGACGGGAAAACGTTGAAGCTGCAGATCATACTTTCCGGCCAGCCGGACCTCCACACATTACTGCAGCGGATCGACATGACTCAGTTTGCCCAACGGATTGTTGTCGACTTTCACTTGGAACCGCTCTCGGAGACGGAGACAGCGCATTGCATTCGTCACCGCTTAAAGATTGCAGGTGGACATCCCTCAGTGTTTACGAATAAAGCCTGTGCCTTGGTGCATCGATTGACGCGAGGCACTCCACGTCTCATCAATCAGGTCTGCGATGTTGCGTTGACCTATGGTTTTGCCGAGCAGGCTCGAATCATTACCTCCAAACTCGTCGCTCAGGCCGCTTTTGACCGAAGCAAAGGCGGGATTGTGCCGCTTGCGGCACGAGAGGAACTGAGTGCCTTAGCCAGCGCTCCGGAAGATGCCGGCGAGATCGATGCCGTCCCTGTGCAATCCGGCTCACCGCAATTGTGGCCGGAAAGTCCATCTCCAGAACTCACAGTTACACGTTCGGTCGGCACCCCCGAATCCTTCTACGCAAAAGGGGTAGCAATGAGAAAGGAAGGTCGATCGAGAGAGGCTATCGATATGCTAGAGCTGGCGGGAAAGAGTCCGTCTTACTGGCTGAAAGCCCAAGCGCAGATTGGACTCTGCCACAGGTCTATCGGGGACCGTGGCGCCGCGATTCAGGCGTTTCGCACAGCCTTGAGCGATCAGTCGGCACCTTGGAAGGAAGTGATCGATGTCCAATATTTTCTAGCACGGACCCTCGAGTCGGTCGGGCAGACGGCAGAGGCGGCGACCCTATACCGCCGTATCGCTCAAATGAACCCGCATTTTAAGGATGCTGCGGGTCGAGCCAAGGAGCTTTCGTCGAAGTCGAAACATTCGAGCACTGGCGAACGGCGAGTTGCGAGCAATGGGTCCTGGTTCGGCAATGCCATCGAGAGTTTCAATCAACTTATCGGCAGCCGAAAATAACGGACTTGCGGATACGGTCTATTCCACCAGATCTCAGCCGACCAGCGCGTTCACGATAGAGACGACTTCCTCTGTGCAATGACTTCGAATATCTGCCTGACTCCCGCCAGCGGTTCCCATCCCAAAACGGCAAGAGAATCGTCGGCATAGACGGGGGAGCGCATGCCATTCAGAACACAGGTGACACCTGACGTGCTTGCCAGCACCCATAAGGCCTTTCGTGACAGCGTTTCTTTGCGTTTGGTTTCAGGCAATAGGGGATCGAGGGCCGCCGACACCGAGGAAGTTTTGGCACGACTGCGTTCGGTGGCTTCTATTCGGAGCCCGCCTAACAGGGCGAGCAACTGCGGTACATAGCGATCACGCCAGGCCTCCCACTGCTCGGCGGCCGTTCCAGTCAGGTGTCGTGAAAGCGCCTGCATCACTTGATTGACATGAGGCGCGATCGTTTGATGCTCGATCTGCTCCCAATGCTCCAGCCCCTGGATTTGAGGTCGCACGCGTGTCAAGTCGACAGCCCAGGTAAAGAAGTCGGCTGGAGCCATCCCTTGACCACTATGTTGAAGGGCCGGGGCAATGGCCTTGCGATACTCTTCTTCAAGTGCTGCGACGATCCGACATTGCCGATCGAAGTCCACCGGATCGCCTTCAATCGGGAAATCCGCCAATCGAAGAACGCTACTCTTTTTCGTCGGCATGGCGTTGAGCGGACGATTGACCAGTACGCCAAGCCCTTCTCGTTGGGCCACCTCCAGAACCGTCTCCCGCTGATCCTTCCCGGTATTGGGTATCATCAGCGCGCCTGCCTCATAAAGATTCATGGGGCATTGCAGCACCGCGAAGTGGTGGCGCTCCATGCCCTGTGTCGCGGCGGCAGCTCGAGCCGCGTCGCACATGCGAGAGAGCGAGGTCGCCTCAGCATCCGATGGATCTGCCGTGACCGTATTCGATGACACGCCATAGTAACCAATTCGTCCGGCTGCTACTTGCGACTCGAAAAATGTAAATGCCCGTTTAATCCGGTGATAAAAGGCATCTCGCGACAACGCGAGATCTCCACCATCATGATGCGCTGCCTCGGACAGAAAGTATTCAGGATTGTGCAGCAAACAGACATCGAGGGAGGCTAATCCAAGCCGATCCAGTGACAGTGCGAGTTGATCAGTCAGATACTCCGGGTGAATACAATGCCAGATGCCCTCACCGTATTTAACCATGTCAGGGTAGGGGTGCCCAGCCTGTTCTCGTGCCTCCGCCTGTTTCAAGTTCTGCCCTTGCACATAGCCGATCTTCGAGACGATGATCACCTCTTCACGAGCCAACTCGCCGTTCTTGATCAACTCGCGTAAAACAGAACCGACCAGACGTTCACTGTCCCCGTCCATATAATTAGTCGACGTGTCGATCAGATTCACACCTTCGCGCAAGGCCTTCTTGAGTGCGTCTCGATGCTCCGGTTCCCTCGTACCGGCTCGATAAGTGCCGAACCCTAGTCGGGATGTCGTCAGCCCCCTATTGCCGATCTTGGCATACCCATGTTCCATGTGGCTGTCATGGCGTGACTGACTCACGATGCGCGCTGCATACCTGGCTGTTCCCTCGGGACGGGCCGACCCTGGAAGCATCGCTCCTTGCAAGAGGGTCTGTTGAGCCGTCTGATCGGTTCGTCGCGACGCCGACAACAGTGCCTCGGTGACCTCCTTTGGATCGGTGAGGGGACGCTGACAGGAAAAATTCCGACAGATATAAAGTGCCGCTTTTCCCTCGATCAATTCCTTGCCTGCAAGCAGAGGGTGGTGGGATAACGCGCTTGCTCCATCTCCAGAGGCAATCACGCGATGCGGGAGGAACACCTCGCGCACAGCGAGCTGCAGGGCCTCCAACCCCGGGTTGTTGGGCGCTCCGACAAAAGCCAATTCAATCGGTCCTTCCGCCAAGAGATCCACAACGGCAAGACTCTTTGAAAAAGCTCTCGGATAGTGGGCTATCTGACGGCCATAGGCGCGAATCCCGCCAATTGCTACCTCGCGCAGGTCTTGACGATCGTAGTGAAACGAAAGTCTGGCGAGGGCTGAGATTGCCACGGCGTTTCC
>Ga0187893_10008653_pt1 | contig 15949 bp, 12 predicted proteins | sample MA1701074metaG_FD_139574 | JGI IMG/M metagenome (GOLD analysis project Ga0187893, IMG submission 139574) | White microbial mat communities from a basaltic lava cave in the Kipuka Kanohina Cave System on the Island of Hawaii, USA - MA170107-4 metaG ... | reverse complement strand
TGACGCCCCGCTCAGCCCGACGCCTCTCGGCGCCGGACCGGGGCCTGCTACCGGGCGCTCCGACGCTTACCCGGACGGGACTTGCACCCGCTGGTCTGGTCCAGCTTTCAGGACGCAACATGGCGCCATCATGGTGCGGCACGAGCCAGGCGGTCGCGCCGGTATGATCTGGCACTCGACCGGGTCGAGTGCCAGAAGCCGCAGCCGGAGGACCATCGATGCCAACCTATGAGTACCGCTGCAAGGACTGCGGCCGCGAGCTCGAGGTCGTCCAGGCGTTCACCGACGACGCCCTCAGCGAATGCCCGGCGTGCAGTGGCCGGCTCCGCAAGGTGTTCGGTTCGATCGGTATCTCGTTCAAGGGAGCGGGCTTCTACAAGACCGACAGCCGAGCGTCGACCTCAGCCAACGGCACCAGTTCCGACCGGTCCGACCGGTCCGACAAGGGCGACAAGGGGGACAAGGCGACCAAGGACGCGAGCTCCGAGAAATCCGCAAGAACCGACGCGTCCGGGAACGGCGACAGGGCCGGCAAGTCCGGCAAGGGCGACCGGACCGACAAGGGCGACAGGGCCGGCAAGGGCGACAAGGTCGCGACCGGACCGACGAGCGGGAAGTCCGATCGGGCCTCGTCGGGTGACCGGAGCGATCGCGCGGCCAAGACCAAGCCCTCCGGCCCGCCCAGCGCCACCCCTGCCCGCTCGGCGTGAGCTCGGCGCACCGCCCCGTCGGGTAGCGGTCCGTGATCGGGATCGTCGGCGGCTCGGGCTTCTATGCGTTCCTGGACTCGCACGTCGAGGGTTTGTCGGAGACGGAGGTGGTCACGCCCTACGGGCCACCCTCGGCGCCGGTCTCCGTCGGCCGAGTCGGCGACCGGCAAGTCGCCTTCCTCGCCCGCCACGGTCTGGACCATCGCTTCCCCCCGCACCGGGTGAACTACCGCGCCAACCTCTGGGCACTGCGCGAGGTGGGGTCCACCGCCGTGCTGGGTTCCTTCGCCGCCGGGTCGCTCCAACCTCGTATTCATCCCGGGGAGCTCGTCGTGTGCGACCAACTCGTCGATCGCACCTGGGGCCGTCCCGACACCTACTTCGACGGCCCTGATGTCCAGCACCTGCCGTTTGCCGACCCGTACGACGAAGGGCTCCGCCGGGTGCTGACCGAAGCGGGCCGCAGCACCGGCGCCACGGTGCACGGGTCCGGCACGGTCGTGGTCATCGGAGGGCCGCGCTTCGCCACCAGAGCCGAGTCGAGGTGGTACCGGGCCCAGGGCTGGGACGTGATCGGCATGACCCAGTACCCCGAGGCGGCCCTGGCGGCCGAGCTCGAACTGCCCTACGCCGCCGTGGCACTGGTGACCGATTACGACACCGGGCTCGAGGGCGTCGACGGCATCGAGGCCGTCACCCAGGAGCAGGTTTTCGCGGTGATGGCCGCCAACGTCGAGCGCGTGCGGGCCTTGTTCCGGGCGGCCATTCCCCTGGTGCCAGTCCAGGAGTAACGTCGCCAGCGCCGGCTTGCCGGCCGCTGGCTGCTGGCGCCCTTCCCCCACCGGTTAGTCCCAAACCCGTGAGGAGAGCCGTCCCCATGCGCTCGTCGAGAAGGCCCCGTTCCACCCGCGCGCTCGCACCGCTGCGCCGAGCTGCCCGTCGTCCCGCGCCCTGGTGGCTCGCGACGGCCGCCCTGGCGGCGCTCACCGGCGCCGTCGCCAACGGCCTGGTGACGCGGGCCGACGACGACCGCCGGCAGTGGGGAGAGGTCCGCCGGGCGGTGGTGGTGACCGGCGCCGTGGCGCGCGGTGACGAGATCGGCCCGAACGACGTGGTCGAAAGAGAGCTGCCGCGCGCCCTCGTGCCGGTGGATGCCCTGGCCGTCGCCCCGGTGGGCCGGCTGGCCATCGTCGACCTGTTCCCGGGCGAGGTCGTGCTGGCCGACCGGGTGGCACCCGACGGGCTGCGGGGCGTGGCCGCGCTGCTCCCGCCCGGTAGCCGCGCCCTCGCGGTTCCCGCCGGGCCCGGCACCCCGCCACTCGAACAGGGTGACATGGTCGACGTGCTGGTCACCATCGACCCCGGCGGCGACCGCGAGGAGCCGACGTTCCCGGTGGTGGAGGCCGCCGCCGTGGTCGCCGTCGACGACACCGGCGCCACCATCGCCGTGCCCAGCGCCGACGCGCCCCGGGTGGCCTTCGCCCTCACCGCCGGCCGGGTCACCCTGGCGCTGGCCGCCCCCGGGTGACCCTCGAGGGGCCTCCCCGGGGTGACCCTCGGGGGGGGCCTCCCCACCGGCATTCCGCGACGATCCGTGGGGTCATAGGCCCCCGTTCTGTCGCGGAATGCGGATGACCGGGGCCGGGGCCGGGGCCGGGGCCGTCGCCGGGTCAGGTACCGCTGAGCGAGACGTCGCGGATCACCAGTGTCACCGCCCCGGTGCCGCCCGGCAACCACTCGAGGTCGTCGCCGACGCCTTCGATGTCGGCCAGCAGGCGCTGCAGCGTGGATGCCAGCGTCACCTCGCGGACGGGCTCGGCCAAGGCCCCGTCGCGGATCATCAAACCCTCGGCTCCCACGGAAAAATCGCCGCTCACCCGGTTGACCCCCGAGTGCAGCCCGTTCATGGACTGGACGAGCAGCCCGCGCTCGATGCCCCCCATCAGCACCGCGGGGCTGCGGGCGCCGGGCACCACGGCCAGGGCTTGCAGGCCGACGCCGGGGGGGTTGCGCACGCCCCGCACCGCGGAGCCGGTCGACGCGGTGTGGCTGCGCCGGCCGGTGTAGCTGTTGTGGAGGAAGCTCCGAAGCCTCCCCCCCTCGACCAGCACGTTGCGGCGGGTGGCCAAGCCCTCACCGTCGTGGCTGTCGGCGCCGAACGACCGGGCGTCGGTGGGATCGTCGACGAAGCTGAGCAGCGGCGGGGCGATGGTCTCGCCCATCCGATCGGCGAACGGGCTGCGCCCCTTCAGGACCGTGTCGCCCGTGAGGGTGGAACCGACGATGCCGAGCAGGGTGGCGGTCATGCGTGGCTCGAGCACCACCGTGATGCGTTGTGTGGCGGCCTTGCCCGCGCCCAGCAGGCGCGTGGCCCGCTCGACGGCGTCGGCGGCGGCGACCATCACGTCGAGCTCGTCGGGGTGCCGACCGACGTCGACTCCCCCACCGACCTGGGTCTCGTCGCCGTCGCGCGCGAGGGCGACCACCGACAGGTAGCAACTGGTGGCCCGCGACGACACCGCGATGCCGGTGCTCGTCGCCACCGCGGCCTCGCTGGCCCGATCTCCGTAACCCGCGCTGCGTACACCGGCGATCCGGGGATCGGCCTGTGTCACCGCCCGCTCCAACTCGATGGCCAGTGCGATCTTGCGGTCGGTGCCGAACAGGGCCAACTCGTCCCGCCACAGCTCGATGGGCGTGGGCTCGACGCCGTCGGGCCGGGCCAGACCGTGGTGCTCGTCGGGCTGGCCGAAGGCGGCGTTGTCGCGGGCCTCGGCCAAGGTGTCGACGACCACCGACTCATCGAGGCTGCCGGCATGGGCGAAGCCCTGGCGGTGATCGATGACCACCCGGATACCGATGCCGCTGGTATCGGCCGAGGTGAACGACTCGACCGCTCCCTGGTACGCCTTCACCGACGTGGTGCGGCCCCGGCCGACGAACGCCTCGATCTCCTCGCCCGAGCGGGCCTGCGCCGCAATCCGTCGAGCCGTGTAGGCCAGCGAGGGCCGATCAGCCCCCATCCCCACCCGTTCTTGCGTAGCGACGCTCCGTATACCCGACGTTGCTACGCATGTCGAGCGCGGGTAGGGCTGGTCACGCCCCGGAGATGGTGACGTCGTCCACGACGAGGGTCACTCCGGCCGCGTTCATGGGAAGCCACTCGAGGTCGGACCCCACCGCCTGTACGTCGAGAAGCATGCGCTGGATCGTCGAGGCGATCGTGAACTCGCGTACCGGCTCGGCCAGCGCACCGCCCCTGATCCGGATGCCCTCGGCACCGGTGGAGAAGTCACCGCTCACCGGGTTGACGCCCGAGTGCAGCCCTGACACCGACTGCACCAGAACGCCTTGGTCGATGGCGGCGATCAGCTCGGCTTGGCTGGCCGTGCCGGGCAGTAGTGACAGGGCCCGGCAGCCGACGCCGGGCGTGCCCTTGAACCCGGCTCGCACCGCGGAGCCGGTCGAGGCCGTACCCATGCGCCGCCCGGTGTAGGAGTTGTGCACGAAGCCCCGCAACAGGCCGGCGTCGATCAGCGGGTTGCGTCGGCTGGCCAACCCCTCCCCGTCGGTGGCCGACGCGCTGAAGGCCTTTGCCTCGGTGGGGTCGTCCACCAGGGTGAGCAGGCCGGAGCCGACGTGGTCGCCGACCCGGTCGGCGAACATGGAGCGTCCCTTGAGCACCGCCTCACCCGAGAGCGTGCCGCCGAGGATCCCGAGGAACTGCGCCGTCACCCACGGGTCGAGCACGACGGTGAGCCGGCCGCTGGAGGGCTTCAAGGAACCCAACATGCGGGTGGCCCGACGGGCGGCGTCGGCTGCGGCGGCGGCGACGTCGAGCTCGGATGGCTCGCGGCCGACCGAGAAGCCGAACCCGGTCTGGGTCTCGCCGGCTTCGGAGGCCAGCACCCAGGCCATGACGTACGACGCCGTCTCGCGGCTCGCGGTGCGTACACCGGTGGAGCTCACCACCGCACCCTGGGACAGCGAGTCGACGTAGTCGCAGGACTCGATGCCGGCGATCCGCGGGTCGGCCCCCCGCACGGCACGCTCGAGCTCGAGTGCCATCTCCACCTTGGCGTCGGTGGCCACCGACCCGAGCGACTCACGGAAGAGGTCGAGGGGGACTACCGCCACCCCGTCGGGCCGGGCCAGGCCAAGGTGTTCGTCGGGGGTGCCGAAGCTGGCGTTGTCACGAGCCTCGGCCACCGTCTCGACGAGCACCTCGTCGTCGAAGGTCCCGGCGTAGGCGAAGCCCTGACGGTGGTCACGCACGACCCGGATGCCGACGCCTTGGCTCTCGGCCGAGGACAACTGTTCGATCTCACCCTCGTAGACCCGGATCTCAGTATCACGGGAATGGAGGACGACCGCCTCGACCTGCTCGCCGGCGGCGACCATGCCGGCCACCCGGTCGCCGATGGCCAGTAGCGCCTCCAAGCCATCGCGCCCGCTCACTTGGCTCGCGCTCACGGAGCCATCAGCGCATCAGCCAATCGGCGGCGGTCATCGGGGTCATGAGCCCGATAACCGCCGCAAAAACGCATGGGCTCATGCGGCGGTGCCGCCGACGGTGAGCGCCGTCACCCGCAGCGTGGGCACCCCGTCACCGACGGGAACGCCCTGGCCGTCCTTACCGCACGTGCCCGGCGGGCCCATGGCGAAGTCGGTGCCCACCGCGTCGATCTTGGTGAGCACGTCGGGGCCGTTGCCGATGAGGTTGCCCTCGCGAATGGGCTCGGTCACCTCGCCGTTCTCGATGAGGTACGCCTCGGTCATCCCGAACACGAAATCGCCGGTGGCGGTGTTGACCTGGCCGCCACCGAGCGCCTTCACGAACACGCCCCGGTCGGTGCCGGCCACGATGCTGGCCGGATCGTCGGCCCCGGCCATCAGGTAGGTGTTGGTCATGCGCACCATCGGAAGGTGCTGGTAGCTCTGGCGCCGGCCGTTGCCGGACCGGGCCCGGCCCTCCTTGCGCGAGCGCAGGAAGTCGTACATGTAGTCGGTGAGAACGCCGTCTTCGATCAGCACGTTCCGCTGGGCCGGGCTGCCCTCGTCGTCGATCGAATAGCACCCCCACTCCTCGGCCATGGTGCCGTCGTCGACGATGGTGACGAGCGGCGATGCCACCAGCTCGCCCCTGCGCCCCTTGAACACCGACGCGCCCTTACCCACCAGGTCGGCTTCGAGCCCATGGCCGCAGGCCTCATGGAAGAGAACCCCACCGCCGCCCGAGCCGATGACGACGGGCATGGTGCCGCTCGGCGCGGGACGAGCCTCGAGCTTGGTGAGCGCCTGGCGGGCGACGCGCCGGGCATGCTGCTCGACGTCGACCCGGTCGAAAAGCTCCCAACCCACCGTGTGACCGACCGACTCGTAGCCGGTCTGCATGCCGGTGTCGCCGCTGGCCACGGCCGACACCGCGAACAGCGTCTTGACCTGGTCGTCGCCGGCCAGCAGGCCGTCGCTGTTGGCCACCAGGATGCGGCGGCGGCTGTCGGCGCAGCGCACCGTGACCTGCTTGATGGCTCCGCCCTCGGAACGGGCCGCCTCGTTTGCCCGCATGAGTAGGTCGACCTTGGCCGACTTGGCGACGTCGCCGGGCTGGCGCGTGACCCCGTTCGGGGCCGGCGACACCACCCTGGCGAGCTGTACCGTCCGCTCGCCACCGCGCCCACCCCGAGCCGCCGCGCCCGCGGCCTGGGCCGCGGCTCGCAGACCGGCCTCGGTGAGGTCGGCGGTGTGGGCGAAGCCGGTGGTCTCGCCGACGACGACCCTGATGCCGGCACCCCGGTCGCGACCGGAGCTGAGCTCCTCGACCTTGCCGTCGTCGAGGCGGGCCGACGATGACCGCTTGTCCTCCACGAAGATCTCGGCGAACTCACCACCGGACCGTAGGGCCGACCCGAGCACCCTCTGGATGACCGCTTCATCGAGCACGGGTGCGCCTGCCTCCCTTGGTCCGACTGGCCTTGGACGGATCACCGCGGACGGATTACCGCCAGGCCGCGTATCGTACCCGGCGCCTCGCGAGATCGGTTTGCGCCAGGCGGGGACTGGGGGCCGCGTTCGCACGCTCGACGTCGTCGCGGTCCGTGCGGGGCCCATTCCGACGTGGACCGTCGCGGTGGAGCCCTTAGACTCCGTCAACCCGCGCTCGCGCAATCCGAAGCGGCGGCGCCGATGGATGGACGTGACGATGGCGACGACGGTGCAGGGCTGGCAAGCGGCGACCCCCGCGACCCGGTCGCGAGCTCGCCGCTCGGCCGCGCTGGCGCTGCGCATCGGCGTTAGTGCGCTCATGCTCGCGGTCCTGGTGTGGCGGGCCCCGCACTTCGACGCCGACGTCCTGGTCCCCGATTGGAGCGCGGCCACCGCCCTGTGGCTGACGGGAGCCGCTTCCTTCACCCTGTTCGGGCTCGTACTGTCCACGCTGCGTTGGCAAACGGTCCTCGCTGCGCTGGGCCTGCGGCCCCGCCTGCGCCACCTCCTCTCGCACACGCTGGCCGGCCAGTTCGTGTCGAACGTGTTGCCGACCACGATCGGCGGTGACGTCCTGCGGGTGTCGCGCTTGTCCCGCCAGAGCGGGCAACCACCGGTCTCGTTCGCCTCGGTCGTGCTGGAACGGCTCACCGGCTGGCTGGTGCTGCCACTGATCACGTTCGTCGGCTTCCTGGTCAACCCGGGGCTCACCCACCTCGGCGCGGCCACCAAGGTGGCGCTGGGTCTGGCCGCCGGCACCCTGATGGCCCTTGCCGTGGTGCTGGCGGCGGTGGCCAGCGCCCGCTTCGGGCGCCACTTCGGGTCTCGGCAGGGCTGGTACCGGTTCGCCGACGCAGTGCACCTGGGCGTCGACCGCCTCCGCCACCGACCGGGCGCCGCCTGCAGCGTGCTGGCCGTGGGCTTCGCCTACCAGTTGGTGCTGGTGGTGGCCGCCCTGATGGCAGCCAAGGCCGTCGGCATGGGGCACGGCGCCGGGCTCACCGCGCTGCTGGCCTTCTTCCCGGCGGTGGCCATCGCCCAGGTACTGCCCATCGCCATCTCGGGCCTCGGCGTGCGCGAGGGTGCCTTCGTGCTCTTCCTGACGCCGCTCGGCATCCCCACCGAACAGGCGATCGCCCTCGGCTTGGTGCTGTACCTGCTCAACCTGGTCGTGAGCCTGCTCGGCGCACCGGCGTTCGCGTTCGGCGCGAAGGCTCGGCCCGCGCTGGAGTGACCGTTCCGAAAACGGCAACCGTCGCCGAACCGGAGGCGCGGGACGAGCCCTCCCGCCACGGTCTGAGATGGTGGCGCGAGGCGTTCTACGTGCTCGTCCTGTACCTGGTGTACTCCACGGTCCGCAACCAGTTCGGTTCGGCCGGCGGACCGACCGGCCAGTCCAACGCCATCGCCTACGGGCACGCCCTCGACATCATCTCGATCGAGCGGGCCATGGGCCTGTACTTCGAACAGGGCTTGCAGGAGTGGTACCTCGACCTGCCCCGGTCCGGGCTCATCGCGTTCTGGAACGTCTACTACGGGACCGCCCACTTCATCGTCACGACCGGAGCGCTGGTATGGCTCTTCCGTAGAGACCCGCGCCGGTACCCCCGCTGGCGTAACGCGCTCGGCTGCACCACCGTGCTGGCCCTCGTGGGCTTCGCGTCGTTCTCTCTGATGCCGCCCCGTCTCCTCGACGCGCCACAGGACGCGTTCGGCCCGCCCGCCCGCTCGGTGACGGAGACCGCCGACGACCGCGACGGTTTCGTCGACACCCTCGCCCGCTACGAGACGTTCTGGTCGTTCGACTCGGGGGCCCTCAAGGACATCTCGAACCAGTACGCGGCCATGCCCAGCCTGCACGTGGGCTGGTCCCTGTGGAGCGCCTTCGTGCTGTGGCCCATGGTGCGCCGTCGCTGGGCGCGAGCCCTGGTGGTCTGCTACCCCGCCGCGACGATGTTCGGGATCATCGTCACCGCCAACCATTACTGGCTCGACGGCGTAGGGGGAGCCATCACCCTCGCCGCCGGATGGTTCCTCGGCACCCGCCTCGAGCGCTTCTGGTCGGCCCGCCACCGGGATCACAGGCATCCTGCGCCGGGGCCCGGCGCCCGGGCACCGGCAACCGTCGCCGAATGACGGATCACAGGGATTCAGCGACAGAACGTGGGGTCAGAACCCCGGTTCCTGTCGCGGAATGCGAGGTTTGTCGGGACGGAGCGGAATCGCTCAGAGGTCGAGGCGCAGGAGGTCGTCGTTCGTCTCTCGACGCACGACGAGTCGGGCCTCGCCGCCGGCCACGAAGACCACGGCCGGGCGGGGCACCTTGTTGTAGTTCGACCCCATGGAGTGCCCGTAGGCGCCGGTGACCGGCGTGGCCAAAAGGTCGCCCACCGCCAGGTCCTCGGGTACGCGGCCGTCGCGCACCAACACGTCGCCCGACTCGCAATGCTTGCCGACAACGGTGACCACTCGGGGCCGAGGCGCGAAGGTGGCCCTGGGCAGGAACGTCTCGTACCCGCTCCCGTAGAGGACGGGCCGGGGGTTGTCGCTCATGCCGCCGTCCACCGACACGTACGTGCGGATGCCGGGGATCTCCTTGATGGTGCCCACCCGGTACAGGGTCACGGCTGCGGTGGCCACGATGGCCCGGCCCGGCTCACCGGTGATCCGACCGTGGATGCCGGCCGCGGCACAGGCGTCGGTCACGCAGGCTCCCCACTCGGCGATGGTGGGCGCCTCCTCGCCCGCCACGTAGGCCACCCCGAGCCCCCCACCGACCGAGAACTCGTCGAGGTGCAGTGGCGCCACGAACGGCGCCAACACCTCGACGGCCTGGTGGAAGAAGTCGGCCACGAACACCTGGCTACCGATGTGGATGTGGACGCCGACCAGGTTCACCGCGTCGGACCGCCGAGCTCGTTGCACCGCCGCGGCCGCGTCGCCGGCGGCCAGCCCAAAGCCGAACTTCGAGTCGACCTGGCCGGTGCGTACGAACTCGTGCGTGTGGGCCTCGACGCCGGGGGTGAGCCGCAGCAGCACGCTCGGCCGGGCCCCGCGCCCCGGGGCCAGGCGGTCGAGCCGGTCGAGCTCGTCGAAGGAATCCACCACGATTCGCCCTACGCCGGCCTCGAGGGCAGCGAGCAACTCGGCGTCGCTCTTGTTGTTGCCGTGGAACACGAGGCGGTCGGCCGGGACACCGGCGGCCAGAGCGACGTGGAGCTCGCCGCCGGTGGCCACGTCGAGGGCCAATCCCTCGTCGTGAGCCAGCCGCGCCATGCCCCGGCACAGGAAGGCCTTGGTGGCATAGGCGACACCGTCGGGAAAAGCCCGGCGCGCTTCGCCACAGCGGGCGCGCAGGTGGGCCTCGTCGTAGACGAACAGGGGCGTACCGAACCGCTCGACCAGGTCGTGGGCGTCACACCCGCCGATGGCCAGTCGCCCGGCCCCGTCCACTGCGGCCGTATCGGGGAGCAACCGCCCGGGAAGGGCTGACGCGTCCGGCGTCACGCCGGGAGTCGAGCCCTGGCTCGCGACCGCCGCATCGGGCATCACATCCGCTCGGGGGCTTCGACGCCGAGCAGGTCGAGGCCGACGGACACTCCGGTCCGCGCCGCCTCGACGAGCCACAGTCGGGCCTGGGTCAACTGCGGGCTGATGCCGTCACCGACCACGTAGCAGTCGTGGTAGAAGCCGTGGAACCGGGCCGCCAGCTCCCGGACCCAGGTGCAGACGCGATGCGGTGCCCGGTCCTGGGCCGCCAACGCCACAACCTCGGGCAGCTCCGACAGCGACCGCAGCACGTCGAGCTCGCGTTCGTGGGTGAGCAGCGACAGGTCGGCCACCGCCAGCGGCTCGCGCACGATGCCTCGGTCGGCGGCCGTGCGGCCTATACCGGCGATGCGGGCATAGGCCATCTGCACGTAGAACACCGGGTTGTCCATCGAGCGCCGGCGCACCATGTCGAGGTCGATCGTGCTGGCCTGATCGAGCGACGACATCAGGCTGAGGAACCGCACCGCCCCCGCACCGACGTCGTCGATCAGCTCGCGCAACGGCACCGAGTTGCCGGCCCGCTTGGACATCCGGCCCTCGGCCAGCGACACGAGCTGGCCGAGCCGCACCTCGAGGCGCCCCCGTTCGACGCCGAGCGCCTCCACCCCGGCCTGCAGGCTCGCCACCTGGCCATGGTGGTCGGCGCCCCACACGTTGATGACACGGTCGAAGCCGCGCACCAGGAACTTGTCGCGGTGGTAGGCCAGGTCGCCGGCGAGGTAGGTGTACCCGCCGCCCTGGTCGGAAGAGCGGCGCAGCACCCGTTGCTCACGAGGGTCGCCGAAGTCGGCCGTGCGCAGCCACAGCGCGCCATCCTGCTCGAACACGAGACCTCTCGCCGCGAGCAACGCCACCGTCGCCTCGACCGCGTCGCTCTCCTCGATGGAAGCCTGGCTGAACCACTGGTCGAAGCGGATCCCGAGCAGATCGAGCGTGGCCCGGATGTCCTCGAGGACACGCGCCGCGGCCCACCGGCCGGCCGTTTCGGCATCATCGGGCCCGTCGTAGAGCCCGGCCAGCAGGCCGACGTACGCGCCCTGGTAGCCGTCGTCGGGCACGTCCTCGCCCCGGCGGCGGGCCAACAAGCTCGCCCCCAGCGTGCGGACCTGGCCGCCGGTGTCGTTCACGTAGTACTCCCTGGCCACGTCGTAGCCGCACCGTTGCAGCACCCGGGCCAGGGCATCGCCGTAGGCGCAGAACCAGCCGTTCCCGACGTGCATAGGACCGGTGGGGTTGGCGCTCACGAACTCGATCTGCACCCGTTCGCCCCGGCCGATGTCGAGCCGGGCGAAGAGGGGCGGGCCCGCCACCACCACGTCGCGGAGCACATCGTGGAGCCAGGAGTCGGCCAGTCGGAAGTTCACGAAACCGGGCCCGGCGACGTCGACGCCGGCGACGTGCTCGGGAGGGTCGGCGCTCAGCGCATCGGCCAGCTCGCGGGCCAGCTCGCGGGGATTGCGGCCCGCGACCTTGGCCGTGGCCAGAGCGACGTTGGAAGACCAGTCGCCGTGCTCGCGCCGCGCCGGGCGCTCCAGGTTGACCACGGCCGGCGCTTCGAGGCCGGCGCCGGCGACCGCCTCGCGCAAGGCCCGGGTGAGGGTGTCGCGGATCATCGTTATCTCGCTGGAGATCAGGAGGAGCCCGAGGCGCGGGTGGCGCGGGCGTCCAGCAGGCGATTGACCCGCTCGACGAGGTCGAGCGGCTCGAACGGCTTCGTGACGTAGTCGTCCGCCCCGGCATCAAGGCCCTCGCGGACGTCGGCGTGCTGCGCCTTGGCCGACAGGAGCAGGATCGGGATGTCGGCCGTGCGAGGATCGGCCCGTAGCTCGGTCACGAGCTGAAGGCCGCTCTTGACCGGCATCATGATGTCGGACAGCACGAGATCGGGACGCAACGACCGGGCCATCTCGACACCCTCCGCGCCATCGCGGGCGACGACCACCGCGAACCCCTCCATCTCGAAGTTGACCTCGAGCAGCTTGAGGATGACCGGGTCGTCGTCGACCACCAGCACGGTGCGTTCGGTCATCGGTCGCGCATCCTACTCAGGCATGGGCGGAGCGAGGGCGGGAAGCTCACCCACCGTTGCGTCGTCGAGTAGTTGACGTTACAACTGCTTAGAGGCACCCAGGCCCGCCGAGACCGCTGGTCCGCTCACTCGTCCCCGGTTCGGGGCACCGTCGCCGGGCACGCGGGGCAGTGCTCTTCAGGCTGGGACCAGCCGTCGGCGACGAGCATGTCGCGGCCGCGGAGGCGTAGCACCGGTGACCCAGAACTACGGCATCCACATCCGCAACGATGTACGGCGTCGCTGTCGTCGGCGCTCTCCATCAGCCGAGCGCTGGATCGAAGGAGTACCCCAGGGAGAACATGACGGACATGACGGACATGGCGCTGCCGCTCCCGTTCGTCGGCCGCGAGCCGCAGCTCCGCGCGCTGGTGTCCGCGGTCGACGCGGCGGACAGAGGGGATGGGGCGGTGGCCTTCGTCGGCGGGGAGGCCGGGATCGGAAAGACTCGTCTCGTCACCGAGGTCGCGGCGCGGGTCGCACCTGCGTTCTTGTGGTCGCGCTGCTGGGAGGGTAACGGCGCACCGGCGTTCTGGCCCTGGCAGCAGTTGCTCCGTGCCGTCCTGGACAGGGGTGGCGCCGACAACCTCGGAACGTCGCGCCCCGATGGCGACGATGCCTTGAGGCGCCTGCTCGGACAGGAGGAAACCATCGACACGACCGATGGGGCTCGCTTCCGCCTCTTCGACGCCGTGGCCGATGTGTTTGCCCGCGCCGCCGAGCATCGATCGCTCGTGCTGGTCCTCGACGATCTCCATTGGGCAGATGAGCCGTCGATCCGCCTGCTGGAGTTCATCGGGCGCGATCCTCGAGCCCGGCGGCTGGCGATCATCGGGACCTACCGCGACAGTGACCTCGACGACGACCATGCCCTCGGCCGGTGCTTCGCCGAGCTGGCACACCGGGGATCCCACGTGTCGCTGGGTGGACTGGGCAAGCGTGATGTCGCTGTGCTGGCTGGTGCTCTGTCAGGCCTGCAGGCCGTGTCGCCGAGCACGGTTTCGCTCCTGCACCGACGAACCGGGGGGAACCCGTTGTTCCTCCGGGAGCTGGCGCGACTGCTCGACGTGGAGAGCACGCGCGACACCCTCTGGGAGCGCGCTGGCACCGTCGTACCGACGAGCGTGCGTGCGGTCGTCGGCCAGCGGCGGGCGCTTCTCTCGTCGGCGACTCAGGAGATCCTCGCCGTGGCGTCCGTCGCCGGGGCGGACTTCGACGTCGTCACCGTGGCATCGGTCAATCAATGCTCCGTCGTGAACGTACTCGCGGCCCTCGACGAAGCAACCTCCGCCGGCCTCGTCGACCGGAACAGCGAAGCAACGGGCTTTGGCTTCGTCCACGCAGTCGTGCGCGAGGTCATCTACGAGGGGCTCACCCCGGCCGTACGCGCGGCGTTGCACGGCCGCGTCGCCAACGTGCTCGAAGCGCGAGGCAGCCAGGACCAACTGTCGGAGCTGGCCCATCATCTCCTGCAGGCAGCAGCCCTGAGCGGCGACGACCGCGAGCGGGCGGTGACGCACGCGGTGAGGGCCGGCACCCACAACATGGGGCAACTGGCCTACGAGGACGCCACCGCCTGGTTCGGGCGCGCGCTCGCCGTGCTGCGTTCGGAACGTCCCGACGATCCACGCATCGGCGAGCTCCTTCTCAGGGTCGGCCACGCCGCGCTCGCGGCGGGCGACCTCCCGCGTGCGCGGGACGCTTTCGAGCAGGCGGCGACGCTGGCCCACCGAGCGCGAGATCCTGACCACTTGGCCGAGGCCGCTCTCGGCTTGGGCGCCGGCTTCGGGGGCTTCGAGGTCCAGCTGCTGGATCCCGTGCAGGTGCAGCTGCTCGAGCAGGCCCTCGAGGCGCTGGGCCCGGAGCCGGCCGTGCTCCGGGCCTGGGTGCTGGCTCGCTTGTCGGTGGCCCTGTCGTTCATGGGCTCCGACACCCGCCGCGTACGGCTGAGCGAGGAAGCGGTCGCCATGGCGCGCCACGTGGGTGATCCACGGGCCATCGGGTACGCACTGGCCGGCCACTGTGACGTCATCGCCGGGCCCGACAGGTGCGAGACGCGCCGGTCTGAGGCCGAGGAGATCATCCGGCTCGGCGCCCGCACCGGTGACGCCGGGCTGGAGCTACTCGGCCGTCGGCTCCGACTGATGGCGCTGCTCGAGCTCGGAGAGGTAAGCGAAGCCGACGCCGAGATCGAGCGGTTCGCCCTCCTGGCTGACCGACTGCGCCAGCCGCTCTACCGCTGGTATGTCCCCCTGTGGAAGGGCATGCGCGCCCTCATGCGAGGCGAGCTGGAGGTCGCGGCTCGGTGGCGCGCCGAGGCGCAGGACATCGGAGCGCACGCCCACAGCGGCAACGCCACCGTGCTCACGTTCACCCAGTGGTGGGTGCAGCAGCGCTACGAGCGGCACTTCCGCGAGGCGGGCGAGGCGATGACCGATCTGCTCGGGCACGACGCGTCGGGCGCCCCACCCGTCACCACCGCGCCCCGGGCGATCGCGGCGGCGCAGATCGGCGACCACGCCAAGGCGCGCACGCTCCTGCACCAGTGGCGAGCCTCCGGTGGCGACGAACGTCTGAGGGACGCCGAGTGGCTCCCGGAGTCAGCCCAGCTGGCCGAGGCTTCGGTGCTCCTGGGGGCGCGTGACGAAGCCGAGATCCTGTACGGCCAGCTCCGGCCATACGCGGACCGCTTCTGTGTCGAGGGGATCGGCGCTGCGGTCACGGGATCGGTGGCGTGGTACCTGGCGTTGCTGGCCCGCTTCCTGGGGCACGAGGCCGACGCCGAAGGCTTCGAGCGCGCCGCGCGCGCCGCGCACGGACGGATCGGCCTCGTCGGCGACCCGCCACCGCTGGCGGCACCAGCGCCGGGCAACCGTGAGGAGGTGGTCCGGGCGCCCTCCGAGCCGGCGTCGCTGTCGAGAGAGGGCGCCACGTGGGCGGTGTCGTATGCGGGACGCACGGTCCGGCTGCGCGACAGCAAGGGCCTGCGGGACATCGCCGTTCTTCTGGCTCGGCCCGGCGAGGAGGTCCACTGCCTCGAGCTCATCGGCGGCGGGAACGTCGGGGCCGAGCCAGGGCCCACGATCGACCAGGCGGCGCGGCGGGCGTACGAGCACCGCATCCGAGAGCTCCAAGAGGATGTGGAGGACGCCCGTGCGGCGAACGACCCCGTCGTGCCGAACGGGCAGAGGTCGAGCTCGACGCTCTTGTCCAGCAGCTCGCCGAGGCCTTCGGCCTCGCGGGCCGGTCACGGGCGACGGGATCGGCAGCGGACCGAGCCCGCTCTGCTGTGGGATGGCGCGTCCGGGCCGCGCTTCGAGACACCGCCAAGGTGCACCCAGAACTCGGCCGTCACTTGCAGAACGCGGTCCGGACCGGTACGTGGTGCTCGTACCGGCCCGAGACAACGTTGCCCTGGGTGGTCGACGCGCGGTAGGTGCTGCGGGCGCAGGGCGTAGAGCCGGAGGAGCCCGCCTTTGGGTTCGTCCTGGGTCCCAGGGGCGGGAGGTGCTGCCTCCCGTCGCTGCCTCCCGTCGCTGCCTCCCGTCGCTGCCTCCCGTCGCTGCCTCCCGTCGCTGCCTCCCGTCGCTGCCTCCCATCGCTGCCTCCCATCGCGAGGACGGTCCTCCCGCCT